>ERZ773103.84-NODE-84-length-87814-cov-6.616700_pt1 | contig 87814 bp, 93 predicted proteins | sample MGYA00511118_ERZ773103 | MGnify/ENA primary metagenome ERZ773103 (study PRJEB29015, sample SAMEA2737821) | human gut metagenome | biome: human gut; feature: human-associated habitat; material: faeces | place: China | collected 2012 ... | reverse complement strand
CCGGTCTGAGGAATTCCCTCAAAATTACCCGATACAATACAACAACAGTTTTTGCATGGATAGTCTAGTAGAACAGTTCTTTTTTTCGTATACTGATTCTAAATAATTGTGGCTGAACTGTTACGATTATAATAAGTTTACGGAAAAACCACCTTGACTAATATTAATATTTTTTTTATAATATTTTATATGACATATTAAAAATATGATGAAAAAGGCGATGACGGAGACAGTAAGATCTGATCGAATGTTACAGCGAGTCGGGGATGGTGTAAGTCCGATACCGGTAGACAGATTCTGAATATCACTTCCGAGCCGCGGCATCTGAAATAAATACAGAGAAGTAAGAGCCGACGTAAGTCCGACGTTACAGGACACCATATGCGGATCCGAATCGTATGCATAAGCTACAGAAAAGAAGAGATATAGAAAGAGATGTACTATACTGTAAATAGATGTTTTCTGTCGCGTACAGTCAAGGCGTGAGATCCAAGTATGTTGTAACAGGTGGTTAAAAACGGAGAATAAGCTTTCGTCCTATTACAGGACGGAAGCTTTTTGTTATTAAGGAGGAAAGGAAGAAGATCATGTACAAAAAAGTTTCTACAGACATGAATTTTGTCGATCGAGAAAAACAAATCGAAAAGTTTTGGGACGACAATCACATTTTTGAGAAAAGTATGGAAGAGCGGGAAGGATGTCCGGATTATATTTTTTATGACGGCCCTCCGACAGCAAACGGAAAGCCGCACATTGGTCATGTGCTGACTCGTGTTATTAAAGATATGATTCCGCGTTATCGAACAATGAAAGGCAGTATGGTTCCCAGAAAAGCAGGTTGGGATACACACGGACTTCCGGTAGAACTGGAAGTGGAAAAGCTGCTCGGACTTGACGGGAAAGACCAGATTGAAGAGTATGGACTAGAACCTTTCATTGATAAGTGTAAGGAAAGTGTTTGGAAATATAAAGGAATGTGGGAAGATTTTTCAGGAACAGTAGGTTTCTGGGCAGATATGGACGATCCGTATGTCACATATCATAATTCCTTTATAGAGTCGGAATGGTGGGCGTTAAAGCAGATCTGGGATAAAGGGCTTCTTTACAAAGGATTTAAGATCGTTCCTTATTGCCCGCGCTGCGGAACGCCGCTTTCTGCACAGGAAGTTGCACAGGGATACAAAGATGTAAAAGAACGTTCTGCGATCGTCAGATTCAAAGTAAAAGAAGAAGATGCGTATATCCTTGCATGGACGACAACTCCCTGGACGCTGCCGTCGAACCTTGCGCTTTGTGTAAATCCGAAAGAAGATTATGCGAAAGTAAAGGCTGCGGACGGAAATATTTATTATATGGCGTGCGCGCTTCTTGATACGGTGCTTGGAAGACTTGCAGAAGAAGGAAAAGCAGCGTATGAGGTGCTTGAGACATATAAGGGAACTGATTTGGAAGGAAAAGAATACGAGCCGCTTTATCAGTGCGCGGCAGATTGTGCGCAGAAGCAGAACAAGAAAGCGTTTTACGTTGTATGTGACGAATATGTTACGTTGACAGACGGTACAGGCGTTGTTCATATTGCTCCGGCATTCGGTGAAGACGATGCGAACGTAGGAAGAAAATATGACCTTCCGTTTGTTCAGCTTGTAGATGAAAAAGGAAATATGGCAGAGGAGACGCCGTTTGCAGGATTGTTTGTAAAGAAAGCCGATCCGGAAGTGCTCAAAGATCTTGATGCCAGAGGTCTGCTCTATGATGCACCGAAATTTGAGCATAGTTATCCTCATTGCTGGAGATGCGACACACCGCTGATCTATTATGCACGTGAATCATGGTTCATCAAGATGACTGCCGTGAAAGAGGACCTCATCGCAAATAATAATACGATCAACTGGATTCCTGAAAGTATCGGAAAAGGACGTTTCGGCGACTGGCTTGAAAACGTGCAGGACTGGGGTATCAGCCGTAACCGTTACTGGGGAACGCCGCTTAATATTTGGGAATGCGAGTGCGGACATATGCATTCTGTCGGAAGCATTGAGGAATTAAAAGAAATGTCCGATAATTGCCCGGATGACATTGAACTTCATCGTCCGTACATTGATGCGGTGACGATCAAATGTCCGAAGTGTGGAAAAGAGATGCACCGTGTTCCGGAAGTAATCGACTGCTGGTTTGACAGCGGATCAATGCCGTTTGCACAGCATCATTATCCGTTTGAAAATAAAGAGCTGTTTGAAAGACAGTTCCCGGCGGACTTTATTTCGGAGGCGGTAGACCAGACGAGAGGATGGTTCTATTCCCTGCTTGCGATCTCAACGCTTCTGTTTAACAAAGCGCCGTATAAGAATGTAATCGTACTTGGTCATGTACAGGATGAGAACGGACAGAAAATGAGCAAATCAAAAGGAAATGCAGTCGATCCGTTTGATGCTCTTGAAAAATACGGTGCAGATGCGATCCGCTGGTATTTCTATGTGAACAGCGCTCCGTGGCTTCCGAACCGTTTCCACGGAAAAGCTGTAGTAGAAGGTCAGAGAAAGTTCATGGGAACACTGTGGAACACATATGCTTTCTTTGTTCTTTATGCAAATATCGATCAGTTTGACGCCACAAAATATGAATTAGAATATAATAAACTGTCCGTTATGGATAAGTGGCTTTTGTCAAAGATGAACACGATGGTAAAAACGGTAGATACAAACCTCGGAAATTATCGTATTCCGGAAGCGGCGCGCGCTCTTCAGGAATTTGTAGATGATATGAGTAACTGGTATGTGAGAAGAAGCCGTGAACGTTTCTGGGCGAAAGGAATGGAGCAGGATAAGATCAATGCATACATGACACTATATACAGCGCTTGTTACGGTATCAAAAGCGGCAGCTCCGATGATTCCGTTTATGACAGAAGAGATTTATCAGAATCTTGTACGCAGCGTTGACCAGAATGCGCCGGAGAGTATCCATCTGTGCATGTTCCCGGAAGTGAACGAGGATCAGATCGACACAGAGCTTGAGCAGAATATGGAGCATGTGCTGAAGCTTGTCGTTATGGGACGCGCCTGCAGAAATACATCGAACATCAAGAACCGTCAGCCGATCGGTCAGATGTTCGTAAAAGCAGCATTTGATCTGCCTGAATTTTATCAGGATATCGTAGCTGATGAGCTGAATGTAAAAAATGTAAAGTTTACAGATGATGTAAGAGACTTTACTTCTTATAGTTTTAAACCACAATTAAAGACAGTAGGTCCGAAATATGGTAAAATGTTAGGGGGAATTAAAGCGGCGCTTGATCATGCAGACGGAAATTCTGCTATGGATGAGATCAATGAAACAGGAGCGCTTAAGCTTGATGTAAGCGGCCAGGAGATCACACTTTTCAAAGAGGACCTTCTGATCGATACAGCGCAGATCGAAGGATATGTTTCTGAAAACGACAATGGAATCACGGTTGTTCTTGATACGAACCTGACACCGGAACTTCTTGAAGAAGGATTTGTCAGAGAAATTATCAGTAAAGTACAGACAATGAGAAAAGAAGCTGACTTTGAAGTTATGGACCGCATCAAAGTAACGTATAACGGAAGTGAGAAAGCGGAAAAGATCTTTGCAGAACACAGTGACGAGATCGGCGGGGAAGTGCTTGCAGATAAAGTTGTAAAGGCAGAGCCGGCAGGTTATGTGAAAGAGTGGAAGATCAACGGAGAAGCAGTTACAATGGGCGTTGAGAAACAATAATTTTAAGATATGCGGCACATCCGGGCGCATTCGTTCTTGTAAGATAAAGGATGCGATGCGCCGCGGCATATCAAAAGGAAGGGAATAAAGCAATGCATAATAAAGGATTTGAGAAAGAAACATTTAAGGAAACCGTAAGAGAAAATATTAAGACGCTGTACAGAAAAACGATTGACGAGGCAACTCCTCAGCAGATTTTTCAGGCAGTATCCTATGCAGTGAAAGACGTAATCATCGATGATTGGATCGCAACACAGAAAGCGTATGACGAGGCAGATGCAAAGACTGTGTATTACATGTCTATGGAGTTTTTGATGGGGCGTGCATTGGGAAATAACCTGATCAATCTGACAGCGTATAAAGAGGTAAAAGAGGCGCTGGAAGAAATGGAGATCGATCTGAATGTAATCGAGGATCAAGAGCCGGATGCAGCGCTTGGAAACGGAGGTCTCGGACGGTTGGCAGCCTGTTTCCTTGATTCACTTGCAACATTGAATTATCCGGCTTATGGATGCGGCATTCGTTATCGTTACGGCATGTTTAAACAGAAGATTAAAGACGGGTATCAGGTGGAAGTGCCGGATAACTGGCTCAAAGAAGGTAATCCGTTCGAGATCAGAAGAGAAGAATATGCAAAAGAAGTCCGCTTCGGAGGGAATATCCGGTTTGAAAATGACCCTGAGACGGGAAAAGCAAAATTTGTGCAGGAAAATTATGAGTCTGTTTTGGCGATTCCGTATGATATGCCTATCGTAGGATATGGAAATCATGTCGTAAACACACTGCGTGTGTGGGATGCAAAAGCGATCACAGATTTTAAGCTTGATGAATTTGACAGAGGAAATTACCATAAGGCGGTAGAGCAGGAAAATCTTGCGAAATTGATCGTTGACGTTCTTTATCCGAACGACAATCATTATTCGGGAAAAGAACTCCGTTTGAAACAGCAGTATTTCTTCATCTCCGCAAGTCTTCAGGCTCTGCTTGAGAAATATAAGAAAAAGCATTCTGATGTTCGTAAACTTCATGAGAAAGTAATCATTCAGATGAACGATACACATCCGACAGTTGCGGTTCCCGAACTGATGAGACTGCTGATCGATCAGGAAGGATTAAGCTGGGAAGAGGCGTGGGAAGTAACGAGCAAAACATGTGCTTATACGAATCATACAATTATGGCAGAAGCTCTTGAAAAATGGCCGATCGACCTGTTTTCAAGACTGCTCCCCCGTATTTATCAGATCGTGCAGGAAATTGACAGAAGATTCCTGATCAAAGTGAATGAGATGTATCCGGGAAATGAGCATAAAGTAAAGAAAATGGCAATCTTAAGAGACGGTCAGGTTCGCATGGCAAATATGGCTATTATCGCGGGATTTTCTGTAAACGGCGTTGCGAAGCTGCATACAGATATCTTGAAAACACAGCAGCTCCGTGATTTCTATGAGATGATGCCGGAAAAATTTAATAACAAGACAAACGGCATCACACAGAGAAGATTCCTCGCACACGGAAACCCGCTTCTGGCAGACTGGATTACAGATAAGATCGGAAATGGATGGATCACAGATCTGTCGCAGATTGAAAAGCTCAGACCGTTTGCGGACGACGAAAAGGCCAGACGTGAGTTTATGCAGATTAAATACGAGAACAAAGTACGTCTTGCAAAATATATTAAAGAGCATAATGGAATTGAAGTTGATCCGCGCTCGATCTTTGACGTTCAGGTAAAACGTCTCCATGAGTACAAACGTCAGCTTCTTAATATTCTGCATATTATGTATCTGTACAACCAGATCAAAGAACATCCTGAGATGTCGTTTTATCCGAGAACATTTATTTTCGGAGCGAAAGCGGCGGCGGGATATTTAAGAGCGAAAGAGACGATCAAACTGATCAATTCCGTAGCTGATGTTGTAAATAATGACAGAAGCATTAACGGAAAACTGAAAGTCGTATTTATTGAAGATTATCGTGTATCAAATGCGGAGATTATTTTTGCGGCAGCCGATGTGAGCGAGCAGATCTCCACGGCGTCAAAAGAGGCGTCGGGAACAGGTAATATGAAATTTATGCTCAACGGTGCGCCGACTCTCGGAACGATGGACGGAGCGAATGTGGAAATTGTGCAGGAAGTCGGAGCGGAGAATGCGTTTATCTTCGGCCTTAGTTCAGAAGAAGTAATTAATTATGAGAATAACGGAGGATATAATCCGACGGATATTTACTTTAACGATTGGGAATTAAAACGTGTGATCGATCAGCTTATGGACGGCACATATGCAAACGGCGATCACGAGATGTATAAAAATCTGTATAATTCTCTGTTGAATACGCAGTGTACAGACAGAGCGGATACTTACTTTATTCTGAAAGATTTCCGTTCCTATGCAGAGGCTCAGAAACGAGTGGAAGAAGCTTACAGAGATCAGCAGAGATGGTCAAGAATGGCAATGATGAATACGATATGCAGCGGGAAATTTTCCTCTGACAGAACAATCGAAGAATATGTAAGTGATATTTGGAAATTAGAAAAAGTAGATGTTGCTCCGCTTGAAGAGTAAAAACATCTGATTGATTTTTCGGAAAAGGGATAAGGAGGTAGTAAGATGAGAAATATGTATGATTACGCATATGAATACGAGTATCAGTATCATCCGGAAAGGGCAGGAGAAATGTTTGCCGTAGTGTTCGCTTCGCTTTGGCTTGCGATCATGATAGGAATGCTCGTATTTATGCTTGGAAGTTACCTTCTGCATTCTTTCGGTCTGTATACGATCGCAAAGCGGATGGGGAAAAAAGATGCATGGATGGCATTTGTACCTTTTGCGAGAACATATTACCACGGGAATATGGCAGGTCCGATCCGACTGAAAAATACGACGATCAAAAATCCGGGATTGTGGAAACTGCTTTTTCCGATCATCTACAGCGGAGCGATCGGCATCTATGTACTGGTACTCGTATTTGGCATCGGAATGACGCTCGCCGGAAGTGCGGTGAATCAAAATGTGACAGGGGCGGGGATGAGCGTACTTGCGTTTTTCTTTATGTATTTCGTAGTGATCATTGTTTCGATCTTATTCGGAGCAGTTCAGATCGCTTTGAACGTCTTGGTGAATAAACAGATTTATGAAAACTTCGCGGAAGGAAATATGCCGGTTATTCATGCAGTATTATCATCGTTAGTACCGTTATACGAGGCGATATGCCTGTTTATTATGAGAAAGAGACCGTTTGTCCGATAAAACAAAAGTTATAAAAAAAACAGCGCTTCATATGATAGAAATATGGAGGGCTGTTTTTTGATGAAAAGATATACGATAGAACAAAAATTCAAATCGGCAGCTGCATTCCTTGTTATTTTGATATTGTTTCCGTACATTGTTTCTGTGTTTGTAAACGGAGTAGATCCAGAAGAGACAACGAATGAAAATTTTTACATCAGAGTTAAAGCTTCGGAGGAAGAAGAGGCAGACGGGATTGCAGAAGTAGAGTGGAATGAGTATCTTACGGGAGTGTTGGCAAAAGACGTACCGGCAGATACAGAGACGGAGGCACTGAAGGCGCAGGCGGTTCTTGTGAGGACACAGATCAGCCGTGCGCTGCAAAGAAGCACTCAGGCAGAAGAGACGGAGAATCAAAAGTCGGACAGAACCGGAAATGTATCAGATGTTATTTTGGAGATCGATTATTTGTCGCAGAAGGAAATGCAGGATCAATGGCCTGCCGATGAATATAAAAAGCGATATGAAAAATACAGAAATGCCATAGAATCGACAGAAAACGAGGTGTTATTTTATAATGATACATATGCATGGACACCGTTCCATCAGTCAAATACGGGAATGTCGCGCAGTGCGGAAGAAGTGCTCGGAAGTTCGGAGTTTCCGTATATTAAAGTGAAAGAATGTCCGGCAGATAAAGAATCGGAAGAACAGGTCGGCGTATTTACGTTTTCCTATGATCAAATACAGAAAAAATGTCATCATTTTCTGGCGGCAGAGACAGACGGAGAAAAAGCTGCGGCAGGATATTCTTTTAAAGATTTTGAAATTTTAGAACATGATTCGGCGGGATATGTGGGAAAGCTTCGGATAGGAGAAACAATTTGCACAGGAGATCAATTTCGGGATGCGCTGTCGCTTCCGTCGAGTTCTTTTTCGTTTGCGGAAAGCGGGAAGAAAATAAAAATTATAACGGCGGGAAACGGACATGGCATGGGGCTGAGTTGTTGGACTGCAAATAAAATGGCAAAAGACGGAAAAACATATAAAGAAATTTTGGAGTTTTTTTATGAAGGGACAAAGACAGAGAAGGATTTGAACTTTATTGCAAAAAATAAATAAAGTAATTATAATCAACAATAGAGTCAGAGAAAAACTTTTTTGAAAGGACAGAATAAAGTTATCATTTTCCGGCAAAAATATAACCAGAGGTGATGATAATGAATAAAAATGAAAAAATGTCCTTTTTAAAAGGCAAAGGAGCAGCCATCGGTATTGTAGTCTGCTTTATGGCAGTTCTGGCGGTCGTTGGAACATATACGGTCGGAAACTACAAAAAAGATATGAAAGAGCAGATGGCGAAAGCTGAAAAAGAGGCGGAACAGTTTACAGAAGATAACACGAAAGAAACAACTACAGATGAAATCCTCCTGCCGGAAGTGGAAGAAACGGATGAAAATGAACAAGAAAGCAGGGAAGATGTGTCTGATACAACAGGGACGGAAGAAGGAGTTCAGCAGACGGGAAGCGCCGCGTCAAATCTTTGGTTTTCAGAAGAAAGCGTTCTTACATGGCCTGCAAGCGGAGCAGTGATCAATGGATATAGTATGGATGAGACTGTATTTTTCCAGACATTAGAACAGTATCAATATAATCCTGCGATGATTATAGCCGGGGAAGCAGGAGAAACGATCAATGCATCTGCGGCAGGAACTGTGACTGCGATCGAGGAGTCGGCGCAGACGGGACTTACGGTGACGCTTGATATGGGAAACGGATATTCAGCAGTGTACGGACAGTTAAAAGATGTACAAGTTAAAACAGGAGATTATGTGGCAGCAGGCAGCGCAATCGGCAGTTTGAATGAGCCGACGAAATATTACAGCGTAGAAGGAACGAATCTGTATTTTCAAGTGCTTAAAGACGGAGAGCCGGTCGATCCGATGAATTTTATGGAATAGAAAAAGAAGTAATAATAAAAGAAGCAATGACCAAAGATATAACAAGAAAAGAAAAACGAAAGAAAAGAAATAATAAAAGACATGAATTATACCTATATTGTAAAGTGCAGTGACGGTTCGCTTTATACGGGCTGGACAAACAATCTTGAAAAACGGATCAAAGATCACAATGCGGGGCGGGGCGCGAAATACACAAAAGCGCGCCGTCCGGTTGTGCTTGTTTATAAGGAAGAATTTCCGACAAAGCAGGAAGCGATGAAGCGGGAGTGGGAAATTAAGCGACTGAGCAGAAAGGAAAAACTGAGCATGATCGAAAACTCAAAGAGTTAGGTCATGCTCAGTTTTTCTTTTTAAGAACTTAAAAAAGAGTTCTTTTATGTAGCAAACTGCTTATATTGAAAGGAAGGAAACAGTTTTACTTTAAATGTGTCATCGGAAGCATCGCAGCGCCGATGATACCCGGCTCATCAAGGAGAGCTTCTTTGAATACAACCGGCTGCATACCTACATGAATCATAGAGCGGTAATAAGATTCCATTTTTTCAAAGAATACATCTTTTCCCTTCATAACTCCGCCGCCTACAACGAATACATGAGGATCGATAATATGTCCGATAGCGCAGAACATCATTGCAAGATCATATGCCATGTCATCTACAATTTTGAGAGCCTGCTCGTCTCCTGAGCGGGCAAGATCAAATACATCGCCCGCGTGATTGATCTTATCTCCGAATACAGCTTTACCTTTTCTTGTGACAGCAGTTCCGCTCGCTTCGTTTTCAACAGCGCCTACATTCAAAATATTGTATTTTTCACGGTTTCTGTCAATACAGATATTTCCGATCTCGCCTGCGTGTCCGTTCTGACCGCCGATTACCTTTTGATCGATTACAAGTGCTCCGCCGACTCCGGTTGAAATTGTTACATAGTAAACGATAGGATAATCTTTTCCGGCTCCCTGAACAGCTTCTCCGAGAGCGGCAACTTTAACGTCGTTGTCCATGTAAGTCGGTTTATGAAAATGATTTTCGATATATTCCGCTATCGGAAAACCGATCAGTTTTGGAAGATTTGTAGAAACGATGATCTTGCCGTTGATCGTGTCGATCGGTCCGGGAATACCCATTCCGATTCCTTCACATTCTTCATATCCGTCAAGACTTTCAATCAGGGAAATCATAGTTTCCATAACAGCTTCTGCACCGCGTTCCGGGTGGCTTTCTGATTTTTTCATACATTTAATCGTTCCGTCTTCGGAAACGATAGCAGCGCGGATGTTTGTTCCGCCTAAGTCAACACCAATAAAATTTCTCATGATAGCACCTCGTTTTTTGTCCTTTTCTTTCTATTATACTAGATAGAAAAAAAGATACAAGGTAAGAATGCATATAAAATAAAAAAGAAAGAAAAGAAAAACAAAAAAACAGACAAAAATAAAAAAATGTAAGAAAAGGAGATAAAAAAGATGCCGACAGTTTAGCCGACATCTTTCTGATAACCTATCTTTCAATATTCGGGATTTTGATTAGCCGAAGTATCTCTTAAGAAGTCCTTCAAATGCTTTTCCGTGACGAGCTTCGTCTCTTGCCATCTCATGAACTGTATCGTGGATTGCATCGAGGTTAGCGGCTTTTGCACGTTTTGCAAGGTCGAATTTACCTGCTGTAGCGCCGTTCTCTGCATCTACACGCATCTCAAGGTTTTTCTTTGTGCTGTCTGTAACAACTTCGCCGAGAAGTTCAGCAAATTTAGAAGCGTGCTCAGCCTCTTCCCAAGCTGCTTTTTCCCAGTAAAGACCGATTTCCGGATATCCTTCTCTGTGTGCAACTCTAGCCATAGCAAGGTACATACCAACTTCTGTACATTCGCCTTCAAAGTTTGCTCTCAGATCTGCAAGGATGTCTTCGCTAACGCCCTGAGCAACACCGATAACGTGTTCTGCAGCCCATTCTCTTTCGCCTGTCTGCTCTTTGAATTTATCTGCGCCTGCGTGGCAAACCGGACATTCTGCCGGAGCTGCTTCTCCCTCAAAAACATAACCACATACTGTACATACAAATTTTTTCATAATTTTGATCTCCTTTTTTGAAAATAATATTGTTTATTTGTTATGACTTTTTAATGCAGTCACCGCATTTACCGAAAAACAAAGTGGAACTGGAAGTGATCGCTCCGTCAAAATTCTTACCGGCAAGGCAGTTGACTTCTTCGATACTCTTCATATCCAGATCCAGATCCAGTAACCGTCCACACTCTTCACAAAGAAAATGATTATGCGGTTCAATCCGTCCATCAAATCGATCTCCTCCGTCGGGAGTAGATATTTTTATGGCTTCGCCGATATCGGTCAGCAGATTTAAATTTCTGTAAACCGTGCCAAGACTGATGTTCGGAAATTCTTTCTTCACATGCATATAAACTGTGTCGGCGGTCGGATGCTCTTTGGTTGTCATAAGGTAATGCTTGATGGATTCTCGTTGTCTACTATATTTTAAAGCTGCCAATGGGAATCCCCCTTTCATAACTAACTAAGAACCGTTATTTAATAAATAATAGTAACGATTACTGTAATTAGAATATAATACAAAGAAAGATGTTTGTCAATCATTATTTTGAAAAAAATTATTTTTGGCTGTTAAAATTGAATATTTACGATAAAATGTTACAAAATAATTAATGAAACAAATGGAAAGAAGAAGAAAAAAGAATAATATAGAAACTTGCTGTCGAGAGATGTCAATGAAAAATCAGTAAGAGAAGTTGACAAACAAATAGCGAGTTGATATAATGTGAATGTAACAAATTTAACAAATGTGTAACATTTAAAGCTTCCTACAAAAGATAAATGTAATGCGGTAAATGACCGAAATATAGAGGAGGTTTTATATGAAGAAACCACACACAAAAGCGAGAGGCATTCTGTTTGCGGCAGCGGGAATGTTTCTGATCCCGGGGAGCGTGTCTGAAGTATCGGCGGCCGAAAGGAAAGACGAGCAGCCATTTATACAGGCATCGGGGATTGAATCGGTACTGGAGAAATGTTACGAGACAGAAGTAAAAGATAATATTAATCTCTATCTTGTACCAACAGAAGAGGGTGAGTATTTGAATATGGCGTTTTCTGATACGAAGGAGTTTACCTATATCAGAAACGCACCGGATGATTCCGGCGACTGGGTCGGGAAACTTTATAAAGATTCGGCGGCTCAGGTGCTGGAATATCTGGATGGCTGGACGAAGATCAGATCGGGTTCGGCTGAAGGATATGTGCCGGAAGATGCGCTTTTTACAGGAGAGGAGGCGCAGGCGCGTGCACAGGAGTATGAGAAGGATACAGTGACGGTTACGGCATATGTGCTTAATGTTCGGGAAGGCTGCGGAACGGACAGTAAGATTTTGACACAGATAAAAAAAGGCGAAGTTTATGAGACTGTGGGAGAAGCGACCGGCGGATGGTATCCGGTAAAAGTAGGAGATAAAAGCGGTTGGGTCTCAGGCGACTACGTGATTGCAGAAACTTCTTATTCTTATGGGGAGACAAAAGAAGAGGAAGAAAAGCGGATCGCAGAAGAAGAAGCGCAAGAAAAAATGGCAGCATCTGTCGTTTGCGGTGCTGACGGCAGACCGGGAACACGGCCTGTAGGCGCTGTTTCGCAGGGGAGAGTGAATACGCCTTCGCAAGCTCCGGGAACTCCGGGGCAGGCTGTTATTGATTATGCTTGTCAGTTTATCGGAAATCCATATGTTTGGGGAGGTACAAGCCTGACAAACGGAGCGGATTGTTCGGGTTTTGTACAGTCGGTTTATGCACATTTCGGAGTAAGTCTTCCACGGACGACATATGATATGGTGAATTCAGGATACGCCGTCAGTTACGAGGAAGCTCTTCCCGGAGACTTGATTTTGTATGACGGTCACGTCGGGCTTTATATGGGGGACGGAACGATCGTGAATGCAATGAACGAAGCAGATGGAATCGGAATATGCAGCGCTACCTATACTGATATTATTGCAGTAAGAAGAGTTCTGTAACACAAATTTTTTGAAATGGGGAATTTGTATTTTTGATGAGAGAAATACAGATTTCCCGTTTTCGACATAAAAAGACAAAATGCACAAATTTGTGTTTATTTGTAAAAAAATGTCGAAATTGAAAAACGTGGAGTTTTCAACTTATCCACACTGAAAACAACGAAAAAGGTGGAAAAAGTCGGTTTTCCCACAAAGTTATCCACATTATCCACATAAAAACATATGTTTTCGGTGGATTACTTTATAATAAAAAAAGAACGGATGTTTTGGTGAGTTATGATAAAAATGCAAATATGTCGAAAAAACTCGGATAAATTATTGACTTTTGAGTATTCAAAAAAACAAAAATAAAGGCAGGATATATCTGACAATTTAATGCGATGTAGATTTATGAAGTGTACAGAGAAGAAAGAGGATGCAGAAACAGTCATACGGTTAAAAAAGCAAGGGGGAATTCAGAGGGAATAATTCGGAGGGTGCTAGCGGAAAAAGGTGAATCAGGAAAACTGTTGATAATTTGCAGAACAAGGCTTATAATAGCCTCATAAATTCAAGGAGGAAGAGAAAATGGCAGAATTTTCAAAAGATACAAAAATCGGAGAACTTATTGATCAATTTCCGGAGAGCGCGCCGATTCTCATGGAGATCGGAATGCATTGTCTCGGATGCCCGGCGTCTCAGATGGAGACATTAGAGGAAGCGGCAATGGTTCATGGAATTGATTGTGGACTTCTTGTAGAAAAAATCAATGCTGCTGCAAAGGCAATGGGTAAATAAGAATTGCGTAAAAGGGTCGGCGCTTTGCGATTTGATTGATCGTTAAAGCGCCGACCCTTTTCTTTTGAGATCCGTTGTCCGCATACAAGTTTATAATGCGGATAATTTACATACTGCATCTGCCGATATGAGAATCGTGCAATGTTCTTCAAGAAATGCAAGCACGGAAGCGTCGGCTTTTTCCGGCGATCCGTATTCGGAAAGCATATTGCAGATCTTGTTAAATTCATTTAATTTATTTTCCACCGGTGCAAGGGCAAGAATAAATGTCTCAGCGCTTTCATCCTTATATAATGTATTTGCGCCGTGATAAGCGGGAGCAATTAATTTCGCGGCTTCGATTACTCCGTCCAGTGAAGAAAAAGAAAACAACCGGATCGAGAACGAATCCGTCTGCCGGGGCTCTTCAACAGGAGCTGATGTCGCCGCTGCCGCTTCTTTGACCTTGTTCAGGAGATTGAGAAACTCCTCTGCCCCCTGGAGTTTTTCCAGTGTCTCGGAATTCAGAGGGTCTGAATTGTCAGCCGGTGTGAATTTTGAGAACCGGGTATCTAATTCTTCGGGATCCTCGACTTTAGTTATAATAAGGACAATAGAATCAGCAGATGAAGGGATTGCCTCTATCATCAGCGGAATATTTTCTGCTTCAAATCCGAAATCGAATGACGCCTGCTGCATCATGTCGCGAAATAAAGATTTAGCCTTTTCTGTGCCGTAAGCAAGCTCGCTTAGCTTCAGATGGCGCGCTGCCAGATCAGCATGTGTCAATGTACAACGAATCTGATTTTCATTAAGTTTTTCAATCTTCATACAATCACATCCTTTATACTATATAAGATAATATGCATCGGGAATAAAAATAGATACATATCCTCAAGATAAGTATAAACAAAAAAGAAAAGGATGTAAAGACTTATCAACAAATCCCATGCGGTTATGAACAAAAAACACATTGAAAACATAAAATGCGGACAATATAATGGCACTTACAAAAGATAGTATTCACTGATAAGTAAATAAAATGAAAGGAGGGAATGCTGTTTAAACTCTTATTTCCGTATCGGCTGTCTTTTGCCCTGCCTGAAAATCCGGATGTATGTCACAAACCTCCGTACGATACATAATGAAAGGGCAGGAAAACTATATTTATCACGGTTTGCATGGAAAGGAGTATTGCGGGAGATGAAAATGGATGAAACGGAATATACAGAATTATATATGGAGCTGGAAAAGTATGAGAAGCGTGGGATTGATATGCTGCTTGACGGATATCAGGCAAGTCCGCTTCAGATCGTGACGGCACATATGGTAAAAGAAGCGGGAACATATATGCGCGATTATACGATGAGTGGGGATGGCAATATAGAAACTCTTAGATTTACTGATATTAATGAACACTTTCGGGCAGAAATTACCCCTTAATGCCGGACAAAGTGGAGGTTGTGTGAAAAAAGATGTCTAAAATCTGCTGAAAGAGGCAAATTATTAACGACGCGTGTTAAAAGTGTGATATAATGTACGCGTATAATTGCTAGTAGGAGGTACGGCATGGACGAAAGAGAAAAACGGGATGTGCGGGAATGGAGTCAGACATCAGATACCCGCAGACGACGCCCTGAAAACAATGCCCGGAAACCGGTAAACCGTTCGGGACAAAGCAGACAAAGAATGTCGGAAGCGGGACCTGGACGGAATAGAAGACCTGCGAGACAAAGCAGCAGAGCAAGGAGAAGAAGGCGGAATGCCGTTATACGGTGGTTTCTGTTTTTTGTGTTGATCATAATTGCAATAGGCGGATTTGTTATTTGGAAAAGATACGGTTCAACGAATGAGAAGGCCGATTTGAAACAATATTATGGAGTGGAGTCAGAAACAGATCCTGCGCTTGTAATTGACGATCAGGTTGTGAAACAGTCTCAGAATGCAGAAGAAGGAAATACGCCGGATCCGGTGAAAGTTTATGACGGGCAGTATTATGTCGAATATTCTGTTGCTCATAATCGGATCAATAAGCGGTTTTATTGGGATTCTAATGAGAACGTTCTTCTTTATACACTTCCGGGAGGCAGTGTTTCGGCAGCGGTAGGCAGTAAAGAATATACAGACATAACAGAGAAAAAGAGTGAAGATTATGTGATCCTGAAAACAGAAGGAAAGATTGCATATATTGCCCTTCCGTTTATCCAGCAATACACGAATATGGAATACGAAGTGTATGATGATCCGACCCGCGTAGTGATTACAACTGAGTGGGGAGAGAAGAAAGTGGCTTCCATCAAAAGGGATACGCAGGTACGCTATCAGGGCGGTGTGAAAAGTCCGGTTTTGACAGAAGTAAAGAAATCGGATAAGGTAACTGTTCTTGAAGATGAGAATGACTGGATGAAAGTGGCTACAAAAGACGGGTTTATCGGATATGTGAAAACAAATGCGCTCAACAGTGTTGAAAAAGAGCTGGTATCCCGGGATTATGAAGAACCGGAATATACGAATATTTCGGAAAACTATACGATCAATATGGCGTGGCATAATGTTTCTAACGCCGATGCTAATAGTTATATATTGGAAACGATTGCGTCGACAAAAGGGCTGAATACGATTGCGCCGACATGGTTCAGTCTTGCGGATACAGAAGGTAATATTACATCGCTTGCAGATGCGGATTATGTAAATTACGCACATCAGTCTAATTTGGAAGTATGGGCAGTGCTGAGGGATTTTCATGGAGGAATCAATTCTTATGAAGAAACATATCAAGTGCTGAGCTATACGTCGAAGCGGGCAAAACTGATCAATCAAGTTATATCAAAAGCGCTGGAGACTGACGTGGATGGAATTAACCTTGATTTTGAACTTGTATCCGATGAGTGCGGACCGCATTATGTGCAGTTCGTGCGTGAACTTTCGGTGAAGTGCCGTCAGAATGGACTTGTTTTTTCTGTAGATAATTATGTTCCGCAGCCTTATAATGCACATTATGACATTGAAGAACAGGCGGCAGTGGCGGACTATGTTGTTGTTATGGGATATGATGAACATACAGAAGGATCGTATGAAGCAGGTTCGGTTGCGTCGATCGGGTATCTGAAAAACGGAATATCAGAGGCCCTTAAGTCAGTACCGGCGGATAAATTGATCGCAGGAGTACCGTTTTATACCCGGCTTTGGTTTGAACGGCCAAAGACTGACGAAGAATTTGCGGCAGATGAGGGAACGGAAGCCGAAAATTATCCGAATAAAGTAAAGAGTTCCGCTTATGGAATGGATGATGCGGCAGAACTTATCTCATCAATGGGGGCACAGACGGAATGGGATGATAAGACGAAGCAGAATTATGCCCAGTGGGAAGGCGACGGAGGCGTTTATAAAATTTGGTTAGAAGATACTCAGTCGCTGGAAGAGAAGCTGAAAGTTATTAAAGAAAACCAGCTTGCGGGTGTTGCGGAGTGGAGTCTTGGAATGGAAGGTTCCGGCGTGTGGGATCTCATCCTGCAATATGTAAATTAAAATGTGAACTAAAACATGAAATAAAATATCTGAAAAGGACATCCTCTTTTTGCATATATATTTATATGGAAAAGGAGGGTGTTTTTATATGCGGAAAAAAATAGTTTTCGGAATGGCGATTATTTCTCTTGTGGCAATCATTGTTTTGTGTCAAAAAGCAGGGGTGAGGCTTAAGGAGACGTTTAGGGAAAGTGAAGAAACTAATTCGGGGGCGGTTATAGGGATGAAAGAAAAGGAGAATGAGAAATCGGATAAAAAGGAGCGCGGGGAAAAACAAGGGGAAGCGCATAAGAAGAGAACGGTTGTAGTGGATGCCGGACACGGCGGTCCTGACGGCGGAAAAACGGGAGTCAACGGGAAGCTTGAGAAAGAGCTGAACTTAATAATCGCAGAGAAAGTGAAAAAGCTTCTTGAAGAGGAAGGGATTGCAGTGATCATGACACGTGAAGAGGACGGATGGCTTGCGGAAACCAGGATCGGAGATTTGAAAGAGCGGGTTCGCATTATGAATGAATCAAAGGCAGATCTTGCTGTAAGTATACATCAAAACAGTTATCATGAAGAAAGTGTTTTTGGAGCGCAGGTGTTTTATTATACGACGTCCGGGGAAGGGAAAGCGGCGGCGGAAATTTTGCAGAATGAACTTCTGGAAATTGATCCGGAAAATAAAAAGCGTGAAAAAGCAAATAATACTTATTATATATTGAAGAAAACAGAAGTGCCGACAGTAATTGTGGAATGTGGTTTTTTGAGTAATCACAAAGAAGCGGAAAAACTTTCTGATGAAGCGTATCAAGGAAAAATAGCAGAGGCTGTAGTAAAAGGAATTAAGAGTTTTTTTTTGAAATAAATAATGCTATAATATAGGGCATGGAAACAAAAATAGAAAAGATCGATAAAAACAAAATAAATGAAGAGATTATAGAAGAAGCGGGAATGATTCTGAAAAACGGCGGTTTGGTTGCTTTTCCGACCGAGACGGTATATGGGCTCGGAGCGGATGCGCTCAAAGAGGAGGCGGCGATGAAGACGTATGCGGCAAAAGGGCGACCGTCGGATAATCCTCTGATCGTGCATATTGCAGAATATGAAGATTTGAGGAAGATTGCTGTTAATATCCCGGCTGAAACAGATGCCCTTGCAGCTCACTTCTGGCCGGGACCGCTTACTATGATCTTTGAAAAGAGCGAGGTTGTTCCTTATGGTACGACGGGAGGTCTTGATACAGTGGCGGTTCGTATGCCTACAGATGAAGTGGCGAGAGCGCTTATACGGGCAGCGGGCGGATTCGTTTCTGCCCCGAGCGCAAATACTTCGGGAAGACCAAGTCCGACGTTGGCGGAACATGTTGCGGAAGATTTGGGCGGAAAGATCGATATGATCTTAGACGGAGGAGCAGTTGAGATCGGACTAGAGTCTACGATACTTGATATGACGGTGACGCCGCCTATGATCTTGAGACCGGGAGCGATTACTGCGGAAATGTTTGAAGAAGTGATCGGAAAAGTAGATGTTGATGAGACGCTTCTTGTGGCGGAGAGTGAGAAAGCTCCGAAAGCTCCGGGGATGAAGTACAGACATTACGCTCCGAAAGCAAAACTGATGATTGTAGAAGGAGATCTGCGGGAGGAGATTTTTGCGATTCGCCAGCTTGCATACAAGGCTTATAAAGAAGGAAGAAAAGTGGGGGTTATTGCTACGACAGAGACACTTCCTTTTTATAAATACGGCGTAGTGAAAAATATTGGTACACGGGAAAATGAGAAAACGATCGCTCGAAATCTCTATAGAGTGCTCAGAGAATTTGATGAGGAAGATGTGGAAGAGATTTACAGTGAATCTTTTGCCGCGCAAGGAATCGGAAAAGCGATTATGAATCGTTTGGAAAAAGCGGCGGGGCATACGCGTCTTTCGGCGGCGGAGATCGCAAAACGGCAGAAGTACCGAAGAATCATATTTATAAGCGGTACGGATTCTGCCCGGGCGCCGATGGCGGCGGAGATGTTAAGGCATGAAGATCTGGCGCAGGAATATGTGATTGATTCACGGGGATTGGTCGTGCTGTTTCCCGAACCGGCGAATCAGAAAGCGGAGGCGATCATGAAGAGCGCCCAGATGACCCTTGAAAATCATGTTTCCAGACAGCTTGAACCGGAAACGCTGGTGGAGGATACTCTTGTCCTTACGATCGAGGAAGCCGAGAAAAACAAAATCTTGTCCGAATACGGAACAAAAGCTAACGTTTATACGTTGAATGAATTCGTGGGAAGCGACGGAGAAATCCCGAATCCATATGGGAAACCTTTGACAGCTTACGGAGAATGCTATGAGATATTGCGTGAATTAATAAAAGAACTTGCAGAAAAATTAAATTACATTGCGGAGGAAGAATAATGACAGGAAAAGTAATTGTGATGGATCACCCCTTGATCACACATAAGATCAATTATGTAAGACAGGAAAACGTAGGAACAAAAGAATTTCGTGAGGTGATCGGGGAAATTGCACAGTTGATGTGCTACGAGGCGACGAGAGATCTGAAAATGAGTGATGTTCAGATCAAAACACCTCTTATGGAGATGACAGGGAAAATGCTTTCAGGCAAAAAACTGGCTATCGTACCGATCCTTCGTGCGGGAATCGGAATGGTAGACGGAATGTTATCTCTGATTCCGGCGGCGAAGGTCGGACATATCGGTCTTTACAGAGATCCGGAGACATTAGAACCGGTAGAATATTATTGTAAACTTCCGGCAGATTGTGAAGAGAGAGAAGTGTTTGTAGTTGATCCTATGCTGGCTACGGGAGGTTCCAGTGTGGCGGCGATCAGAATGCTGAAAGAAAAAGGCGTAAAACATATCCGTTTCCTTTGTATCCTTGCAGCGCCGGAAGGAGTTAAGAAGATGCAGGAAGCGCATCCGGATGTAGACATTTATATAGGGGCGCTTGATGAGAAGCTCAATGATCATGGCTATATTGTTCCGGGACTTGGCGATGCCGGAGATCGTATTTTCGGAACAAAATAAAAAGCTTACAGAGAACAGAACAGAGATGAAAGGAGCGGAGTTGATGTCGGGGAAGAGAACAGATTATTTGACGTGGGATGAGTATTTTATGGGAGTAGCCATGCTTTCGGGGATGCGATCAAAAGACCCGAATACGCAGGTTGGCTGTTGTATTGTCAGTCAGGATAATAAAATCCTCTCTATGGGATATAATGGATTTCCGTTAGGGTGTTCGGATGATGAATTTCCGTGGGTAAGAGACGGCGAAGACCCGCTTGAGACAAAATATGTATATTCGACACATAGCGAGTTGAATGCAATTTTAAATTACAGCGGAGGAAGTTTGGCCGGAGCGAAGCTCTATGTTTCGCTCTTTCCCTGCAATGAATGTGCAAAAGCGATCATACAGGCGGGGATTAAAGAAGTAATCTATGATTGTGATAAATATGCCGATACTCCGAGCGTTATTGCGTCGAAAAGAATGATGGATGCGGCGGGAGTCAGATACCATCAATATCATCGTACAAACAGAAAGATTGAGATTGAATTATGATACGGACAGTACAGACAGAGATAATTACGGAAACAATAAAAAAGATGTGCATAGAGGCAAATTACTCGCTTTCTTCGGATATGGTGAAAGCGATGCGAAAAGCAGAGGAAAAAGAGGAGTCCGTGCTTGGAAAACAAATTCTGGCACAGCTTCAGGATAATCTTGAAATTGCCGCTTCGGATATGATACCGATCTGCCAGGATACAGGAATGGCAGTTGTGTTTCTTGAGGTAGGACAAGATGTGCATTTTGAAGGCGGAAGTTTCGAAGATGCGGTAAACGAAGGGGTGCGCCGGGGCTATACGGAAGGTTTTTTGAGAAAGTCAGTCGTAGGAGACCCTATTTTGCGGGAAAACACAAAAGATAATACTCCTGCGGTTATTCATACGCGGATCGTGGAAGGTGATCGAGTGAAGATCACGGTAGCTCCGAAAGGTTTCGGAAGTGAGAATATGAGCCGTGTGTTTATGCTGAAACCGGCGGAAGGACTTGAAGGAGTAAAAAATGCGATTCTTACAGCTGTCAAAGACGCGGGACCAAATGCTTGCCCGCCGTTGGTAGTTGGGGTCGGAATCGGAGGAACATTTGAAAAATGCGCCTTAATGGCGAAGAAAGCGCTTACGCGAGAAGTGGGAAAACATTCGGATATTCCATATGTGAGAAAACTCGAAGAAGAAATGTTGGAGAAGATCAACTGTCTTGGCATCGGACCGGGCGGATTGGGTGGCACGGTGACGGCTTTGGCAGTAAATGTCAACACATATCCGACTCATATTGCGGGACTTCCGGTTGCGGTGAATATATGCTGCCATGTGAACAGGCATACAGTCTGTGTTTTGTAAAAACAGCGGATAAGATAGCAGCAGTGGAAAAAGGCAGAAGTGAAAGGAAACAGAAATGGATCGACATATTTCAGCGCCTGTCGGCAGAGAGACGGCAGAAGAACTAAGGGCAGGAGATTATGTATATATTACAGGCACGATATATACAGCGCGTGATGCTGCGCATAAGCGGATGTACGAAACGCTTCGTGAGGGAGGAGACTTACCTATTAATATAGAAGGGCAGGCGATATATTACATGGGACCGTCTCCGGCACGGGAAGGACGCCCGATCGGATCGGCAGGTCCGACAACGGCAAGCCGTATGGATAAATATACTCCCGAATTATTGGATCTCGGAATGGGGGCAATGATTGGAAAGGGAAAAAGAAGTCAAGAAGTGATCGATGCTGTTGTTCGCAATAAAGCGGTTTATTTTGCAGCTGTAGGCGGCGCGGGCGCGCTGCTGTCAAAATGTATTACATCATCGGAAATTGTTGCTTATGAAGATCTTGGTACAGAAGCGATTAGAAAACTTACAGTAGTAAATCTTCCGGTGATAGTGGTGATTGACTCTAAGGGAAATAATCTTTATGAAACAGCGGTAAAGGAGTATCGGAAAATATGAAAAGAATATTGATGATGGTGCTCCGAAATATAATTCTTGTTCCGTTTATGTGGTGCAAGCTTTGTTATCATGCGCATCACGTAGATAAGTATACGGAGGAAGAGCATTATAAGATGCTGAAGTTTATTGTCCGCAGAGCAAACAAAGGCGGAAATGTGACAATAGCGGCTGAAGGGCTGGATAACATACCGAAAGAAAATGGATTTATGTTTTTCCCGAATCATCAGGGAATGTATGATGTTTTGGCTATTATGGATGTGTGTCCGGTTCCGATCTCGGTTGTTGCAAAAAAAGAAGTTGCAAATATTCAGTTTTTAAAGCAGGTGTTTGCTTGTACAAAAGCATATATGATTGACAGAGAAGATGTGCGGCAGGCAATGCAGGTCATTATGAATGTAGCAAAAGAAGTGAAGGCGGGAAGAAATTATATTATTTTCCCGGAAGGAACTCGTTCGAGAAACGGAAATAAAATCGGAACATTTAAAGGTGGAAGTTTTAAAGCGGCAACAAAGGCACGTTGTCCAATCGTTCCGGTGGCGCTGATTGATTCGTTTAAACCGTTTGATACGAAGTCTATCAGTAAAGTGACGGTTCAGGTTTGTTTTTTGCCTCCGCTTTATTATGATGAATACAAAGATATGAAAACGACGGAAATCGCAGCGATAGTTCAGGAAAGAATTAGGAAAACGATAGAGGAAAGAATAAGGAGAGAACATAGAAGAATGAAAAACGTAGTATTTATATCGCCAAATTTTCCAACGAATTACTGGCAGTTCTGTAAGGAACTCCAGAATAATGGAATGAATGTACTTGGAATCGGAGATCAGCCGTATGATGAGTTATCCGGCGAATTAAAAGGAAGTCTGAACGAATACTATAAAGTTGGAAGTCTGGAAAATGAAGAAGAAGTGTACCGTGCGGTAGCATTTTTTATCTATAAATATGGCAGGATTGACTGGTTAGAGTCTAATAATGAATACTGGCTGGAAAAAGATGCAAAGCTTCGTACAGATTTTAATATCCAGAGTGGATTCCAGACGGTGGATATGCCAAGGATCAAATACAAATCAAAAATGAAAGAGTTCTACCAGAAGGTTGGAATCCCGGTAGCACGTTATCATATGGTGGATGACAAAGAACATTGTGTGGAATTTATAAAAGAAGTCGGTTATCCGGTGATCGTAAAACCTGATAATGGAGTAGGGGCATCGGATACGCACAAGTTATCGGATGAAAAGGAACTGGATGCATTTTTGAAAGAAAAGAACCCGGATGTTTCTTATATTATGGAAGAGTTTATCTATGCAGAGATCACTTCCTATGATGCGGTGATCGATTCTAAAGGAGAGCCGATGTTTGAGACAGGAAATATTACTCCGATTTCTGTGATGGACATTGTAAATAATGATGATAACTGCCGTTATTATATCGTGAAGGATCTGGCAGAGGATATCAGGGAAGCGGGACGTGCAACGGTAAAGAGCTTTGGAGTAAAGAGCAGATTTGTACATTTTGAATTTTTTCGCTTATTAGAAGACTATGAGGGAATGGGAAAGAAAGGCGATGTCGTGGCACTGGAAGTCAATATGCGTCCGAGTGGCGGATTCACTCCGGACATGATTGACTTTGCGCACAGCACGAATGTTTATAAGATATGGGCAGATATGATTGCATTTGACCATTCAACGATCGAATCTACAGAGCATGCATTCTGTGCATTTGCTGGAAGAAGAGATGGAAAAGATTTCTTATATTCGAATGAAGAGATTCTGGAAAAATACAGCGATAATATGAAGATGACAGGAAGAATGCCGGAGGCGTTATCCGGTGCGATGGGAAATCAGATGTATATTGCCAGATTTGAGACCAAAGAGGGCATGAATCAGTTCTATCAGGATGTGCTGTCATGTAAGGATGCGAAAACTCCAGAACCAAAAGCAGGGGCACCGAAGGCAGAAGAACCGAAAGCAGAAGAGCCGAAAGCGGAAGTGAAAGAAGCTGAGCCGAAAGTAGCTGTGAAGACGGAAAAGAAACGTCCGGCAAGAAAGCGTGCCGCGAAAAAGGCAGCAGCGAACAGTACTGCTAAGAAAACGAAATAATGCAGATATTCAGATTGTATAGAGCTGAAAAGATGGGTCGGATTTTAGAAAAAATCCGACCCTTTCTCTATAGGTGTGCCTGGCGGCGTAAGTTTCAAGCAGATTATACCTGTATCCGGTCGGCGATCTCATTTCCGATTGCAAATCTTCGATCTCCGCAGCGGATAATCAGACTGTCGTGTAATTTCTGAATGACCTGAATCGTACTTCCTTCAGAAATCTGATATAGTTTCATCTGTTCTAAAACTTCCGGTATTCCAAACATCCATTTGATAGTATATGTGCCTCTGGCAGATTGAGATAATGGTTGCATATTACACACCTCCCCGAGCAATCATTGAATCATTTCTTAAAGTATAGTTGTCAGACTATAAGTTAGTCAATTGCAAAATATCTTATCGATAAAATATATTGTATATACAATTGAGAATAATATTCAGAAACAGTTGTGAAATTTTGAATATTTTTATCAAAACTTATATGAGAAAAATATTTGAGAAATATAGAGCAGAACAGTTGACAGAGAACAAAGGCATGCTATAATAAAAACAAACATATGAATAATTGTTCATATGAACGGAATTGAGAAGAAAGGAATCGAAAAAATGAAAAAGACTTATAAGATTGAAGTGGATTGTGCAAACTGTGCAAATAAGATGGAGCAGGCAGCGAAAAAGACAGAAGGAGTAAAGGATGCGACTGTAAACTTTATGACACTTAAGATGTCTGTAGAATTTGCAGAAGGCGCTGATCCGAAGGAAGTTATGCCAAGAGTTCTGAAGAATTGCCAGGTGGTAGAAGACGATTGCGAGATTTTCTTCTAAGATAACTGAATCCGGAGAAGGAAGAGAATGTAAAAGCGCTGCAAAGAGGTTGTGGCGCTTTTGTGCACGATAGAAGCAATATTTAATAATAAAAAGGAGTGTGGCGTATGAATAAGAAGCAGAAGAAAGTATTGAAACGGATCATTATTTCAGCAGTTCTGATCGTAGCGTTAAAGTTACTGCCGATTGATGGATATCTGGAATTTGCACTGTTTCTGATCCCGTATCTTATTATTGGTTATGATATATTGAAGAAAGCCTGGAAAGGAATTTTGAACCACCAGGTATTTGATGAGAACTTTTTGATGGCGGTAGCGACGATAGGTGCGATAGCACTTGGCGAGTATACAGAAGGTGTAGCGGTTATGCTATTTTACCAGATCGGCGAACTCTTCCAGAGTTATGCGGTTGGCAAGAGCCGGAGAAATATCAGCGAGCTGATGGATATCCGACCGGATTATGCGAATATTGAGAATGAAGAAGGAAAGCTTGAACAGGTAGATCCGGATGAAGTTGAGATTGGAAGTATCATCGTAGTTCAGCCGGGCGAGAAAGTCCCGATCGATGGCGTGATCGTAGAGGGGAATACAACTTTGAATACAAGTGCTCTGACCGGTGAGAGTGTACCAAGAGAGGCACATGCCGGAGACGAGGTGATCAGTGGATGTATCAACATGTCCGGTGTGTTGAAAATCAAGACGAGCAAAGAATTTGGGGAGTCTACTGTTTCTAAGATTCTGGAGCTGGTAGAAAATGCAAGTTCAAGAAAATCAGAACCAGAAAACTTTATTTCCAAATTCGCGAGATATTATACACCTGCAGTATGTTATGGTGCGGTCGTACTGGCAGTGCTTCCACCGTTAGTTCGCATGTTGTTTATGCATCTGTCGCCGGAATGGGGAGACTGGATTTTCAGGGCCCTTACATTTCTGGTTATCAGCTGTCCGTGTGCACTTGTCATCAGTATTCCACTTAGTTTCTTCGCAGGAATCGGTGGGGCAAGTAACGCAGGTGTGCTGGTGAAAGGTTCCAACTACCTGGAGAGTTTGTCCCAGACAAAATGTATTGTATTTGATAAGACAGGAACTCTGACACAGGGTGTATTCGAAGTGACAGGAATCCATCATGCATCTATGCCGGAAGAAGAACTTCTGATGTATGCAGCTTATGCGGAGAGCTATTCCAACCATCCGATCAGCAAGAGCCTGAAAAAAGCTTATGGCAAAGAAATCGAGACAGAGAGAGTTTCAGATGTTGAAGAAATCAGTGGAAATGGTGTGATGGCGAAGGTCGATGGTCATACAGTGGCCGCGGGAAATGCGAAGCTCATGGATCGTATCCAGGTGAAGTATGATGTGTGTCACAGCGTTGGTACAGTAATCCACGTGGCGGTAGATGGAGCATATGCAGGGCATATTTTAATCTCTGATGTGATAAAACCACATTCAAAAGAGGCTATTCAGGCACTGAAGAAGTCTGGAGTGAAGAAGACGGTTATGCTGACCGGAGATATGAAGAATGTTGCAGACCAGGTGACAAAAGAGCTGGGAATTGATGAAGTGCACAGTGAACTTCTGCCGGGTGATAAAGTGACAAAAGTAGAAGAATTACTGGAAGAGTATAAGAATCGTTCTAAGGAAAAAGTAGCATTTGTCGGGGATGGAATCAACGATGCACCGGTATTATCCAGAGCAGACATCGGAATCGCGATGGGAGCGTTGGGATCCGATGCGGCAATCGAGGCTGCGGATATTGTACTGATGGATGATGATCCGTTGAAGATCAGTAAAGCAATCAGAATATCCAGAAAATGTCTGCACATTGTATATGAAAATATTTATTTCGCAATTGGCATAAAAGTTATCTGCCTGATACTCGGAGCGATGGGTATCGCAAATATGTGGGCTGCGATCTTTGCAGATGTAGGTGTCATGGTGATTGCAGTATTAAATGCGATCCGGGCATTGAATGTAAAGAATTTATAAGCAGAGTTCTACAGGTTGATATATGATAGAAAGAGATAGGAGAGACTATGAAAAAAACAGAAGTGGAACTGGATCAGTGTGAATCGGTAGAAGTTCATGAAGAACTGTTGAAAATTGTAGATGAGAAACTCCCGGAAGAAGAAGAACTGTATGATCTGGCAGAATTATTCAAGGTGTTCGGGGATTCTACACGTATCAGAATTTTATTTGTTCTGTTTGAGGCAGAGGTATGTGTATGCGATCTGGCGCAGACACTGAGTATGACGCAGTCTGCCGTATCGCATCAGCTTCGGATTTTGAAACAGAACAAATTAGTGAAGAGCAGACGGGAAGGAAAATCCGTATTTTATTCTCTGGCAGATGATCATGTGCGTTCAATCATCGATCAGGGAAGAGAACACATAGAAGAAGATTAAAAAATTGAAAGCCAATTTGTCAAAAATTTAATGAATATGCACAAACTTTCGAAAGCCTATGTAAAATGATTGTAAAAACCATGCAAAGTGGTCTATAATTAAGTGTAATGTTTTCATACAACTTAAGAAAAGGAAAAGAAAAAAATGGGAATCACGATGATTTTGTCATTGCTCAGCGGAGTAGCTTTATTTTTATTTGGTATGAGTATGATGGGAGACAGTCTGAAAAAGGTTGCCGGTAATAAACTGGAACTGATCTTATACAGGCTGACCAATACTCCGATAAAAGGCTTGATGCTGGGTATGGTTGTAACTGCAATTATTCAGTCTTCATCAGCGACGACCGTTATGGTAGTCGGATTTGTTAACTCAGGTATGATGAAGGTTGCACAGGCAATTGGTATCATTATGGGAGCCAATATCGGAACCAGTATCACCGGATGGATCTTATGTCTGTCCTACATTGACGGTTCCAGCGGAATCGCACAACTTCTGTCCACAGCGACGATCTCTGCGATCGTAGCAATTATCGGTATTGTGTTCCGCATGTTCGTTAAGAAGAAACCTTATCGTGACGTAGGTGATATCATGCTCGGATTTGCGATTTTGATGGTAGGTATGCAGACCATGAGTGGTGCTGTTTCACCGTTAAAAGAGAATCCACATTTTGTCAATCTGCTGACGATGTTTAAGAATCCATTTATGGGTATTCTTGTAGGTATTGCATTTACAGCAGTTTTGCAGAGTGCATCTGCAGCAGTAGGTATCTTGCAGGCGTTATCTATTACCGGATCAATTACATTTGCGGCGGCGCTCCCTATTACGATGGGAATCGGTGTCGGAGCTGCATGTCCGGTACTGTTGTCCTCTATTGGTACGAATAAGAACGGTAAGCGTACAGCACTGATTTATCTTCTGAACGACTTGTTTGGAATGATATTCTGGTCTATCGTATTTTATTCGGTCAATGCGGTGGTTCATTTTGGATTTATGGATGTTGTGATGTCGCCGGTAAGAGTGGCACTTTTGAACTCAGTATTCCGTATATTGACGATTATGGTTCTGGTACCATTTATCGGTAAGATTGAGAAGTTAGTCTTCTTCTTGATTAAGGATAACCCGGAAGAAGAGGAGGAGCAGGCAGATTTCGAACTTTTGGAAGAACGTTTTCTTGCATATCCACCACTTGCGATCGCACAGAGTCAGCTGGCAGTAAACGGCATGGCAAAGAAAGCCAAGAAGAATATCTGGCGTGCATTTGATCTGTTAGAAGATTTTTCTGAGAACAAATTCAATAAGATTCAGGAAAAAGAGAACATGATCGATAAGTATGAGGATAAACTTGGTACTTATCTGATGCAGGTAAGTATGCATGACATGACAACAGATCAGGCCAAGCAGGTATCAAAGTTCTTGCATACGATCAGTGACTTTGAACGTCTGGGTGACCACGCAGTGAATATTTCGCGTGTAGCACAGGAGTTACATGAGAAATCAAGAGCATTTTCAGATGCAGCACAGTATGAACTGAATGTTGTGGAAGATGCTTTAAAAGAGATTGTAGAGCTGACTGTCAATTCTTTCGTAGAAGAAGATCTGAAGATGGCAGCAAAAGTAGAGCCTCTCAGAGAGCTGATTGGTATTTTATGTGATGATCTGAAACTTCGCCACATCACCAGACTTAGAAATGGGCAGTGCGATCTGGGAACAGGTTTTGCATTTAATGATCTTTTGACAAACTATGAACGTATCGCTGCTCACTGTTCGAATATCGCAGTAGCGATCCTGGAACTGGATACTTCTAACTTTGATATCCATGAATATACGAAGAGTGTCCGTAAGCTGAAGAACAGCACATATCTGGCTGATTTTGAAGCATATGAGAAGAAGTATGATATCAATGGTTATGTACCAAAAGAAGAGTCAGAAGAGCCAAAGGAAGAAAAGTCTAAAGAAAAAGCTGGAAAAAAAGCGAAAAAGTGATATTATATAGAAGTAATGAATAACAAAAGAGGATATTTCATTCGCCGAGGTTGGCAAAGGAAGTATCCTCTTTCTACGTTTTTTTAGGAAATGATAGTTTATAATTCCATACCCGGTCGATAGGCAAGGTTAGCCAGTTCTCCGTCCAGACGCCGCATGCGACGATCTCTGGATCTGGCAATGAGCAGGTCATATCCGATCCAGTTATAAGGAATCTTTTCGGAATCGCCCACCAGGACTTCTTGGCAGAGGGTGATCATGGATTCCAGATATCCGACAGGTTTTCTGCCGTGACCATGAGAGAAGTACATACAGTCATAGTGGCCGTCTACTTCTTTCTGTAGTTGGATCATATTATGAAGATAGGTGCGGATATTGGTGGAATGTTCGTTCAGCAACAGGGTATTGTTGGTGCAGGCATCTCCGATGATCAGCATTCTCTTCTCTTCTAATAATATGGCAAGCGAGCCGACGGTGTGTCCGGCTGCATTGAATACCCGGATGGTATTGCTTCCGGCGTGGAAAGTCATTCCGGGAAGTAAAGGTTCATAATGCAGAGGCTGTGAAGGAATCATAAATGATTTCACCTCGTTGTATACAGGGCCGATGAACAGGCGGTTTACCTTGTTTCGATAGACAGGTTCGCTGTGGTCATCATACTGCCCCTGATCTGCGGGATTCATAAAAACGTGTTCGAACTCTGGTGCACCCATGGCATGATCCATATGTCCGTGAGTCAGAAGTACTGTGACCGGTGTGCTCGTCAGAGTCTCAACATAGGACTTTAGACTGCCGATCCCAAGACCGGTGTCGATCAGGATTGATTCATCAGTACCGAGAACCAGGTAGATGATATCTCCCATGATATCACGGATCATGATCAGATCATCGTCGATATAAGAGTGGGTGAACAAAGGAGGTATTGTATTCATATGATAAAACTTCTTTCTTATTAAAATGTATTTTTTCTGCTACGTTATAGTATAGAAACTGATCGGGGTTTTTGTCAAGCGTACGAGGGTTGACATCCGGAGGTTTCAGATTATAATTAACAGTAAAATGATGAAAATGAACAAGACAATTTTTAAGTATTAGATAGTAAATACACTTACAGGAGATTAATATGTGTGGAATATGTGGATTTGTAGGTAACAAATATTCAAAAGAAGAAAAAGAAGTCATCTTGAAGAAGATGATGGACGCGATGCGTCATCGTGGACCAGATTCTGACGGAGTATATGCGACAGATGATGCGGGACTTGGATTTGTGAGACTTAGTATTATCGATCTGGCGGACGGAGCACAGCCGATGTACAACGAGGACAAGAATCTTGCACTGGTATTTAACGGCGAGATTTATAATTACAGAAGTCTGAAGAATGATCTGCTGGATAAAGGACATCAGTTCTCGAATAAGTCAGATTCAGAGACACTTCTTCATGGCTATGAGAGCTATGGAACAGATCTGGTAAATAAGCTCAGAGGAATGTTTGGATTTGCTATCTGGAATCAGGCAGAGAAGAAGTTATTTGCAGCCAGAGATTTCTTTGGTATTAAGCCATTTTATTATACAATCGTGGATGGCAATTTTGTATTTGCATCAGAGATCAAGTGTCTGTTAGAGTTCCCTGGATTTAAGAGAGAAGTGAACCAGGCAGCACTCGAAGAATATCTGTCTTTCCAGTATTCTGCATTGGAGGAGACTTTATTTAAGGGTGTATACCGATTACTTCCGGGACATTTCCTGACTTATGAGGATGGTAATCTTAAGATCGAAAAATATTTTGATCCGATGCTCACTCCTAAGAACATGGGTGACGATGAGCAGATCGTAGACCGCATTGAGAAAGTAATGAAAGATTCTGTAGATCATCACATGATCGCGGATGTAGAAGTTGGAGCTTTCCTTTCCGGAGGTGTGGATTCCAGCTATATCGCAGCAGAATTTTCCGGAGATAAAGCATTTACGGTAGGATTCCTGGATGAGAAGAATCATTACAGCGAGATCAGCTATGCGAAAGATCTTGCGAAGGAACTCGGATTAGAGCATCATACGAAGATCATCGGCAAGGAAGAATACTGGGATGCGATACCGAAGATCATGTGGCATCTGGACGAGCCTAGCGGAGACGCAGCGGCTATCGCATTGTATTTTGTAGCTCAGGAGGCCGCAAAATATGTAAAAGTCGTTACATCAGGAGAAGGTTCAGACGAATTGTTCGGTGGATATACGATCTACCATGAGCCGATGTCTTTGAAATATTACACCTGGCTTCCAAAAGGATTCCGAAAAGCTGTCGGAAAACTGGCAAGAAAACTTCCAGATGTAAAAGGAAAGAGTTTCCTGATCCGTGGCTCTAAGGATGTACAGGAGAGATTTATCGGTAATGCAAATATCTTTACAAATAAAGAACGTAGAAAACTTCTGAAGAATCGTACCGGGGCACCGACGACGGAGAAGTTATTGCAGCCGATCTATGACCGCGCAGCGAAACTTGACGATATGAATAAGATGCAGTATGTGGATTTAAACTGCTGGCTACCGGGAGACATTCTTCAGAAAGCGGACCGCATGAGTATGGCACATTCGTTGGAACTTCGAGTACCGTTCTTAGATAAAGAGGTATTCAAGATCGCCAGATGTCTGCCGACAAAGGCGAAGATTCGTGGTAACCAGACGAAATATCTGTTCCGTAAGGCATCCGAGCATGTGCTTCCGGAAGTGACGGCAGAGCGTAAGAAACTGGGATTCCCGGTACCGATCCGTGTATGGATCAAAGAAGAGCCTTGGTACAGCGAGATCAAAGAGCTGTTTACCAGTGAAGCAGCCGAGGAGTTCTTCAACACAGATATCCTGGTGGGACTCTTAGAGGAGCACAAAGCCGGACACAAAGACAACAGCCGAAAGATCTGGACAGTGTTCTCATTCCTGACATGGCATAAGGTATTCTTTGAGGATGGATTAAAAGAATCAGAGAAAAAAGCTGCTCCGGAAGATGTGAAAGAGGAAGAAAAGACCGCATAATCGTACAGCGTGTTGAGCACAGAATACAAGTAGTTGAAAAATAATAAAGAAGTGGATGAGTTTTTCGTCCACTTCTTTTCTTTATGCAATCTTAATGTCATTTTTATCTTATTAATCCCTTTTTAATATTTATAAAGCTATGATGTATGAAAGAAATGAATAGTTATGGGGAATAGATATGAAGAGAAAAGAACGAAATATACATAGACATATCACTTCGTTTCAGATTATAATTTTAGGTTTTTTAGGAGTGATATTGATCGGGAGTATGCTTTTAATGTTACCGTGGGCAACAAACAATGGAAATGGAGCAAGTTTTAAGGATGCTTTATTCACTGCAACGTCTGCGGTATGTGTAACTGGACTGGTGGTACACGATACAGCAACGTATTGGACAACCTTTGGACAGGCTGTGATTTTATTTTTGATTCAAATTGGTGGAATGGGCGTAGTGACTGTCGCAATAGCGATAGCGGCTTTTTCCGGAAGAAAAATCGGATTGATGCAGAGAAGTACTATGCAGGAAGCGATTGCAGCTCCAAAAGTTGGTGGAATTGTACGAATGACGTTCTTGATTTTGAAAGGGACATTTGCAATTGAATGTATAGGGGCAGTCGTTCTGTCTACAGTATTTATAAAAGAATACGGACTAATAAAAGGAAGCTGGTATTCTTTGTTTCATTCCGTGTCGGCTTTTTGTAATGCGGGATTCGATCTGATGGGAGAACAAGGCTGGTATTCCTCATTGACCGGTTATGTAAATCAGCCGACAGTGAACATTACGATCATGTTGTTGATAATTGTAGGTGGAATTGGATTTATGACATGGGAAGATGTAATAGAACATCGGTTCCATTTCGGGAAATACAGGATGCAGAGCAAAGTGATTTTTACAATGACTGCTATTTTAATCGCATTACCGGCATTTTATTTTTTCTTCCGTGAGTTTAAAGGTGAGTCTATGCAAATGAGAATTTTAAGCTCTATGTTTCAGGCAGTTACTCCTAGAACGGCGGGGTTTAATACAATAAATTTAGAACGCCTGAGTGATACGGGAAAGATGATTATGATTTTGCTGATGTTAGTAGGTGGTGCTCCGGGATCAACAGCGGGTGGTATGAAGGTTACTACGATAGCAGTGCTTGGGGCACTGGCACTTTCTTCTTTTCGGAAGAGAACAACTACTCACTTATATAACCGATGCATTTGCGATGAAATATTAAAAAATGCGGCAACTATTTTGTTGATGTATTTGGTCCTGTTTATGTGTGGAGGCATGATTATAAGTTCTATAGAGCATATTTCATTGTTGGATGCATTGTTTGAAACGGGTTCTGCAATAGGAACGGTAGGTCTTACATTAGGAATTACACCGGGATTAGGACTTACATCTAGGATGATTTTGATTGGACTAATGTTTTTTGGCAGGGTTGGAGGATTAACACTGATATATGCAACGTTATTCGGAAGAAGTGTAGAATCAAAGTATCCGCAGGAAAAAATTACTGTTGGATAAAAAAGAGGAGTGAGGAAAATGAAATCGATATTATTAGTAGGTTTAGGAAGATTTGGAAGACATGTGGCAATGAAACTTGATGAATTACACCATCAGGTTATGGCGGTGGATATTAACGATAAAAGGGTAGAATCGGTGTTGCCATATGTGAGAAATGCTCAGATTGGAGATGCAACAGATGAAGAATTTGTTCGTTCTCTGGGGGTTCGAAACTTTGATGTTTGTATTGTCGCGATTGGGGATGACTTCCAAAGTTCTCTGGAAGCAACTTCACTATTGAAAGAATTAGGAGCTAAAATGGTTGTTTCGCGGGCAGCAAGAGATGTACATGCGAAATTTTTACTAAAAAATGGTGCTGATGAGATTGTGTATCCGGAAAAACAACTGGCTTCCTGGACAGCTATCCGGTATAGTGCAGATCATATTCTGGATTATGTTCAACTGGATGATTCGCATGGTATTTTTGAAATATCAGTGCCGAAAGGATGGATGGGAAAAACAATTGGAGATTTAGATATTAGAAACCGATACAATATAAACATTATGGGGTTAAAACATGATGGAAATATGGAATTGAATATATCATCGGATACGGTGTTCCCGGAAGATGATACCATGCTGGTTTTGGGAAGTATTAAAAATATTCAAAAATGTTTTCATATATAAAAAATATGTGTAATAGCTGGAAGAAGATGATAGAATGAAAGATATTATATTGATTTTGGCAATGTTGCTGACTTTTTCATTCGGATATTATATTATGGCAAAAATTGATATTTTTATCGCAGAGAATGAAGAAGCTAAGGAGAAGTATGAAAACGACAAGGACGAGGAACGGGGAATATATACCAATAGATTTGATTAAGAGTATTTTGATTCTTACATGTGCCAGTATGGTTGGTTTTTGTTTTAAGGAATTAAAATTCGCAGATGCCAATATTATTACAGTCTTTGTATTAGCAGTGCTTATCATTTCTATATCGACGGAACAGAGATTATATAGTTTGATTTTTTCTGTTATAAGCGTATTGTTATTTAATTTTTTATTTACGGAACCTTGTTTTACGCTACATGTTTATGATGATGGTTATCCGATGACTTTTTTGATTATGTTTATCGTGGCGTTTTTATCAGGAACATTAGCATTACAACTGAAGAGTCAGGCTGAACAGTCAGAACGGGTAGCATACAGAACGAAGGTTTTGTTTGAGACGAATCAGATCCTTCAGCAGGCGGAAGGATATGACAATATTATTGCAGCAACAGCCAGGCAGTTGATTAAGTTGACGGGAAGAGATGTATTATTTTATCCGGTGAAAGATAAGAAGTTAGAAAATATACAATTTTTTTCGGCGGAAGCTGTAGAAGACATGTTGGAACAGTCGTACAATGATGAAAAGGAACGGAAAGTAGCAATGTGGGTAGTGGAAAATAATCAACGTGCAGGTGCTACTACAAAAAATATGCCTGACGCCAGATGCCTGTACCTGGCAATTCGTGTGAACCAGAAGATATATGGAGTAGTGGGAATAGTGGCGGGAGATGAGCCAATAGATTCGTTTGAGAGTAGCATTCTTTTATCTATTATTGGTGAGTGTGCGTTCGCACTTGAGAATGAAATGATTAATAAAGAAAAAGAAGAGACTGCTGTCCATATGCAGAATGAAAAATTAAGAGCAGATCTTTTGCGTGCGATTTCACATGACTTACGGACTCCGCTGACATCTATTTCAGGGAATGCAAGTAATTTGCTGGCCAATGAAAAATATTTTGATAAAGAAACCAGAAAAAGAGTCTATATGGATATTTATGATGATTCTATGTGGCTGATCAGCCTGGTGGAAAATCTCTTGTCGGTGACAAGACTGGAAGAGGGACAGATGAAGTTAAATATATGTATAGAATTGGTGGATGAAGTTATCCAGGAGGCTTTGAGACATGTTAATCGTAAGAAAGAAGAACATATTATCAGTGTAGAAAATGAAAATGAATTTCTTTTGGCACAGATGGATTCAAGATTGATTGTGCAGGTAATTATTAATATTGTAGATAACGCAATTAAATACACACCGATTGGTTCCAATATATGGATAAAAACATATAGAAGAGATCAGCAGGCTGTAATCTCAATAGAAGATGACGGTCCTGGAATTACAGACGAAGGGAAAAAACATGTGTTTGAGATGTTCTATACAGGAGTGAATAAAGTGGCAGATAGTCATCGAAGTCTTGGACTTGGACTGGCATTGTGTAAGTCTATTGTGAATGCGCATGGTGGTGAAATTACAGTATACGACAGAAAGCCAAAGGGAACTGTTTTTGAATTTACATTACCTGCAGGGGAGGTGCATATCCATGAATAAACCATTGATATTAGTAGTAGAAGATGATAAATCAGTAAGAAATCTGATAACGACAACTTTAAAAGCGCATGATTATAGATTCATAATGGCTGTTAATGGAAAAACAGCGATTTTGGAAGCATCTTCTCATAATCCGGATATTGTTCTTTTAGATCTTGGGCTTCCGGATATGGATGGAATAGATGTGATAAAGCGTATTCGTACTTGGTCGACAATGCCGATCATTGTAATAAGTGCAAGAAGTGAAGATGGGGATAAGATAAATGCATTAGATTCAGGGGCAGATGATTATCTGACGAAACCATTTTCTGTTGAAGAATTACTGGCACGTCTTCGCGTGACCCAGAGAAGACTGGCTATGATGTATGCGGATAAGATAAATCAAAGTTCGATATTTACCAATGGAGAATTAAGGATAGACTACGCAGCAGGATGTGCATTTTTAGGAACTGAGGAATTACATTTAACGCCTATTGAATATAAATTATTGTGTCTTCTCGCACAGAATGTAGGACGTGTTCTGACTCACACATTTATAATGGAGAATATCTGGGGAAATGGATGGGAAAATGATATTGCCTCTTTGAGAGTATTTATGGCAACTCTTCGAAAAAAATTAGAAAAAAATCAGAATGGTATACAGTATATACAGACACATATAGGCGTGGGGTACCGAATGATACGTGTCTGAGATCTTAAGAAATCGAATGACCATATAGCCTTATTGACAAAAATTATCAATAAGGCTATCATTATCCATAGACAGATTATGAAAAGACAGATGAGAAATGGAGGTCATAGATTATGACTCTTAAAGAGCTTGAGATTGGAAAATCAGCAAGAATCACTGTGGTCGGCGGTGAAGGAGAATTAAGACAACATTTTCTGGATATGGGTGTGATTCCCGGTGCGGAGATTACGTTGATCAAATTTGCTCCGATGGGCGATCCGATGGAATTTCAGATTCATGGATATGAACTGACGCTTCGTGTGGCAGATGCCGAGAAGATTGAGATAGAACCGTTGAAAGAACGGAAAGAACAGAAGGATGCAGGAAATGCAAAGGATACGGTAGATCATATCGAACATCCCGGTTATGGTGAAGGTGGTAAGTACCATGTGAAAGCTGATGAAAACCCGTTGCCGGAAGGAACGACGCTTACATTCGCGTTGGCGGGAAATCAGAACTGTGGAAAGACAACGCTGTTTAATCAGTTGACCGGTGCTAATCAGCATGTAGGAAATTTCCCAGGAGTAACGGTGGACCAGAAAAGTGGCCAGATTAAAGAGCACCCGAATACTCTTGTGACAGATCTTCCGGGAATTTATTCTTTATCGCCTTATAGCAGTGAGGAGATTGTATCCAGACAGTTTATTATTAATGAGAAACCTAAGGGAATCATTAACATTGTGGATGCGACGAATATTGAGCGAAATCTATATCTATCCATGCAGCTTATGGAATTGAATGTACCGATGGTCCTTGCACTGAATATGATGGATGAAGTCAAAGGAAACGGTGGTTCTGTAAGAATCAATGAGATGGAGGAGATGCTGGGTATTCCGGTAGTTGCGATTTCAGCAGCGAAGAATGAGGGTATCGAGGAGCTGGTAGATCATATCCTACATGTGGCGCAGTACCAGGAACGTCCGGGAAGAATGGATTTCTGTGATGAAAATGACCACGGCGGTGCGGTACACAGATGTCTGCATGGTATTATGCATCTGATTGAAGATCACGCGGAACGTGCAGATCTGCCGGTCAGATTTGCTGCGACGAAATTGGTGGAAGGAGACCAACGGATACTGGAGGCACTTAACCTCTCGCAGAATGAAAAAGAGATGTTAGAGCACATTATCTGTCAGATGGAAGAAGAGCGAGGGTTAGACCGCGGAGCAGCTATCGCGGATATGCGATTCTCATTCATTCAGAATCTGGTAGACCGATGTGTGGTAAAACCAAGAGAGAGTAAAGAGCGTGAGAGAAGTCAGAAGATTGATAAGATACTGACTGGTAAATATACAGCTATTCCGGCATTTGTGGTGATTATGGGACTGGTATTCTGGTTAACGTTTAATGTAATAGGTGCCGGCTTGCAAAGCTTGTTGGAGATGGGAATAGACTGGCTGACGCAGTCACTTGATACATGGCTTACGGTCAGTCATGCGAATCCGGTGTTACATTCTATGGTAATCGACGGCATCTTCAATGGAGTAGGAAGTGTGCTCAGTTTCTTACCAATCATCGTTACGCTGTTCTTCTTCTTGTCATTATTGGAAGATACCGGATACATGGCGAGAGTGGCTTTTGTGATGGATAAATTGCTCCGTAAGATTGGATTATCCGGTCGAAGTATCGTCCCGATGTTGGTTGGATTTGGATGTACAGTGCCCGGTGTTATGGCCAGCAGAACGCTTCCGTCAGAGCGAGATCGTAAGATGACGATCATGCTGACGCCATTTATGAGTTGTACCGCCAAGCTTCCGATTTATGGATTTTTTACGGCGGCATTTTTCCCGAAATATAGTGGACTTATTATGGTAGGACTGTATTTCTTAGGAATCTTTATGGGAATTGTCATGGCAATGATTTTTAAGAGTACGTTGTTTAAAGGGGAGGCAGTGCCTTTTGTAATGGAACTTCCGAATTATCGTTTGCCGGGTGCAAAAAATGTGGCACAGCTTCTGTGGGAGAAAGCAAAAGACTTCCTTCAGAGGGCATTTACCGTGATCTTTGGCGCGACTATCGTGATCTGGTTCTTACAGACATTTAATCTGCAGCTTAGTATGGTGACGGATTCTAAGGACAGCATTCTTGCACTGGTAGCGGGAGTGATTGCTCCAATATTTGCGCCGCTTGGATTTGGTGACTGGAGGATCTCGACTTCTTTAATCGCAGGATTTATGGCGAAAGAAAGTGTTGTTTCAACATTGTCTGTATTATTTGGAAGTACGGCAACACTTCTTCAGGCGATTACACCGCTGGCAGCGGCATCACTTCTTGTATTCTGCCTTTTGTACACACCGTGTGTGGCAGCGATTGCTTCTATTAAACGTGAGCTGGGTGGAAAATGGGCTTGCGGAGTTGTGTTGATGCAGTGTGCAATTGCATGGATATGTGCATTTGTTGTACATTTGATCGGAAGTATTTTGATATAAGATAGAAAAACATATTGATATAAAATAAGGACTGCTCAATCGGTTGATTTACTGATTGGGCAGCCTTTGTTATCTGGTGTTTTTTGTTTTGCAATCTATTCTGCGATTACTCTAAAAAGGTTTCGTGAATAGCTCGCATTGCCTGATCTGTATATTCTTCGTTAATTAACACTGTAATACGAATCTCGGAAGTTGTGACCATCTCCGTGTTGATTCCTGCATTTGCAAGGGCTCCGAACATTTTGGCTGCAACTCCGGAGTGAGAACGGATACCTGCACCGATGACAGAAACTTTTGCGACATTTTCATCAGAATCCAATTTCTTAATGCCTAAGTAGTCTTTATTCTCATTTAATAAGTCTAATGTACGGAGAAGATCTGTCTTTGCAACGGTGAAAGAAACAGATTTTGTTCCATCTTTTCCTAAAGACTGAATCATAACGTCGATATTTAAATTGTTCTTATCCAGAAGATTTAAGAAACGGAAAGTGCTCTCCGGATCATTGTTGAGTCCGGCTACGCGGACCTTTGCTACATTTTTATCGGTTGCAACACCGCTGATTAACATTTTTTCCATTTTCGTTTTCTCCTTTACAAGCGTTCCGGAATTTCGGTTCAGGCTGGAGCAGACCAGAAGTTCCACGCCATATTTTTTGGCAATCTCAACGCATCGGCTGTGTAAGACTTTTGCACCGAGAGAGGCCATCTCTAACATCTCATCGTACGTTACCTCTTCCATCTTTCTGGCATTAGGAACGATACGAGGATCGGCGGTGTAGACTCCATCAACATCTGTATAAATCTCGCAGACATCTGCGTGGAGTTCTGCTGCCAGGGCAACTGCGGTAGTATCAGAACCTCCGCGTCCGAGGGTCGTGATATCGTCGTACTTGTTAATCCCCTGGAATCCTGTTACGACGACGATCTTGTTAGCATCCAGTTCTTTTTGAATACGTTCCGTGTCAATTCGTTTGAACCGGGCGTTCTGATAATCAGAAGTAGTGTGCATCGGCACCTGCCATGCGTTCAGTGAGATGGCACTGACACCCATCTGAATCAGAGTCATTGCCATCAGAGATACAGAAACCTGCTCACCGGTTGAGAGCAGCATATCCATTTCTCTGCGTGACGGCTGGTCAGTAATCTGCTTGGCCGTAGCAATCAGGTTATCGGTAGTCTTTCCCATAGCGGAGAGGACCACAACAACATGACTGCCCGATTGTTGCTTTTCGATGCAGCGTTTTGCTACATTGCGGATGTGCTCCAGATCAGCGACAGAGCTTCCGCCAAATTTCATTACTGTTAACATATTGGTTTACCTCTTTTTTAGGATGGTATTAGTATAGCGAAAAAGGGCGTAAAAAGCAATTCTTTCGCTAAATAGTTAAAATAAATAACTATATTTTTAGAGAAGCATGATTTATAATAAATCCAGGCGGTCGGTTAAAACCGACAATTACTATTTACAGGAGGAGACCCCTTGATTACTTTTATTTTTGATATAGATGATACACTCTATAATCAGGTTACGCCATTTGAGGATGCATATAGATTCTTATTGGGGGACAGAGATTATAAGGTCGATATTGTAGAACTTTTTGTATGTTTTCGCAAACGCAGCGATGAAGTATATGAGCAGTCTATGCGTGGTGAGATGTCGATGAAAGACATGCAGATCTACAGGATGAAGAAGGCATTTGAAGACTTGAATATTTCTATCTCGGAGGAAGAGGCGTGGACACTTCAACAGATTTATGCGAAGAACCAGAAAGAAATTAAGTTGCCTGAGACGATAAAAGAGATGCTTGATGCGTGTAAGGGAAAAGCAAGGCTCGGTGTCGTGACAAATGGGCCGGCAGAACATCAGATGGGAAAGGCTCTGGCACTTGGGCTTACAAAGTGGATCCCGGAAGATTTTATTATCATATCCGGTGCAGTGGGAGTAGCGAAACCGGAATGGGGAATCTTTGAGGCAGCACTTGAGAAGATGCGTCCGGATGGAGAGGTCTATTATATCGGGGATTCTTTTGTAAATGATGTCCAGGGGGCGAAGGGCGCCGGATTAAAGACAATCTGGCTGAATCGAAGAAATCACAGGGTACCGGATGGGGCACAGTTACCGGATTATATAGTAAAGACAGAAGAAGAATTGAAACATTTACTCGAAGAAATGATTGCGTGAAAAAGTAAACGTTAAGTATTTGCCGGGTTAGAAAAAACTATCTATAAGGTCTTGATAATAGAAAAACAGCTAAAATGGAACGAAATTCATAAAAAAGGTAAGAGATAGGTACTTTTTGCAATAAATTTTGCGAAAAGTACCTATTTTGTGCATTCTATAACGTGTTTGTTAAGAGAAAATATGAAAATGCACAAAAAAGATTGTTAAATATTTAAAATGTTGTACAAAGTGCATATAAGGAGTATAATATAGTTAATTACAAGAACAAAGATGTGAATATTATGTTCACATCTTTTACCAATTGTAGAGAAATCTGGAGGGTCAAAATAAGGAGAAAAAGTATGAGTGAAATCTGCAATTGTGCCGCTGCACAGACAGAGGCGCTTAAAAAAGAAGGAATTGACGTTTCTCTGCTGGAACCTACTTTAAAAGAGTATGCCAGCGTAGAGGGAAGCCTGATCACTATTTTACAGCATGCTCAGGATATTTACGGATATCTGCCGGTCGGGCTGCTGAATTATATTGGATTTAGGACGAATATACCGGCAGCAAAGATTTTGGGAGTGGCAACATTCTATGCACAGTTTCGATTAGAGCCGGTTGGAAAATATCTGATCATGGTCTGTCAGGGAACGGCCTGTCATGTAAATGGTTCGGAGGCTGTTATGGCTGCAATCGAAGAAGAATTAGGAATTGAAGATGGAGGAACAACTTCAGATGGCCTATTCTCTATTAAGAGTGTGGCTTGTCTCGGATGCTGCTCTTTGTCTCCGGTTATGATGATCAATGGAGAGACTTATGGAACGCTGACACCTGCAAAAGCCAGACAGGTGCTCCGTGATATCAGAGCAAAGGAGGCGACGAAATGAGACTGATCATAGGAAAAGGAAGTTGTGGTATCGCAGCCGGTGCAGATAAGGTGTCGGATGCGGCTGAAAAATATATCAAGAAAAATTCGCTGGATATCCCGATCGGAGTGACTGGATGTATAGGAATGTGCTACCTGGAACCAATCGTTGACGTGATTACAGATAGCGGCGAGAAACATACATATGTAAAAGCAGATGCGAAGAATATCAAAGATATTATCAGCGATGAACTGGAAGGAAAGGTCTGTGAGAAATATCTGATCCCGGAAGAAGATAAAAAAAGACTGGAAGGACAGACAAGAATCGCACTGCGCAACTGCGGAATCATTAATCCGGAAGAGATTGATGAATATGTCGCAAAAGGCGGTTATAAGGCGATTGAAAAATGCGTTAAGACGCTGAAACCGGAGCAGGTCATCGATATTATCAAGGTGTCGGGACTCGCAGGACGAGGCGGTGCCGGATTCCCGACCTGGTTTAAGTGGAATGCAGCACGAAATGCAGAAGGAACGAAGAAGTATACCATCTGTAATGCAGATGAGGGAGACCCGGGAGCATTTATGGATCGTGCGGTAATAGAAGGAGACCCGAATACTCTGATCGAAGGTATGTTGATCGGTGCATATGCGATGGGATCTGATGAGGGTATCGTGTATGTACGTGCAGAATATCCGCTGGCAATCGTGCGACTTACCAATGCGATTGAGCAGGCTCGTAAAAAAGGGTTCCTCGGAAAGAATCTGTTTGGCTCGGATTTTTCTTTTGATATTCGTATTAAAGCCGGTGCGGGAGCATTCGTCTGTGGAGAAGAGACCGCACTTATTGCATCGTTGGAAGGAGAGCGTGGGATGCCACGGTTGAAACCGCCATTCCCGGCACAGAAAGGATACTGGCAGAAACCATCAAATATTAACAACGTAGAAACATACGCGAATGTACCGTGGATCATTGCTAACGGTGGAGAGGCGTTTGCAAAACTTGGTACACCGAACAGTAAAGGAACGAAAGTATTTGCACTGACCGGAAAGATTAAAAATGGTGGACTGGTTGAAATCCCTATGGGTAAGACAATCCGTGATGTTATTTATGGAATCGGCGGAGGTATCAAAGAGGACAAGAAATTTAAGGCGGTACAGATGGGCGGTCCATCCGGAGGATGTATCCCGGCAGAACTGATTGATACGCTGATTGATTATAAGACTCTGGCTGCAACGGGTGCTATCATGGGATCCGGTGGTATGGTTGTCATGGACGAGACGACCTGTATGGTAGATATGGCAAGATTCTTCCTTGATTTTACCTGCAAAGAATCCTGTGGTAAATGTATTCACTGCCGTATGGGAACGAAACGTATGCTGGAGATCCTCACAAGAATTACAGAAGGTGAAGGAAGAGACGGAGATATCGAACTTTTGGAAGATCTGGCAATGCAGATCAAGTCATCGGCCCTCTGTGGACTGGGGCAGACGGCACCGAATCCGGTACTTACTACGATTAAATATTTTAGAAATGAATATGAAGATCATATTTACAGACATAAATGTACAGCGCATCAGTGTAAGAACCTGGTGACATATTCTATCGATGCAAATAAATGTAAAGGCTGTACGATGTGTGCGAAGAACTGTCCGGCACAGGCGATTTCCGGAGATGTTAAGAAACCGCATGTTATTGATCCTGCAAAATGTGTGAAATGTGGTAAATGTAACAGCGTATGTAAATTCCACGCAGTGGTAGTGGATTAAGTAGGAGGATAGGAAAATGGCAGAAAAGATAAGATTAAATATAGATGGCAAAGAAGTGAGTGGATTTGCCGGTCAGACCATCCTCGAAGTGGCTACTGAGAATAACATAGATATCCCTACACTTTGCTATGATGAAAAAGTAAAAATATATGGTGCCTGCGGTCTTTGTGTCGTTGAGATGGAAGGAAGTCCGAAATTACTTCGTGCCTGTGCAACAACGATTTCTAATGGAATGGTAATCAGTACGAATACAGAACGAGTAAGGGCATCAAGAAAAGCGGCTCTGGAACTTTTGATGAGTGACCATGTGGGTGACTGCAGACCGCCTTGTAGTTTGAACTGCCCGGCAGGAACAGATTGCCAGGGGTATATCGGTATGGTGGCCAATGGACAGTTGAAACAGGCTGCAAAACTGATCAAAGACGTATTTCCGTTCCCGTCTTCGATCGGACGTATTTGCCCGCATCCTTGTGAGACAGCCTGTCGTAGAGGCCTGATCGGAGATCCGGTATCAATTGCTTATATTAAGGCTTATATTGGCGATAAAGACTTAGAAAGCGAACATCCGTATGTGAAACCGATCGAACCTGATACGGGGCATACAGTGGCTATTATCGGAGGCGGACCGGCTGGTCTGACTGCCGGATATCAGCTGCGCTCGAAAGGACATAAGGTAACGATCTATGATGCGATGCCGAAGATGGGCGGAATGTTACGTTATGGTATTCCGGAGTATCGTCTTCCGAAAGCAATTCTTGATAAAGAAATTGCACTGATCGAAGGTATGGGAATTGAGATGATCCACAATGTCAGTGTTGGAACAGATATTTCATTCCAGTATATCCGTGAGAATTACGATGCAGTTCTGGTGGCTGCCGGTGCATGGTCCAGTGTATGGATGAACATTCCGGGAGAAGGAAATGAAAATGTTTTCGGAGGTATTGATTTCCTCCGTAAGGTAACGCAGGGTGAAGAAATCTTTGCCGGAAAAGATATCGCCGTTGTCGGAGGTGGAAACACCGCGATGGATGCATGTCGAAGTGCAATCCGTCTGGGAGCAGATCATGTGTACTGTATTTACAGAAGAACTCGTGATGAGATGCCGGCAGAAAAGGATGAGATCCGTGAGGCAGAAGAAGAAGGTGTTATCTTCAAGTTCTTGTCGAACCCATTAGAGATCATATCATCGCCGGATGGTGGAATTGATCATGTACTGCTTCAGAAGATGGGACTTGGCGCACCGGATGAATCGGGAAGATTACGACCGGTACCGATTGAAGGAAAGACAGAAAAATTAAAAGTATCTGCACTTGTTATGGCGCTTGGACAGACATTGACACGTACAGCATTTGAAGGAATCGAATTATCGCCGAAGGGAACGATCCTCGCAGATGAATCTAAGTTCAGTACGAATCTGGAGAACGTATTTGCCTGTGGAGATGCTACCAACAGTGGTGCAAGCATCGCGATCCGTGCAATCGGTGAGGCGGAGAAAGCATCACGGGTAATTGACAGTTACTTAAAAGGTAATCTGATACCATATAAGAAACCTTATGTGAGTGAGAGGACAGATGTGACGGCAGAGACATTGGCAGATCGACCGAGATTATCACGTGCACAGATGACGCATCTGGCGATTGAAGAGCGTCGTGATAATTTCCATGAGGTAAATAATGGATTTACAGATGAAGATGCGGTGAGAGAGGCATCGAGATGTCTGGAATGTGGATGTCACGATTATTTTGAATGTAAGTTAATTAAACGTGCGAATGAGTATGATGTAAAACCAGAGAAATATGAGGGTGAAAAGCACCATCGTACCGTGGATAATACACATCCATTTATTGAAAGAAATCCGGATAAATGTATTCTGTGTGGATTGTGTGTAAGAGTTTGCGATGAAGTGATGGGACGCAGTGCCCTGGGCCTGGTAGGACGTGGATTTGATACGATGGCATCGCCGTCACTTAAGAGACCACTGAAAGAAACTTCTTGTATTTCCTGTGGACAGTGCGTAGACCTTTGTCCGACAGGTGCACTCGGTGAGAAGTATCCATATGGAAAACGTGTACCGGCAGAGACGGAGACGGTGGAAACAATCTGTCCGTTCTGTTCAGTTGGCTGTAAGGTGCTTCTGGAAAAAGCAGGTGATATGGTGGTGAAAGCTGTTCCGGCAGAAGGAAAGACGCTTTGCGTCCGTGGCCGTTTTGGTTACGGTGAACTTCTGAAAAAAGACCGTATCACAACTCCGATGATTAAGAGAAATGGTACATTTGTGCCGGTAAGCTACGAAGAAGCTGCGATGTATATTGCTAAGAAGATACAGAGTACTTCGATTAAATATGGTAATGAAGCAGTAGCGGTATCTATTTCAGATAAATTGACCAGTCAACAGATTTATGTAGCCAGAAAATATGCGAAACATATTGCGCGTGCAGGCTCAATTTTCTGTTATAATTATCATATGAATGGAGTCAAAGAAGTTATCGGTGCGGATGTTTCGACCTGTAAGATCGAAGAACTGATTTCTACGGATGTTATTGTGATGGTAGGAACCAATGTTATGGAAGAACATGCATCTCTTGGCGTTGCTGTGAGAAAAGGTGTGAAGAATGGTGCGAAATTAATCGTTATCAATAACGTACCGGAATCACAGGAAGCAAGAGAAGCCGATATCTACATTCAGTCAGATTCTACGGATGGTATTCGTGAGATTATGAAAGCGTTGATAGAAGAAGGCGCAAAACCGGAAGATGTTGCAACGCCGGAAGAGGCTAAGAAATTCCGCGAATCTTTGGGAAATCTGGAGATTAGTGAGAAGGCAAGAGAAGCTGCGAAGATCCTGATGAGAGAGAAGAAAGCAATCGTGGTAACAGATCAGTTTAATCTGTCTCATGAGGGAGAGAAGGCGGCAGCAGATCTGGCAGTATTGAGTGGTCATATCGGTAATCCGAGAAATGGTATCTTACAGATTAAGACCAATGTTAATACGCAGGGACTGGCAAACCTTGGAATATCACCGGTGTGTGTGATGAAGGAAAAACTCAGAGGCGGAGTGTTCAAATCTATTTTCATCATTGGAGAAGATGTATATGGATTTGACAGGTCGAATATGGATTTCGTTGCAGTTGCAGACCTTTATATGACAGAGACTGCGAAGAAAGCAGATGTTGTATATCCTCTGGTATCTCTGTTTGAGTCCACAGGTATGGTTGTAAGCATGGATGGCACGATTCACGAGATAGACAGAGTCGTAAAACCAAAAGCAAAGTCAAATGTGGCAGCGATTGCGATCATTGCCAATGCGATGAAAGCAAACTTCCATTACAACAGCTCTGAGGAAGTTAAACGAGAGATCATAGAGACGAATGCGGCGAAGATCGCACAGATCCAGCCGTCACTTAAGACGCCGCCATCAGTACCACTGTATCATAATAATCCGAATACGAATGGAATCTATTTCAAAGTATAACTTTTTGGAGGTGGATTCGTATGCAGAACTATTTGCAGAATTATTCAGGAGAAGAAGCTTTGCAGTACCATTTACAGATAAGACCGGGGGATGTGGGGCGATATGTGATCATGCCGGGAGATCCAAAGCGCTGTGAGAAGATCGCAGCGCATCTGGATGAGGCGAAACTGATCGCGGACAGTCGTGAATTTGTCACTTATACCGGATATCTGGATGGAGAAAAAGTGAGTGTGACATCGACAGGAATCGGAGGTCCGTCTGCATCGATTGCAATGGAAGAACTGGCAAAGTGCGGAGCGGATACATTTATCCGTGTGGGAACCTGCGGTGGAATAGATCTGGATGTTAAAGGTGGAGATGTGGTGATCGCTACCGGTGCGATCCGGATGGAGGGAACCAGCAAGGAGTATGCACCGATAGAGTTTCCGGCAGTTGCAGATCTGGATGTTGTCAATGCTCTGGTTAGTGCCGGTCGTACACAGGGACATATCTGTCATACAGGAGTCGTGCAATGCAAAGATGCATTTTACGGTCAACATGAGCCGGAGAGACTTCCGGCGGGATATGAACTGATCCAGAAATGGGAGGCCTGGAAGAAACTAGGATGTAAGGCTTCTGAGATGGAATCGGCGGCGTTGTTTATCGTGGCAAGTTATCTCAGGGTGCGCTGTGGATCTGTATTTCTGGTCGTAGGAAATCAGGAGAGAGCGGCAGCGGGTTTGGATAATCCGATCGCACATGATACCGAAGTGCCGATAGAGATCGCGATAGGAGCCCTGCATACGTTAATCAAAAATGATAAAACAGCCGAGTAATCACCAGAAGTGCCAATGGCACATTCTGGTGATTGAAGGCGGTCGTCAAGGTTTCGAGCAAGCTCGAACTTTGACTCGTCGCCATACAATAAAACAGGTTGTCGCAAATGCGGCAACCTGTTTTGTTAGAAAAGGAAAAAGATTTTATCAAATAATGCTATTGTTTTGGCGAAGCCCGGTAATCATGCTGCTTTTGCAGTACGACTACCGTCTTCTTTATTGGACATTATTAGTATATCCGGAAATTGTGACTTAGATGTGTCGATGTTAGAAAGAGTTTCTAAAAATCCTTAAGAAAACCCTAAGATTTTCTTATCTGCGGAAACGATGATATCTGCGGGAAAATGCGAGAAAACGTTGAAAACTGGGCATTTTCTAAGGTTTTATTCGTTAGTGATAAAAATGGAAAATAACGGATAAAAACGTATCGTTAGTGACACGTTAGCGACAAATTTTTATCTTCTCAATTTCTTTCCGTAAGCGGTCTGTGCTACGGTGCAAATACACCTTGTTAGTAACATCCTGGAACGCATGACCGAGCATGATTTTCTTATCCCGTTCATCGACATAATAATCATCACACAGCTTGCTGAATGTATGCCGGCAGTCATGCGGTGTATGCTTAGGAATGCTGATCGCATCCAGGGTATCATACATGTAATGACGGAATGTGTTGGGAACACATATAAGCAATGCACTATCCCGATTCATACGTTTTTCCACGAGGTCAATGATTCCAGAGTGGATAGGCACCACACGATTCTTTCCGGCATCTGTCTTGAGACCGCCGGTAAAAGTATGTTCTTTCAAATCAACTTCTAAATCAAGATATTCTGAAATGCGAAAGCCGGAATAACACATAATCAATAACATCTCGACAATTTCATTATCTTTGTGTTTCCACAAGATTTTTAATTCTTCATCAGAAAACGGAACACCATGTTCATCGTCATCGTCGGTATTGATCTTGACGTATTTTGAGTAATCCTTATCACACAGATCATTGGCCTCAGCGTAGGCATACATCTGATGATACAGCGTGGCGATCAGTTCCAGAGACGAGTGTGCGAGGGGACAGTCGTCGAGGACATCTTGCAGATCATTTGTGGTCAGCGACCGGAATCCCTGGTTGTGCAATGTCTCACAGTTTTTATACGCTGCTCTTATACTATATTCCATCTGCTGTTTCTTTCCCTTATGACCATAAGGTGTGCCGAATTTATTCTGGTAGTATTCCTTAAATATATCCTCAAAAGTTTTCAGATCAGCGACTTCCCGTTGCGTCTGGGTATACTTGCTTAAGATTTTGGCTATCTGATTATTCAGATCGGCGTTTCCGGATTCTGTCAGCTCTTTTTCACGTCCCGGATAATACTCCCCATGTTTATACCAGGTCAGGACCGTAAAGCCTTTATACCAGTCATCTACATAACAGAGTGCTTTTACCGGTATGGGATTGCCGTCTATATCAAACTCTGTGGTAGGTGGGTAAACTCCATAAGGGTTCATCCGGTTCTTTCCAGACAGGCGCTTAATTGAGCCGTATCCGTTTGGTAGTTTGGGATATTTCTTACGTCTTCCCACAATACGCATCTCCTTTCTGGTGCGACGTCGCACAAAATAGATAAAAAAGGGTATAAAAAATACACCTATACGGTGCCGGAAGTTTGTGATACAATATTCTTGTTGAGGGAGTATTGTATGTGCGCGGCACGTATAGTATTCGATTGCCGTCTCTGTTAGCGCAGGGGCGGTTTTTTGTTTTAGTAGTGTTTTATTGCGGAGGATTACATACTCCACATGGTCCGTATACGCCTTGGACCTCAGACAGATGTGTCTCTATTTTGGATTGTTTTAAGAATCGACAACCATCTCTGTGATACTTTCCACCAGTATCAGTAATATATACGACAGGATCGTTTGACGCTTGGGCGGCAGCCTGAGCTTGCTGTTGAGCCTCTGCCTCTGCTTGGGCCTGAGCGGCTGCAGCCTCTTGAGCAGCTTTTTCCTCGGCTTCTTTTTTTGCCTTTTCTTCTGCCTCTTTTTGGGCTTTTTCCTCAGCGTCTTTCTTGGCAATAGCAGCTTTGTCTTCGACATTTATTGTCAATTTATTACTCTTGATTCCATCGTGTTCAGCCCAGATAGTATAAGATCCGGCTTGTGATGTGGTAAAAATAATGTTTTTATCTGAGACTTTTAATTTTCCATCCGAACATTGAAAGTCATCTTTAGATAATGAATAGTCATCCGGCGTGGTAGATGCGGTTATTTTCACCTTTTGATTAATATCATATGTGGTGTCGGTATCGGCCGTTAGGGTGATTTTGTCAAGAGTTTCTTCACCAGACACTCCCGTTACCGCGATGATAAGAATTAATGCGGTAACAACTCCTTTTACAGGTTTCTTCCAATTAGTATATTTCCACATAAGAAATAACCCTACTGGGAAAAACAGGATCAATAATGCAATGATCCATCCAGTTTTTTGATACCATTTTTTGTTATTCCCGTTATAATCAGGAAAATTGTTTTGAGACATGTTTGGTCCTCCTTGGTTCGTAGATTTTTTTGATGAGGTATTCCCTCCAGTCGACTGGGTATAGGATATACCAGTTCCTGGTATTCCTACAGAGGCAGTCTTCTTTCCCTTGGAATTGACCGTGTAATGTGCTCCGCGTTTGCCAAATGTTACACTGGTGCTATTTTTGTTGAGATTTAATTTGACTCCGGGAGCGATTTTGAAGCTTTTTCTAAAACGTAGCCCCATAGTATTTCACTCCTTTTTTTCCATTTACCATATATCAGTGGTCAGTTGACATATGGTTAGTATAGCCATTATCTTCCTGTATCCGTGATGAAGATACGGTAAGATAATGCTATGAGTATTTATTTTATCTTACCAATCGTCAGATTGGGGATAAACATAATGTAGTAATTGTCTACGGTAGTTCCAATACCGTATTTCTGCCTATAGCATTCGATGCAGTCTGTCAGAAATTCATCGGTCACTTCCAGATACTCAGCTATTTCATATTTGTTCTGGCATCCATGTTCGTATGCACTGATCAGACCTCTGAGTCCGATCTGTTTGTTGTAAGCCCATAATCTCGCTTGCCGTTCTTGCTTACGATTGCTAGCTGATTCCATATCTAAGATATTTCCAACAGTCGTATGGTGATGTCCAAGTTCTTCGGCAAGAATACAAGCCTTTTCGGTCGTAGTATCAATGTCTTGTCGGATAGCTATCCGATTACCTTTGATGCGTCCATTATTATATTTTAAAGGTTTCTCCTTTACTGTAAGTCCGTTATCGCAGGCTTCATCTAAAAGTGCTTCATAAGCATTCATCGTAAACACCTCCAAGATAAATATATCAAAGTACCTGTCCAATAAATCGGACTTAGAAATTTTCGTCATCCATAATATCATCATCGGATGTATCAGTTCCTTCGGGAGTAACTATATCTGTACGTTTGTTAGCTGCGTTAGTTTCATAAGTAAGATTTTCTGCAACTTTAAGCGGTTGGCTTTTAGTACCGTGTAAATTTTTTAGTAATTCTTCATATGTGCGTAGACGTTTTTTTTGAGATTCTCTTGCCTCTTTCAAGTTTATAGAACGTTTAAATTCAAAATCAAGAACCGTATCAATTAGTTGTTTTCCGTCTTCATCGAGTTCGCGGTATTTTTCTACAAGATGAAATTCTTGTATAGAAACAGAATTATTCATATTTGGCATCTCAATGGCATCTTGAAATAAATAATTAGCGTCACAGTTAAGAACTTCCATAATTTTAAATAGAATTGGTTCTTTAGGAGAACTAACTTCATTTTCATAATTAGAAATAGCTCCAACAGTAACACCGACAGAATTAGCAAGTTCATTTCTGGAAATATTTTTATTCTCTCGCAGTTCTTTTATGCGACTTCCTACGCTCACTTGAATCACCTCACTTTTCATATTTTATGTAAATATTGTATTTCATAAATCTTGGTATGTCAATATGAATAAACAAGAAATTTGTCATAGATATATTGACAAAACAAGAAACTTGTTATAATATCACAAGTGAAAAGAAACTTGTTATTCGGAAAGGAGGTGCCAAGTTGCTTGATATCACAGCATCAAACAGTGTTGTCGCGGTCCGCTTGAAAAGTGTTATTTCAGAAAAGGGATTAAAGCAGGCATCAATTGCAATAAGGGCGGGATTTACTGCACAAGAGTTGAATGACATGTTAAATGGTAGACGAATTATGCGTGCAGCAGATATAGCCTCGTTGATTAATGTTGTAAAAGAATTTGGAGTTGATGCCAATTATCTTTTTGGAATTGAGAAAGGAGAGGGATAAAAGTGAGCAAGAAGAAAGAAAAAACTATGTACGATGAGATGGTAGAGGGATTATCTGTTTTTGTAATCCGTACCGCGGACAAAGATAATCCAACGCCTGCAGAATTGAATGCGATGGTTGAGATTACAAAAATTTTATTTAGAACAATTTAAAAGGCCCAGGAAATCCCAAGCCTAACCAATTAGTGATTGGTATGTTTATGATTTGCTAAAGTAGTTCCAGCTTTAGATTTAGCAGACGGAGATTTGCTTGTAGAGAGCGTGTGTCCGGCTTTACTAACTTTAGCGGAAGGTTTGCAAGAACTTTTTTTTGCCATATTGTCACCTGCCTTTCTGTTAGAATTTTGAAACTTCTAATAAAAGACTACTACTAAAATAGTGACAAAGCAAGAGAAAAATACTAAATAAAGTATAAACAAATGTTCTGAATACAAAATATAGTATTTGTAAAACCTTTCTAGTATATCGCTATATTAAAGAATTGTGAAATATCAATTTGGCAATTGGAGGAAAATAGTTTGATTATTTGCGACAGAGGGAGGTGAGTAGGAAATGTTAAAAGTGATTTTAATTGTACTGCTGGTAGTAGCAGTGGCAAGAGCAATCTTCTGGAAACTTTGCTTGCAAGGCGTACTTCTCTATATTGCTGAATGCGGAAGCCCTTTACCAAATGCAACTTTAATAGAGAAATACGCTGAAAAAGTTGCGTTAAAAGCCTTGCATATCAAGGAAGATTGAAATGAGCTTTTATAACCAGAGATGCAGCAGACAGAGCAATTTGAGTTAGATCTTTAAGTGATTGCACACCAAGTTCAGCACCAATGTCTTTTACTTTATTATAAAAAGAATCATTTCTGATGTTAGCAAGAAACTCATGTCCTTTAGGGGATAAATCCGAAATAGTGTAGCATGTTCCAGTAATATTGCCAGATGCTTGAAAAAAGAATTCATTAAGCTGGTATTGACGGATGTGATACATTACTTCATCAAAAGAATAATTTGGAAGCAATTCAGGAACGGTTTCTTTATCAAATCGCCAATGGTGGTTTATATCAGGAATTTCTTCCACAACAAGAAGTATATCTCGTATGCAATCAGGATTTAATTTCATTAATAATCATTCCTTTCATCATTTGATAGGAAAATTATACCAAAGAACCGCAACAAGAACAATCAGGGAGGTGAGTAGATGCATGATATACTGACAGCGGCACAGACCGCCAAAGTGATGGGCTGTGCCCCACAGAAAGTAAGAGAACGAATCAAAAGTAAGAGCTGGACATTTGGAGTGTGGATACCAAAGAAAGAAACTGGTCACAAAAAAGACGATTATGAAGTCAATAAATATCAGTTAGCAGCACATTTAGGAATTCCAGTAGAAGAAGTAGATAGGAGGTTAGGGCGTGGGTAAGAAGTTAGTTTTAGGGACGATCTTAACAGCAGAGATGACAATCTTGGCTTTGCTGATGTACTGCCGGATGGCGGGACCATTACTAATTACATGGAGGTGAGGTGAGAGGATGGAAGATAAGCAGGACATATTGGATAAGTTACTGCCGGCGCTGCAGGCAACGAATAACCTACAGGATCTGGTAGGATTGGAGTACCGGGAAGACCGGGAGCTGGTATACGCAGAGTTTGCAAGTGGGAATCAAAAGATTGCGAATGTGGTATGTGATTCCGGAACGGCGATGATCAGAGATGTGATCGAGCAGATCATATAAAAAAGAGCACCCATAAAAGCCGGCAAGCTTCGGGCACTCAAGAAATTAAATCAATCATATTGTAACAAATCAGGAGGTAAATGTGAAGACCATAAAGATAACAACTGATAATAAGATTTCTATCATCGATGTAAATTTCGATGATCACAAAGATATTCAGAAAGCGATCGGCGGATACATTGAGCCGGTACATACAAAGACACTGTTCAACTATTTCAAGGCTCCAATCTATATGCTGGTGGATGAAGAGGGATTGATCAAAAATCTTCCGGTCAATGTAGTAGCATCCCATTTCTATGGGTTTAAGGATCACGGATGTGTGATCGCCGGAGATGCAATCTTTGCACTGGCAATCGGCGAGAACCTGATCGGGTTCGGCGACAGAGATTCGGAGCAGTGGATGGAGAAGTTATTGAAAGACTTCTCAGGATTGGAGAAAGATGGAGAAAAGTAACTGGGATGATGAAGGATATTGGGATTGGGCGGACCAGGAACGCTTGATCAGACAAGATCTGGAAGAGATGGATGCGCGGGATCGAGAACGTGCACGTAGAAAAAGGCAGGGAAATACATACAGGGAGGCTGAAGAGCATGAACGAATTAACATTACAGATTAAACAGAATCCGGGAACCATCGAGTTGAATTTTGATGCCCTGGAAGAGCAGTTAGATAAAAAGCTGGCCGAGTATGAAGGCGCAGTGTTTACGGAAGATACAAAAGATATTGCAAAGAAAGAAGTTGCAAGTCTTAGAAAACTTAAAAAGAGTATCGAAGATGGGCGAAAGGCAGTCAAAAAGAAATGGATGGAGCCATATGAAGAATTTGAAAAGAAGATGAAAGTGTTGTCTGCCAAGGTTGATGGACCGGTTAATGCTATCAATGAACAGGTGCAGGCGTTTGAAGAAAAGCGCAAACAGGAAAAGAGAGAAGAAATTCGGAAGTTATACGAAGAGGTTGCAGCAGATTATGAAGACTGCAGGGAATTCATCGGCCTGGACAAGCTGTATGATCCGAAATGGGAGAATGCGTCTGCTTCTGCCAAGTCCATCAGGACAGCCCTGCAGGAGAAGATGGATGGGATCAGCACATCGGTAAACAGTATTAAGGCAATGCATTCAGACAAAGAAGCAGATGCTTTAAATCTGTATAAGAGAACTCTGGACTTAAATGGTGCACTGCAGTTGATCACAACATATGAACAGAACAAAGCAGAGGCTTTGAAACGAGAGGAAGAGCGTCGGATCCAGGAAGAAGAAAGAAGGCATCAGGCAGAGATTGAGCGTGCGAAAGCTGCAGAACGTGAAGCAATCAGAAGAGAAGAACGGATTTGCGAGGAAGAACGTGCGAAAGCTGAAAGAGCGGCTTTTGAAGAGCAGATTCCAGCAATTAATGATGATGAACTTCCGTTTGAGCAGCCATCTACAGTAACTGCTTATTACAAAGTAGTAGCAACTCAAGATGAGATTGAGCAGGTCGAGATGGCATTCAACAGTATTGGAATCTACTTTGAACGGAGGGTGGTTTAAATGAAAGAAGAGAGAGCAATTGAAAATCCTAAGATTTATGCAGCAATCGCAGGAGTGATTGCGGATTGCGGAGTTGTAGGTAAAGATAAGGTAAATAAACAGCAAGGGTTTAAATACCGTAGTGTGGATGATGTGTTTAATGCACTTCATCCGGCACTGGCAAAGAATAAAGTCGTGATTATTCCGACGGTTGTAGATCGTCAGTGTGAAGAAGTTGGAAAAACGAAGAATGGGGCCTCCGTTTTAAAGGTTATTTGTAAAGTGAAATATGATATTTGCGCCGAAGATGGATCGCGTGTTACATCCATTATCTACGGAGAGGGAATGGATATGGGAGACAAGGCAACGAATAAGGCAATGGCCATTGCATATAAGTACTTGTGTTTCCAAGTGTTCTGTATTCCGACGGAAGAAATGACAGATCCGGATTCAGAAAATCTGGAAGGAGAAATTGTAAAGCCGGAAAAAGAGGCAGAAAAGAAGGCCGAGAAACCAAAAGAGCAGCCGGCGCCAAAGCCGAGCCATCTAGAAGAAGACACCAAGATTAGCCAGGCAATGTTAAATACTATCCGAAACGAGCAGAAAAGAACCGGAGTAGCTGACGAAACCATTTTGAATATGCGTAGCATAAAGGCAAAAAGAATCGAAGATATGACAGTGTCGGAATTTAAAAAAGTTATGAACAAGTTCCAGAGAACAGAAGATCTTAAGAGGGAGGCAGGACAGAATGAATAGTGTGCAGCTTGTAGGCAGATTCACAAGAGATCCGGAAATAAAATATACAGATGGCGGATCAACGATTGCAAGATTTTCGCTTGCTGTGGACCGGCGGTTTAAAAGTGAGAATGGTCCTACAGCGGATTTCCCGAATTGCGTTGCCTTTGGAAAGACAGCGGAGTTTATTGAAAAATATTTCCACAAAGGGATGCGCATGGGTTGTCAGGGAAGAATCCAGACCGGATCATATACGAATAATGATGGCCAAAAGGTATATACAACGGATGTGGTTGTGGAAAACTGTGAGTTTGTGGAATCAAAAGGCTCACAGCAGTCAGAAGAAACTACGGAAGGATTTGGCGCTGCAGATAACGCTTCGGCAGATGCTGATGGATTTATGTATATCCCAGATGGCGTTGATGAGGAACTTCCGTTTAACTAGGTGGTGATTAGATGGTAATACAGATAGATAGCAGAGAGAAAGCCAGAGCAATTACGAAAATTGTAGAGACTTTTGATCAACAAGGCGTCAAGCATCCGGTATCCAAACTTCTGGTCGGGGATTATATGAATTATGATAATCCCCGGTTAATCATCGACAGAAAGCAGAATCTATCAGAATTATGCAGCAATGTATGTCAGGATCATGATCGGTTTCGCAAGGAGCTGATTCGAGCGAATGACAATGATATACGAATGGTGTTCCTGGTGGAGCATGGAAAAGGAATAAAGCGATTAGAAGATGTGATCTGGTGGGAGAATCCCAGACGCTGGAAACGCGTGAAGAATCCGGAAACAGGGAGATGGGAAGACGTTGAAACTAAAGCTATGACCGGAGAAACGTTGTATAAGATTCTTTGTACGCAAGAACGGAAGTATGGCTGTAAATTCTTATTCTGTGAAAAGAAGGATACCGGCAAGGAGATAATTCGAATCCTGGGGGCGGTGACCCCTTATGACTAGAGAAGAAATAAAGCAGACATATAGCATGCGAGATATTCTGTCTAAGTGCGGCCTTGCTACTCCGAATCGGGCGGGGTTCTGCCATTGCCCGTTCCACAAGGGAGATCGGGAGCCCTCGATGAAGATATACGACAGGGATTACAACTGTTTTGGATGTGGAGCAAATGGAGATATCTTTTCCTTCGTGGAGAGATTCTACGGAATTTCATTTAAAGAGGCGTTCCTGATGCTTGGCGGAGAATATGAGAAAGACCCGAAGTATTCTCGCAGATTAGCCATATACAAAGCACAGAAGAGCGCTGAGATGAAGAAAAAGAAATTGACTGCATACCAGGAAAAAGTGGATTTAAATAATCATCTGATAGGCGTGTATATGAATTCTATCAATACAACAGAGCCGTTGTCAGATGCCTGGTGTTCAAGCTACAATGCGCTGCAGCTTGAGTTGTATCATCAGGAAATATTACAGAGTGAGGAAAGTGAGGTGGTAGCATGGAGCCATTAGACAGATTGGATAAAAAGAGTATTTTGGACGAAAAAATATTCCTGGAGATATTTGATCAGGAAAATGAAATAGAAAAGGCTCGTATGATCATCGCACTCACTGATCGGGCGATAGAACTTAACGTAAAAGGAAAATTTGAGGAACTGTTAAAAGCATATAAAAGAGTTGATCGGGCGACCAAGCAGAAAGAATCTAAAAAGCCCACAACGATGTTAGATAAGTGGACGAATTTTACAGGTCCTTATGCAAATATGTTTTGCGGTGCCTGGATCGCTGGTGAAGACGGTGTGTATGCACAGAATGACAGTCAGGTTGAGGCGGTTGCGTGTTATCATCCAATTCTTCCGATCGAACGAATGAAGAACATGGAAACGGGCGAAGAACAGATAAAGATTGCCTATAAAAGGAATGGCAGATGGGATGAAATTATCGTACCCAAAACAATGGTGACTTCTGCCAGTAAGATTGTAGCTCTTTCCGGAAGAGGAATTTCTGTCACCTCGGAGAATGCAAAGCTTTTAGTCAGATACTTGTCAGATGTGGAGAATATGAATGATGATCATATAAAGGTTCAGTATTCAACCAGCAAGCTTGGATGGATTGGAGAGCAGTTCATTCCCTATGATACAGAGATTGTATTTGATGGAGATAGCCGCTTCCACCAAGCCTACGACAGTGTTGCTGAAAGAGGCAGATGGGAGATCTGGCGGGATCATATGCTGAAACTCCGGAAGACTGGACGGGTAGAAGTTAAGTTTATGATGGCAGCATCATTTGCGAGTGTGCTGGTCAGTCTCCTGGGGGGACTTCCATTCATTGTGGACCTATGGGGAGAGACAGAGGGCGGTAAAACGGTTTCATTAATGGTTGCAGCGTCCATATGGGCGAATCCGGATGAATCTGCCTATATAGGCGATTTTAAAACTACAGAGGTGGCATTGGAAGCAAAGGCTGATATGCTCAACCACCTGCCAATGCTACTTGATGACACCAGTAAGACGAGCAGCAGAATCCGGGATAACTTTGAAGGTATTGTTTATGATATGTGTTCTGGCAAGGGAAAGAGTCGATCTAATAAGGATCTCGGCATCAACCGTGAGAACCGTTGGAAGAACTGTTTTCTAACAAACGGCGAACGTCCGCTTAATTCTTATGTGTCGCAGGGTGGAGCTATCAACCGAATCCTGGAAGTAGAGTGTGGAGAAAGTGTTTATGAAGATCCGCAGGAGACAGCGGAGCTTGTGAAAAAGAATTATGGGCTGGCAGGAAAAAGATACATAGCGACGTTGAAAGCATTGGGAGTAGAGAAAATCCGTCAGATCCAGAAAGAGTTTCAATTAGGACTACACGATGATGAGGCCATGCAGAAGCAGAGCATGTCGCTAGCAATCCTTCTGACTGCAGATAAGATTGCAACAGACTCTCTGTTCAAGGATGGGCAGTATATCACGCTGGAAGAGGCAAAAACTGTTCTGATCAACCGTAATGATCTGAGTGACAACGAGCGCTGCTACCGGTATCTGCAGGACAAGATTGCGATGAACAACCAGAGATTTGATATTGATACCAAAGTGGAAAAATGGGGAATCTTAGAAAATGGATATGCCATTATCTACAATCAGGCATTCAAAGAATTGTGCAAAAGTGGCGGTTTTTCTGACAAAGCATTCCTCTCCTGGGCAGACAGAAAAGGTCTGATCGAGACGCAGGGAGGGCGATTGAATAAGGTTAAAAAGATAGATGGAAATCCTGTTAGATGTGTCTTTCTAAAGCTGAATGATGACATTGACAAGGACGGATTTGAAAGTGCGGAAACGTATGATCAGGAGGAATTACCATTCAAATAGGGTTACCCGTTACCGCTGTTACCGGGAAAAATCCATGCCTATATAGGGGCATATATATGTGTGTATTCCGAAAATAAGAAGTCCCCTTACATGGGAAATGTTGTGGTAACTCGGTAACGAAACGAGAAAAAGTGTTGCAAACGTTGTATTTGCAAGGTTTGTCAGGGTTATCTGTTTCTGGTAACGAATAAACCAAAATGGTAACAAAGGTAACATCAGGAGTGAGGATATGGAAAATTATGATAAGCGAATAACAGCGATCTATAACGATTGCTGGAAACTATATAGAGAGTATACACGGACACATGATATGGGCAAATTCAACGAGAATAAAGACACATTGGCCAGAAAGTATGATGGGAAATCAGATGTGATTGACCTGTTGCTGTGGATCAGTATCAGAGTACAGACATTGGCTGATATGCAGAAAGGAGATAAGGACCATGAATGATGTTAGATGGTATGGCAAACTTAAGTACCAGGATGCAAAAGAAATCATCCGGGAGAAATTACATAACATGTCCAGAGATTTCGTGGCCATTGGTTATTATCTTAAGCTGATCAGAGACGGCGAACTGTACAAAGAGGATGGATATACAAGCCTGTGGGAATTTGCAGAAGATAATTACGGAATCAGACGTACAACAGCATCCAGATGGATGAGTATGAACGATAAGTTTTCGCAGGATGGAAATACGCCGATCCTGGCAGAGCAGTACAGAGACTTCGGAAAGAGTCAGTTGCAGGAAATGTTATATCTGGATGATAAGCAGATGGAAGAAGTAAAGCCTGATATGACAGTAAAAGATATCCGGAAGATTCGAACACCGGATCCGGAACCGGAAGAAACTGAAGAACAGATACCTGGACAGATGAAAGTGGAGGATTATCCGGAAGTTCTGGCAGAGCAGGATGATGGTCCGAAGAAATGCATTACTGGAAAGAGTGAAAGTGGAATATGCGGTGCTGCAGCGTATTGTTCGACAGATTATAACTGTTGCGCAGAGTGTGATCAGAGTTGCAATAGTAGATGCGGGTGGCTTGATAATATGTGCGACGTCGCACAAGAGGAACAGCCGGCAGTCGAAAATACAAATACGGACTGTCCGTCTGATCAGAGCAGCTGTCCGAGACAGAACTGGGGAACATCCGCAGAAGATCAACATGAAGGACAGAAAGAATGTGCAAAATGTTGGAAACGCTATAAAGAACTCCATAAAGACAATAGTGTGAGTAACGAGCTTAATAAGCCGGAAGAGGATACAATCATTGACGCCGTGGCAGAAGAAATTGAAGAAGATCCATCGGATCTGTACGAAGAAGTATCTGAGAAAACAGATCTAGATATCGCCAGAGAGGAGAATAAAAAGGCCCAGACGTATCTGGAGATGGCTAAAAAAGAATTTGGCCCAAATGATATCAGGATCCGGAAGCAGAAGATATTAGTTGCAGCACTGGCAGGATATATTTGTGAGCTAGATACAATCTTGAATCTTCCGGAACAGCCAGAACTTCCGAAACTCAAGAATAATGATCAGCGGGAAGAATGGTTGAGTAATTATCAAGATTGGGGATTATGGTATCACGATGATCATATTGATGTGAATTATTACAAATACGATTTTGACGATGGCAGCCGATTGGTGGTCGCAGAATATCCACAGAGAGAATACGTGTGGTCATCAGAAAAAATAGACGAATATCATTACCACCTGATTAAAAAAGACCGGAGTGGATATGACGGGCGGAGTTATAACTGCAAATATACGAATTATACAGACAGCAAGACCAACCTGATAGAATTCCTCAAGAATTTGCAGAAGAGGTGATACTTATGAGGACTAAGGAAAAGGTTTTAAAATTGCATTCTCAGGGAAAGACACCGCTCGAAATTGCTAAGAGGCTTGATATCACAACATCTACAGTCCGATATCATCTGAATAACAAGGACAAGAAGTACCGATTTCCGCAGTCTGAGAAGAAACAAATCATCCTGGATCTAAAGGCACAAGGTAAGTCGTTGAAAGAAGTTCAGAAGATTACGGGATATAAACTTGAGACAGTCCGATATCATTACAGCGATTATGGCAGCAAGAGCAAAGGAAATAAAGATGGTAAAGGTCGTAATGCAGACAGGCATTTGTGCGAGACGTGCCGATACAGAGATGATAATGGACAGAGCATCTGGTGTTTTTACTGGCCGAGGACCGGCATTGAGAGAAGAACAATCTGCGAAGTAGAAAATTGTACGGTGTATGAGAGAGGAACACCGAGGTAAGGAGAAAAATGAATAGAGAAATTTTATTTAAGGCAAAAAAGATTAATAACGGAATGTGGGTAGAAGGTGGACATTACGAATGTGCGGAAACTACTTACTGTTGCAAAGAAGACTATGAAAGAAATCCAGTACCGATACATCACTATATAGCTGTTGAAAAAATGACAGATTGGGGTCTGCCGAATGAGCTGACACTGCAAGAGGTCAAGCCAGATACAATTTGCCAGTACACAGGATTGAAAGATAAAAACGGTAAGAAAGTTTTTGAAAATGATATTATCAAGAATATTTTCGGGAAAGCGTATGCCCCAGTGAGATTTGGAAAATATCAGAATTGTTTTGATAGTACATCAGCCGACCATGTTGGATTTTATGTGGATTGGAACGAAAAATATGATTTCAGAAAAGATTTAGGATATTGGATTGACATGGTTGACGCAGAGGTTGTTGGCAATGTTTTTGACAATCCGGAATTATTGGAGGGATAAGGATGAAAATAACAAAGAATGACATTAAAGACATAATCACAACCACACTACTGGTCCTGTGGTGCGGCCTGGTGATCGGAGCCGGTATTGCAGTAGGATTTATAGCAGTTGGCAGTCTGTGGTTAAGAATGGGGTGATACATACGAGTAGAGGACGGAGCAGAGGAGAACAGAAACTGGATAGGGATAAGTGCTATAAAGGTATGGCAGATGGCAAAGCGAGTGAGAAAGCTAGGAAAGCATATCGGCATAAGCCGTATACTGTTTCTGATTATCTGAAAAAGGTTGGTATAGATGTTACGAAGGGAGTGGATGCCGGTGGAGCAGGTGCAGAAGACAGAAAATGATCTGAAGAAAGAATATCTCAGAAGTTATCGTGATCACGTTCGGAGGGTATATCGGATCACCGAAGAGATTAAAGAGCTGCGGGAAATGATGAGCTCGTGTAAGGCAATCAATTATGATGGGATGCCTCATGGATCAGGAGGGCAGGGAGATCTGTCCGGAGAGGTGGTGCGGATCCAGGGAATGATTGACGAACTACGAAAAGAACGTGGACTGCGGATCATGACATATCAGGATATCGCCAGACGGATTAAGAAACTTAAATCCAGAAATGAGGATGATGTATTGTTCTACCGGTACATAAAAGGTATGGAGTGGTGGGAGATTGCAGAGAAGATGAATTACTCAGAAAGATGGGTACTCAAGATTCATGGAAAGGCACTGGCACATTTTCAAATGCCGAATTTAGAAAAAGAGTTCATAGAAGTTCAGTAGGACATGTGGTATTATGGTAGCATCGAGAAGCGAAAGAAGAGAATAGTTTTTCGGTTCCATACCCTTAACAAAGACTAGGAAGAGGACACCTGCGGGTGTCTTTTTCTGTTGAGAAATGTCGATGAATGGCGTATGATAGAAATAGGTTTTTTGTTAGGGCGTATGGAGGAAATATGGATTTTAAAGAAGTGTGTAACAATTTGGATAAGTATTGTAACAAATGTACTGATCAGAAAAATAAGGTGTTATGTGCAAAGAATTTTATTTCATGCAACTACACCGAAAGAATAGATATGTTACAGTTAAAAGCGGAAGCGCTAAATGAGGACTATGGATATTATTTTTCTTTGATATTAGCAGAGATTGGGATAGCTCTTTCAATATTTGGGATACTTGTTTCGATAGTGTTTGGTTTATTAAGAGCAGATGAAAGCATTTCTTATGCGATGTTAATACTTTTTTTGATTATGATATTAGGCGGAGTGGTATTCATATTTGTATGTCGCTTTAATAAAATAAAAGACTGGCGAAGTTATATTTTAGTAGCTTTGGATGAATTGTTAGCTTTATAAGAAGTTGTGCAGAGCACCCTCCGGGGTGCTTTTCTAATGCAAAAATAAACCAGAATTGAAGGTGGTGAAGTGGCGAATGAACAAAACTTAAAACCAGTACGAAGCAAGAGGGAAGCAAGAGAGCGTGGAAGAAACGGAGGAATTAGATCCGGCGAAACCAGGCGAAGAAAAGCAGCCCTTAGAGATACGATGAATAGACTCTTAACCATGAAAGTAGAGGTTGAGGGATTATCGGATATATTACGAGCAGATGGAGCAGAGAGCACATACGAGGAAGTAATCACGATGGCGATGATCCAACAGGCAATGCTCGGAGACGTGAAAGCGTATAAAGCCATTATGCAAGTGGTTGGTCAGACGGATAAGTCGGAAGAGGATCTGGAAGAGCAGAAAATCCGGACAGACAGAGCTAAGAAAGCTAGAGATCAGGAGATTGGCGATACAGATAATCAGGATGAGAATATCCGTGACTTCCTGAAAGCCATGAAACCGACGCAGGAAGATTTAGACAATCTGTTTGCTGATGAAGAGGAGGGCGAGGAAGATGGCGAAGGTACAGAAGAAACCGGCGAGGTTTAAGTTTGCTCCATTTTCTGTTCAACAGCAAAAGCTCATGCATTGGTGGAGACCTCCGTTGCTTAGTTCTCAATGCGATTTTGTGATTGCGGATGGAGCTATCCGATCAGGGAAGACAATAGCTTGTATCATAGGTTTTCTTACATGGTCCCAGGAAATGCATTCCGGTCAATCATTTATTTTAGCTGGAAAAACAATGGGAGCATTAAAAAAGAATGTGATCCGTCCTATGTTACAGATTTTGGAAGCATGGGGATGGCCATACAATTATGTGCGGTCGGGAACTGATGCAAGGATTGAGATTGGCACGAACACTTATTATCTGTACGGAGCTAATACGGAAGCAGCGCAGGATGCCCTACAAGGGCTGACTGCAGCGGGAGCTTATCTTGATGAGGCAGCATTGTTCCCGAAGAGTTTCGTGGATCAGGCAATCGGTCGTTGCTCTGTGGAAGGTGCTAAGATCTGGATGAACTGCAACCCGGCAGGGCCACACCATTATATCCGGGAAGAGTATATTCTTAAGGGAAAAGATAAGAAAGTATATCATTTGCATTTTGCTATGACAGATAATCTTACACTATCTCCAAGAGTGCTGGAACGATATAGGAGAGCATGGCCACATGGTAGTGTGTTTTACAAACGTTTTATTCTTGGAAAATGGGTGGCTGCAGATGGCCTGATCTATCAGCAATTTGCGGATCACGTAGATGATTATTTAGTTGATCAGAAGTGGTTGGACGAAAATCAAATAGTATATGCAGTAATAGGGGTCGATTTCGGTGGAAGGAAGTCGGCTCATTCTTTTACCCTGACAGGATTTACCAGAGGATTTAAGCAGGTGGTCGTTCTGGATGAGTATTATCGAAAAGAGCGTATTAATCCGAAACAGCTCCAGGATGATTTTGTAGATTTTGTTCGGAGAGCACAAACAAAGTACAAAGTATATGAAGCATATTGTGATAATGCAGAGCAGACGCTTATATCGGGACTGGAGACGGCATGTATTCAGGAACGTGTTGCGATTGAGATTAAGAATGCGATTAAAGGTCCGATTAATGATCGAATTGCATTCTACAACAGCCTGATAGCACAGCATAGATGGAAAATCATGAAACATTGTACACATATCATTGCAGCGTTTGAAGAGGCAGTATATGACGAGAAGAAAAAGAACATGGATGTCCGGCTGGATGATGGAGAGATGAATGTTGATAGTTTGGACAGTACAGAATATAGCACCGAGAGCGTACAGGAAGAGATCGTGTACATCGCGGCGTAGGAGGTGAGAAGATGGGAACAGGAGTGACGAACGTTGTCAGGAATTACCTGATTAAGCGAAAATACAATGTGACATCGAATGAAACGTATGACCACATCAATGAATGGTTGGACTGGTATCAGAATGACGTGGAGAAGTTCCACCATTACAGTCTGTACAACGGAATGGTCATGACGAAACAGGATCGCTATAAGCTCGGAATGGCGAAGACGGTCTGTGAGGATTGGGCGAATCTATTATTGAATGAGAAAGTCGCAATTAAAGCGGGAACTTATGAGAAACGACTGAACGAGATCTTAGGATCTAACAATTTCTACACCAGAGGAAACCAGTTGGTGGAAATGGCGTTTTCGCTTGGAACCGGTGCGTTCGTAGAGTATTTGAATGCAGAGGGCGATGTCGTGATTGATTATATCCGTGCGGATATGATTTACCCGATATCGTGGGATAATGGAGATGTGACAGAGTGTGCATTTGGAACGCCGAAGACGATTGATGGCAAAGATGTTGTGTATATTCAGATTCATCGACTTGGACGGATAGCTCAGCAAGAGGATCCTGACTTGTATTACATCGAGAATGTGTATGTGGATGCAGAATCTGAAAAAGAAATGGAACCGCCGGAAGAGCTTGAAGAGATTGTGAACACTAAAAGTGTTGAACCGTTGTTTCAATTGATTACGCCGAATATCTGTAATAATATCGATCTGGACAGTCCACTGGGGATTTCAGTATATGCTAATGCCATAGATGAAGTGAAAGGAACGGATCTCGTTTACGACAGTTACATGAACGAATTTGTTCTGGGAAGAAAGCGAATCATGGTTCCGATCAGTCAGGCAAAGAGACAGATGCAGGAGGATGGCGTATCAGCCCCGGTGTTTGATCCGAACGATATGGTTTATTATCTTCTTCCGGAAGACCGGAACGGAAACAACCAGCTGACAGAAGTGGACATGACAATCCGAGCATCGGATCACGAACTTGGAATTCAGAGAGCGCTTGATCTGTTGAGTCTAAAAGTCGGAATGGGTACCGGCAGATATAAGTTCGAAAACGGCAGCGTGAAGACTGCGACGGAAGTGATCTCAGACAAGTCTGATCTGTACCAGAACCGGCAGAAGCATAGCATAATCATTTCTGCTGCGATCGTCAATATGGTCCGTGCGGTTTCGTTCCTGGATGTTGGCGGGGCAGTGGAAGCAACGGTGGACTTTGATGATTCCATTATCGAGGACACGAATGCAATTATTGATAAAAATATCAAGCTCGTGAATGCAGGACTCCGTTCAAAGCTTGTGGCGATCATGGAAATCAACAAATGTACAGAAGCGGATGCGCAAAAAGAACTAGACCGGATTCGTGAGGATGGACAGATCACTGGTCAGGATATTGACTGGACAGGTGACGATGGCGATGGAACAGATGATTCGGAATTGGATGATCCAAATCAAGAAGAGTAGGTGAAATACTATGAACATTCTGGAGAATCAACAGCTGGCAGAACCGGTTGATGGATTGTATCAGGATTTGGAAACGCAGATCCTGCTGAATATCGCCCGACATTTGCAGGGCTGGGAACAACCGATTGCTACAGATACGTGGCTACTTCAGAAGCTGGCAGAACTGGGGCGACTGAATCAGGAAAACATCAAGCTGATTGCAAAGATGTCCGGACTCAGCCAGACAGCAGCGGAAAGAATGTTAAACGCTGCGGCGGAAGATGCCATCAAGAACATTGATCCGGGACTCAGGTATCTTGCAAGGCGAGGACTTGCAGATGAAGCGGTTGCAGTGAAGAAAAGCAAGAACGTCCGGCAAGTCATGAAAGATTATCGGAAACAGGCGAAAGATACGTTGAATATGTGCAACACCAATATGCTGTATAAAGCAAATGAGAAGTATCGGGGATTGATCAACAATATTGCACAGGAAGCCAGGGGTGTTCTGAACAGTGGAGCGACTGGTGTGGTGAACGGTACGGAAGCCAGACAGCAAGCAGTTAGACGTTGCATCCGCCAGCTGAACGAGAAAGGAATCCCGGCTTTTGTGGATAAGCGAGGACGGGAGTGGACTCCAGAAGCCTATGTGAATATGGCTATGAGGAATACTGCAAAGAATACTGCGGACGAAGTGCAGAACGCACGGATTCAGGACGCAGGTTGTAATCTGATTCAGATAGACAGCCATTCCGGAGCAAGACCAAAATGCGCTAAGGATCAGGGTAAAGTCTTCGACCTGAATAATGGGAACGGCTATACAGAAAATCTGCATGGGAAAAAGATCCGGTACTATCCGTGGAGCTCTTCCAGCTACGGAGAACCGGACGGGATCTTAGGGATTAATTGTCGGCATCATAAATGGCCGTTTATTCCGGGTGTGAGTATTCAGAGACATTTTCCGACGGAGGACATGGACGCCAACGATCGGCTGTACAAGCAGACGCAGGTGCAGCGGGCACTGGAACGGGACGTCCGGAAGCAGAAACGGGAGTGCATGATGTTAGATGCCGCTGGAGATGCGGAAGGGTTCGAAGAAGCATCAGTCAGGTTGAAAAGTAAAGAAGCGCAACTGAAAGATTACGTCAGCAAGCACAAAGATCTGCACCGGAGAAAAGATAGGGAGCAGGTAGTTGGGTTTGACAAGAACGTTTCTTCTGGTGCTGTTTCAGTGGCGCAAAAACACTATAAGGACTGGGCGAAGTCTATCGGTGCAGAAGCGGGGCCTAAAAAGCTTGCTGGTTATTATGAATTGAAGTATAATAAAGAAAATGAAGAGAGTCGGTTATACAGAGGATATGTGAAGTCGGTTAACGAGGGAAGAATTTCACCATTGGTTAAATATGACAGATACGTAGAAACGTATGGCAAGGCGAAGCGAGAACTTATAGGAATTAAAACAAAAGATGGACGGAATGTTGAAAATATTACCGTTCATTTGACAGAGCGAATTATAGGAACACATGAATGGATGGCTCCGGGCTCAAGTAAAGACCTTAAAAAGAGATTGGATCATAAAGGAGCGTCTGTTGAAAGTGTTAGGGACGCATTGCAGAATCCAGAAAAGATTGCAGAAGTAAAAAAACGAATAAATCAGCATACTGGAGAGGAAGAGGAAAGCGTGCAGTATTATGGTAAGAGTGCAATTGTTTCGTTCAACATCACAACTGGGACTATAATTCAAACGGAGGGAAGATAAGTGTTCAAATTAAAAAAAGAAGATAAGGAGTATTTGTTAAAACATGTGCCGAATATAGAGCCAATTATTGATTCTGGCGATAAACATCAGATACAAGATCAGTTTTATGACTGGATGGATTCTAATTGCTGGGATGTGACAGGAGAATTGATTCAGCCAATAGCAGATGAGGCGCAGGCAGTATGGGATAGCATAAGAGAAACCGAGTAAAGCCACTGATCAGAAATGGTCGGTGGTATTTTTATACTCATTTTTAGGAGGTGATGCTGTTGATTGTGATAAACATTGCGACAACTGGTCTGACGGTAGATGGCCATGCAGGATATGCTAAAACCGGGAACGATATCATATGCGCAGCTGTATCGGCATTAACACAGGGGCTTGTACATTCGCTTAAAGCACTTACGAATGATGAGATCTCTTACCATATTGCTGACGGGCATATTGATATAGAATATAAGGATTTATCAGAAAAGGGTTGCCTTCTGGTAGATTCTTTTTTTATTGCCGTAAGTGACATACAGAGAACTTATGGCACTGAATACGTACAAGCTACGGCTGCCGACGGGCGTTAAGCGGAGAAATGGAGGATAAACATGAAAAACATGAACATGAAAAAAAGATACTGGACAATGAACCTGCAGGTATTTGCCGAAGGAGAAGGCGGTGACGCCGGAGACAAAGGTGATGAGGGCGACGATGATGATTCAGAGGGCGACGAGGGTGACGACGATGACAATCCGGAAGGGGAAGAGAAGAAATTTTCCCAGAAGGATGTAGACGAGACTGTCAAGAAACGCCTTGCCAGAGAGAAGAGAAAATGGCAGAGAGAACAGCAGAAGAAAGCTGGAAAGACACCTGACGGCAAGGGAAAAGCCGGAGATGATGGCGAAGAAGACGATGAAGAGACGAAGGAACTTCGTGAGAAAGCAGAAAAGGCAGAAGAGATGGAACTGAAATGGACATGCCTGGAGCATGACGTGGATAAGTCCTGCGTGGACGATGTCCTTGCGTTGGCCAGAGTGCACATGGCAAAAGATGAAGATCTGGATATCGAAGACGCCATTGACAAAGTTTTGGAGAAATATCCGTCATTCAAGACATCTTCTAAGAAAGAAGATGATGAAGACGAGGAGGAAGAAACCACGAAAAAGAAATCCTGGGGACAGAGACAGAACGGGCGTAGACAGAAAGTATCTGGCGTGGAAGCAGCCTTTCTGAAAAGAAATCCAGGACTTAAGATTGATTAAAAGGAGAAGAGAACATGAAATATTTAATGTTTTTACAGTTGTTTGCACATGCGCATCAGGAGAGATGGTCTTCTCTGGTAGATGCAAAACTTAGACAGAGTCTTGTAACACGAGATAATTATATTTTCAACACAAATTACGAAGGAACACCGACTGCAGGAAAGGTAAAGATCCCTGTAAGAGATACGGAAGTGACTGTAAAAGCCTACGATAAGGCGACAGGTGTTGATTTGGAAACCGGAAGCACCACTTACATGGATCTTGATATTGATCAGGATATGGCAGTTAATGAGTTGATTGACGGTTACGATGCAGCATCTGTTCCAGATAATCTGGTAGCAGATCGTCTGGATTCTGCTGGTTATTCCCTGGCACTGGACATGGATGAAAAATCTATCAGATTGCTGGAAAAGACTTCCGGCGTCAATGTATGCGCGACCAAAACCGCTGCTACAGAGGAAACAGCATACAAAGAAGTTCTTGCCGCAAAGACGTATCTGACAAGAAAAGGTGTACCGACAGAAGGACGTTGGATGATCTGTTCACCGGAATTTATGGCAACATTGATGATGGACGATCATTTTATTCGTCAGGGAGATTTGTCTCAGCAGATGAAGAACGCAGGAGCAACTGGTGCGATTGCAGGATTTGCTCTGTTTGAATCCGGAAATACGATGTTTGAAGATACAAAGATTGTGGCTTCCAAGAAAACTACAACGGAATTTATTGCCGGACATCCGAACTGGTGTCATCGTGTGCAGGAGTGGGCAGTGCAGGTACATGCACAGGATCTTTCCGGTTCCGGTAAGTATATCGGCGCGTCTGCAGTACAGGGACGCAAGATCTTCGGTATGAAGATCTCTAAACCACAGACTGTATACGTAAAGAGAACCGAGGTCTAAGAGGAGCTGATCTAAATGTATGTAGAGATTGACTACTATACAAAAGAATTTAAAGGGGAGCCGGTAGCTGATGCCGACTTCCCATCTTTATGCCAGCGAGCCGGTGAGATTATCGAAGAACTAACACTGTACAGACTGACAGAGAAGGGTTTCCCTCTTATGTCGGAAGATATGAAGAAACGTGTAAAAGATGCAATCTGTGCGCAGATTGAATATCTGGACGTAAATGGCGGGGTAGAAATGGACATGGGAAATGATATATCAGGAGCAACTCTTGGAAAATTCAGCTATTCAGGAGCAACTTCCGGGAATGGATCCACGACACAGTCTATTTTTTCACCCAGAGCAGAGCGGATTCTATGGCCGACTGGTCTGACCTATCGGGGAGGTGGTTACTGATGAAACCAATCCCAAAAAGATTGCTGGTCCATACGGTAATACTGGGAAAGTTGGCAAAAGATCGATGGGGAGAGGAAACTGTAACGGACGAGCAGGAGCTCTCCTGTGTGAGAATGGAGCCATCCAGTAAGGTTGTCCGAGACAAAAACAATGCAGAGATCCAACTGGCGGCAACTCTGTTCTATGATTGCAGGAACAGTCAGCCAAGAGGTGTGGAATTTGTAGAGGATGAGATTGTAACGTTTAACGGCCAGAAGCATAAGATTCAGACCGTGGAGCCACTGTATGACGAAAAGAAATTGCATCATTATGAATTGGGGTTGATTCGACATGCCTAAGATTACAACAAGAGTGACATTCGATAAAAGAAAAGCAGCGGCATTGATTAAAGCGGCCAGTAACGTGGCGTTGACCGATATGGGAACTCAGGCACTGCAGGATGTGTCGCAGCATGTACCGCACGATCAGGGAACATTGGAGAACAGTGGGATTTCTTCCAGCGACAGAAGAGCAAGGGATGGGAAATTCCAGATGCGCTGGTCTACGCCTTATGCGCAGTATCTCTGGCATGGGGATGTGATGTACGGGAACCCGACCAGTCGAACTTACGGACCGAAGAAGATTTCCTTCACGGATGCGCTAGCTCATGAAGAATGGGCAAAATATGCGCACAAAGTGTATGGAGCACAATGGAGGCAGGTCTATCAGGCAGCAATGAAGAGGAGGATGAGGACATGAGTGTGTTGGCAGAATTCTTGAATCTGCTGGCTGATACCGTAGAAAATCATTGTGATTTGGAGTATGAGATCTCTCTGGAAGAGCTGAAAGCCGACGGGGGGATCTATGCGGAACTTGGCGAGGGATTCACGGCGACGGAATACTACGACAAGAGCACACTGAAAACAATACCGGTGCTTTTTATGTGCCGGGATAAAAGTCAGCAGACATGCATGGAGCAGCTCTGCAAGATCTGCGATTACTTGCAGAGACTGAAAGAATATCCATCTGGCGATACGTTTGCCTGGAAGGATGTAACAATCGCAAAGGAACCGAGCAAAATTGGCAGAGACGAAGGCGGGATGTATCACTATTCTTGTATCTTAAACTGCCGGATTTTTTATTAAAGGAGAGGAAAGCAATGAACGAAATGAACTTACAGTTGTTTGCAGAACCGGAACTCCCGGCCAACACAATCACTCCGGAGATTAACTATGAAACAGAGGCGTTTATCAATACGTCTCCTAGTTCAGGTAGTCCAGCCTGGGCATCACTTGGAGCTTTGACAAAGAATATGTCTCAGGCTTTGAATGAGGTACTGTATCAGGCAAGTTATTATGCGGACAAGGGTTGGGGAAGTACGGAAGTGACCGGGGCACAGCTTACCCTGACGCTGACTGGCGATGTAAAACCGGGTGACGATGCCTGCGATTATTTGATGGGAGACGAGGTATTGTACGGACTGGCAAGCGCCAGAAAGACACATCTTAAACTCCAGAAAGGTAAAAAGATTATTATTTGGCCAGTAACATTGGCCAATATTACTCCGGCATATGGGGACAGCAATCAGCCGAATGCGCTGACTGTAACGATCCACGGAAATGGAAAACCAGTAATTGGAACTACAACGTAGGGAGAGCAATCAGCTCTCTCTTTTTAGGAGGAAAGAGACATGGCATATCAAATCAAGAGAAGAAATCATTATGTAGAGCAGTTAGAACTGGTAGATGAATCAGGGAAAATTGTTCATACGTTAAATATTGACTTGGATCCCGGAGCAGTTGCGGAAGATTTAAGTAGAAAATATCTGGATTTGGTGAAAGCGAAAGAAGAGACTGATCAGTTAAAGCTGGCCGATTCGGATGATTTGTTGGGGACATATGAAAAATTAGGAGATGCAGCTATCGCTATGATCGAAGCAGCGTTAGGAAAAGAAAATACCAAGGTGATCCTAGAATTTTATTCTGGCAGATATAACGATCTGATTATTGAGGTTCTTCCGTTTTTGAGAGATGTTGTAGTTCCGGAAGTGCGAAGAATGGCAAGAGAACAGAAGAAAGAGATTTTGCAAAAATACAACCGAAAGACACGCCGATTTTTTAAGGGAGTAACCGAATGAGTTTTTTGACAGAATCACAAACGGAAAGTATTGCAACAGCTAAATCTGTGTTGAAGATTAATTGTGCATTTGACACAGTGTTAAATATCCAGCAGGTGTTCCGCGAAGATTTGACACAACGGGAAAAGGTAGACATTGCACTCCATTTATTGGTGAAAAATGCATGGAATTTAAATCTATTTACAGAAAAAGAGAAAGTCGGCATCCTGGATACGATTTTCCAGAAGTGTATTCGTACAAAAGAAAAGCCGCAGATTAGAAAGTCTATAGTTCCGGTCTTGGATTTTCAGGAGGATGGAGAGTACATCTATGCCTCTTTCTTGCAAGATTACGGTATCGATCTAATTGAACGACAAGGGAAATTATCCTGGAGAAAGTTTGTGGCATTGTTTGACGGCCTGTCAGATAAAACGAAGATCCGGACGGTTATGAGAATCCGAGGGATAGATCTTCCAGAACCAAATGGACGAAATCAGAAACAGATTCAGGAATTATTGGAACTGAAAGCCTATTATGCGCTGCCAGTACGAAATGTTCAAGGACAGAATGGTTTGGATGCATTGTTTGGAACTCTTGAAAAGATGGCAAAGCAATAAGGCAGGTGAGAAGAAGTGGCAAACAAAAAGGAATCCGATGTTGTATATGAGATACGGGCAGATGACAGCCAGATTGAACAAGATATTGAACAGGCAAATAAGAAAGTTGAAAGCACAGCAAAGAAATCATCAGATGAAGTTGTTAAGATAGAGCAGGATAAGACAAAGAAATTAAAATCTGAAACAGATAAAACCGTTGAAAATGTAGAGAAAGCTGCAGATAAGACGGAGGCGGCATGGAAAGATGCAGGCCAGGGCGCTCAGAAAGCATTGGAGGATATCTCGGCTGATGATGTAGACGTAAAGGTGAATGCTGATACTGGGAAAGCAGAATCGGCAATTAGAAATGTCAGTAAGGATAAAAGCATCGATGTGGATATTGATGCGGATAATTCCGATGCGAAGAAAGCACTGGATGATCTGGAAGATGAAGCCGATGATACTGGAGAGCAGATATCGAAATCGCTAGGCGCCGCTTTTAGCAATGTTGGAGAGCTCGCGAAAGGATCTCTCTCGGATGCGGTGACGAGTTCGGTACCGTTGATTGGAAAAGTAAGCGAATTAACATCCGGGTTATCTGGGACAGCAGTAGCTGCTATGGGAATAGGTGCTGCAATTGTCGGCGTTGGAGCTGTGGCTATAAATACAGCAACAGCCATGTCGTCAGCCATGAATGGGTTTGCGGCAGAGACAGGCGCATCTAAGGAGGAGATGGAGCGCTATCAGGGAGTGTTAGAAAAGGTATATGCAAATAATTATGGCGATTCCTTTGAAGATATTGCTGGTGCATTAGCAGATGTCCGTAAAAATATGGGAGATCTTGATGATGCAAGTCTTCAGAATGTCACTGAATCAGCGTTCGCCCTGAGAGACACTTTCGGGTACGAGATCCCGGAATCCACCAGAGCCGCAAAGGCAATGATGGACAACTTCGGCACGTCCGGAGAAGATGCCATGAACCTGATCGCTGCCGGCGCTCAGAATGGACTGGACTATTCCGGTGAGCTTCTGGACAGTATTTCAGAATACTCGGTTCAATTTGCTAAACTTGGATTTGATGCGGATGATATGTTCAAAATCTTTCAGAAGGGTGCAGATACTGGTGCATTTAACCTGGACAAGGTTGGCGATGCGGTCAAGGAATTATCTATCCGTGTGGTAGATGGATCTGATACAACAGCAGATGGATTTACGCGAATTGGATTGAATGCAGATGAAATGTCAGCCAAGTTTGCAGCAGGTGGAGATTCAGCGAAAGAAGCATTTAAAGAGACAATCAGTGCGCTGGCTGGGATGGAAGATCCGTTGGAACAGAATATAGCCGGTGTAGATCTGTTTGGAACAATGTGGGAAGATCTGGGCGTTGATGCAGTAACGGCATTGGCGGATATATCCGACGGAGCTTATGATACTGCAGATGCTATGGGGCAGATTAAAAAAGTTAAATACGACGATCTTGGATCAATGTTAGAAACATTGAAAAGGAATGTAGAATTACTGCTTTTGCCACTTGGAGAATCATTGATGCCGATTCTGTTGGAATTAATCCAGGCGGTGCTTCCAATCATACAGAATTTAATCGTCCCACTGATTGACTTGCTTGCGCAGATTCTTGGACCAATTCTGTCTTTGATTTCAGAAGCATTACAACCATTATTAGACGCATTTGTTGAGCTAATGGAACAAGGAATTACCCCTTTAGTAGATGCATTAGCAAATACGCTGAAGCCGATATTTGAAGAAATTTTTAAAGCGATTTCTGAAACCGTAGATGATAAAATTAATGGAATTACAGACAAATTCAATGCTTTAATTTCTTTTATTCAGGGAATTTTTGCGGATGGTTGGAAAGGAGCCTGGGAAAAGGCAAAAGAAGTATTTGCTAAGATTTTTGGTGATGATATAGCATCTCTGGTAGAGCATACAATCGGAATCTTACAGAACTTAATCGAGTTTATCGCAAATGTATTTACCGGGAACTGGCGTGGCGCTTGGCAGAATGTGAAAAACATCTTTGAAAATGCAGTAGGAGCATTGGGAGATATTTTCAAAGCACCTTTAAATGCAATTGTTTCTGGATGGAATAAGCTGGTAAGCAGTCTCGGAAAAGTGAAAGTTCCGAAATGGGTACCGATTGCTGGTGGTAAAAGTTTTAGTTTGCCAACGCTGCCGAGGTTACGGATTGGGATGGATTATGTACCGGAAGACGATTTTCCAGCAATTCTGCATAAAGGAGAAGCGGTTTTAACTGCGGAAGAAAATCGTAGATTGCAAGAAATGGGAGGTATCTCAGGACTTGAAAGCATGACAAGGAACATGGAAAATGGACAGGATCCAAGTATCCGAATTTCTGGAACATCCAGACAACCGATAATCATTGAGAACCATATGAATATAGATGGTAGAGAAGCTGCAAGATCAATGGCTTATTATCTGGGTGAACAATTAAGTTGGGAGGTGCTATGATGTGGATAAATAATAAAGGATTACACCTGTTTGGTGGAAAGTTGAAAGATACATATACATACACACCGCCTACAATTTCCGCAGAATACTTTCTTGGTAGGAAACGTTCAAATTTTGTGCTGCTGGATAGTAGTTATGAGATGGGAAAATTGACGTTGCCGATTGTGTTCGAGGGAGAAAGCAGAAAGGATGTAGCTTTGAAAAAGTCAAATTTTGAAAAAGAACTCTTTGGAAGATGTGACATTAGTCTTCCAGACGAGTTCTCTTATTTTGCATTTTTGGAGAATATAGGAACGCCATCTTTTCCGTCAGAACAAATGATTGAATCAACATATGATCTTAAATGTATCAGGCATGGATGGAAGCAGATTGTAGAAAGTGAAACAGTATATTGCGAAAGTACATTGCCCAATACGGATTGTATTATAAGTGTAACGGCGCTAAAAGATTCGAGCGAGTATCAAGTCGGAACTGTAAAATTTTTGAATGTAAAAGCAGGAGAAAAATTGGTAGTGGATGGGATGGATAAAAGAATCTTGGTAAATGGAGCACCCGCAGCGAATCGCGCAAATTGGATTCGATTTCCGTCGTTGGCGCCTGGAGCGAATCATATAGTGTGCCAGGATCCGGTTAAGGTCGAATTTTATCCAGTGTATTTTTAGGAGGCGATAAGTTGTTGAAATTAAAATCAGGAGATGGAGCGGTAATTAATACCGATAATTTTTATATGACTCATAAAACTTCGGGACTCGATGAATTAGCATTCGATCTGTCTATTAATGATCCGTCTTATCCAAAACTTTTAGAAGAAAGTGTGATCGAATATGAGCAAGAGTATTTGATTAAAGCAGTGGATGCAGGCGCTAACACCGTAAAAATCAAGTGTCAGCTAAATCTGGATGAATGGAAAAAAGACATGTATCCGGCATATTCCAATAATAGCGCTACATTAGCAGATACAATGGAAGGCATTCTCCCAAAAGGGTGGATTTTTATTGATAATGCTCATTCGAAGATTCGGAGAACCATTGAGGGCGGCTATACGCCTTATGATATTGCACTGCAGTGCCAGGATACGTACAGCGTAGCAATGCGGTTTGACGTAAAAAGACGTCAGGTGCAAGCATATGATTTGGATGCATTTCAACCGCTGGGAGCGTTTGCAACCAGAGAACTTAATTTGAAAGAGATTAATTACAAGGGAAAATCCACGGATTTCTATACCAGATTGTACGCGTATGGAAAAAATGGATTATCATTTGCCAATATTAACGGTGGAAAGCCTTATGTGGAGAATTTCCAGTATACAGATAAGATTATCAGTGCATATTGGAGTGATGAGCGATATGAAGTGCCAGAAAGTCTCTTGGAGGATGCGAAAGAAACATTGAAAAAAGCATCTATTCCAGAGAGGTCCTATGAATGTACTGTGATGGATCTTGCCAAGACCAATCCGGAAAAGTACGGGTTCCAGGATTTTCAATTATTTTCAGTAATCCGGTTGATTGATGATGTAAAAGAACTATCCATTCTGTATCAGGTGGTAGAGTATCAGGAATATCCGTATTATCCAGAAAAGAATGTTGTGACATTATCCAGTACAGCTCCAAAGATTCAGGATGCCGTGAAAAGCATTCAGTATCAGATCACAGACAAGAACAGCCCGTTTTGGAATGTAATGAACAATGCCATTGCATCAGCGACGGACTGGATTACAGGTGTCAACGGCGGTTATGTAGTCATGCATAAAGATGAAAATGATGTGCCATATGAAATCCTTATTATGGACAAGCCGGATATTGAGACAGCCACGAAAGTATGGCGTTGGAATATGGGAGGCTTGGGTTATTCTAAAAATGGGTACAATGGCCCGTATGAACTGGCCATGACGATTGATGGAGCGATTGTGGCTAATTTCATTACTGCCGGAACCATGCTTGCTGATCGAATCAAGGGTGGGACACTGATCCTTGGCGGGAAAGATAACGGAAATGGTCTTGCAAAGGTTCTGGATGCATCAGGGAATGAGATTGTTCGCCTGGATAAAAATGGCGTATATGCAAAGGGTGGATATACAAGCGTTGATGGGAATGGAAAGAAATATGTATATATAACTAGTGGCGAGATTTGCATTGCAGGCGAAGATGGAAAAATCAGTGGAGTAATCAGTTATCTGAACGATGGAATCACTATTCAATCATATGGAGGCTCCGGGGTATCTCACATTGTTTTCAAGAGAGACGGAACAACGAGCATATGGGGAAGTAATGGAATACAACTTAGCGGGAAAATTAAAACGAACGGATCATATATTGGAAAAACTGGACGGGCAGAATTCTCTGATGGAAGTTATATAAATTTTCAAAATGGAATCTGTGTCGGAGGAAAGACAAAAGAAGGAGGAACATTCTAATGGCAGATTTAGCACAAGCGATACAGAACATGGTTGATCTGTGCAATGACGAATCGCATGGATATGATCAGGCCAACAGGTGGGGACCTGACTACGATTGTAGTTCATCCATTGTTACAGCGCTTCGAAATGCTGGATTTGATATTGGAAGTGCATCTACAACGTTCAACATGGCATCAGAACTAACGGCGAGAGGATGGGAACAGTTAGACGCATCTGTAGCAAAAGAACCGGGAGATATTTTACTTGAACCAAGCAGCCATGTGGCAATGTATGTCGGTGATGGACAGCTCGCGGAATTTTCGCAGAATGAAAACGGAGGAATTACCGGTGGACAGACTGGAGACCAGACTGGAAGAGAAGGATATGTTCATGCTTATTATGATTTCCCTTGGGTGTATGTCCTGAGATGGCCGGAGGGAATCAATAAATTAACATTAGTACGTTGGATTCCAGGGTAGGAGGTGAATTTCCAAATGAATCGAATTGTAAGAGAAATATACCAGATGAGTGATGGATTTAAAGAATCGATTGAAATGACACAGGGAACAGACGGAATCCCAATTGCGTTTCTCTTGAGAGACTATGATCTTCCAAAGGCCGCGACGGCATTGGTATATGTGCAAAAACCATCAAGAAATCAGGTGATGGAGAGCGCAGAAGTTCATCCGGAACAAAATGAAATCGTGATCAATACGACAAAACAGATGACTGCAGAGGCTGGAAAGTCTTCTATTCAGGTGCAGATTATTAATGGAGATAAGAATATCTTTACATTTTCGTATCCTTTAATCGTGTCTTCATCTAATGCTCCAATCAATAGTACTACAGGAAGTAGTTTGTTGGATAAATATATGGTGGACATGAAACGGGCAACCGAAGATGCCGTGAATGCCACAAATACAATCGAGACAAAAGCAGAAAACGGTGAGTTTACGGCTACGATTGCAGTAGGAGAAACTATTACGGGATCGCCCGAAACTGCGGCCAACGTAGAAAATCTTGGCGATAAGCAGAATGTAATTTTAAAATTTACGGTTCCGCAAGGAAAACAGGGGGAAAGTGGCGTAATGGTGCCGACAGCAGGAATGTTTACATTGTCTGTCGATTCGGCTACAGGAAATATGTATTGCGATTATGTTGGCGATACAGCTCCACAGTTTGAGCTACAGGAAAATGGAGACCTATATTATATTATTCCAGAAGAGGAGGCGTAGAAAATTGAGTAGAATATTAATTGGGAACGTAAGGGATAAACTTATAAATAATTTGCTCACAACCAAGGCGGGAACAGGAGCATTGGATGCAGCTCAGGGAAAGGTTCTAAAAGATCTGGTGGAATCGGTACTTGGGCAACAGGCGGATATATATAGTAAAAAGACGTATGCTGTAGGAGATTATTGTATCTACGAGAACGCTTTGTATAAGTGCAACACTGCGATTAGTAGTGCAGAAGATTGGACGGCGGAGCATTGGACGAAGACTACGATTGCAAATGAGCTGAAGAGTATCATCGGATCCGTAACTACATTAAATAATTCAGTTGCTCAATTAAATAGCAAAACTTCTCTGGTATACCGAACAAATGATGTGAAATTAAGTTCGTATATCTCCGACAAATCAAGCGGATTGTACACAGAGATGGGAAATATGGGGATATTTGGCGGTTTTATTTTGCTAAAAGCAGGTACTTACAAGAATACAGATGTCTTGTTTACACTGCCGAGCAGAAAATCCCCTAATGGAATATATTTTATAGCAGGTGCCGGCTCTAACGCATACATCATGAAGATTAATGGTGGAACGGGCAATGTGGTATTTAATTCTACTGCTACAACATTTAGCACAGATACATATCTCTTTCTAAACGCAACGTTCAAAATTAATTAACTGTAACGTGTGCCATAAATATGAAGTTGATAATAGTATCCTGGAACATATATACCTTCTACATCTGATCTCCATCCACCAGAACTTAGATTGTCTGGAAATGGTACTGGGTGGCTGTCAGATCACAGAGACTACTGCGGTAAGTGTACCGGAGCGGAGCTGGGTGAATGATCTGGAAGATTTTCTGGTAAGTAAGGCGTTGGAGGGCAAGTCGCCGGAAACCATAACAAGATACCGGTATGAACTTCAACGCCTGTTGTCTTCACACTTTTTGGTATGAATTTTTAATGGAAAGGAGAAATAAATATGAGAATCAGAGACAGACCTTAACGGGTCTTATTTTTATACCATAAAACAAAACTATGAAAGAGAGATAGGACAGTGAAAGAGTTGTTTTTACAGACGTATACTATAGTACTCCCTATAGTGTTAGGGTATATTGTTTGGTTATTAAAGAATCAAAAAAAGGACCGCGATGCAAACAGCAAGGGTACAATGCTTCTGCTTAGGGTTCAACTTATTGAATACCACGACAAGTACATGATGTTGGGAGACATTCCATCATATGTTTATGAAAACTTTATGGAGATGTATGACGCCTACCATGCGTTGGGTGGAAATGGCATGGTCACGAAAATGAAACAAGAAATAGAAGAATTGCATTTAAAGAAGAAAGGAGAAAAGGCATGTTAAAAAATTGTGTTTTTCAGGTATCGGTTGATACAAAAAAATGGATTCAGAAAGCTATGATCCGTGCAGTTAAGACGGTTGCACAGGCAACGATTGCAGGAATCGGAGCAGCGGCAGCACTTGGCCAGGTAGACTGGAAATATGTAATGTCTGCGGCGGCATTGGCTGGAATATTGTCATTACTGACAAGCGTAGCAGGTATTCCGGAGTGTAGTGCAGAGGACGAGTAATGGTTGTGCGACATCGCACAGAAAGGAGTAAAAATGACAGATCAGACTAAAAACGAATTAATCAAGGCGTTTGCATATGGGGCAACACCAGAGAGCCTGAACGAGGTCGGCAGACTGACGATTCCGGAAGCGGAAGAGTTTCTGAAAGAACATGCCACAGAAATCGAAAACAAGAAAAAAGAGCTGGAAGAAGGTGGATGGAATGAGTAAATATTATGTAATCGACGTAAGCGAGCATCAGGGTGTAATCAACTGGGATGCTGTAAAACCTAATATTGCTGGAGCGATTCTCAGATGCGGCTATGGCGATAACTACGAAAGCCAGGACGATTCGCAGTGGGCTCGTAATCTCGCAGAATGCGAACGCTTAGGAATCCCACGAGGAGTATATCTGTATTCATATGCGACGAATGATGCGATGGCCAAGTCAGAGTTACAACATATCTTGCGATGCATTAAGGGGCATACATTCCAGCTGCCAATCTATCTCGATTGTGAGCAGGTAGGAACGGAAAGCTATGCACCGAGAGCGTGCCAGATCATTTGTGAGGGGCTGAAAGCGGCAGGATACAAACCAGGTGTGTATGCAAATACAAACTGGTGGAATAATTACCTTGCCGGAGTAACCGCGTATACACGATGGGTAGCACAGTACAATAATGCTTGTACTTACGGTGGTAAATATGATATCTGGCAGTATTCATCCGGCGGAAGCGTGCCGGGAATATCCGGAAGAGTAGATGTGAACTGGTGCTATACAGAATTTGCAAAGTTATCCGGTGGTGGATCAGCAGCTACACCGTCAACATCGCAGAAGTTGAAAGATCTTGGACCAGTAGATGCTATCTATCAGGCATTCGCGAATGAACGTTGGTGGCCAGAAGTTAAGAATTATCAAGACTGGGTAGGAAAAGGAGATGGTTATCCAATCACTTATCTTGCAATGCGTGTTACCAAAGGTTCGATAAGAGCAAGAGTACATACCGTTAGAAGTGGTTGGTTGCCATATCTTACATTCGGAAATAGTTATAATTTGAATGATAGAGTCAATGGTATCCTTGGAAACGGTGAAGCGATTGATGCCGTAGAAGTATATTACTATACACCGGCAGGATACGCTTATAAGAAAGCAATCTACCGAGTATCTGATCTGAATCATAACACGTTCTATTCAGAGCAGTATGATAATGAGACCAGCAATGTCCAGGATGGTTACGCCGGAAAGTTCGGATCGCCAGCTGATAAGTTTCAGATGAAAATTGCGTAAAAAAGTCGGAGCCTACAATCAGTCAGATGACCGGATGTAAGCTCCGCTTTATTAGTTCCATATGTGTTTATCTCACATCTGTATTGTACAGGTGGAATATGTCAGATGGCAACATAATTCCATCGCGTATTTCCGAACAAAATCGACATGAAAAAGCATGATTAGAAATTAATAAATGTGAACGGTTAGTGACACGTTAGTGACAAAAAGCACCGCAAACGCCGTGTTTTCGTGGCATTTTTTTAAGAAAACCCTAAGAAGCCATTAGAAAAATCATAATCATTAAAAATCGCCGAGCACATGTTGCATATCATCGGGAAGCGGCGCGGTAAAATCCATTTGTTTTCCAGTGATCGGATGTCTAAAACTTAAATGATGGGAATGAAGTGCCTGCCTGCTTATAAATTCCATATCAGGGTTGTACAGATAATCACCGATCAGAGGAAATCCTAAGTACTTCATATGGATTCGAATCTGATGCGTTCTTCCAGTTTCCAGAACCAGGGAAATAAGGCTGTGCCCATTTTGTTCTTTGATTACCTGATAGTGAGTCACTGCACGCTCACCGTTTTCGTAATCTACGGTCCGTTCGATGATAGAACCGGGTTTTCTTGCAAGAGGCGCGTCGATGATGCCGGAAGGTGGCGTGACATGTCCTCTTGAGATGGCCAGGTACTCTCGGTGAAATTCTCTTTTGGCGGTCATAGTAGACATAATATTTCCACTGAGCATATGCTTGGATACAACGGTCAGACCGGAAGTGTCTCTGTCCAGACGATTCGTACAGCGGAAGATAAAAGGTTTCCCCTGTTCTTTATAATACCAGGCAAGGGCGTTTGCCATAGAATTTGTATAATTGTTCCGGGATGGATGGATTGGCATCCCGGCGGGCTTATTGATGACGATGATATCTTCATCTTCGTATACGATGTCCAGTGGAAGATCTACCGGTGGAATCTTCTCGGAGGATTCATTCTCCTGGATGTGTATCAGAAGATGATCGCCGACGGACAAACGTTGGTTTAAATAAGCCCATTCGCCATTTAGAAGAACGCTCTCGTTCATTTTCTTTAAATCAGTAAGATTCTGAAGGGAGTATCCCTGTCTGCGAAGAAATTGGCTGATCTTGAGACCGGATAGATCTTCGGCTATCTGATAAGTTAAGGTACGTTCCATAAAAATCTCCTAAAGAAGTGATAAGTATTGCTCGTAATTCACGCCGTCGTTGACAGGAATACCCTGTGCGACGCTGTCTGCCAGTGCGTGACTTAAGAAGTTAACGGTACGCGGAATAATCGAAGCAATCTCTTCCCCTCTTGCAATGCCGCCGCACAGACAGGAGGCAAAGAGATCACCCGTACCGGAATAACTGCCCCCGATGGCTGGAACAGCGTGGAAATAAGTGCTGTTATTTCCTGTGTAAAGATTACCAATCTGGGAGATCCCGTCAGAGTCTTCGAGATGAATCCCTGTAATGATAATCTGTATAGGGTGTCCTAAGCCTTTGGTATAGTTGTTGGCGATGTCGGTAAGTGTCGCTAATAATTCTTCCGGATTGCTGATGGCGGAAATCTGTGGGTAATCCTGTCCGGTGAGCAGACAAAATTCTGTCAGATTTGGTGTGATGATATCTGCACGGGCTACCAGTTTTTTCATGTTTGCCAGAAGTTTCGGTGTGAACATATCGTAAGTTATTCCGTCATCTCCCATGATCGGATCTACCAGAAGAAAATTATCAGGTGTTTTGAAAGTATCCAAAAAACGGAAAATCTGCAGGATCTGAGCTTCGCTCGCTACATATCCGGTGTAGATGCCATCGAAGTGTTGATCCATCTTTTCCCATTCCGAACGAAAATCTTCCATGTGATCGGTATAGTCATCGAAATAATAACTGGGATACTCGCTCTGCGCAGAGAGAATCGCAGTAGGGAGCGGGCAAGGTTGAATCCCCATAGAAGCTAAAACGGAAATGGAAGCGACCAGGGAACAACGTCCGAAACTGGATAAATCGTTAATAACAGCAATTTTCTTTGGCATAATGATACCTACCTTTTTCTGAGAATTAAAAATTATATTGTAGCTATGATATCATTAATAAAAAGGCGATTCAAGGAAAGTAGAAGAAAAAGAAGACGAAAATTGAAAAAAGTTTAAAAAACTTATTGACAAATAGAAGACTCAGTAATATAATAGATTTTGCTGTGAGGGACACAACTTACAGATGTGTGGGCGTAGCTCAGCTGGATAGAGCGTTTGGCTACGGACCAAAAGGTCGGGGGTTCGAATCCTCTCGCCCACGCTTGAAGCTGATAACGAAAGTTATCAGCTTTTTTTGTTTAGCGACGAGCCAAAGTACTAGCTTGCTAGGTACCTTGGCGACCGCGTACAATCCCAGAATGTGCCGTTGGCACCTCTGGTGATTTGGCTCTGAAAATATATAATCTGTCACTATACAAAACCGCCTGGATGGTTGTACAATCCAGGCGGTTATATATTTTTAAGAGAGAAAAATTAAGAGTGAGCGATATTAAAAATCAACTTCTGTTCCGTAATATGTGCATGTAAGCAGTTTTTCCATAGCTGCAGGATCGATCGGTCTAGGGTTAGATCCTGTACAAGCATCGCCAACTGCGAGTTCTGCAATCTTAGAAACTTTTTCTTTGAATTCGTCTTCGTTTACACCAAATTCTTTTAAAGTCTTTGGAATGTTAAGCTGAACATTGAATGCATCGATCTTAGCACACAGGCTGTTGATCAGAGCTTTCTCAGATGCTCCGTCAAGTCCCATTCTGCGTGCAATCTCTGCATAACGAGAAGCAGCAACAGGATCTTTTGCGTTATATTTGATAACATATGGAAGATAGATCGCATTAGCGCATCCGTGAGGAATATGTCCTGTAGAGAATGCGGCACCTGTCTTATGAGCCATAGAATGTACGATTCCCAGTAATGCGTTAGAGAATGCCATTCCTGCTAAGCACTGTGCGTAGTGCATCTGTTCTCTTGCTTCCATGTTACAGTTATAAGAAGCCGGGAGGTAATCTAATACCATCTCAATTGCCTGTAAAGCAAGTGGATCTGTGAAAGGTCCGTTTAATGTTGATACATAAGCTTCTATAGCATGAGTCAAAGCGTCCATACCTGTATAAGCTACCTGTTTTACTGGAAGTCCTGCAACGAGGTCTGGATCAACAATGGCAACATCAGGTGTAATCTCGAAATCAGCGAGAGGATACTTAACACCTGTCTGGTAGTTTGTGATAACAGAAAACGCAGTGACCTCTGTTGCAGTTCCAGATGTTGAAGGAATAGCACAGAATTTCGCTTTTGTTCTAAGTGTCGGGAAGTTAAATGGGATACATAAATCTTCAAATGTTGTATCCGGATATTCATAGAATGCCCACATAGCTTTTGCGGCATCGATCGGGGATCCACCACCCATAGATACGATCCAGTCTGGCTGGAAAGCACGCATAGCTTCGGCACCCTTCATAACAGTTTCAACTGATGGATCTGGTTCAACTCCCTCGAAGAGTTCCACTTCCATGCCTGCTTCTTTTAAGTAATTAACAGCCTTGTCGAGGAATCCCTGGCGTTTCATAGAACCACCGCCGACAACAAGGATTGCTTTCTTTCCTTTTAAATTCTTAAGTTCTTCAAGACATCCTTTTCCGTGATAAACGTCTCTTGGTAATGTAAATCTGCTCATAGTACAAATCTCCTTTGCAATATTAAGATTATTTATTTGTTGAGTTCAGAATACCACCCTGTGAATTACTTGTCAATACTAAAATGCGGTTAATTATAATTTAAATTGTATGGAAATAATTTTAAAGATAATACAAATATTAAAATTTATATTTAACAAAAGACTATGAAAACATTATAAAATAAGCAAAAATCGTGGTTTTTAATCAATAATAAAATATTAAAATCCGGAGAACCAATATAAAAAATAAAAAGAAAAATATTTATAAAATAAAATTATATTCTGGTTGACTGCACATAAAATATGGAGATGTATAAATTACAAATATCAGAAAGCTTTGTTGTAATATAGATGTAGCAACGGTATAATATTTGCAAAGGAGA
>ERZ773103.80-NODE-80-length-89304-cov-8.134186_pt1 | contig 89304 bp, 76 predicted proteins | sample MGYA00511118_ERZ773103 | MGnify/ENA primary metagenome ERZ773103 (study PRJEB29015, sample SAMEA2737821) | human gut metagenome | biome: human gut; feature: human-associated habitat; material: faeces | place: China | collected 2012 ... | reverse complement strand
ACGTTACTTTCTTCCCGTCCTACGGCGCTGAGCAGCGTGGTGGTACAGCGAACTGCTTCGTTGTAATCTCCGACGAGATGGTAGGTGCACCTCTGGGTGATGTTATGGATGATCTGATCGTAATGAACGGACCGTCTCTGCAGAAATTCCTTCCGACTCTGAAACAGGGCGGAACACTTTTCATCAACAGCTCTATCGTACCGGAAGACGAAATCGACAGAACAGATGTAAAAGTAGTAAAAGCACCGGTTACAGAGCTCGCTCTGGAAATGGGAAATGCAAAAGTTCTGAACGTAATCATGCTTGGTGTATACGTTGGCTATACAGAGGTAGTTTCTCCGGAAGTTGTATGGGGAACAATCGAGCATAAACTTGCTAAGAAAGCAAAACTGCTTCCGCTGAACAAGGCTGCATTCGAGAAAGGTCTTGAGATCGGAAGAAGCCAGAAATAAGACTTTTATTAACAGAAGCCTTAGGTCATTATATGGATTTCGAATGGAAATCAGATTAAATATCTCCTTTTAATTTGTGGAAAGGACAGAAGTTTGTCAGTAGCTGCTGTCCTGCCATGTATCTTTAATGGTATATAGTATAAATTCAGGAAAACCCTTTGGAAATTGTCGGTTGCTGCGACAAGGTTCGGAGGGTTTTTTCTGCTACTTTATAAAATAAACAGTATGGTATCAACAAAAACTTTGATATACTATAAAGAGAAATGTGGATAAACTGTTTTAGCGGTGGCTGTCTTTGTGGAAAATAGGATTTTGAGAGATACAGTAAGCAGGAACAAATCTATGATGATAATGTCATTGAAAGACAATATTAAGGAAACACTTTGTACCAGAACATAATGCATAACATATAGAAAAATGGGGATTTATTATGAAAAAACGAATTATAGCGATCATATGTGCAGGAATGCTGGCTTGTGGAATGTCAGCGTGCGGAACTACAGACGGAGATGTGTCAGCGGATGGTTCGCTCAGTCAGGAGCAGGAAGAAGCAAAGGCGGATATGGCGCATAAGCAGGCAGAGGAAAGAGCGGCGTTGTCAGAGCTGATTAAAAATAACGCGCTGGCGCAGGTGCAGAACGCTGCAAATGCGCAGCAGGCAGGCCTGGAGGCAAAGAAAGTGAAGGATGAAGAGGCTGCAAGGCTGAAGGAACAGGAAGCGAAAAAAGCGGAGGAAGCCAGAAAGCAGGAGGAAGCGAAACAGCAGACGAACGGTTCCGGAAATGGTGGTTCTGATCAGGGCGCTTCTCTGGGAAAAGGTTCCTATGCCAATGCGGAAAAAGTGTATCTGAACTCTTCGTGGCAGTATGCAGATCATGCGGCAATCACTTCCGGGGCAGCTGTAATGTATAAAGCATCAAGTAATCGGAAAGATATCGTTGTCGGCGTCAATGCCGGACATGGTACATCCGGTGGCGGAAGCGTAAAAACATTATGTCATCCAGATGGATCAGCAAAGACGACCGGAGGGACGACATCATCCGGTTCGACGAAAGCAGTTGCGGTCAGTGGCGGCATGACATTTTCAGATGGAACCGGAGAAAGCACTGTGACACTTCGTATGGCGCAGATCCTGCGGGACAAACTTCTGGATGCGGGATATGATGTGCTGATGGTCCGTGATGGCAGTGATGTGCAGCTTGACAATGTCGCACGTACAGTTATCTGCAACAATGTGGCAGACTGTCACATCTCCCTGCATTGGGACGGAGATGGTCTGAACTATGATAAGGGCTGTTTCTATATCTCCGTGCCTGACGGAATCAAAGGGATGGAGCCGGTCGCATCCCACTGGAAACAGCACAATGCCCTGGGATCCTGTCTGGTCGATGGGCTGCGGGGACAGGGATGTAAGATCAAAGGAAATGGCAGCATGGCGATCGATCTGACCCAGACATCATACAGCACGATTCCTTCGGTAGATATTGAACTTGGAAACGGAACATCCGATCACAGTGACAGTACACTGTCCAGACAGGCGGACGGTCTGGTTCAGGGCGTGCGGAGTTATTTTGGGCAATAGTGCGAAAAATTTTAAAATATCCAGCGGGATGATCCTGCTGGATATTTTTGTGCGGTGTATAAATATTTTTAGATAGATGCCGGCTAAGAAATAGTTCCTTTTTTATGCTGACTTTCGATATTTCGGCGACACATTCCGCATATAGTAAAAGATGCGGATTGCCACACCACCGGCCCAGCCAAACGGAGTTGCCATCCAGATGCCGGTGGAACCGAAATCTGTAAACTGTGACAGCAGAAATGCGGCAGGCACCTGCATAAGACAGAGGGAAACGATGGTAGAGATCAGTGGGATAAACGGTTTTTCATAGCCCAGCAGGATGCCGTTTAAGATCTGCATCAGCGCTTCGATGCCGTAGCTGATGCCGACAATCTTCAGATAGGTACAGCCAATCTCAATGACAGCCGGATCATTACCAAAGAGCCGGATCAGGAACGGCGCCGATGGAACGACGATGCAGCTGATCGTGATGGAAATGGCAAGTCCCAGCGTCAACGCAGCGCGAAATCCCCGTCTTGCCCGGTCTTCGCGGTGGGCGCCCCGGTTCTGTGCTGTAAAATTTGACAGCGCCTGTCCGAGATTCATGGCGGGAAGCTGGGCAAAAGAGTCGATCTTCGTAGTGGCGGCATAGGCAGCCATACAGTTGGAACCAAAGCTGTTTACCATGCCTTGTAATGTCATGAAACCAATGCTTCGAAACAGCTGCTGCATCATAGACGGAATGCCGATCTTCAGGCTTTCTTTGAGAACCGCAGATTCATAAGTACCATGAAGGACACGGATCGGATACTCCTTATATTTTGCATGCATCCACAGCAAACTTCCAACAAAAGAAAAGGTCTGTGAGATGACCGTAGCCACTGCCGCACCGGCGATACCGAAATTCATCTGTTTTACAAATAAAAGATCCAGAGAGATATTGATCAGCGTTGCACCGATCAGGAAATATACCGGGCTTTTGGAATCGCCCAGTCCCCGGAGGATATTTGTGATCGTGTTGTATAGAAATGTGGGGATTGCTCCAAGAAAAATGATCCGCAGATAGATCAGGGCAAATCCGGCAGTATCTGCCGGAACCTGAAACAGCTTTAAGATCGCAGGACTGAGCAGTAGCCCACAGAGACAGACGATGACAGACAGGATCAGTGAGAAGCGGAAATTCGTGTCGATCGCCGTACCGATCTGTGTGAAATCTTTTGCACCAAAATAACGGGAAATCAGGATACCGACTCCCATCGTCAGCCCCATCGAAAGTGCGATCAGGATCAGATTGATCTGAAAGCAGAAACCGACGGCGGCCAGATTTTCCTTTCCCAGCACCCGGCCGACAATGATACTGTCCGCAAGGTTGTAAAACTGCTGAAATACATTCCCGATCAGAATGGGAAGTGAGAAGAAAAACAATACTTTAAATTCATTTCCTTTTGTGAGATCCTGCATGGGACACCTCCGAGCTTATGGCATATACCAAAACGAAAAATATTTGTACAAATTATACTTATTATATACAAAATCATATTAAAATTATACAATATATATAAAATAAAAAGGATGACCGAAGTGTTATATGTATATATTAACAACAAATCGTAAGCGTTACAAGAGTAAAAATATAAAGTGTCGAATTGAGAAAACTATAAGAAGAGGAGAAACATCAAATATTTGAAAAATGAGGGGACGCGGGGAAGAAAAGCATAAAGAACTGGATGTAGATATAAGGAAAAAGAGATAAATTCATTGGTTTCACAGTATGGTTCCACTTGTAAAGCAAATAAATCCAGTGTGATTTACTGCTTTGATTGTGATGAGTTTGATAGTCTGGTTGAGGATAGAAAATTTCTGGAAGAAGCACTATAGAGCAAACGTGGTATAATTTGAGGTAGAATAAACAGGAGATGCGCTTTCACGCACCTCCTGTTTATTCTACCTCTATCACATCATCCAGCACATAATGAAACTGTGGCGATGAGGATGTTTCATTTTCCTTATATTCTTCGGACAGATCGATCGTATCATTTTTGTCAAATGGATCGGTACCGGTATAATCGCCGGAAAATACATGGATGGAGCCGTTTTGAAATCCTTTGATACAATCATCGATCGCCTGTTGTGCACCTTTTGGGGCAATCGCCTCGTTTAATTCCAGCATTTCTACCCAGCCGTCAGCAAATCCGGCGCCGGCATCCAGTCCATTCAGTGTGACCTGTCTGGAAAGGGCGCTTTCGATCGTTTTGTTTTCCAGAAGTGCACCGATTGCAGTGACTTCGTAGGAAGACCAGTCAATGCGGCATCCCGTCAGGGAAGTGGTCGGAGCCACATTTTTCATGCTCTGGTTGTAGGAAATATGATAGACCGGATAACTTTTTTGTGCCTCCTCGCAGGCAACGGACGAACCGGTTGTGTCCGAATGCTGGGAGATCAAGACGCATCCCTCATCGATCAGTTCCTTTGCCAGATTTTTTTCTGTTGTATAATTGCTCCATGTATTGGAGTATTTTACTTTCATATGAGCACTCGGGCAGGTACTTCTTACGCCCATCAGAAATGCGGTGTAACCGGAAATGACTTCCGCATATGGGTAGGCTGCCACGTATCCGACGAGAGCTTCATCATCAGATATTAGTCCCTCTTGGATCATTTCTGTGATCTTCATGCCTGCGACGACACCTGCGGTGTAACGGCCCTTGTAGATGTGTCCCATATAGGTGTGATAATTGGAAAGTACGGGATCTTCGCTGGCGTTATAACCGGTTGCCTGACAAAAGACGGTATCGGGATTTTTTTCGGCAAATTCTTTCATGGCAGGGGCGTAGTCATAGCTTGTCCCGAAGATGATGTCGCAGCCTTCGTCCAACAGTTCCTGTATGTACTGGTCTTCCAGCCCCACTGTAATATTGTATTTGGCGATACAGGTTACCCGGTCGCCGTAGGTTTCCTCAATGTCTTTCTGTGCCTGCATAAAATTTTTGGTGTAAGGATTTGCACCGTCTCCGATATAGATAAATCCGGCTTTTATGGTTCTGTTATCATTTTTGTGCCAGATCTGGTTTGCAAAGAAAAAGCATACGATGACAACGATGGCCGTACAGAATGAGATGATCTGGTATTTATACTTTTTCATTGGTGTCCTCCTTGCCGTACAGCTGTTCCTGGCTGATCTCGCCCTGTTCGATCAGACCGAGGAAGATATCAAGAATGTCGGGATCAAACTGTTTGCCCCGGCCTTTTTTCAGTTCTTCCAGTACGATGTCAAAACTCAGTTTTTTTCTGTATACACGGTTGGCGGTCATGGCATCAAATGCATCTGCGACACCGATGATCCGGGCGATCTCCGGGATATCTTTTCCACGCAGCCCGAAGGCGTAGCCAAATCCGTCATAGCGTTCATGATGATATAACGCACCTTCCTGTACATGTTGGATGAGTGTAAAATCTTTCAGAATATCGCCACCTACCGTGACATGGGATTTCATGACAGCATATTCTTCGTCAGTCAGCCGGTCCGGTTTGTTTAAAACCTTGTCCGGGATACCGATCTTTCCGATATCGTGCAGCAGGGCAGCCCTTCGCAGATTTTCCAGATCTTCATCCGAATAGCCCAGTTCGCGTGCAATCATGCAGGAATATTTAGAAACCCTCACAGAATGTTGACTGGTATTGCCGTCCTTTGCATCCACCGTTTTTGCAATGGCAAGGATTGTTTCATTTCCCATGCGGATCTGCTCTTTTGCGAGAGCGATCTCTTTTTTCTGCAGTTCCAGTGTCCGTGCGGTCCATTTTCGGGTAAAGAACCAGGAGAACCAGGCAACGATCAGGATCAGTTCACTGAAAAAGAACAGTTTAAACCAGGGGTGTTCATAAATCTCAGCTTCTTTTTCCAGTGTATAGACCAGTTCTTCTACTGTTTTTCCATTTGGCCCATCCAAAATGGCGAGATGAAAACGGTAAGTACCGGAATCCAATCCGGAATATGTGATTTTCCCGAGATCTTTTTGCAGCAGGATCGTTTTCTTGTCATCGTCATACCCTTCCAGATAGTAGCATACATAAGGCTCTTTTGAGGAGTAGTTGATAATCTCCGGAGATAGCTCGACGGACGTTGTTCCGCTTGGGATGGAAATGACGGTTTCGTTGTCGAGTGTATGCACCGTAGCATCGAGTTTTATGGTATTCAGAAGCATGCGGTAGGAACCACGTTCCTGAGAACGGTAGGTATCAAAGTCAAATTTCGTGACGCCGCTGCCACCTGCGATATACCATGCATGATCCTGATCGAGATAATTCCATGCATTTGCGGTAAAGGTTCCGCGAAGCCCGCTGAGATAGTTCAGATTTTCATAATTTACCAGTTTGCCGGAGAGAAGTTCTTTTTTGTCTACGATATAGATACCGGCACTGCCTGTCACGTAGAGTTTTCCGTTTCCCATATCCAGCAAGTCATAATTGTTGCTGTATGGAAATGAAGTCAGCAGGCGGATGCCTTTTTCCGGTTCGTAGTAGCAGATGCCGTTGCTGGTAATGATGAAGATGTTAGCATTGTCATGATCATGGACCATTCGGAGAATGACGCCGGAACTTAAGCCATCCTTACGGGTCAGGGTATTGGTAATGCTGCCGTTTTCGATGACGGAGATTCCACCACCATCTGTTCCGGCCAGAATCTTGTGGTCTGCCGTTTCGATCATACTCAGGACGAGAGAATTGCTCAGTCCGTCCGACTGTCCGATGGTTTTAACGATTCCATTATCCCGGATCAGAGAAATACCGAGTTCGCTTGAGACCGCGATCGTGCCATCGGTCAGTTCCAGAATGCTTCGCGGTTTTGTCCCGAGAAGACCGTTGTCGGTGGAATAAACGGTGTAATGGTCAGGTGCGTCTGCGCAGATCATTCCTTTTCCGTAAGCACAGAGCCAGAGCCGGTTGCGGCTGTCCGTCAGCAGACAGCGGATCCGGCAGTTATCCAGAAGATCGGACAGCGTGTTGCTGACGATCGCGTCGTTTTCCCTGTTTATGATATCAAGACCGGAATCTGTGCCGAAATATAGCAGACCATTCCATTCGGCAACGGTATTTACTACCTTACTTTCCAGACCGGATTTTGGGTAGAGTTCTGTAAACGCAGAGGAACACAGCTTCATGACGCCGAGTCTTGAGGAGGAAAACCACAGATTTCCCTGGTAATCCGCTGTCATATGGTCGATGGAACTGTTAAATTCGCCGCTGTTGATCGGATGAAGTGAGAGATTGCGGTCGAACCATGCGATCTCGTTGTCTGAGCACAGAACCAGACAGCCGTTTTCCAGCTGATTGATGCTGTTCATGGAATCTAATCCCTCTGCCCGGATGCAGTTTTGCAGAGAAAAGGCGTGGTCTGTAATCTCATAAATATAGATATCTTCACTGTCTGTTCCGACAAAAAGCCGGCCGTCATCAGAAAATTCACAGCATGTAAAATATCCGTTTTGCGGATGGGAAATGCTCTGGTAGATACCGTCTGCGTCCAGCAGAAAGAGTTCGCCGGATGCGGTAAGGGCGACAACGTTTCCGGATGTATCAGCTGTCACATCGGCGGCATAGGTAATCTCCGGATACGTTTTGACAATTTTGGAGCCACCGGTCAGGGTAAGCACGGTCAGTTCATCACTTGTACCTACATAGAAATTTCCGTCGGTGCCTTGTGTGATACTGCGCACGGAGTTAGAAGGAAAACCGTGATCTTCATCGAAGGTATTTACGATCTTGTCATCGATACAGATGGACAGTCCATCGTCATTGGTACCAATCCAGAGACGTCCTTCGATATCTACAAACAGACAGTTTACGTTTTTTACTTTATCAAATGCATCCATGTAGCGGAATTCACTGCCACTGTAGCGGTACAGCCCGGCATATGTGCCGATCCAGATAATACCATCGTCTGTGGAGGCGATATCGTTTGCCTCGCCGCTGAGCAGACCGTTGTCGCTGCTGTAGACTGTACGGATATACTGTGCATAGTCGGGAGTCTGATTTGTGGTGTCAGATGTTGTAGGGGTGGTCTGGTCTGAGACAAGGGAGCTGGTATTATTTTCCTTTGACAGTTCGACAACTTCTGTGCTGTCACTGTGATTTGCTGCTGTCAATGTTACAGCTTTGTCTGGACTATTATTTTTTGACAATACTGACAAGATACTGGGTGCTGTATCGGTGTTTTGGGATTGTATACTGGCATAAACCGGCAATGTATGTACTGTGGCTGTAAGTGTCATAGTTGCAAGCATGCAGAGCGCTATAGATAAAATACCGGTCCGTCCGGCTCGTTTCATGTTTCCTGGCGTACCATTTGACGGCATGTGTTTTCTGCTTTTGCGCACAAGATGGATCAGGAGAAACAGAGCCATCATTGTTATAAATTTATCCAGAAAATCCAGGAAAAATTCTGCGATCAGAGAGGAAATTTCCCGGGGAACGCCATATTCCATCAGCATGTGCAAGATACCATTTCCCCACAGATTGCCACAGGAACCATCATAGAGAATACAGTTGATGATAGTGGATGCAATGGCTGAAACGACCGTTACAACAGAACATGCAGCAATGGTATCGAATGCTTTTTCAAAACAGCCTTTCCTCGCATACAGACCGATGAGCAGCCCGACGAGGATACTTGGGATCAGATAAAATAGTGAAGCAGGATGTGCAAAATTGTAGATGATATTGGTGGATGCGCCGACGACGGCACCTGAAAACGGGCCGAGCAAATATGCGGAAAGTATGGTGCCAAATGCATCCATCCAGAGCGGGAGACTGGCAAGTGCACAGAGATATTTGAGTATGCAGTTTATGATAATACAGACGGCAACGCAGATGCTTGCCTGATAGCCTTTTTTTAGCAATGTCTGTGCCTCCTTTATCGGTCAGTGCATAGCGTTCTGCCATGCTGAGCATGGTAATGCAGACGGTTGTATACATGTATAGTATCACTATTTTTATAAAAATTGGAAAAAATTTTATGTAATATGTGAAAATTTGCAAAATTGCATCACAGATCTTTGAAAATTGGATTACAGACCTTTTGAAAATGCATCACCGATCTTTGGGTTTACTTTTCAGGAACAGACAGTGTATGATGGAAGAAATACAGGATGTGATAGAAAGGAAAGAAAATCATGCGTTATCCAAAATTTTTACCAGAAGGCGGCACCATCGGATTTGTAGCGCCATCCTTTGGCTGCAACTTAGAACCTTATAAGACTGCATTTGAGAGTGCACAGAAGAAATTTACGGCTATGGGATATGGTCTGGATCTCGGTCCGAACTGCTATGCAGGCTGTGGGATTGGCATCAGTAATACACCGGAGAAATGTGGGCAGGAGCTGACCGAGTATTACTGTTCTGATAAGAATGATGTGCTGATCTCCTGCGGTGGTGGCGAGCTGATGTGTGAGGATCTGGATTATGTGGATTTTGAGAAGATCCGCCAGGCGGAACCGAAGTGGTATCTTGGGTATTCCGATAATACGAATTTTACATTTTTGCAGACGACGCTGTGTGATACGGCCGCACTGTATGGACCGTGTGTGGCATCTTTCGGTATGGAGCCGTGGCATCCGGCGATCCAGGATTCCTTTGATGTGCTGACCGGAAAGAAGCTGGTGCAGAATGGCTATGAGAAATGGGAAAAAGAGTCGTTTAAGGATGAAGAGCATCCGCTGGTTCCTTATAATGTGACAGAGCCGAGAGTGCTGCATTGCGTGTGTGCAGACGGCTCAGAGTTACTTTCAGAAAATGCTGGTATCGGCAATGCAGAAATCGGAGAAATCCACATGGAGGGCCGTCTGATCGGTGGATGTCTCGACATTCTGGCCAACCTTGTGGGGACAAAGTATGATAAAGTGACAAAGTTTGTGGATAAGTACAAGGAAGACGGTATCATCTGGTTTATGGAGGCCTGTGATCTGAACGTCATGAGTATCCGCCGGGCACTGTGGCAGCTAGAACATGCGGGCTGGTTTCAGTATGTGAAAGGATTTGTCTTCGGACGTCCGCTGTGCCACGGGGAAGAACTGATGGGACTTGACCAGTACAGCGCGGTTACCGGAATCCTTGGAAAATATCACGTGCCGATCCTGATGGATGCGGACATCGGACATATTCCGCCGGCAATGACGCTGATCTGTGGCAGTTATGCGAACGTCAGAAGCGATGGGCAGGAACTGGAGATCCGGATGGAGCTCAAATAAGGTTGCTGAAATCCCAATGGCTTTAAACAATGGGTAGTTCATATGGACATATATTAAAAAATCCTGTCAGGAATATAGAAAACCCCCGACAGGATTTTTTTGTTTATGTGACAGTCAGCCGTGTGGCGAGCTCCCTCCATTTAACTCATAGATTTTAAAGTGGGGAACCTGTCATGCAGTTAAAATATAATGGAAAACAAAAAGTATCGATGCAAGCGGAATAATATTCAATTACATAACAACTATATCGAATAATGTTACATAATATACTGCAAAAAGAGGGAAAAATGTTGCATGAGCCACTTTTTATTGTTATCGTAACGAGTTCCTTTTCGCTTTTATAATAGATACCACACAGATCACTGCCCCTACGATTAGTGCCAGCAGACCGACATTTTCGGAAGCGCATGTCTCCCAGTCGAGAAAATCAATGGTATGTTTTGGCAGAACATCTCCGGCATAGAACATATTTGAAATCCCGTTGGCGATCAGTACCCATACACCACAGATCGCAATGGTAAGTCCTGTTTTCAGCAGACGGCTGTATTTCTTTGCAAAATAGAAGATGAAGAAAATGATCCATGCAAGTACGGCGCAAAGTGTCAGTATGCCAAAATCATTTTTCATCTGTACAGAAGCAAATTCTGTTGTGTAAAACAGATAACCGAAAAATACCATGAGGTAGATCAATACGGTGTCAATTCCCATACAGATCAGTCCGTTGTGCCGTTTTACAAAGCTGTTTTCCGGATACTGATACAGGATGATTGGAAGAAAAATGCCAAGCAGTCCGAGACTGATGCCAAGGAGCGCCATGATCAGCCAGTCGCCGCCCAGTACGATGCGGCAGGTGCACAGCAGATAGATCAGTGAGCCGTAGAAAAACCAGAAACATTTTTCTGCACGTCTGCTCTTTGCCATGATCGGGATGTTCAGGAAGGAAAACGGCAGCGCCAGTCCGCCGATCACAATGAAAAACCAGGAGAGCCGGTGTTCTGTTGCCAGATTCCCGATAAAACACGACACTAAAACTGCCAGATAGCAGATGTAAGTGATCCAGGTGTAATTGCGGATGATGCGTAGATATCCCCGGGACTGCATCTCGATCTCGCGCTGATGCATATCATCGCTGGCGGTCAGAAGCTCATGTTCTGAAATATGAAGCAGCTGGCACAGACTGGTTACCAGCGTCATGTCCGGATAGGACAGTCCCCGTTCCCATTTGCTGACAGCGGATTCAGAGACAAACAGTTCTTTCGCAAGTTCTTTTTGTGACAGTCCGGCGTCCAGCCGTTTCTGCCGGATATATTTTCCAAAATTTTCTTTATGTTCCATGATGTAGACCTCTTTCTATAGGAGAATGATTGGTTTGGATGCATTCACAGATATGGACTTGTAAGGATTCATAATATGATATGGAGAATACCTGTCATATAACAACAGTTCCATTCTGTGAATGATATTATCTGTCCTGCAGGAACAGAGTAGTGATGCAATATATCATCACTGCCTTGTGCTACCGTTATAGCAACAATCTGAAATAAGGTCAATGATTTTACCGAAAAAAAAGACCCGACCAATGGTCGAGTCCAGTGTTTTCAGTGCTTTCCGGGATTTCTGTATTTCGAGAAAATGGATAAAATATAGAATCCTTTTATATGCTGAGATTTTAAACAGAGACAAAAAGTTCTGAAAATTTATAAAATCTATGCAGGCAATTTAGCGGGAAACGATCATCTTGCAGATCGGATTTCCTGCGGAAGAGAACTTCTCTTCGTATTCTGTCATGACATTTCCTTCATTTAATTCTGCATCATGATGCAGGTCTCTCGTGCATGCATCCAGCTTCCACCCCGCCGGTTCCACCTGTTCCAGTGAGAAAGTAAACAGATCCTGATTATCAGTCTTGAATTCAATATGTCCCGCCGGTTCCAGGATCCGGTCATAGCGGGCCAGAAATGCCTGAGAAGTCAGACGGCGTTTCGCATGACGATCTTTGGGCCACGGATCGGAAAAGTTCAGATAGATCCGGGCAATTTCCCATTTGTCAAACATATCCGTGAGTTTCTCTGCATCCATGCGGATGAAACGGATATTTGGCAGCGGATCTTCTTCCATTTTCTCCAGTGCACGGATGAGGACGCTGGAATATTTCTCGATACCGATATAATTGATATGCGGATTCTGATGCGCCAGCGTCATAAGGAAACGGCCTTTTCCCATGCCTACTTCGATGTGGATCGGGTTATCATTTCCGAAAATGTCAGCCCAATGGCCTTTTTGTGGATTTTCTTCCAGAATACAATATGGATTTTCTGCGATCACTTCCCGTGATCCCGGTATATTTCTTAAACGCATAAGCTGTTGTGGACAGACATGTCAGGGGACTGTCCGTGTCTCCTTCCTGATAATAAACTTTTATTAAGATTTATTTTACATAGCTTGTCAGGAAATGTAAATCCTATTATAATGAAAATTGTATGTTTTGCAGTTGATTATAAGAAGGACAGTTTTGTCTGAATAATATATTGCGCCACAGTAATTGCAGAAGTGAATGAAAGAAACTTGTTATCATGTTTGTGCGGACGCCTGAAAGGGTGGAACTGTTATGTGTGTGGCAGATAGGGATAAATGAATGAAGAATAAAACAAACAAAAGAAAAACAATCAGAAAAGCGCTGAGTACCGTCCTGCTGGGACTGCTGGTAATCACAGCCAGCTTTTCCATGACAACGAAACCGGCATTTGCCGATACCCAGTGGCCCGACCCGGGACCGGACAGTATCGAATCCCAGTGTGCGATCGTTATGGAAGCAAATACCGGGACAGTATTATATGAGAAAAATATGCATACCCAGTGTTACCCTGCAAGTATCACAAAGATCATGACAACTATGCTGGCACTGGAAAATTCTTCTCTGGATGAGACAGTAACCTTTTCCAAAGATGCAGTTTACAATACGGAAGGTTCCGGCATTTATCGAAATGTAGATGAGCATATGTCCATGAAAGACTGTCTCTATGCGGTCATGTTGGAGTCTGCCAACGAGTGCGCATATGCAGTAGCTGAGCATGTGGCAGGCGGGGATTATCAGAAATTTATCCAGATGATGAACGACAAAGCCACGTCCCTTGGCTGTCAGGAGACCCACTTTAATAATTGTAACGGTCTGCCGGACACAACTCATGTGACTTCCTGCTATGATATGGCGCTGATCGCCCGGGAAGCCATTAAAAATAATACCTTCCGTCAGATTATTAGCACTTCCCGTTATGATCTGGGGGCAACGGATAAAAGTGAACCGCTGGCGATGTTTAACCATCACAAGATGATCTGCGCCAACCGTACCAGACAATATCTGTATAAAAATGCCATCGGCGGAAAGACCGGTTATACCAATGCTGCCGGAAATACGCTGGTCACTTATGCGGAAAAAGACGGTATGATGCTGATCTGTGTGGTAATGCGTAGCAATTCTACCGCACAGTGGAACGATACGAGAAATCTGTTTGAATACTGTTTCAATAATTTTGCTCTTTACAACGTCTCCCAGAATGAGACGAGATTTAATGATGCATCTCTTTGTGATGCGGAATATACACAGGGTACAGAATCCTATGCAAAGATTGATACCGATGCAGCTATCGTGCTGCCACGGAGCGCTTCTTTTGCAGATACTCAGACAGAGGTAAACTACGATCAGACCTCCAAACAGGTCCTTGGAACGCTGGTGTACAAATACGGAGACCGGACGGTAGGAACGGCAAATGTGGTACCGGCCGGCAATCAGGCTTCTGTATATCCATTTTCCAATGTGAAGCAGAGCGATACTTCTTCTGCTAATGATTTAAGTGAGTTTTCTGATTCAGTCACACCGGCAGAAACATCGGATAAAGCTGGTCATTCCGGGTTCAGCAGCCATACAGTGCTTATTATTATCGGGATTGTGGCAGTAGTGGTCATTGTTCTTGGTGTCATTTTTGTCATCCGATTCCGGCGCACCAGTCGTGGATGGCGGGAGGCACAGCATCCAAAACGGAATTCCGTGAAGATTAAGGATGCGCATAAACGGCGCAGGAATTAGCTTCAACAACAATATACGTTATGAGGAACGTTACTATTGGAAGAATAGTAAACTTTACAATTAATGTAATAATAGAAGGTTTTATCGACAAAAAATCAGCGGAATGCAGATTTGTCTGGTTAAGGAAAAATGGACAGGTAATTGATGTGTGTACGATACACATCAATTATCCTGTCCGTTTTTTCATTACTGATAGATTGTTATCTGAAAATGAATTTCGTTTTCTCTGCCGATCAGATTTCATGATCATTCATATACGCCAGTACAAATGCCAACTGTGCATGGTATTCCTCAAACTCACAGTGCATGACGGATACCGCTTTTTTTACTTTGTTCAGCACGGTGTTGCGGTGCATGAAGATCTTGGAAGATGTCTGGTTGACGTTGCGGCCGTTTAACAGGAACTGGGTAAAAATCTCACACAGATCGCTGTTATGTTCTTCATCATGTTCTTTCAGAACTATATAATATGGAGAAATGACCATTTCCACCGGAACGGTTTTCTTTAACTCTTCCCATGTATAGTAAAGCGTTACATCTGAAAAGTGATAGAAGTTCCGTACTTCCGGGAAGATTTTGGCTCCAAGCCGGATGGCGTGGGCACACTGCTGCGCAGCCATGCTCAGGTCAGACAGGGAGAAAAATGTCTGACTGACACCACAGGTAAAGGTGTGGTTCCTGAAATTTTCCAGAAAAATCTTTTCCTCATCTTCATTTAAAAACTGCGTACAGTCTTCCACATTCGTATTGTCCCTTAAGATATAGAGACTGTTCTGGCTGGAGAACGGCTTTAACCCCGGAATGGAATTCCTAAGGTTCCAGCTGACAAAGGAATGCGGCAGTTCTGTTGTTCCTGTATAAGTAACTTTTGCAAGAACAAATTTTCCCTCCGGAGACAGGTTCGGGATATACCGTACCTGATCCATCAGCTGCTGACGGGGAATCTCCGGGTGTTCCAGAATATCAGTCAGTACGGCCTCGTAGATTTCCGAAGAAGATCGGGTGGAAAACCGCTCCTGCTGGAAATACAGCTGGAGATTTTCATAGACCATATTCATAAGGTAGAGATAGTTCGTCCGCGGGTGGGTACTGCAGCGCAGCACCAGCGCATATCCTACCGTATTGTGATTGGAAGTAAAACGGTACATCATACTGTAATAACAGTTGTGGTCAGTCAGACAGTAATAATTGATCAGCGGATTTGCCGCATCTTCCGAAGCTGAGATCAGACCATCAGCCTGCAGCTTGGACATGGCTTCCGGTGTGGCATAGCCCGTTCCCACCAGTTCTTCCATAAAAGGATCGGGAACATCCTGATCTGTATCCGCACGTGTATAACCAAGAATCGAATAATTTCGGTCAAATACGATCATCGGATGTACCAGCAGATCTTTTGAAATGTCCAGAAGATCCTGCAGGGAGTCTCGGCGGAGCAGCGCAAGATGGAAGGATTTATCCCATTTATCAAAATCATGGAAGATGGTCAGAATCTGGTTGAAAATGACCGGAAAACATTCCTTCGTATATAAAAGCACCATAGAAAGATCTGCGTTGAAATCTATGGCGTGCAGACTGTCATCTGCACAGATGCATAAAAATACACGGGAAGAAAGGATCTGATCACACAGAAAGTGGCTGGAATAGCTTTTCAGCATCTGTGTGGTAACCAGATACAGATAATTTTTCCCGGAATAAGACGGTTCATTAATATCAAAAAGCTTGATGCCGTCAAACGTATCCGATAAATTTGTTTTCTGTACTTCAAAAATGCTGTTGGCAGATAAACTGTACAGCAGTACATTCAATGGAATTTGCATAATGATCTCCGTTTAGTAAAATACATAAAATTATCCCAAAACATTATAACATACAGGGGGGTAAAAATCAAAAATGTATGAAATGCATATTTTTTCATGAAATAATTGTTTTTTTTGACATCCAACCTGTTGAAACTTTGTACTAAAATAAGTGCAATGAGAATTCTTCAATCAGGCCTGATATGAGAAAGTCATAATAAATGATGTATTTGAAATTTGGAGGAGGACGATATTATGAATTTCTTTTCACCAGCAGAAGTAGCGAAAAATTATATAGCAACAGGCAAAAGTAAAGTAAACCTGTCAATCTCAAAAATGCTGATCCTTTCTATTCTTGCAGGCGCATTTATTGGATTTGGCGGCGTCGGATGTACCACAGTAGCGGTATCCATCCCTTATGCATCCCTCGGTAAATTTATCGGCGCATGCATCTTCCCAGGCGGACTTACCATGGTACTGATCGCCGGTAGTGAGCTGTTTACCGGGAACTGTCTGTTGACGATCCCTCTTCTGGAGAAAGAGATCAAGTTCTCCGGAATGATCCGTAACTGGGTATTTGTCTATATCGGCAACCTGATCGGCGGTCTTTTAGTAGGCGCAGGAGTAGCATTCAGCCATCAGCCGTCGCTGTTTAACAATGGAATGGCAGTATCTGTCATCTCTACAGCAGTAGCTAAAACATCCATGACATTCCCAGATGCATTTATTAGAGGCATCCTCTGTAACTTCCTGGTATGTATCGCTGTATGGATCTCATTTGCGGCAAAAGATGTTGTCAGCAAGATCGTTGGCCTCTTTTTCCCAATCATGATGTTCGTTCTTTGTGGATTCGAGCATAGTATTGCAGATATGTATTTCGTAAGCGCAGGTCTTTTTGCAAAGACAATCCCTGCATTCGCAAACGCAGCAGCAGAAGCAGGCATCGATATGAGCGGCCTGACATGGGGTACCTTCTTCGGTAAAAACCTTCTTCCGGTTACCCTTGGTAACATTGTAGGCGGCGCGATCTGCGTAGGATGCGCTTACTGGTTTGTATATCTGAGAAAAGCAAAAAAGAATGCTGAATAATATTTGGATAGAAGAAGGAAAAGATTAAATTTTGAGGAGGAAATCAGAATCATGAGTAAGATTTATCTTGCGGATCCGAAAAGCAGCGATGTAAAAATCGGCAAGCTTTTGGACAAATTTGAAAACAAAGTAAAAGTATATCCGCCTGGAACATGTCCACTGACTGTACAGCTTTCGCTGTTACAGTCTTCCAAAAACCAGACATGCGGAAAATGTGTTCCATGTCGTGACGGATTGCCACAGTTGGAGACACTGCTGAAGAACATCCTGGATGGCGATGCCACTATGGAAACTTATGAGCAGATGAAAAAGCTGGCTACTATGATCAAAGATACAGCGGACTGTGCCATTGGCTACCAGTCCGCTATTGAAGTGCTTCAGGGTCTTGAAACATTCCATGATGAGTATATCAGCCATATTGAAAAACACGAATGTCCGGGAGAAATGGGACAGAAAGTTCCATGTATCAATATGTGTCCTGCACATGTAGATATCCCTGGCTATATCGCATTGGTTGGAAATGAAGATTATGCAGGCGCGATCAACCTGATCCGTAAAGATAATCCGCTTCCTACCGCATGCGCAATGATCTGCGAGCATCCTTGTGAGGAGCGCTGCCGCAGAAATCTGATCGATGATTCCATCAACATTCGTGGTCTGAAAAAATATGCCGTAGATCAGGTGGCTGCAGATCAGGTAGCAGTTCCGAAAGCAAACGTTTCCACCGGCAAGAAGATCGCTGTTATCGGTGGTGGACCTGCTGGTCTTACCGCAGCATACTTCCTTGGTCAGATGGGACATAAAGTAACTATCTACGAACGTCAGAAAGCCCTGGGCGGAATGCTTCGTTACGGTATCCCGAATTACCGTTTCCCGAAAGACCGTCTGGATGAAGATATCCGCGCGATCCTTTCCGCAGGCGACATTGAAGTAAAATATGAAGCAAAAGTAGGAACCGAGATCGCTATTAAAGAGATCGCAGATGAGTACGATGCAATGTTCGTAGCCATCGGCGCACAGGCTGGTAAAAAACTCCGTCTGGAAAATGTAGATGCAAAAAATGTAGAGTCTGCTGTAGAGATGTTGGATCGTATCGGCAATGGCCAGATTCCGGATTACACAGGAAAGACAGTTGTCGTAATCGGTGGCGGTAACGTAGCAATGGATGCTGCAAGAAGCGCGCTCCGCTGCAATGCAAAAGATGTCCGCATCGTATACAGACGTCGTCAGGATGATATGACTGCTCTGGATACAGAGATCGAATCCGCTGTTATGGAAGGCATCGAGCTGATGACCCTTCAGGCACCGAAAGCTATCGAAGTAGATGAGAACGGCGCATGTTCAGCATTAGTCGTACAGCCGCAGATGATTGGACCGTATGACAGAGCCGGACGTCCAAGCCCGATGGCAGCGAACAAAGAGCCGCTTCGCATCCCGTGTGAAGTTGTCCTGATCGCTGTTGGACAGGATATCATCAGCCAGCCGTTTGAAGAGTTCGGAATGCCGGCTGAGTGGAACGTATTCCAGGCTGGTCTGGATACTTCCGTAGAAGGAATGCCGGGCGTATATGTAGGCGGTGACTGCGCAACCGGTCCGTCCACTGCAATCCGTGCCATCGCTGCAGGTAAAGTCGCTGCTCATAACATCGATGAGTACCTTGGATACCATCACAAACTCAACTGTGATGCAGAAGCTCCGGAACCGAAAGAGAACAATCGTATTCCGACCGGTCGCGCAAACATTACTGAGAGACCGGCTTACATCAGAAAACATGACTTTGAGCATGTAGAAAATCCATATACATATGAAGAGGCTATGCAGGAGGCAAACCGTTGCCTGCGTTGTGACCACTTCGGATGTGGAGTACTGGAAGGAGGCAGAGATTAATGATAAATCTGAGAATTGACGGATTGGAAATTGCAGCAGAAGCTGGAATGACCATTTTAGAAGCTGCGAAGACAGCCGGCATTGAAATTCCCACTTTATGTTACCTGGAAGGGGTAAATGAGATCGGATCCTGCCGTCTCTGTGTTGTTGAAGTAGAAGGAATGGATAAACTTCCGACTGCCTGCAATACAAAAGTAAAAGAAGGCATGGTAGTACAGACAAAGAGCGAGCGTGTCATCGAAGCGCGTAAAACGGTTCTTGATCTGTTGCTCTCCAACCATCATCAGGATTGTTTCTTCTGCCCGAAGAATGGCGCCTGTGAACTGCAGAAATACTGTAATGAATATGGTGTAGAGCGTACTTCTTATGAAGGAACCCGTGCAAAGATTGAGAGACCGGAAGTAAATTCACATCCGTTCTTAAGCTATCGTCCGGAGCTGTGTATCCACTGCCAGCGTTGTGTCAACACCTGTGCGCATGCCAGTGGAAGACATGCGATCACACTGGGCAAGACCGGTATGTTCAACATCATTGAAGCACCGTTTGGCGAAAACTGGAAGAGCACACTCTGCGAGTCCTGTGGTAACTGTGCACAGGCCTGCCCGACAGGAGCTCTGACAGAGAAGAGAAGAAAGAAATATCATGAGTGGGAAGTAAAGAAAGTCCGCACTACATGTCCACACTGTGCGACAGGATGTCAGTATGACCTGATCGTAAAGAATAACAAGATCGTAGATGTAGAAGCAGCGGATGGCCCGTCCAACCATAACCTTCTGTGTGTAAAAGGACGTTCCGGAAGTTTTGACTTCGTACATTCTGCAGATCGTATCAAATATCCTCTGATCAAAAATAAAGAAACCGGCGAGTTTGAGAGAGCAAGCTGGGATGAAGCGCTGGATCTGGTAGCTTCCAAATTTATGGAGATCAAGAAAAAATACGGTTCTGAATCATTAGCAGGATTTGCATGCTCCCGTTCCCCGAACGAGGATATTTACATGGTTCAGAAAATGGTTCGCTGCTGCTTCGGAAGCAACAACGTAGATAACTGTGCCCGTGTATGTCATTCCGCATCCGTATCCGGTCTGGCTATGACACTTGGCTCCGGCGCTATGACAAACCCGATCTACGATATCACACATGACGTAGATGTGATCATGCTGGTTGGTTCCAATCCGGAAGAAGCGCATCCGGTTATAGGCATGCAGATTCGTCAGGCTGTTCAGAACGGTACAAAACTGATCGTTGTTGACCCGCGTGACATCGGACTTACAAAAGATGCAGACATCCATCTGAAATTACAGCCTGGTACAAACATTGCATTTGCAAACGGCATGATGCATGTCATGATCAAAGAAGGCCTCGTAGATAAGAAATTTATCGAAGAGCGTACCGAAGGATTTGAGCAGCTTGCAGAGATTGTTAAAGAATACACACCGGAATATGTTGCAGAAGTATGCCACATTGACAAAGATCAGCTCATCGAGGCTGCAAGAATGTATGCGGCAGCTGACAAAGCTCCGATTATTTACTGCCTGGGCGTTACCGAGCATTCTACTGGTACAGAGGGCGTTATGTCTATGTCCAACATGGCAATGCTCTGTGGCAAACTTGGCAAACCGGGATGCGGCGTAAACCCGCTCCGTGGTCAGAATAACGTACAGGGTGCCTGCGATATGGGCGCACAGCCGACAGACTTCCCGGGCTATCAGAAAGTTACCAACCCGGACGTAGTTGCCAAATTTGAAAAAGCATATGGTGTGCCGATGAGCTCCAAACCAGGCGTACATGCAACAGATGTATTCCCGGCAGCGATCAGAGGCGAGATCAAAGGTCTGTACATCTACGGAGAGGATCCGGTTGTAACAGATGCTGATACAACACATATCATCAAAGCATTAAAGAGCCTTGACTTCTTTGTAATCCAGGAGCTGTTCATGACAGAGACTGCACAGCTTGCAGACGTCATCCTTCCTGGTATGAGTTATACAGAGAAAGAGGGTACATTCTCCAATACAGAGCGTCGTGTACAGCGTGTCCGCAAAGCAGTTGACCTGACAGTTAATCCGGAATTCGATATCCGTCTGGATACCGATATCATCATCGACCTGATGAACCGTATGGGATATCCGCAGCCGCACCTTACCTCTGCACAGATCATGGATGAAGTTGCTTCCGTTACACCAAGCTTTGGCGGTATCAGCCACGAGCGTCTCGACAGCGAGGAAGTAAACGGACAGGGCTTACAGTGGCCATGTCTGGACAAAAATCATCCGGGTACACCGATCATGCACGTTGGCAAATTCTCCAGAGGTCTTGGCTGGTTATATCCGACCAACTATACACCGTCTGCAGAGCTTCCGGATGACGAGTATCCGCTGTTCCTGATGACAGGACGTATCCTGTATCATTACACTACCCGTGCCATGACAGGACGTACACCGGGACTGATGGAGATCGAAGGAAAATCCTTCATCGAGATGAACGAAGCGGATGCAGCAAGACTGGGTATCGAGAATGGCGAACTGGTTCGCGCAAGTTCCCGCCGTGGAAGCATCGAGACAACTGCCCGCGTAGGTACGAAAGTATCCGAAGGCGAGACATGGATGCCATTCCACTTCCCGGATGGAAACTGTAACTGGCTGACACATGCAGCACTGGATCCGATCTGTCGTATCCCAGAGTACAAAGTATGTGCGATCAAAGTTGAGAAAATTAAATAATCTATGGGAATAATCAAGCCCCATAGATAATTCACGGAGATGGTTAAAACAAAACATCATCTTCGGATATGCTCCTCACAGGGCAGATCATAGAAATTTCAGAGATCTGTCCTGTGGGGAGCTTTTTTATGTAAAAACATATTCTTAAAATCTGATGATTTTTAAGAACTTTATAGTACGAGTATGATTAAATTGAAATAATTTTTACTTTTTATTTGGCGTTGTTAGTAATAAAATGAGATTATAAGAGGTCAGAAAACACCGTTTCTAATGGACAGGAGTAAAAGATAATGAAATTACGACAGTTGGAAATATTTGTTTATGTGGCGGACACCCGCAGCTTTTCCAAAGCGGCAAAACAGCTGTATCTTACACAGCCCACCGTCAGTGCTCAGATCGCAGCGTTGGAAAAGGAATTGCAGGCGCGTTTGTTTGTACGCAATACAAAAGAAGTGGAATTATCAGAGGATGGAGAAAAACTCTATCAGTATGCCTGTCAGATGGTGCATTTACAACGGAAGATAGAAGAAACTTTTCTGCCGGAAGCGCCCCGATCCCGAAGACGTCTCCGTATCGCTGCATCTACAATCCCGGCACAGTATATTTTGCCGGAACTGCTGGCACGGTATCAGGTGCTGTATCCTAATGTGCAACTGCAAATGCTGGAGTCGGACAGCGCAGAGGTTATTCATGAAGTGGAGAGCCATATCGTAGATATCGGATTTGTAGGAACGGTTCCGGAGAATCGGCAGTGCATGGCATTACCTGTGTATCAGGATGAGCTGGTGCTTGTTATGCCAAATACGGAAGCGTATCAGAAGATATTAAAGGATGAAACAGATCTCAGCTGGATCTTACATGTGCCTGCCATTATGCGGGAGGAAGGCTCCGGCACCAGAAAAGAAGCCGAAAAATGGCTGAAAGATTTGGGAGTGGATACTTCCGAGATTCGTGTGACTGCCAATATGACCAGTCCGGAAGCCATAAAAAAGTCTGTAAAAAACGGAATGGGCATTACCGTTATTTCCCGCATGGCAGTGGACGAAGAACTGCTTCAGGGACAGATACTGGAATTCCCGGTCGCAGACAGAATCTCCATGGCGGACAAAAAGAGACGGAATATCTATCTGATCTATAATCAGTCCGTTCCGTTGTCGCGGGCAGCAGAGCGTCTGGTGCAGTTGACGCGGGAACGGTATCTGTGAAGATAGTCCAGATCTTCCTGCGTATCCACATCCATAAGTTCCACTGCATCCTGAGCTGACACTGTGCGTACCAGTTCAGGATATTTTTGTATTACAAAAGAACCGCCTTTTTTCTCTGGCAATGTCATCAACTCCGGGAAGAAACGACTGGGAAAAATGACAGGGCTTCCCGGTCTGCCGTCAAAAGACAGGCGCCAGATGAAATCCGGTTCTTTCTGAAAGTCATGCACTAAAGAACGCAGGCTTTCCTGAGACAGCAGCGGTTGATCACCGGGACAGAACATGCAGCCGTCGGGATGCAGAGGTAGCAGCTGTTCCATGGCGAGACGGATGGCATCGTTGCGGTTTGGCTCGCTGTGCAGGAGAACCTGGGTTGGCAGATGTGGCTGTTGATATGACAGACATAATTCCTGTATTTGAGGGTGGATTGTTACTACCAGTCGTGTTGTGAACAGCACCGGTAAGTCTGTTGTGGATAACATCTGCGCAAACAGCGGCTTTCCGTGGAAATCCGCTAGCAGCTTGTTACCACCAAAGCGTTTCCCCTGACCGGAAGCCATGAGGATGCAGGCGATGGAAGGGGGAAGCGGAGAAATTATTTTGTTCATGTGTGATTCCTTTCTGACTTGTACTCATTATATCATGAACAAAAGCAGTTCATGATCGACATTTGCCGTTCGTCAATCATACGAGTATGTTGACTCTCTTGCGCTCATTATACATGAAAAATGAAAACATTTTGACATATAAGAGAAATTTGATTATAATACATTTATCAGGAAAGCCGGAAGGATAGTGGCATCTATCCGCTCCGGTAAAATTTAATAGCTTAAAAAATGGCCGTCAACTTTCTCAGGGTTAGGACGGCTATTTTTTATGCGTATGTAGAATGGCTAAAAAAATAGTTGCCTTTACATAAAAAGTCTATTATAATAAACGTGTCGAGGGGAATAGACGAAAAGAGAGAGTGATATTATGGAACATGGAATGATTACAAGAGATTTAAGTGACTGTGAAACATTGATCATGAAGATTATCTGGGATGCAAAAGAAGATGTAGCTGTGCAGGAGCTGATCGTCCGTCTGAGAGAACGGTTCGGAAAAGACTATGCCCGCACTACGGTAGTTACATTTTTGAAAAAACTGTCTGACAAAGGCTATGTCAGCACCTACCGCATTGGCAGAGCTTCTTATGCCCATGCGGAAAAAGATGAAGAGCATTACAAGCAGCAGCTTCTGGAAGACGAAACGAAGTTCTGGTTTGACGGAAAGCCTTCCGGTCTGATGTCTGCGCTGTGTAAGACCCAGAAGATCTCACAGGAGGAAGCAGATAAAATAAGGGAGATGTTGAATGACTTGGACGGTTAATTGGATGTACATGATACTGATGACCAGTCTGACAGGGGGAGTTTTTACTCTGATCTGGTATGGCGTTAGCAGAGCTTTGGAACGGATGGGATATCTGAACATTACATATAAGATGCTGAAAGTGATACTGATCTTCTGGTATTGTCCGTTTATGTATTACCTGTTGCTGTATATGGATCGCTATACTGCAAAATGGGGCGGCTGGCTGTTCTCAGGAACACCGACGATATTGCGGTTTTCAAAGGTATTTACAGCGGTATGGCTGTGTGGTGTAGTGATTTTTATCTTTATCTATATATGGTCATATGCGCAGATCCGAAAATGTCTGAAACAGACCATAGACTGTGATCTGAAAACGCAGATGCAGTTTAAAACAATCTGTAAAGAAGTGGGAGTATCCGTCAGACGGACAGGAATCCGACAGTCTTATCACGAAAGCATACCGAAAGTCATGGGGCTGTTTCGTCAGACCATTGTGATACCGGTGCAGGAGTATTCCGAAGAACAGTTGCAGATTGTTCTGAAACATGAACTGACCCATGTAAAACATAAGGATCTGTGGTTCCGAAATCTTACGCTGTTAATTCGGATTGTGCATTTTATGAATCCGGTTATGTGGTTATATTGGAGATTCTTGGAGCGATGGAGTGAGTTTGCCTGTGATTATAGCGTGTGTACAGAGACACAGCAGATCCGGCAGTATTATGAAGTGATATTTTCCATGATGCAGGTGGAAAAGGGGCGACGTTTGCCGATGTCTTCTCAGCTTCTGGAACATAAGAGTGAACTAAGAGACCGAATGGAACATGTAACGAGGTGTTATAAAATGAAAGCAAGATCAACAGTACTTACAACGATTATGGTAGCGGTTATGGTTGTGGCGAGCTGCGGAAGCGTGTTTGCTGCATCCTTAGGTGTGGCAAATGTATCTGACCGGGTGTATAGGGATACAGATGTGTGGATTGAAATGCCGCCACAGGAAGATCTGAGAGAGGCTATTATAACGGATGAATATATTCCGATGACAGAAGGCGAAGTGGAAACTTTTTACGAAAATGCAAGAGGAGTAAGTTCTTACACATTTACCTGGAAATTAAAAGCAGGCGAGGCTATGAATACGGGTTCTTTTTCAGCTAAGAGTGGAAACCAAGTTTTTATCTGTGTGTCACCATCTGTAACGAATAAAAAAATAAGATTTGGTGTGGTACAGCCGGATTCTACAAAAGCGTACATGACTGCTTCCGGGGATAATGATTATAAATTTTATCTGAATCAAAGTGGAAATCATAAAGTATTTGTACAGAATATTTCAGATACTACATTAACAGTAACTGGAACATATATTGTGTATCGTTAATATCAGTAATATGCCTCTTTTGAGGCATATTACTACACACAAAACGACTAATAAGATAGACGGATGTAAGAAGCTTTTACATATATACTGTATCTGGTTGCAAACAAGTATGGGGGAACTGTGAATTCGTATTAAAAAGGAGGAGGGATGCGAATGGGGAGAGGATAAGGAAGAATGTGAACGAAAGCTACCGTAAGCACAATGTTTTATAAGAGTGGATAAGGTAGGTAATGGAACTGAGAAAAATAAAATGAGCGAGGGAAAACTATGAAGAAAAAAGTATTAGCAGTTGTAATGTGTTTAATTATGAGTATATCGTTTTCAACAGTTGCTTTAGCGAAAGACACGAGTTGTTATATTGACATAGTCAATGGAAAAGATGATGTGCATTATGAAGAAAATTATGATGTAGATTTTTTCAAAGAAGCTGATTGTTATGAAGACGAAAGTGGAAATTTAGTGTTTTGTAGCAATGATGAGTCAGAAGAATTACAGAGTGGATATATGAGAACTCAAACTATGGGAAATAAAGATGTTTCTCAGTATATTTCAAAATGTGTTGTTTTGGCAGGATTATCCGATTCAGAAAAGGAAGAAGTAAAAAGTGAAGTGGAAGATTTACAGACGAATGTAGCTAGAAGTGGTGGCGGAAATCACTATGAATATGAGTGGGATAGTTCTGGAGTGTGCAAAGCGTATGTTACAGTGTATTATGAGACATATACGAAAAATGGAAATACGTATGTTCGTTTAACAAAAGTGAATGGTGGATTTTCTGGAGGAGGTACAGGCGGTGCATCATTGGGAAATGGAGTTTCAGTTACTAAACAGAGTCTTAAAATTGGACAAAATGGAAAAACAGAATCTGGAACGAATTATACGCAAAATCAAACATATACAAAAGATAAGGGCACGAGATCTTGGAGTCAAACAGTGCCATCTACTTGGAAAGCTATTAATGCTGATGTAGTAACAGGATTAGTAGGGGCAGATCTTACTATTACCTTAAAAAGAGGAAGCACTTGGACTGTATATGTAAATAATAATATTGTAGATAATGTTTTATAGTAAGTTTTAAGTAACAAGAAATTTTTAATTCAAAAAGAGCTGTCATATTAAATATGTCTTATTTACTGGATAGAAATAGTAAAAATTAAAATTATTTAGTGAAATAGACGATATTAATTGACAGCTTTTTTATAACAGTTTCTTTTGAAGAAGAGCAGTAGGGGATGTGGCATGAATATCAAAAATCAACTGCCCATTGCCAGATGGAATATGAAAAATTATAGATGGGTATATCTGTTTTTCTGCCTGTTATATATCGTGATTTTTCCGGGAAGTGGTTTGGTGTTGTGGTTGAAAAGAATCGCAGAGTAACAGGAATTGTATGTGTTGATCTTCTGGTTTCTCGGTGTGGGGCTGGATCACTCGTGGAACATTTTTGCATTGGAAACCGTTGAAGGAGTACTGTGGAAGGGAAGGTGTGTGTGTTATGGTGTGGCAGGTGCGGTCATGTTGTGTGCGAGCTGTTGGATACGGAAAAGGAACAGAAGACGGTAACATAGGCATGGAAAATATCTCAGACAAAAGATAATGAACATAATTGTTTTGAAAATATATTAGTATAAAAATACAAATTGACTATACAAATAGACATATAGTATAATGCTGATATAGATAAACATTTCATACATGCCAGGTTTTTATGAAAGGCAATCGTAATTGTCGATAATATGCAGGGAGATAAAGTAACAGGAAGAAAAACAGCTGATGTTTTCAACGGAGGCTGGAGCAGCTAAGAGAAGAAAAACTTGAAAATCAGGAGGGGAGCAGCATGAAACAATTAAGAAGTATTATAACGGGGATTTTGCTGTTGATTTGTGGTTATGTGAATGAAATCGTGCAGACGCATGTCCACCATTACGTCAGCCGTACCTATCAGAGTTGGCTTTACCTGGTCTTTGAACTGGTGCTATATGTGATCGTGGGTATTTTGCTGTGGTTGTTTTTTACCGGGTTTACCAGGGATAAAAGCGGAAAAATGGTGGCATTAATATTACTGATCGCAGATGTCGTTCTGATTATTTTACATACCTATAATTATGTGACATTCGGTCGTATTCTGATTCTTTTTGCAGTAATCCTTGTGGGGATGCTGTGTTATAGAAGAAAAGTGGAGGACGAAAAAGAAACTGTTTAACAAGTGCTGCGGATATCTGGGAGAAAATAATGAACGTCATAAACAATGTCTGCTTGTTTTTGGGGATGTGTCTTTCACCATTTTGGGATAATGGAAAGTTGGCATAGTAGAGAGAGGTCGGCGAATGAAAAATACTATTTTGTTATGAAGAAAGAATAGCCCTTACTGTTTTATCTGGTAAGGGCTATTCTTTCTTCAACAAGTTGAAAAATAATCTTAGTAACCTATTTTATTCAGAACTTTCATCTATTAAATCCAAAATCTTTTCTTCATTCCATAATTCATTGGGAAAAATAGAAAATTCATCTTTATGTTTCCGAATGATTCGAATGGGTTCATCCGTATTATCATAAACATGTAAAATATCACAAAGGTCAATCAGGTTTTTAATATTTTTTAAAGATTTATAATATCGGTTCACGATTTTATCTGGATCTACATCATGACCGCCTGAAGCGACTCTCGCCTGTACTCGGGCGATATTAATGGATGGATCTATTGTTAATACAAAAACACCTTTTATAAAATAATCATTTTCTTTTGCTGCCTTTAAAATATTCAATTTCTTTTGCTGCCTTTAAAATATTCAATTTGTAATTGGATGATAAGACAGTTTCGAAGGTAAAATCTTCTCGTTTTTCAATACATTGATATCTTTTTCTATCCACCAGTTGTGCGGCTTCTTCATTGCTCATTCCTGTTGCCGCAACAACATCATCTGCATTTGTATAGGAACCGACTGTTTCAAAGTATTGAGTAATAGTGCTTTTCCCAGAACCGTTTGGCCCGGCAAGTACCAACACCATTGGTTTTTTAGTTGACATATCGTTTTTCTCCATTTACATACTGAAGGTATGCTTTTTTAGTTACAACATCATATTTTGCAATGGGTTTTTGACAAAATTCTGCTTTGGAGATAGCTGCTTTAACAGCCTGAGTTGCTCTTGCATCCATTTCACGATCGTTTTTTGAAATTGTGTTCATACGATTTTGGGCAGAAACAACTTGAACTTTTCTCCCATTTTTAGTTGTTACAATAGCCATGGCTTCCACCTGTCCTTTCTGCTAATAGTGTATGAATCTATAAAAAGTTATTTACATATTTTTATAGTATCATGCAGAAATCTTATTTTCAAGAAAAGTAATATAAATGTTTTCGGCAGAGAAGAGAAAAACAGCAGGATTTCCAACAATTTTATCCCAAATGTCACATGAGACAGTCAAAAAGCCGAAAACCACCGTTCCCATTGGCAATCCGGAAAAACTATGGTAAACTCGTATTTGTAGAAGTCTGTCAAAAATTCTGAGAGGAAAAGATTAATATATGATTACAATAAGAGATTACAGAAAGGTTGAGAGTCTGGATGAGGCCTGGGAGCTGAATCAGAAGCGTATGAACCGCGTGGTGGGCGGCATGCTCTGGATGAAGATGGGCACTTACAATGTGCAGACGGCCATTGATCTGTCCGGGCTTGGTCTGGATGTTATTGAGGAAGATGAGAACGAGTTTCGTATCGGCTGTATGGTGTCTTTGCGGCAGTTGGAACTTCATGAAGGACTGGCGCAGTATACGGGTGGAGCCATGCGGGAGGCAGTGCGTCATATCGTGGGCGTACAGTTCCGAAATCTGGCGACAGTGGGCGGAAGCATTTTCGGAAGATATGGTTTTTCCGATGTGCTGAGTCTGTTCCTTGCACTGGACAGTTATGTGGAGCTGCACAAAGGCGGTATCCTTCCGTTGCAGGAATTTGCAAAAATGGATTATGACAGGGATATTCTGGTACGTCTGATCGTGAAAAAGACACCGGCGTCCTGTCATTATCAGTCTGTCCGCGCCACCAGAACGGATTTTCCAATCCTGACCTGCGCGGCAGCCATCGTAGACGGACAGTATCGTTTTTCCATTGGAGCGAGACCGAATAAAGCGATGCTCGTTACAGATGCAGAAAAGATGCTGGACGGCGAACTGACGGAGGAGAAAATGGATGCCTTTGCAGCATGGATGCAGGCGCAGATCCATACGGGCAGCAACCTGAGAGGAAGTGCGGAATACCGCAGCCATCTGGTAAAGGTTGTGACAAAACGTGCCCTGATGGCACTGAAAGGAGGCACAGAATGTTAGTAGAGATTACGGTAAATGGAAAAAAGATCAAAAAAGAGATTGATGCCGACATGGTGCTTCTGGACTTCGTGCGTCAGGCAGGATGTTACAGTGTAAAACGGGGATGTGAAACGTCAAACTGCGGTCTCTGTACCGTGTTTTTGGATGAGAAACCGGTGTTGTCCTGCTCCGTGCTTGCAGCAAGAGCGAACGGTCACAGTGTAACGACGCTGGAGGGTTTACAGGAAGAAGCAGAAGAGTTTGGTGCATTTATCGCTGATCAGGGAGCAGAGCAGTGCGGCTTCTGTAATCCGGGCTTGATGATGAATGCCATTGCGCTGTTCCGGGAGAATCCGGATCCGAATGAAGAGGAGATCAAGGAATATCTCTCCGGCAATCTGTGCCGCTGTTCCGGCTATGAAGGACAGCTTCGCGGAATACAGGCGTTTCTGGAATGGAAGAAAGGAGGACAGGCATGAATACAAAATATGTAGGAAAAGGCGTCCGGAAGCTGGATGCCATGCAGTTGGTAACCGGCCAGCCTGTCTATATGGATGATATGATCCGGCAGGATGACTGCCTGATCGTAAAGCTGCTGCGTTCTCCTCATGCGAATGCCATTGTAAATACGATTGATACTACGGCAGCCATGAAAGTGCCGGGCATCGAAGTCATCTATACATGGGAAGACATCGATCAGGAGGGGGAGCGTTTTACCTGTGCCGGTCAGACTTATCCGGAGCCGAGTCCGAGGGATCGACTGCTGCTGGACCGCCATGTGCGTTTCGTGGGAGATCCTGTGGCGATCGTTGCCGGAGAAAATGAAAAATGCGTGGATCGCGCGTTAAAACTGATAAAAGTAACGTATGATGTGCTGGAGCCGGTCATGGATTTCCACACAGCAAAGGATAATCCGATTCTGGTGCATCCGGAGGATAACTGGAAAAGTATCTGTTCGGTAGGCGCGGACAACGAAAGAAATCTGTGCGCCCATGATGAATGCAGCGACGGAGACATCAATCAGGTGCTTTCAGAGTGTGATGTGGTCATTGACCATGTATATCATACAAAAGCCTGCCAGCAGGCAATGATGGAGACGTTCCGTACGTATTGCAGTATCGATACTTACGGTCGTCTGTATGTGCTCAGTTCCACCCAGATCGTGTTTCATGCCAGAAGGATCATCGCCAATGCCCTTGGCATTCCGAAGTCCAAAGTGCGTGTGGCAAAACCCCGTATCGGTGGCGGATTTGGCGCAAAACAGACATCTGTCAGCGAGATCTATCCGGCTTACGTTACATGGAAGACGAAGAAACCGAGCAAGATTATTTTTACAAGAGTGGAATCACAGATTGCATCCTCTCCGCGTCATGAGATGGAGATGCATGTACGTCTGGGTGCTATGAAAGACGGAACGATCCGCGGAATCGACCTGTATACGTTATCTAATACCGGTGCATATGGCGAGCATGGTCCCACAACGGTAGGTCTTTCCGGTCACAAATCCATTCCGCTGTACGCAAAAGCGGAAGCATTCCGTTTTGTCAGCGATGTTGTGTATACAAATCATATGTCAGCGGGCGCTTATCGTGGATATGGCGCAACACAGGGACAGTTTGCAGTGGAATCAGCGGTCAATGAGCTGGCTGTCAAGCTGAAGATGGATCCGATTGAGATCCGCAAGATGAACCATGTGCGGGAAGGCGACATCATGCCGGCGTATTATGGACAGGAAAATACGAGCTGCGCTCTGGATCGTTGCATTGCAAAAGTACAGGAAATGATCCACTGGGATGAAAAATATCCGTGTAAGGATATGGGAAATGGAAAAGTACGGAGTGTAGGCATGGGAATGTCCATGCAGGGATCCGGCATTTCTGCTGTGGATGTTGGAAGCGCCACCCTGAAGCTGAACGATGAGGGGCAGTATACGCTGCTGATCGGCGCAGCAGATATGGGAACCGGTTGCGATACCACGCTGGCGCAGGTGGCTGCGGAAGTGCTGGAGTGCGATCTGAGCGACATCTCCGTATTTGATGCAGATACAGATATATCTCCGTATGATTCCGGTTCCTACGCATCCAGTACGATGTACGTTACCGGAAAAGCAACAGAAAAATGCGCGCTGGAGCTGAGAAAGAAGATTTGTGAGCTTGGAGCGAAACTGTTGGAGAAGCCGGTAGAAGAAGTGGAATTTACCGGTAAAGAAGTCAGGGTTAAACCGGAATATATCGACCATAGCAATACGATGCAGCGCCAGGCATTAAACCTTGTCAAAGCGCCGGAAAGCATCAGCCTTTTCAATATTGCTACGGCATCTATGGCAGGAAACAGCATTGCGCTGGAAGTGACAACGACCCACAGTTCCCCAATCTCTCCGCCACCGTTTATGGTTGGTGCAGTAGAACTGGAGACAGATACGCTGACAGGCGAAGTGAAGGTCATCGAATTTGATGCCTGTGTAGATTGTGGCACACCGGTCAACATCAATCTTGCCAGGGTACAGGCAGAAGGCGGAATCCTGCAGGGAATCGGTATGGCGCTTACAGAGAATATCACATACAGCCCGAAAGGAAAGATGTATGAGGATTCCCTGATGCAGTATAAGATTCCGTGCCGTGAGGATATTGGTCATATCCATGTGGAATTTGAGAGCAGTTACGAAGAGAGCGGTCCGTTTGGCGCAAAATCCATCGGCGAGGTCGTGATCAATACGCCGCTTCCAGCAATCGCAGATGCGATCTACAATGCAACCGGTCATCGGTTCTATGAACTGCCGATCACACCGGAGCAGATTGCTATGGGTAAGTAGGCTGATATATTTATACTCTTCCAGCAAGAAGACTCCGACTTCTAAGGAGGAAGAGGATGTCACAAAAGAAAATATCTGTAGGCGTTGTTTTGCACAAGTGTTTGTGCAGCTAATCGGCTTGTCAGAGCCATTAAGCAAGACGCTTCCGCTTTAAAAATGATCATTTAAGTGTTGAGAAGATGTTATAAGCGCAACATAGATATTTTCATGATTATTAGGGAAGCTTAATTGCATATAAATATATATTATTGAATCTTCAGACAGGAGATTTTGGGAGTACATTGGTTTTTATCTTAATTTAGAAGCAAACCATTTTGTCAGTAACTGAAAATGAAATGATCAAGGAGTGAAGGGAATGCCTGAATTTTATTGTTGGGAAGATACTTACGGGGAGACAGATGGACCTGCTGTCTGCCGCAGGATCTCAGCAGATGAGGCATTCCCTTTTCTGCGGGAAAAAGGTCATGTAGTTTCACTGGTGGGCGCCGGAGGGAAGACATCTCTGATGTATTGGATGGCAGGAACCTGCTGTGAGATGGGAATGCGTGTGCTGGTCACTACAAGTACTCATATCGTTCAGCCGGAAACAGCAATCTATGCAGAAACAATGGTTCAGGTGCAGCAGCTCTGGACCGATGGAAAAATAGCTGTGATTGGAACCGGTCAGGGAAATGGAAAATTGTCTGCGCCGCCGCAATCTCTGCTGGAAGAAACAATGAAAGCAGCGGAGATTGTATTGATTGAGGCAGACGGTTCCCGGCAGCTGCCGTGTAAAGCGCCTGGAGACTGGGAACCGGTATTGCTGCCGGAGTGTGACATTATCGTCGGTGTACTGGGGCTTTCAGCACTCGGAAAATCCGTAGGCAAGACCTGTTTCAGACCGGAACGGGCATTGCAGGTCTGCGGCCAGGGCATGGCGATGATGCGAAAGATAACGGAAACAGATCTGGCGAAGCTGTTCTTTTCAGAACGTGGATTACGCAAGCTGCTGCGAGGCAGACAATATTATCCCGTGATCAATCAATGTGACGATGAAGAGAAACTTTTGCAGGCCGGAAAGATAGCAAAACAGCTGGAAATATTACAGAGTGAACGGTTGTCAGATGTTTTTGGGACTCAACAGACAGGGAAAACAGTTCCTCTGATTGGAAGCTGTTTTTTGAAAAAATAGTCCGGGGAAAAACGCTATACAGAAAAAACAGGAAAAAGTCAGCATGAAAAGATATGAAAAAAATACACAGATGTTTAATTATAAAATAGCAGTCCGCGGAGGAGGCGATCTGGCTACCGGTGTAATCCATCGCCTCTGGTCTGCAGGATTTTCGGTGCTGGTGCTGGAAACCGCACATCCGTCAGCAATTCGCCGTCAGGTATCGTTGTGCGAGGTAGTATATGGACAGACAGCGACAGTGGAAGACATGACGGGTGTTCTTGCCGCAAATGTAGAAGAAGCATTTCAAATAATGGAAAAAGGAATGGTTCCGGTTTTGGTGGATCCGGAAGGGGAATGCCTGAAGGAATATTGCCCGGATGTTCTTATCGATGCCATTATAGCTAAACAAAATCTGGGCACCAGTCGGAATATGGCTCCGCTTACAGTAGCGCTGGGACCTGGATTTTGCGCAGGAAAAGACGTGGATGTGGTCATAGAGACCAGCCGTGGACACAATCTTGGCCGCATCATCCGAGAAGGGATGGCGAAGCCGGATACCGGTATTCCTGGAATGATCGGCGGTTATGCCAAAGAGCGCGTGATCCATGCGCCGGCAGAAGGCCGGTTGTATCATGCGCATGAGATCGGCGATCAGGTAGCACAGGGCGAGATCATCGCCACGATCGAAACCGAAAACGGCAGCGCACCGGTTCAGGCTACAATCTCCGGCCTGATCCGCGGTCTGATCCGGGAAGGTTATCCGGTCACAAAAGGATTTAAGATTGCAGATATCGATCCTCGGCTGGAAGAATATGAAAACTGTTTTACCATATCCGATAAAGCGAGATGCATCGCCGGAAGCGTGCTGGAAGTCGTATGCCGGGATATGTTGCAAAAATTGTAATATTTATTTTTCGCTACATTTTTCCTGCACATAATTCACGATAAAATCCACAATATCGGAAGGATCGTTCAGGTCAAAGACAGGAAGTTCTGTTTCATATGGAAAATCACAGATCACGCCCAGCAGATTTTCATTGCTGCAATTTGGCACTTCGTTGTAGCCTTTGCGCAGAATCTGGAATTTTGGCAGATCCGCCAGTTTATAGCCTTCCGTTAAGATCAGATCAACGTTCTGGATTTTTGACAACAGATATCCCAGTTCCGGATTTTCTCCCTTGTGTGTCAGGATAGCGGCAGTCTGTTCAGAACTTGTCAGGATCATATGGTCTGCGCCGGCCTGTGTCAGACGGTAGCTGTCTTTACCGGGTTTGTCCATCTGGAAACCGTGGGCATCGTGTTTCAAAACGGCGATGCGCAGATGCTTTTCCTTTAGAAGCGGCAGCAGTTTTTCCAGATAAGTCGTCTTTCCTGTGCCGGATTTTGCTGCAAAAGACAGGATTGGGATAGATACAGAAGCAGCCGGATCAGATGGCGCAGCAAAAGCAGCAGGAAATTCTCCCGGACGTTTGGACGCCAGCTTTTGCAGTCCGTAATAATAAGATTTCGGGTCGTTCATGTTAAAAAACTGGTCTTCCCAGTGAAATTTTTCATAGATCATAGGCGGACACAGTTCAAAAATGCTTCGGATTGCAAGACGTTTCTCGTCAATCCTTTGACGGATGGCGGGAATCGCTTTTTTGGAATAAGCACCCTGCAATGGCTGGATCTCGCCTTTTGGATTTTTCAGCAGGCAGCAGGCACGGTCTGGATTTTCTTCCAGTGATTTACACAGCGTGACAGCAAGTTCCGGGTCGGAAAACGGCGTGTCTACGGCATTGAAATACAAAATGTCTTCTTTTACGTAGCTCAGACAGCTGTAGAGACCGCCCATAGGACCAAGCCCCGGGAACAGATCCGGGATCTCTTCACAGCCGCAGTAAGCCTGATAATCAAAATCTTTATCCTGCTTATCTTTGACAGACAGGTAAATCTTATCAAAGTAAGGGCGAAAACGGCTGATCTGGTATTTTAACAGAGATTCTGCGCCAAACGGCAGAAATGTTTTATCGGTGCCCATGCGGGAACTCTGACCGCCGCAGAGGATGACAAGTGCTTTTTTCATAGAAATACCTTTCCGGTTGCGTATACCTTTGTTTTATACGGGAAAATCCCGTTATGAAAACCAAGACAGGTGTTTGAAACATTATTATAAGAAATTTTCATCCTGTAAACAATAGAAATACAACCTTGCTGTTTTGTGTTAAAAATATGGAAATCATATATCTGTGCAAAAACATATTTAACAGATGAGAATATCCTATCTGTTAAATATGTTTTTGCGTCTTAATCTTAATTATACTATAATAATAGAAAATAAGAAATCCAGATATCGCATTCAGTAATCAGAAAAACAGTTTAATCTTCGACATAACAGATATAAAAATATCTGGTAAATGTGAGCTGAATGCATCAGAAAACTTCTTGAAAATGAAAAAAGGAGATTGAATATTAAATGTCAGAACAGGATAAATATACAGACCCGGGACTGGGGTGGCTGGATCAGGCGCTGGAAAACTATAGCCGATCCGATATCTATCCCTTTCATATGCCCGGACATAAACGAAGAAAGATAGAACAGATCGATAGAAATTCTACAGAAACTGGTAATGTAAAAAACGATGAAGTGAAGACACGCGATGACCAACGATATGGTACACAGACAAAGTGCGAGAATGCAGATATTATTGACATTGATATTACCGAAATCGACGGTTTTGACAACCTGCATCATCCGGAAGGCATTTTAAAAGCAGCGCAGCAGCGTATGGCACGGCTTTGTGGAGCGGATCAGAGCTTTTTTCTTGTAAACGGCAGTACGGCGGGTCTTCTGTCTGCCGTCAGCGCGGCAGTTCCAAGGGGAGGAAAGATCCTGATCGCAAGAAACTGTCACAAAGCGGTGTATCATGCCTGTTTTCTCAGGCAGTTACAGGTAAGTTATCTGTATCCGGCGTTTACAGAATTTGGCATTCAGGGAAGCATCCTGCCGGCACAGGTAGGAGAGGCACTTGCGGAAAACCCGGGAATTCAGGCAGTACTGATCACATCGCCGACATATGATGGCGTTGTATCGGATATTCAGAGTATCAGCAATATTGTGCATGCCCACGGGATACCACTGATCGTGGATGAGGCTCACGGTGCGCATTTTGGATTTTGTGATTATTTTCCTCGAAAAGCGTTGGAACAGGGCGCAGATCTTGTGATCGAAAGCATGCACAAGACGCTGCCTTCTTATACCCAGACGGCGGCATTGCATCTGAAATATGGCTGTGTGGAACCAGATGAGATACAGCGGTATCTTGGGATTTATCAGAGCAGTTCCCCATCATATATTTTTATGGCGGGGCTTGACCGCTGCACACGGTTTATGGAGCAATACGGACGACAGGCGCTGGAGCAGCATGCGCGGAGACTGGAAGCATTTTATGAAAAAACAGCGGCATTGCAATCCCTGGAAGTATTGCAGCCGGGGAACAAAGATGGGATGTTTACGCGGGACAGGTCGAAGATCCTGATCTCCGGGCGCCGCTGCGGCATTAGTGGACAGGTATTGAGCGATGTGTTTTTACATCGGTTTGGGTTGCAGATGGAGATGGCATCCGGGCATTATGTAACGGCGCTTACCAGCCTGATGGATACGGATGTTGGGTTTGAACGGTTATGGGAAGCGTTGAAAGAGCTGGATGCGGAAAAAAAACTGGGAGATCATGCAGCGAAAACAGACTGGAGACAGCGGATGGAATCATTGTATCAGTCCGGAGAGCAGAACATGGAGATTTGGGAGGCGCAGGAAGCACCGCTGGAGGAGATGCGGTTGGAGACGGCAGCAGGAAGGATTTCAGGGGAATATATCTATCTGTATCCACCGGGAATTCCATTTTTAGTGCCGGGAGAGCGTATTCCGGAGGAACTTTTTTCAGAATTGGAAGCATTGAAGGCGGAAGGGTTTGAAGTGCAGGGACTGGCAGATTACAGCTGTGAGAAGATTCATGTAGTCGGGGATTGTAAGTAGAATATCATTGCAAGTTCCCGTCGGTTACATTATACTAAAGAAAGGCATTTTTGCTGAGATATCATATAAAATGAGCGCAGCTTCCTTTAGATGAGGGGAGTTGATGACGCCGATATCGTTTTCGCTCATAAAAAACAACAGTTTATATAAGTGAGCTGATCACACAGGAGAGAAATCATGGGAAAAATATTTTGTCTGATGGGAAAAAGCGCGTCCGGAAAAGATACGATCTACAGTCGGCTTTTGCAGATGCCGGAATTAAAATTAAAAAAAGTGATTCCGTATACCACCAGACCGATGCGTCAGGGTGAGATTGACGGAGACACATATTTTTTCTGTGGAGAAGATGCTGTGGAGCAGCTGGAAAAAGAGCATCGTATCATAGAACTTCGGGCTTATGATACTGTTCATGGCATCTGGAAATATTTTACAGCAGATGACGGGCAGATCGATCCGGCAAGTCCATTTTCTTATCTGATGATCGGTACGCTGGAAGCTTATGAAAAAATAAGGGATTATTTTGGTGCAGGTCGCGTGATCCCGTTATATATTCAGGTGGATGATGTGCTTCGGCTGGAGCGTGCGCTGGCACGGGAAAAACAGCAGCAGACACCGGATTGTGAAGAGATGTGTCGTCGTTTTCTGGCAGACGCACGGGATTTCTCAGAAGAGAAATTACAGGAAGCCAAGATAAAAAAAAGGTTTGAAAATACAGAATTGGAGCAGACATTACAGGAGATTTCTGCTTATATAAAATTACAAGGATGAAGTGAAGCGTAATCAGAAACTTTATTTTATGCAACCATTGCGATGCCGGGAATTCTTTTTAAAAGTAAGTAATATGTTGTCAGTAGTAACGGAATCGAGACAGAAAGGGTAGGTAAGATGGCCGGATTTGGAGATATTGTAGGACATGAGCAGATTATTTCACATCTGAAAAATGCGATTTCCATGGGAAAAGTGTCTCATGCCTATATCCTGAACGGACCGGAGGGAGCTGGAAAAAGAATGATCGCAGAGGCGTTTGCGAGAGCGTTGCAATGCGAAAATCATGATACAGAAGGCTGCGGTAAGTGTCGTTCCTGCCATCAGGCGGAAAACCGGAACCACCCGGATATCATTTATGTAAATCATGAAAAACCAAATACCATATCCGTTGCAGATATCCGTGAACAGATCAATGGAACCATTGATATCAAACCATATAATACGACTTCCCGATATAAAGTTTATATCGTAGATGAAGCGGAAAAGATGAATGAACAGGCGCAGAATGCATTGTTAAAGACTATTGAGGAGCCGCCCGCTTATGCGGTAATTCTGCTTCTGACGACAAATGCGGATGCCTTTTTGCAGACAATCCGTTCCCGGTGTGTGACGCTGGAACTGAAGGCAGTGGCAGATGAAAAGATTCATAATATGCTGATGCGTAACTATCAGGTCGTGGATTATAAAGCGGATGTCTGCGTGGCATTTGCCCAGGGAAATGTAGGAAAAGCTATTCTGCTTGCAGGATCACAGGCATTTAATGAATTGAAAGATCAGACGATCCGACTTGTGCGGAAGCTACGGGATACGGAAGTGGCAGATATCATGTCGGAAGTAAAGACGATCGAAGAATTTGAACAGATAGATGATTTTTTTGATCTGCTGTTGCTGTGGTATCGTGACGTCCTGATTTATAAGGCATCCGGATCAGATGCAAAATTAATTTATAAAGATCAGGCGAACGAGATCGCCAGACAGGCAGAGGATTGTTTTTTTGACGGATTGAACCGAATTCTGGACGGGATTTCACAGGCCAGACGGCGGCTGCATTTTAACGTGAATCAGGATATGACACTGGAGCTTCTGTTTTTGCTTATAAAAGAGAATCTGTGAGTTCCTGAAATACAAAACAATAAAAGGTGTGTAGATGCATGTTGCAGAAAATAGCATTAAAAGTTTTATATAGATAGATGTATGTAATAAGGAGAATTTGTAAAATATGATAAAAGTAGTAGGCGTGCGTTTCCGCACAGCAGGAAAAATTTATTATTTTGATCCAAAAGATCTGGAACTGCCTCTGGGAAGTCATGTAATCGTTGAGACTGCAAGAGGTGTGGAATATGGTACGGTTATGGTGCCGCCAAAGGGTGTGACCGATGACGAAGTGGTACAGCCGTTAAAGCCGGTACTTCGTGCATCGACTCCGGAGGATGACAAAACAGAGCAGAAAAACCGGGAGAAGGAGAGACAGGCTTATAAGACCTGTCAGGAAAAGATACAGAAACATAAACTGAATATGAAACTGGTGGAAGCAGAGTATACGTTTGATAACAATAAACTGCTGTTTTATTTTACTGCAGACGGACGTATTGATTTCCGTGAGCTGGTAAAAGACCTGGCGTCCGTATTCCGTACCAGGATTGAGCTTCGCCAGATCGGTGTCCGGGATGAGACAAAGATTCTCGGTGGCGTGGGCATTTGTGGCAGAGAGCTTTGCTGTCATACATTCCTGTCCGAATTTGCACCGGTTTCCATTAAGATGGCAAAGGAGCAGAACTTGTCACTGAACCCGACAAAAATATCCGGTGTCTGCGGCAGATTGATGTGCTGCCTGAAAAATGAAGCAGATACTTATGAATATCTGAACAGTCGTCTGCCGGGTGTGGGAGACCGTGTAACAACTTCTGACCGGTTAAAGGGTGAAGTACAGAGCGTGAATGTGCTGCGCCAGACCGTAAAAGTCGTCGTTGAGAACGGAGAAGAGAAAGAGATCCGTGAATATCCGGTAGCCGAGCTCCGATTCAAACCAAGACGCAAAAAAGAGAACCATCACAAAGTCAGCAAAGAAGAGATGAAACAGCTGGCAGCACTGGAAGACAAAGACGGAAAATCAAAACTGAATGATAAATCCAGATAAAATGAATGTAATGAATAATGGAAAATAAACGTGATTTTGAAAGAAACGATACAGGCAGGGATGTCTTGACGCTTCAGCAGAAAGAAGCATATCTGAAGGCAGATGAGCGTCTGGATGAGCTGCATCGTAATGCGTATCATATCATCCAGAACCCGGCAAAATTCTGTTTTGGAATGGATGCCGTTCTGCTTTCCGGATTTGTAAAAGTAAAAGCCGGTGAAAAGGCATTGGATCTGGGAACCGGTACAGGGATTATTCCAATCCTTTTGGAAGCCAAGACGCAGGGAAAACAGTTTACCGGTCTGGAGATCCAGCCGGAGAGCGCGGATATGGCAAGACGAAGCGTGGCTTTGAATCAGCTGGAAGAAAAAGTGAATATTGTAGAGGGAGATATCTGCAAAGCATCAGAACTCTTTGCACCATCTTCCTTTGATGTGATAACCAGCAATCCTCCCTATATGACGGCACAGCATGGTTTAACTAACAGTGGAGAGGCAAAGACTATTGCCCGTCATGAAGTGTTGTGCAAACTGGAGGATGTGATTCGGGAGAGCGCAAAGCTGCTTCGTCCCGGCGGTCGCCTGTATCTGGTGCATCGCCCGTTTCGTCTGGCAGAGATCATCCCGCTTATGGTACAGTATAAGATCGAACCGAAACGCATGCGTCTCGTCTATCCTTATGTGGACAAAGAGCCGAATATGGTGCTGATCGAAGGCGCAAGGGGCGGCAGACCCCGGATGACGGTGGAAAAACCGTTGATCGTCTATCAGGAACCGGGAAAATATACGGATGAGATCTATGATATCTATGGATATTAAGCCATATCCTGTCAGTTATAGATTTATTTTCGGCAATGATAGGAAATATCATTTTATGAGGATTCATGCCGATATCCATAGGCAGAAAAATAGAGATGAAAACGTAAGTATTTATTTTCGGATGGATAAAAACCAGATGAAATATAAATAGGTCTATAGAGAATGTATATTATTTAGAACCTAACAGGAAGAACATTATGCAGGGAAAATTATATTTGTGCGCCACTCCCATCGGAAATCTGGAAGACATTACGTTGCGTGTGTTGCGTACGTTAAAAGAAGTGGATCTGATCGCTGCGGAGGATACCCGCAACTCCATCCATCTTCTAAATCATTTTGACATTAAGACGCCACTGACCAGTTATCATGAGTATAACAAAGTGGACAAAGCCTATCAGCTTGTGGAAAAGATGCGGCATGGAAAGAACATTGCGTTGATAACAGATGCGGGAACGCCGGGAATCTCCGATCCGGGAGAGGATCTGGTAAGGATCTGTTACGAGCAGGGTATTGAAGTGACTTCCCTTCCGGGGGCAGCAGCCTGCATTACGGCGCTGACATTATCCGGCCTTTCTACCCGTCGGTTTGCATTTGAAGCATTTCTGCCCAGAGAAAAAAAGGAACGGGCGCAGATTTTGCGAGAGCTGGTGGATGAGACAAGGACGATCATTGTTTATGAGGCACCCCATCATCTGTTGCAGACTTTAAAAGAGTTACAGAATACCTTGGGAAACCGCAGGATTACGATCTGCAGAGAACTGACGAAAAAATTTGAAACGGCATTTTGCACCGATTTTGCTCAGGCGATCGCTTATTACGAAACAGAAGGCATTCGTGGAGAATGTGTGATCGTGATTGAAGGAAAAAATCCGGAAGAACTTCGGAAAGAACAGCAGCAAGCCTGGGAAGAAATGTCCATAGAAGAACATATGGAGCATTATCTGTCACAGGGTATGGACAAAAAAAACGCCATGAAAGCGGTGGCGAAAGACCGTGGCATCGGTAAGCGGGATGTGTACCAGATGCTGTTGGAAAAAGAATAGTCATGGGGCCGGAGAACGTGTGGATGGCCGCAACAGAATCTGATGAGAAACATCAGGAAGCAGATTCTGGATAGCTTTTAAAAAATGTGCACAGGTTGGACAGTGCCCGTACGAGCACCTCGGTTTCATCCAGATTCAGACCGGCGATCGTGGCTCTGACCATATCCTCGTGGAATTTTTTGTGGTGATAGAATGCTTTTTCCCCCTTTGAAGTCAGGGAAACAAGAACAACCCGTCGGTCTTTTTGACTGCGGGTTCGTTTTACATATGCCTTTTTTACCAGATTATTGATAGCAATCGTAAGTGTTCCGGTAGTGACGGACATTTGTTTTGCAACAGCGGACATGTTTTTCCCATCGCCAAGTCCGATCGCTTCGATGATATGCATGTCATTATTTGTGATATCTTTGAACTCTTCTGTAATTACGGCCTTTTTCTCGATTTCAAGAATATCGTTGAATAAAGTAACGAGGATTTCGTTAAAAGTGTCGTATGTGTTCAAGCGAACCTCCTGTTGTTGCATTTTGTGGGCTACAGATGTTATTATTATACTATTTTTTTCGTGTATAATCAAGTTGTTTGATATTCAAAATATTTAGGAAAGACTTATTGCAGGCGAAAATAAAAATACAACTATGGATTGCATCTCACATTTATATGCAATATAATAAGCAAGGCTGTCAGACAGCAAATGAAAGGTTTATATTATGAGAAGTACTGAAAAAACTTATGAAATTGTTATTGCGTATGTAAAGAAAATGATCATGAACAGAGATCTGCTGGTAGGAGAAAAACTGCCGCCGGAACGGGAGATCGCCGAACATCTGCAGGTCAGCCGGAATTCTGTCCGGGAAGCAATCCGTATTATGGATATGACAGGAATCATTTCTTCCCAGCAGGGATCCGGAAATTATATTACCTGTGATTTTCAGAAGAGCATGGTGGAAACGATGTCTATGATGTTTGCCATGGATAAGATTACACCGAATCATATCAGCCAAGTGCGTAGGGCATTGGAGATACAGGCATTTTCAATGGCTGTAAAATACGCCACCGAGGAAGAAATCATACAGATCGAAACATATGTGAATGAACTGGATGCGGCGGATGACGATGATGAACATAATGCGCAGCTTGATAAAAATATCCACTATACACTGGCTAAATTATCACGGAATGTGCTGATCATCGATATTCTGGAATCTCTTTCAGCGGTTGTGGATATTTTCATCCGGAATATGCGTACAGAGATTCTGAATACCGAAGAGAGAAAAGGAGGTTTGAATGAATGCCATTACAGACTGGTAGATGCGCTTCGGGAACGGGACGTTAATAAGGGCATTGATGCTATGAACCTGCACTTTGATATGATAGATGCTGTCTTAAAGGAAGAAAAATTATAAGATGGCATGTACACATTTTGATACAATTTTTTCTCAAAAACGCATTGACATATGGAAAAAGTTGGCATATATTAATGCCATAAGGAAATGGTAGTACCAATTTAAAGAGGATTGAGGGAAGTAATAAGACCTCACAGAATGCCGCATTTATAAGGTGCAGTAAGAAGTATAAAAACAAAACAGCTTCGGTTTTACTGAAGCTTTCTTTTAAAAGACGATTGGTACTACCAATATAGAGCGAAACGTTTGAGAAGGGAGACGGAATAATGAAAATTCTTGTTTGTATCAAGCAGGTTCCGGAAAGTAACAAAGTGGAAGTTGATCCGGTAACCGGTGTGCTGAAACGAAATGGTGCAGCATCCAAGATGAATCCTTATGATCTGTATGCGATTGAGACTGCATTGCGGATCAGGGAAAAGATGGGTGGCACGGTTCAGGTTATTTCCATGGGACCGCCACAGGCCAAACAGGTAATCCGCGAAGCGTTTGCTATGGGAGCAGATGCTGGAACCCTTCTCTCAGACAGACGGTTTGGCGGCGCAGATGTGCTTGCTACCAGCTATGCATTGGCACAGGGAATTATGGCAGACGGACAGTTTGACCTGATTCTTTGCGGAAAGCAGACAACAGATGGAGATACTGCTCAGGTAGGATCGGAGATTTCTGAAAATCTGCATATTCCAAGCGTATCAAATGTATTAAAGATCCGGGAAGTGACCCGGGATTCGATTACCGTAGATATGGATCTGCCGGAAGAAATCGAACAGGTTAAAGTGAAATTCCCCTGTCTGCTGGCTGTGGAAAAAGATATTTTCCAGCCAAGGCTTCCGTCTTATGTAAAAAAGATGGCAACCAAAGATCGGGAGATTAAAGTACTGACACTGGATGATATGAAAGATCAGGATGAGATGCATTATGGATTGAATGGTTCTCCGACACAGGTTGTTAAGATTTTTCCGCCGGAAGTAAATTCTGAAAAGGAAAGCTGGGAAGGATCCGGAGAAGAACTGGCAGAAAAACTGTTTGACAAGATTGTTGAACTGAAATTTATATAGGAGGCAGATATCATGGCAAAATTAGTAATCCATCAGGACAAGATTCCAGATATACAGGAAATGCTGAAAATCTGTCCCTTTGGCGCAATGGAAGAGCAGGACGGCAAACTGGTTATTAATGCAGGCTGTAAAATGTGCCGCCTCTGTGTGAAAAAAGGACCGAAAGGCGCTGTTGAATATGTGGAGGATGTAAAACAACCGCAGATCAACAAAGATGAATGGAAAGGGATCGCTGTATATGTAGATCATGTAGACGGAGTGATCCATCCGGTAACGTATGAGCTTTTGGGAAAAGCAAAAGAGATGGCTCAGGTAACCGGACAGGAAGTATATGCGCTTTTCATGGGATATAACATCCGTGAAAAGAGTCAGGAATTGTTACATTACGGAACCGATAAGGTGTTCGTTTATGATTATAAAGAGCTTGCAAGGTTTGAGATCGAACCTTACACGGCAGTATTTGAAGATTTTATTAAAAATGTTAAACCTTCTTCTATCCTGGTGGGCGCGACGACCATTGGTCGTCAGCTGGCCCCCAGAGTTGCAGCTAGAATGCGTACAGGTCTGACCGCAGACTGCACGATTCTGCAGATGAATGAAAATACAGATCTGTCACAGATACGTCCCGCATTTGGCGGTAATATCATGGCACACATCAAAACCCCTAATCACAGACCTCAGATGGCAACTGTTCGATATAAAATCATGAATGCTCCGGAGAGAACGCAGCAGATATACGGCGCGATCATCCATTGCAAGATTGATCCTGCCAGACTGGCATCTCACATGGAAGTACTTGACATTGTGAGAAAAAGCAAGGAAGAGCAGATTGAAAATGCCGATGTTCTGGTTGTTGCCGGCCGTGGCGTCAAAAAAGAAGAAGATCTGGATATGCTCAGAGAACTTGCGGATCTTCTTGGGGGCCAGGTGGCATGTACCCGTCCGCTGGTGGAAGCAGGCTGGATGGATGCAAAATATCAGATCGGCCTCAGCGGCCGTACCGTAAGACCAAAGCTGATCATAACATGCGGTGTTTCCGGAGCTATTCAGTTTGTGGCCGGGATGAATCATTCCGATTATATTTTTGCCATCAACAAAGATCCGAAAGCGGCCATCTTTAAGACAGCAAATTACTGCCTGACAGGAGACCTCTATCAGATCCTCCCACAGCTGATCGCTGACATAAAAGCAAAGAAAGGGGCATAATCATGGGATACAAAAAAATGGATGAAAATGATATTGCATATCTGAAAAATGTGATTCAGGATGATGAGCGTATCCTGGTGGGCAATTCCATCAATGAAGAATACAGTCATGATGAACTGAGCGGTATCAGCAGCTATCCGGATGTAGTCATTCAGGCAAAATCCGCGGAAGAAATTTCCAAAATCATGAAATATGCCTGTGAGAAAGCAATCCCCGTAACTCCAAGAGGCGCAGGAACAGGATTGGTAGGTTCTTCTGTAGCTATGGAGCACGGGATTATGATAGATACAGCACTGATGAATCAGATCCTTGAACTGGACGAGGAAAATCTGACACTGACAGTCGAACCTGGTGTCCTCCTGATGGAACTGTCAGCGTATGTAGAAGAACATGATCTATTCTATCCACCAGATCCGGGAGAGAAATCTGCCACTATCGGTGGAAACATCAGTACGAATGCCGGTGGAATGCGTGCCGTAAAATACGGTGTGACCAGAGACTACGTGCGTGGCCTTGAGGTCGTGCTTCCAAACGGCGAAATTACAGAATTTGGCGGAAAAGTCGTAAAGAACAGTTCCGGCTATGACTTAAAAGATCTTATGATCGGATCAGAAGGAACCCTTGGTATTATCACAAAAGCGATTCTGAAGCTGATTCCACTGCCCAAGAAAGTCATCAGTCTGCTGATACCGTTCCCGACTTTGAAAGCAGCAATCGATACCGTCCCGCTGATCATTAAATCAAAATCCATTCCGACTGCCATAGAGTTCATGCAGCGGGAGGTTATCGAGGATGCAGAAAAATATCTTGGCAAGGCGTTTCCGGATAAACAGTCGGATGCATATCTGCTGCTGAAATTTGATGGAAATTCCACCGAAGAAATTGAAGAAGCATATGACAAAGTGGCAAAACTCTGTCTGGAGCAGGGAGCTTTGGATGTGCTGATCTCTGATACAGAAGAAAGGGAAGAATCAATCTGGAAAGCAAGAGGCGCATTTCTGGAAGCCATCAAAGGTTCTACGACGTATATGGATGAAGTTGATATGGTCGTGCCGAGAAATTGTGTCAACCAGATGGTGGAATATCTTCACAGCCTGCAGGATAAGGTCGGAATTCGAATCAAGAGTTTTGGCCATGCAGGAGACGGAAATCTTCATGCATATATCTTAAAGGATTCCCTCAGCGATGCTGAATGGGAAAAGCGGATGCATCAGGTAATGGAGCTGGTCTATGAAAAAGCAAAAGAGCTTGGAGGTCAGGTATCTGGAGAACATGGCATCGGATATGCAAAAAAACCGTACCTGAGAGAATCTCTGCCGGAAGTCAATCTGCAGCTTATGAACAGTATAAAAAAGGCATTTGATCCGAAAAATATACTGAACCCTCATAAGATCGCGCAGATGTAATGATGAGACAGCGCAGGTAGAGACTGATAAATATGTGGTTAGATCAATGTACAAATGTCTGAAATCTCTTGCATGCAGATTTCAGAGAAAGCATTTACAGGAAAAATTTCAGATATGTATGTTCACGATTTGTCAGAATTCCCAATTATTGAAATACTCTAAAACATATATCACATACACTACTACCCATTGGAAGAGGCGGACAATTATTTGTCCGCTTCTTCCTTTTTGGCATCTGTTATGAAAAGAGAGGGTATATATATCACGATATGTTTAAACCATTGAAAATAGCTCTTTTAACATATTAAGCTACTGCGTTGAAGCGACAGTTCATACTATTGTATAATAAAAAGATGTGACAGGAAGCGTTTTCAGGACGTTTTCAATTATAAAAATGAGAGGTTGTAACAATGGTATACAATAATGTACTGGAAGCAGTCGGACATACCCCCATGGTTCGTCTGCAGCGCATGAACCCGGAAGGAAATGCGCAGATCCTTGTGAAATTTGAGGGGCTGAATGTCGGTGGTTCCATCAAGACAAGAACCGCATTAAATATGATTGAGGAGGCGGAACAGAAAGGACTGATCCATCCTGATACGGTCATTGTGGAACCGACAAGTGGAAATCAGGGAATCGGCCTGGCACTGATTGGCGCGGTAAAGGGATATCGTACCATTATCATTATGCCGGATTCAGTTAGTGAAGAGAGAAGAAAACTGGTCAGACATTATGGAGCGGAGGTTATTCTTATCCATGATGCCGGAAATATCGGAGACTGTATAGAAGAATGTCTGCAGACAGCACTTCGTATGGAAAAAGAAGATCCAAATGTTTATGTACCGCAGCAGTTTGCAAATCCGGCGAACCCAATGGCGCACAGACATCATACAGGTCTGGAGATCTTAGAACAAGTGGCTGGTCCGATTGATGGTTTCTGTTCCGGTGTTGGAACTGGCGGAACGATCACAGGAATCGGAGAAGTATTAAAAGCACAGAACCCACAGATCGAGATATGGGCTGTAGAACCGGAAAATGCGGCAATACTTTCCGGCGGTTCTGTAGGAACTCATTTGCAGATGGGTATCGGAGACGGCGTAATCCCGGATATCCTCAATCAGAAGATTTATGATGACATTTATATCGTAACAGATGAAGAAGCTTTGGAAACAGCGAAAGAACTGGCTTGCAAAGAAGGCATTATGTGCGGTATCTCCAGTGGAACCAATGTGGCGGCAGCATTAAAGCTGGCTGAAAAGCTGGGACCGGGCAAGACCGTTGTAACGGTACTGCCGGATACCGCAGAACGGTATTTCTCTACACCGCTGTTTGAAAACGAATAGGTTTATGCAGACCCGGGAGCAGAGTGCGGAAAGGAACATAATAATTTCATATCAGGGCATTTGATTATGTCGGAAAACAAAAAACAACGTCTGGAAATCCATAAGTGAGTCATGATGGATTCCAGACGTTGTTTTTATCCGTTTTAAAAAGCTTTTAAAATTACATCCTGTATGCGATTTTATAAGTTTGTTTTAATTACTGCTGTCAACATTGTCTGCAGTGTTCCCGGCATTTGTATTTCCGGATGTATCCGTACCGGAATCGCCGGTGGAACTGTCATTGTCAGTTGCTGATCCGGTGTTCAGATAGAACAGAGAATCGTCCCGGTTGTCAGTATCCAGCAGATTGTTGTATTCAATCCGGCTGTAAACGTTTAACAGATTAGTGTAGTCAGAGGCCTGACCGTGAGAGTAATAGTTGTTGTTTCTATCGATATAACCGACGGTGTTGATGACCGGGAGCTGCTGATACATGGCAGCCAGGAATTTGTTGTAGCTGGTCATCGGCATGCCTGCCACCTGCTGGAGCAGTGTGGAAAGGTAGTTAGCGCTCATTTTATCTACTGTCGCTTCCGGGATATCGTAGTTTGCCCAGATGATAAACGGCGTCTCATATCTGGATTGCTGTTCTTCTTCGGACAGTTTATCCAGACTCTTGCCCATCAGTTCTTCATAAAAATCGGTTTCAATGGAAGGCAGATGATCGCCAAACATACAGATGATTGTCGGTTCTTTTACCTGACTGAAATATTGTACCAGGTTCTGGAAAGCAGTGTCGGATTCTTTTACCAGAGACAGATAACGGTTTGCCTGCGGATAATCGCCCTGCAGATTGGTAATGTAGATTTTCTGCATGAAGTTGGAGTAAGACATCGCGTAACCGCCGTGGTTCTGCATCGTTACATTTAAGATGGAGAACGGTTTTGTCGTATCACGGTTCTCGTACATCTGCTCTAACATTTTAAAATCATAATCATCACTGATGAAGCGGCGCAGCAGCATATTCTGTCCCGGATATTTTGCCTCCAGAAGATCGGCATATTCTTCCGCATCGTTGTTCTGCTTGTAGGTTTCCAGAATGTCGTTGTCTATAAAATCTTCAATGGCAGTATATTTTTCAAATCCAAAGTCTGTATATACTTCAGGACGGTTCCAACCATCTTTGTAATACGGGTGGAATGCCTGTGTGGAATAGCCCAGTGACTTCAGTGTAGAAACCAGAGATGCCTGATCAGAATGAATGTATGACTGGTACACATTACTTCCGATTGGCATACTGGACATGGAGTTTCCGGTCAGGAACTCAAACTCTGAATTACTGGTTCCTGCGCCAAATACCGGCATGTAAAGGTTTCCCTTGATCGTATTTTCTGTCAGACTGTGGATGAACGGCATATAGTCCTCATTGGTCTGGAGATTTCCGAGATGTCCGAGATCAGAGAAAGACTCGTTCATGATACAGATGATATTTGGCTGTGTACCGTCTGTGGATGCCGTGTAATTATTTTCTCCGGTCAGGATATTGGTAGAAGTCTCGCTGGTAGTGGAAGTACCGTTTTCCTCCAGAAAACTTTCAAGAATATCCGCCGTATCATTTGCGTTGTATGCTGACGGTTTGGAAACATGCAGATATTTCGTGTTCAGACAGAAATTGAAGAAAGTTCCTGTCTTGTGATATCCGCGGCTCTGATTCCAGAAATCCGGTTTATATCCTGCATTCGCAAGGGAATCGGAGAAAAAGAATACCATGACAAAAATACATACAAATCCGGCTGGAAGTACACGGTTTAACACTTTGAAGCGGAGTTTTGCCGGCTTAAAGTTGTGAATATGTTTGTTGATCAGGTAGACCATCAGCATCAGGATGGAAGCCAGGATCAACTGCCAGGACAACTCATATACATAGCCGCTGGCCACGCTCAGACCGGTTTTTGCAGTAAAAATATCCATTGGCACAAAAGGAGTTCCGCGGAATAATTCAATAAAATAATTCAGCATACTCCATACATATAAGGTAATATTTACGACCAGTCCCGGAAGATGCATCCGTCCGCTGCACAGATATACAACGAGATAGAAGCAGAGGATAATCAGGTAATTCAGGCAGAATGTCGGAATAGAAAAATCATAGATAAATTTTCCATCAAAGGCTTCTACCATCTGCAAAGTAACCACAGGCATTAGGAAAAATACAATGGTGGTCAGTATTTTGGAAAGTTTTTCGGGGACTTTCAGACGCACAGCAATCAGCAATCCGCAGATCGGAGCGCAGATCAGAGAGATTGCCAGCAGTATGCCGCCATAGGCAACATCCAGCTCTGGATCCAGATACAGTTTGCTATGTAATGCTACAAAAATAAAGATTACTGCCGTTACGGCAAGGGCAAGTATCCGGATTTTTTTGCCCGCAAGTTCAAATTCAACGTCTTTGAAAAGACTGCTCAGTCGATTCATAAATTTTTTCATGCTATCATTCCTTTATAAATATGTATAAGTGTTCGGCATATCTGTCAGCCCTGTGCCTGTACGGAACTCTGTCGTAATCAAAAAATACGGCAGACTCTGTGGTAATATTAATATATCGGAAAAACAGCAGATGATGCAGATTGCTTTCCGGTATCGTCAGTGCTTTTCAGGGTAAAAACAGATTACAATTGTTATCTGAAAGTTTCTAGTGCTGCGTTTAAAACAGAGTTTTTCGGGTAAAAGTATAAACTTGAAGATATGTGCTTGTCAATAAAAGACACAAAAAGTTTAGAATATATCAAGAACATGTTAAATTTTGGTTTAAAAATTTAAAGATTGGTATACAAAAATATGGAATATGGGATTCAAAAAATAAAAATTTGATATGAGGTATATTTATTTTGCCGTGACTTCAATGCCGGAAAATGATAATATATCCTTATATTAATGAACCTGAAATATTGGCTTATACAGATCCGGTTTTGTATAAGCGCAAACGGGCAGTCAGATATTTTTGGGTATGTTTACAGAAAAACGGGAGGCATGTATGAGGGAAACAGAGACATTAAAACAGATTGTAAAAGAGTCCGATAATATCGTATTTTTCGGGGGAGCCGGAGTATCTACCGAGAGCGGCATCCCGGATTTTCGAAGTGTGGATGGTCTGTATAATCAAAAATATGAGTATCCTCCGGAGACAATCTTAAGCCATACTTTTTTTATGCGGCAGACAGAAGAATTTTACCGTTTTTACCGCGACAAGATGCTGGAGTTGGATGCAAAGCCGAATGCGGCGCATAAAAAACTGGCAGAGCTGGAAGCGGCAGGAAAGCTAAAAGCAGTCATCACGCAGAACATTGACGGACTGCATCAGGCTGCAGGAAGCAAGCGGGTGCTTGAACTGCACGGCAGCGTACACCGGAACTATTGTATGAAATGCGGTAAGTTCCACAGCGTGTATGAGATCAAAGAAAGTACGGGAATTCCACGTTGTGAATGTGGCGGCATCATTAAACCGGATGTCGTATTGTATGAGGAAGGTCTGGACAATCAGACTATGGAAGATGCCGTTTCTTTTATCCGTCAGGCGGATGTGCTGATCATCGGCGGAACCAGTCTGGCCGTATATCCGGCTGCAGGACTGATCGATTATTATAAGGGAGATAAGCTGATACTTGTCAATAAATCAGCCACCCCGATGGATGGGCGGGCAGATCTGCTGGTACAGGGAGCCATCGGCGAGATTTTTTCCCAGCTGGAGGTGTAAGTGTGCTGAAATATGAAGTTGGAGACATTGTAGAGTTAAAGAAAAAGCATCCATGCGGGAGTTTTGAATGGGAAATCCTTCGTGTAGGGGCAGACTTTCGCCTGAAATGCAGAAAATGCGGACATCAGATTATGATCGATCGCAAGTCTGTGGAAAAAAGCACGAAAAATTTAAAAAAAGCTCTTGAATCCTGAACAGAGATATGGTAGAGTATATTTTCGTGATATATTATAATTTCCTTGCTCCTTACTGAGTTAGGGGGCCAGAGACCAAAAGGAGGTACATTCGCATGAACAAATATGAATTAGCACTGATTGTGAATGCAAAGATCGAAGATGATGCGAGAGCCGCTGTTGTAGAGAAAGCAAAAGAGTATATTACTCGTTTTGGCGGTACAGTAACAGATGTAGAAGATTGGGGCAAGAAAAAACTTGCTTACGAGATTCAGAAAATGTCTGAAGGTTTTTATTACTTCATCCACTTCGATGCTGAAGCAGGCGTTCCTGGTGAACTTGAGCAGAGTGTTCGTATCATGGACAACGTGCTCAGATTCTTATGCGTTAGACGTGACGACGAGGCATAAAAAAGAAAAGGGGTTATCCTAATGAACAAAGTCATTTTAATGGGACGATTAACCAGAGACCCGGATATTCGTTATTCTCAGGGTGAGCAGGCAACAGCGGTTGCCAGATATACAGTTGCCGTAGACAGAAGATTCCGCCGCGACGGAGATGCGCAGAGCGCAGATTTCATCGGATGCGTTGCATTCGGACGTCAGGCTGAGTTTGCAGAGAAATATCTCCGCAAGGGAACCAAAATCGCGCTTACCGGTCGCATTCAGACTGGAAGCTACACAAACAGAGACGGCCAGAAAGTATATACTACCGATGTTGTTGTGGAAGAGCAGGAGTTTGCAGAGAGCAAAGCTGCCAGCGCAGAGAATGCCGGTTTTGCACCGGTAGACAAACCATCCCCGAGTAATGCGATTGGAGATGGCTTTATGAATATTCCAGATGGAATAGACGAAGAATTACCATTTAACTAACAGGAGGTAACAATCATGGCTTACAATAGAGACGGAAAAAGCGATTCTCCGATGAAGAGAAGAGGCGGCCGCAGAAGAAAAAAAGTTTGCGTATTCTGTGGAAAAGACAACGTAATTGATTACAAAGACGTAAACAAATTAAAAAGATACATCTCTGAGAGAGGAAAAATCCTCCCGAGAAGAATCACAGGAAACTGTGCAAAACATCAGAGAGCTCTTACTGTAGCAATCAAGAGAGCTCGTCACGTAGCATTAATGCCATACGTACAGGACTAATTTAACAGATTTATCTGTGAGATGTTCATAAAGAAAACTCCCCGTGGAACCGAAAGGTTCTGCGGGGAGTTTTTTGATATAAAAATGCCGATAGCAGGAAAGGGTTCTGCTGTCGGTATTTATTCTGCTGTAGACAGCAGTTTGCCCAACGTATGAATCACTACATCCACGGCATCCAGAAATTTTTGCAGTTCTTCGGGTTCCAGCCGATCCAGAGAAGAAAAAAGCAGTTCACTGTAAGTAGCTTTCATATCTTCCAGACAGGTAATGCCTTGTGTGGAAAGCCGGATATCAATCTGTCTGCGGTTGCCGGGATGGATCTCACGGTGGATCAGTCCGCGGTCAGCCAGCGGATTGATGACCCGCGTTGCCTGTTCTCTGGAAATACACATGTGGTCGGCCAGCTCACTCATAGACATCGTCTGCTCATTTGCTATGATCAGAATCGCTTTCAGCTGTGTTTTTGTCAGATCCAGATTATTGATAGACAACAGCATATGCAAATGCTGGTTATAATTAGGAAATAACTTCATAAGAGAGGAAGTAACCTGTAATTTCTGCGCGTCATTCATAAAAAACTCCATTCTGCCGTATTTATAACAGTATATATTTATAACAGTATAGACAGTTATAAAACAATCATGTATGCTCTGGACTTCCTTTTGCTTGGAACTCGTGTAAACTCAGCTTGAATACAGTTTATATCTGTGTGTATTCCAAAGTTTTTACAAACGAAAGTCAGATTCTTTTAAAAACGATTGTTTTGTGTGTGTAAAATATTAAAAAATAATAAAATCATATAAACAATATATATCAACAGTTGACGAAAGTCAAGTGTTGGTATATGATAAATATTAAACAGCAATAAGAGGCTTTCTTATACAACGTATTATGTTGCCGGAGCAGAGATGTGAGATGAGACACAAAAGGTTATCTCTGGAAAAGTGTGAATGCTGTTATCAAAAGTATTGAGGTAGAAGGAGGAACCGGAAATGGAACCAATGTATCATTATATGCAGAAACAGGCAGAACTGATCCGCAATCAGGATCTGATCAAAAATGAGTTATATACGAAATACAACGTAAAACGTGGTTTAAGAGATCTTAACGGAGATGGCGTAATGGCCGGTCTGACCCATGTCTCTACGATCAAATCAAAAGAAGAAGTAGACGGTGTGATGAAAGCCTGCCCGGGAGAACTGTATTACCGTGGATATAATATCCAGGATCTGGTAAAAGGCGCGATCGCAGACCAGAGACCGGGATTTGAAGAGACGGCATATCTGTTGTTGTTTGGCGAGCTTCCGGATAAAAAAGAGCTGGCAGAATTTACTGGCATGATTGGTGATATGCGACGTCTGCCGACTAATTTTGTCCGTGATGTTATTATGAAAGCGCCAAGTAAAGATATCATGAACTCCATGACCCGAAGCGTTCTGACTCTTTCTTCTTACGATCCAAATGTGTCTGATCTGAGCATTGAAAATGTATTAAAACAGTGTATGATGCTGATCAGCGTATTCCCGATGCTGGCAGTATACGGCTATCATGCGTACAATCATTACGAGAAAGATGACAGTATGTATATCCACCGTCCGAAACCGGAACTGACTACGGCGGAAAATATTTTACGCATGCTTCGCCCGGATATGCAGTATACACAGCTGGAAGCAAAAGTGCTGGATCTTGCACTGTTATTGCATTCAGAACATGGTGGTGGTAATAACTCTACCTTTACGACCCGTGTCGTAACGTCTTCCGGTTCAGATACATATGCCGTTATGGCTGCAGCATTATCTTCCCTGAAAGGACCAAAACACGGTGGCGCCAATATTAAAGTTGTAGAGATGATGAAGGACATTGAAGCTAATATTCCAGATTATACCGACGATGAACGGATTGAGGCATATCTGCAGAAAATACTGGCGGGTCAGGCCTTTGACAACCGTGGACTGATCTATGGTATGGGTCATGCTGTTTATTCTATCTCTGATCCGAGAGCAGAAGTATTTAAAGGATTTGTAGAAAAGCTCGCAAGGGAAAAAGGCTGTATGGAAGAGTTTACACTGTATTCCAAGATCGAAACGCTTGCACCGAAGGTAATTGGACAAAATCGTCGGATGTATAAAGGCGTCAGTGCCAATGTGGATTTTTACAGTGGATTTGTATACCGGATGCTTGGTATCCCACTGGAGCTGTATACACCGATTTTTGCTATTGCAAGAATCGTAGGCTGGAGCGCGCATCGCCTGGAAGAACTGATCAATGTAGATAAGATTATCCGTCCGGCTTATAAGAGCGTATCCGAAAAACGCTCTTATGTATCTCTGGAAAACAGAAGTGCCAACCAGATTTCTGGTCGGGATTTCAAGGACTATACACTGACGGATAAAAATGGAACAAAATAAATGAGGTAATTATGAAAAAGCCCCTGAAATGGGAGCCTGTGGGAACGGATGATTTTACAGATTGAGTAAAATCTCTGATTGTCGGGCTGACAGTTCAGGGGCTTTTTGTGTTTGTAACGTATCACGTTGATACTGTGTTTGGACTATGTAAATAGAGAGGGCACATCTGCAGCAGAAGATACGACAGCAGCAGTTTTTTTCAGTACCTCGTCTTCTGGTGTGCCTACATCCGGGATACAGATGACAGGAATGTTACCGTTAATGGCAGCGAGCACGCCGTTTTGTGAATCTTCAAGGACCAGCGCCTGTTCCGGATCTGTCTGCGCTTGTGCGCAGGCTTTCAGAAAGATCTCCGGGTTCGGTTTGGAATGGGAAACCTGGTCGCCGCCGATGACAAAGGAAAAATAAGTATCCAGCTCTGCCTGCGCCAGATATTTTTTTACAATGTCCGTGCGGGTGGAAGAAGCGACATAGCAGGAGACGTGATGTTCCTGAAACCAGGCGAGCAGAGTCGGAATTCCGGGTTTTACCGGCGGTCCCTGTACATCAATATACTGGTTTACCAGCTTTCGGGTTTCCTGACTGATGGTGTCTGCCGGGTAGGCTTCTCCGTAAAGTTCGTGAAGAATGCGGTTTAATGTGTCGCCGCAGGTTCCTAATGTCTTTTCGTAATCGCCGGGGCGCTGTTCGTAGCCGTATTTTTTCATGACGACAGCCTTTGTTCTCTGGAAAAGGGCTTCTGTATCAAAGAGAAGACCGTCCATGTCAAAGATTGCAAGTTTTGGAAGAGGGAGTTTTTTATCGCTCATAGGAATCTCCTTTAGGTAGTAATACGCTGTCAAAATTTTCTGAATGAAGTTTTCGGGCATATATTGAAGAATAATATGTTATCGTGTTATATATAGTGTTTTCAACACTTTTAAATCACTGTCACTATAGCAGATGTAGCAAAAAAAAGAAAGATACTTTTACAACCCGAGAGATGATATGCTTGAAAATTCAAATACATATCAGATCAGGAGTGAAAATATCTTTCTTTTTAATAGCTACTGCAGTGTAATGCTCCAGCTGTTTTTATAAATACCATCAGCATCCAGGCGAACCATATCGCATTTATACTGGAAGTCTTCAATGATATCCTGTCTGGACGGAAGAGAAGACCACGGCTCAATACAGATATAAGGAGCTTCGGTCTTTGGCGCATGCCACAGACCGAGGTACGGCAGCTCTGGATAAGAAACCGTTACGGCATGCGTGCCTTTGTCAGACTTCAGTGTTACACTGTCTGCCACATTTTTCAGAACGATGGCATCGTCATCAAACATGTTGTGGGCAAGCGAAAGCTTTGTGCCGCCCTCTAGTGGAAAATCTGTATCAATGCCACTTAAAAAGCAGGTCGGTGTATGGCCGACTCTTGCCGGAGTATGTGGCGCTGCAAATTCCAGATAATAATCAGTAAAGGAAAGCCCTTCATCCAGTGGCACCTGAAAGCCCGGATGTCCGCCGATGCCGAAATACATTGTGCCATCGGACAGATTTTCCACCTGATAGGAAATGGAGATCTGATTGTCCGCTAATGCATATGTGACAGAAAGGATAAAATGGAACGGATAGATCTTCATTGTATCCGGGGTATCCGTCATTTCCAATGTCAGAGCGGTATCGGAAAGTTCTTTTACGGAAAACTCGCTGCAGTTTGCAAATCCGTGGATGTTCATATCGTACTGTTTTCCATGCAGAGTGTAGTGCCCGTCGGTAAAACGTCCTACAAACGGGAACAGCAGCGGGGAATGGTCGGTCCAGTAGGCCGGATCCCCCTGCCAGAGATATTCCTGTCCCTGATAGATCACAGACTGCATTTCTGCACCACGGCTGGATATGGTCACAGCCAGCCGGTCATTTTTGATCGTATAATTCATAACTGGTTATTTAGCCTCCGGATATTCGTTGCAGAGCAGACGGTAAGCCGGCTCATCTTCTTCAATCTCAGGGAAACGTCCAATCGGCTCATAGAAACGGTTGTCAGTATTGTCATCATTGCACATGGATACTTCGCCAAGAAGTACAGCGCCTGTGCCAGGTTCCACATTGAAGTCATGGTACATATACGGGTAAATGGTAATGCTTTCGCCAGGTGTCAGTTTTACAGCAGTTCCTGCCGGAACATAATAAGTGCGTCCGTCTTTACATACTTTTACGTCGGTGTCGGCGAACTGACCGTCTTCGGTGGAGTTGTATACTGTGATCAGGATATTTCCGCCGCCTCTGTTAATGATGTCTTCCATCTTATAGAAGTGGAAATGCATCGGGGCGTGCTGGCCATCTCTTACCATAAGCAGTTTCTCTGCGTAAGGTTTTGCATATTTCTCTTTTAACTGCTGGTTGCCGTTGCGGATCGTTACGAGAGAAAAACCTGTTTTTGCAAAATCGTTCAGACCATAGTCAGTAATATCCCATCCGAGCATGTTGTCGCGGATCTCATCATACTCATGGTTTCTCTCTTCCCAGTCCTGCGGAGTCCAGTTGCAGAACGGCGGGATCTCAAAACCGTGTTCTTTGATCATGGCTTCCATTTCTTTGATTGCAGCATTGATTTCGGATCGTTTCATAGTAGTACCCTCCAATTTTATATAATCTTGTGATTGATTACAGGGAAAAATTCCCTATAAAAAAAGTCCTTTTCGAGGTCGATTATAAAATATCCGCAGGGCTTTGTCAATTTACGGTTTTGCCTTGAAAAAATCTTGGAAAAATCGACAAAAAACATTTTATTTCATAAAAAAAACAGATTTTATTTTGTGCATGTTTATACAAAATCATAATGTTTTCACAAAACATATTGACTTTTATGCAAAAAAGTACAATAATTAGCTTATCCAATGAGCACAGTTTCAACAAGAAAAAAACAAAGATCTCCGTCAATTTAACGAATGGGCAGAAAAGCCCGGGGGCAAACAACAAAAAATGAATGATGGAGGGGATTTGTTTTTGGATTGCAGACTGTCGGGGTGATATAATGTTTAAAGGAGGAACAGACATGAAATTGAGTAAACTCATGAAAAAAGGTATTGCAATCGGCCTTGTAGGTGCGATGGCTGTAGGACTTGCAGCCTGCGGCGGTGGTAACACAAAGCCTGAGGGATCAGCTGCTAACGAAGCAAAAGGCGATTCTAAAGACGGTGGCGTTACACTGAAATTCCAGCAGTGGTGGGGCGCTGAGCTTCCGGACGGTTATCTGGATGAGATCGTAGCACAGTACGAGAAAGATACCGGAAACAAAGTTGAATTACTTACAGCACCATGGGCTGATACAAAAACAGCTATCACATCAGGTGCAACAAACGGAACAATCGCTGATATCATCAGTGTTGACGGTGCTTGGTTATCCGAGTTCGTTGACATGGGCATCCTTACAGATGTAGAAAAAGCAGGTGTTAAACCAGAACTTGCAAACGACATCTGGAAAGTTGATGGTACAAGCTATGTAGTACCGGTTAACAACTTCGCATATCCGATGTATGTAAATAAAGACATCTTACAGAAATCCGGCGTTACAGAGATTCCGAAAACATGGAGTGAGTTAAAAGCTGCTTGTAAGAAGATCACAGATGCTGGTTATTCAGCATTTGCTCTGAACCTTGGTACAACAAATGCAAATGGTATCCAGAACGTATTTGGTGGTACAGGCTGGGGCTCAGGCATTAAATTAAAAGATGACAGCGGAAAATACGCTGTAGAAGGCAATGCAGGACTGAAAGAGCTTTCACAGCTGTTCAAAGATCTGTATGATCAGGGCTCCTTATATCCAGGTATGAGTACTCTGGAAGAGTCTGAGATGACAAGTAACTTCGCAGCTGGTAACTGTGCATTCACAGTTGCATCTGCAGCTACAATGAGCCAGTTCACAGGCGTTGATTTCGAAGCTACTACAATTCCTGTAAAAGATGGTTATGAAGGACAGAGCGGTATCTGCTACGCAAGCTGGGCTGTAGGTATTTCTGAATCCAGCCAGAACAAAGAGGCAGCAGCTGATTTCATCAACTACCTCCTTGGCGGAAAAGATGGTAAAGACGGTTCTATCGCAGCAGGTCTTGCTTCTACAATGTCTGCATTCCCGAACAGTACAGTAGCTGAGCCGGATTACAGCAGCGCACCGAAGCAGTTCCAGTCATTCTATGAGCTGTACAAACAGAACTATGTAATCAACGAGTACATTGGTCTTGCAAATGCTTCTTCTGTAATGACAGATATGACAAATGATCTTGTACAGTACCTTGAAGGAAAACTTGATTGCGACAAGATGCTGACAAACTGGCAGGGATATCTTGACAATGCCGGAAAATAAACAGTAATACATTGATTGAAATGTATGATGTATAAAAGGTAAATAACATATATGTATCAGACAATGTAACGTATAGTGTAATTTACTGGAACTAAGGGGAATGGAGCCAGGCTGAATAACGTTCATGCTTTTGGCTCCGTTTCTTTCAAAAAATACCTTGATTGAGGAGTGATTGAATTGAAGTCGATAAAAAAAGCGTCAACTCCGTATAGATATTTGCTTCCGACGGTAATACTGTTGGTTATTCTCCTTGTAATCCCTATTTGTATGGTAATCCGTTATTCCTTTTTGGATAGGGCAGTAGTATCTCCGAATCCAGTTTTTGTTGGATTCGCAAATTATAAGGAATTATTTGCAGATTCCAAATTTTGGAATGCGGTATCCAATACGATTATCTTTGTTGTTGTGAGCGTTATCGCTCATCTTGCGATTGGTATGTTCTTTGCTATGATGCTGAATTCCAAGTATTTCAAAACAAGAACAAAAACAATTGCCCGTGTTATTTATATTCTGCCGTGGGTATTTACGGCATCTGTTGTAGCTATTCTTTGGAAACTTATGCTGCAGCCGTCCGGTATCGTGAACTACCTTTTGTCTTTCGTACCACAGGTATCACGGACGACGGAGTGGCTTAGTGATAGTAGTATCGCACTGGCTGTTATCTGCTTTATCAATATCTGGTGCGGATACCCGTTTTATATGATTAGTATTCTTGCAGGTCTGCAGGGTATTTCCGGCGACTTGTATGAAAGCGCTGCGATCGATGGTGCGACAGCAACCCAGAGTTTCTTCCATATTACCATCCCGCAGTTAAAACCGATTTTGATTAGTATTGCTATGTTGGATTTCATCTGGACACTGCAGTCCTTCAACGTTATCTGGATGTTGACAGGAGGCGGACCTGTATATTCAACAGAAACCTTAAGTATTTACATATATAAACTGGCCTTCCAGAAACTGGATTACAGTATGGCCGGTACGGCAGCAACCGTATTGCTGATCGTATGTGTTATCATTGCTATCTTCTATGTAAGACAGCAGAAGAAAGTGAGGGAATAGGATATGGTTGGAAGTTATAAGAAATCAACGAAGGTCATAGTATCTATTCTTCTGATAATTGGCGGAATCTTTGCTGCATTCCCTGTTCTGTGGATGTTCTGTTCATCCCTGAAGGATAACTCGGCAATATTCTCCTGGCCGCCTAAGTTTTTTGACCACACAGCAAGTTTAGCATCCTATGCTGCTGTTTTGACAGACCCGACAAAAATGCGGTTCTTCTTGAACAGTTATATTGTATCCGGATGCGTAGTAGTTGCTACATTGTTTGTAGGTATTCTTGCAGCGTATGCATTCAGCCGTTTTGATTTTCCTGGAAAAGGACTTCTTAACTCTTTGATCGTAAGTGTACAGGCAATCCCTCCGATCGTACTTTTGATCCCTTATATGGGAATGATCGTTGCAATGCATCTGTTTAATACTTATTTTGCATTGATCCTGACATATCTGGTAACGACATTGCCTTACTGTATCCTGATGATGACGGGTTATTTTAATACGTTGTCCATGGAGTTGGATGAGGCGGTAATGATTGATGGCGGTTCCAGATGGAAAGCGCTTTGGAGCATTCTTGTTCCGGTTTCTATTCCTGGTATGGTATCCGTAGGTATGTACACATTCATGCAGGCATGGAATGAGTACCTGTTTGCGTTAGCATTGACACAGACTACAAATATGAGAACGGTTCCGATCGGTATCAACCTTCTGATGGGTCAGCATGCATATGACTGGAGTCAGATGATGGCAATGAGTGTAATTGGTTCCATTCCTGTATTGGTTCTGTTTATCTTCTTCCAGAAATACTTTATTGCAGGTATGTCTGCCGGTGGTGTTAAAGGCTAAATCGCACAGAAAGGCTGTCGCGTATTTTTTACGGACAGATCTTCAGGGAGGACTAGAAAGCAGATGGGAAATAAAATCGCTGCAGGTTTTCATGCGTGTGTTGATTTCGAGATGGAATGGGATCAGCAGAAGCTGGAAGATCTGATCAGAGAATTTGACATCAAAGCGAGTGAACTGACAACGGATTCTTATGTGGATTCCCAGCGTCAGCTCCTCCTGACCTGTCTCGGCCATATGAAAGCCGGCATGGGTGCAGAGTTTGTTCCGGAGACGCCGGAGATCTGCTTTGATTTTGCACAGCATTTTAATTACAGAATTACGATTGGCGGTACTGCAGCACGTGCTGCCACTGCCATCAGTAAACTGGGCTATGAAAGCGCTCTTTCTATGGTCTGTTACAACCACTACATGAAAGAGCAGCTTCCGAAAAAGATTCACTATTATTCCAATGTAGGAGAGGATCATGAAGTGACATATCCTCATGTCGTCCTTTCTTATCCGGGAAATGCTCATATTCAGGCAAATGATATTGATTTTGTTACTCCGAGAGAGAACAGAGTCATGTTCTCCAGAGATATTGACAGTCTTCAGATGGTCATTTCACAGGGCTTCGCGCCGATGATCACAGAGACGGAAGTTATGCTGTTATCCTGTTTCAGTGAAGTGCTGGAAAAGGATATTCTGGAAGAGCGGATGCGTCAGGTCAATGAACTGCTGACGGCTCTCCCGGAAAATGCATATGTTGTCCTTGAGGACGGATGTTATATTAATAAGGATTTTCGTATATATGTGCATGAAGCATTACGGGAAAAATTGCATATCCTGAGTATGAATGAGGATGAAATGCAGGAATATATCGGACGACGGATCAATATCATGGATCCGGAAGCCGTACTGGAAGCAGTGAAATATATGTATGATAAGATCGGCATCCCGGTTTTGATCGTACATTCCGCAGCCTGGGCCATTGCATATGGCGAAGGAGCTGCAAAAATGGGACATGTTCTGGAAGGCGGCGTAACTATGGCTGCCACGAGATTCTGGAAGGGCGATGTCTTCGGACCGGAGGAGTATGAAGCGACAGCAAATCTGACTCCGAGACAGGACAGCATCGTTTTCGGACAGAAGCTGGAGGAGCTTTCCGACAGAGAGATCTGTTGCGTCCCGAGTAAAGATATGAGTTTTGTGGAGCATCCGGTAGTAGTCGGACTGGGAGATTCCTTTGCCGGCGGTATTTTGCCGGAGCTGACGATCAATAAAAGAGGATGAAGTGAGACGGAATGATCAATCCGTTTGACAAATCAAGAGAGAGGAAAGAAGGTTATATTAGTATGTACGAAAAAGTCGAAAACATATTAAAACTGGCTGAGGAAAAAAACACTTCAGCAATCGCATTTATCTGCATGGATCATGTAATGGCACAGTCTGTTGTATGCGCAGCAGAGGCTACCAATACACCGGCAATCGTTATGCTGTATCCGGAGCATGTTTCTATTCAGAAAACGTGCACAAAGAAAGGATATGCAGAATCAGTAAAAGCATTGGCAAACAGTGTAAAAGTTCCGATCGGTCTTCATATGGATCACGATTATACATACGAAGCACTTATGGATACTCTTGACAGCGGATTCGGTTCTGCTATGATGGATGGCTCCATGAACGATCTTGATACAAATATCAGAATCACAAAACAGGTTGTTGACCAGGCACATGCAAGAGGCGCGATCATCGAGGGCGAGATCGGTCATGTAGGCATTGCTGCTGAATCAGAAAATGAGAACGAAGATCTCTATACAAAACCGGAAGCAGCTGAGAAATTCTGTCGTGAGACAGGCGTTGATTCTCTCGCAATTTCTATCGGAAATGCTCATGGCGAGTACAAAGGAATCCCGCATCTGGACATCAAACGTCTGGAAGAGATTGATGCTGCTACAGATACTCCGCTTGTACTTCATGGAGGAAGTGGTATCCCGGATGATCAGCTTCTGGTTGCATTCTCCAAAGGTATCCGTAAATTCAATCTCGGAACAGAATTCCTTGGAAAATATTATGATGCAGTAGCAGAGTTTATTGCTCTGAATGGCAACAATCCGGATCCGGTTAAGATCATCAACATGCCGGAATTCGTTCAGTCACGTCTTCAGCCGTACCTTGAGGGTCGTCTGAAAACATTATGTCATTTCTAAAAAAATGTTAGCTGGTCAGTCGGATCACGGTAATCCGGCTGACTGTAAATAAAAGATATTCATGCGTAGGAGGTAAATGAAAAATGTTAATGAATATGAAAGACCTGCTGGCAGTAGCCAACGAACACAACTTTGCAGTACCGGCTTTTAATATCAGTGATTACAATATGTTCAATGGTATTATCGAAGCTGCAGAAGAGAAAGAGGCTCCGGTTATCATCGCAATCCATCCGGACGAGTTAAGCCATACCACAACTGAGATGGTAAAAGGTATCATCGACAGAATCAATAAATCATCTGTACCGGCTGTAATCCACCTTGATCACGGCGCATCTTATGCACAGGTTATCACAGCAATCCAGGCAGGCTTTACCTCCGTTATGATTGACGGTTCAAGCCTCCCGTTTGAAGAGAATATCGCTCTCTGTCAGAAAGTTGTAGAAGCTGCTCATGCAGTAAATGTTTCTGTAGAAGGCGAGCTTGGTACTATCGGTTCTACTGATGCTGAACTTGAAGGCGGAAATGTAATCATCTATACAGAACCGGAAGATGCTGTTAAATTCGTAGAGGCTACTGGTGTTGATACTCTTGCTATCGCAATCGGTACATCTCACGGTTTATATCCGAAGGGAATGAAACCGGAACTGAAACTTGATCTGTTAAAAGAGATCAAAGGAAAAGTTTCTATTCCGCTTGTACTTCACGGTGGTTCAGGTAACCCGGACAAAGAGATCGGTGAGTCTGTAACTCTCGGTGTAAACAAAATCAACATCTCCAGTGATATCAAAGCAGCTTACTATGAGAAGATGCGTGAGGTACTGAAAGATGAGAGCTTAAGAGAGCCGAACCAGATTCAGCCACCATGTGTTGAAGCAATGAAAGAAGTTGCATTCCACAAAATCCAGCTGTTCCAGGCTGACGGAAAAGCTAAACTTTACTAAGAATCGTTATCGGGAATCCGGTATACATAGCAGGCATGTATCGTGCCGGTAAGCAGAATACCCCGCAGCTGACTGCGGGGTATTCTTGTAAATAAAAGAACAAAAACGAGGTAAACTTATATGACGATGAATGAAAAATACGCCAAAGTATATGCCGATATGGATCAGATCTTTACAAAACGCATGCAGGAAGAGCGTTATCCGGCAATGGGATACACCAGCAATCTGGACCTGCTGTGTGATTTTAAGGTAGATACATTAAATAAGCTTCTGGAGCAGTATGTGCCGGATGAAAAACTGGAAGAGATGAAAGTTCCGGCAAAGATCTCTACAATGGAAGATCTTCTGCATGCCGTTGTATATTACTGCATCAATGGCATTGGCGGCGAAGTGGATGTAGAAAATACGAAAGTAATTGCAGAGAGTTTTGACTGGCAGAATGGAATGGGGGGAACAGCAGTACAGGCTGCTATGGCGCTTTCCACCGTTGGCTGCCCTTCTATCGTACATCTTACAGATGATTCCAAAGAAGTATGTGAGATCCTGGATTCTCCATATATTTATATTATTTCAGAAGATGGAAAAATGATCCATACCGGAGAACATACCAAACAGACGGCAGATCAGGAAATCCACTATATCGTTCAGTTTAAAAAAGGCGATGTTGTAAAACTGAATGATCAGGAGATTATGATCCCTACCTCCAACCGTCTGATGCTGACAAAGATTACCGTAAATGAATATGTTCCGATGTATCAGCCGTTTTTTAAATATATTGAGGAGCATTCAGAAAAAATCAGCAGTAACGTACTATCCAGTTTTAACTGTCTGCAGGATAAAGACCTGTTAAAAGAACGGCTTGATTTTGTGAAACAGCATGTGGACAAATATAAAGCAGCTAATCCGAAAGGTATTGTATTTTTTGAAGATGCCCATTATCACAGCCGTGAGATTCGTGATCTCTGCCTTGAGATTATGTATCCGTCCTGCGATATCGTATGCATGAACGAAGAAGAACTTGCATACACCTTAAAATCTGTGGATTATGATGTGGATATCGAAGACATCATCTCCTGTGTAGAAGGCGCGCGTTTTATCCGTGAAAAATATGGCATTCAGAAAGGTGTCATCATTCATACCGCAACTTATGCCATGTATGTAGGCGATCCGCTGGAAGCAGATATCGAGCAGGGACTGATCTGCGGAAACCTTTTGGCTACAGGCAAGGCTGTCAATGGATGGTATGCAACGAAAGAACAGATCAAAGAGTTACTGGATCTGGATCTGTCTGCCCGCGGCATGGAAGCATTAGAGACTGTAAAGAACAGCAAATACGCAAACTGTGTGACACTGGTGCCGTCAAAATACATTGATAAACCGAAATATACCATTGGTCTGGGCGATTCCTTTGTGTCCGGTGTACAGACCTGTTTCTGATAAAAAGACAGGTTTTGGAGTAAAAGAAAAAGGGAAGGATTACTATTGATAACATCGTCTTCGGGCGGCGGATTGGAGAGTTTTTTATGAGTAACACAGAGCAGAAAAATGTATTGATCACAATCACAGAAAAATATGATGAGATCTTCAAGGCGGAAAAAAAGGTTGCAGATTTTATTCTGAAAAATCCTGAGGTAGCAGTCAATGCAAATGTGTCGGAGCTTGCTAATTACAGTGGGGTCAGTGATGCGACGGTTATCCGGCTTTGCAAGCATCTTGGCTATTCTGGGTATTATCAGATGAAGATCTGCCTTTCAAGGGATATGGGAAGCCGTGATTCCGGCAGAAAAAAGAAAAATCAATCCGAAGATGCTTCTGTGGAATCTTATTTCCGGGCTCTGGGGGAGACAATCACAGAGATCGGAACACTGGCTTCGGATCAGACGTTCCGGGATGTGGTAAAACTGTTTCGGGAAAGTGAACGAATATACATCATTGCCCAGGGAAATACAGCGCCTTTGGCGATGTATATGAGTTTTCGCCTGGAACGTCTGGGGTTGAGAGCCAGTGCAAATTTGCAGCCGGAGTATTTTATGAATCATATCAATCTGGCCAGCGAAAAAGAATGCATGCTTGTCATCTCCTGGTCCGGAATGTCAAAGAATCTGGTAAAAGCTATGGAACTTGCTAAAGAACGTGGCATGAAATGTGCAGTTGTTACAGGATACCAGTATTCCCCGATGACGCGGCTGGCAGATTATCTGCTGCTGTCTTCAGACAGCGGCAGCAATCTGGAAGAGTATTCTCAGTTGTCCAGAATCAATGAGATGGCGGTGCTGGAAGCACTGCTCTATATGCTCGGTGCTGAGATGACAGAGGACGATAATGAAAATAACCGGGCGGAAATGCTGCTGGCAAATGATAAATACTAAAAGAAAGGAAAACAGGAATGAAAGATATTGATGTACTTGCTCTAGGTGAGCTACTGATTGATTTTACCAGTAATGGACTCAGTGAACAGGGAAATGGTCTTTTCGAGGCAAATCCGGGTGGAGCTCCCTGTAATGTTCTTGCAATTTTAAATAAACTTGGTAAAAAGACAGCATTTGTTGGAAAAGTTGGAAACGATGGTTTTGGCCGTATGTTGAAAAAGACGCTGGAGGATCTGGCAATCAACACAGAAGGTCTTCTGCTGGATGATGTATATCATACAACACTGGCACTGGTTCATACGGATGAAAACGGAGACAGAGACTTCTCTTTCTACCGTGATCCGGGTGCAGACGTTATGCTGACTGCGGATGAAGTAGATCCTGAACTGTTGAAACGGGCTAAGATTTTCCATTATGGAACGCTCTCCATGACCCATGATGGTGTGCGTGCAGCGACTCAGAAAGCCATTGAGATCGCAAAAGCAGATGGACAGTTACTGTCCTTTGACCCGAACTACAGAGAGCCGCTCTGGAAAACAGCAGATATGGCAAAAGAGCAGATTTCCTATGGCCTGTCTCAGTGCGATATTTTAAAAATTTCAGAAGAAGAGCTGGAGCTGATGACCGGAACAGCAGACATTGATGAAGGTGTGAAGATCCTGTGGGAGAAACATCCGAACATCAAGCTGTTTAATGTGACCGCCGGTGGCGCAGGAAGTTATTCTTTTTATAAAGATATGAAAGCATTCCAGCCTGGATTCAAACTTGGTGGAACAATTGAGACAACGGGCGCCGGAGATACTTTTGGCGGTGCGGTACTGGACTATGTATTAGAGCATGATATTGACGCATTGACGGAGGAAAATCTTAATGAGATGCTTCGTTTTGCCAATGCGGCAGCATATCTTGTAACCACCAGAAAGGGTGCGCTCCGCTCCATGCCGGAGAAAGAGCAGATTGATGAGATTCTGGCAAACAATTAATCCTGTTAGCTGCTTAACTGGTCGATATCAGCAAAACTTTTGTTAGATCCTGCAAAATAGTGCTGGCATCAGAAAAATAGGCAGATTTTAGGGAATGAAGGGATACCTTTCGCAGACAGGTATCAGATTGATCATGAAAAGTGTAAATTCAAACGTAGATAGTTTTTCGCAAAATTATTTTATAGTTTGAATTTGCACTTTTTTTTCTTGTATCTTGCGACAAGACAACACAAAAATATTCGTGCATCCATAGATGGTTTGTGTTACACTTTTCTTATATATGAGTATGAAATGTCTCTGTACAGATGTGTGGAGCAGGAAGGAGTTTTTCAGTGAAATTTACAAAAATGCACGGATGTGGCAATGATTATATTTATGTGAACTGTTTGGAAGAAACCATAGAGAACCCGGAGGAGACGGCGATCAAAGTCAGCGACCGTCATTTTGGAATCGGTTCCGATGGACTGATCTGTATCTGCCCGTCAGATGTGGCAGATTTTCGTATGGCAATGTACAATGCGGATGGCTCTCAGGGAAAAATGTGCGGAAATGGAATCCGCTGCGTTGGAAAATATGTGTATGATAATAAACTTACCGATAAGACAACGATTACGATCGAGACACTGGCTGGAATCAAGACTTTGAAATTACAGGTCAAAGATGGAAAGATGGAGCAGGCGACGGTTGATATGGGTGCGCCGATCCTGAAACCGGCCGATATTCCGATGCAGGTACCGGGATTTACCGGAGATGTGATCAAAGAATATCCAATTACGATCGAACTGGACGGAAAAGAGCAGACCTATAAGATCACGGGTGTTTCCATGGGAAATCCGCATGGCATCGTATTTGTGGATGATGTGCATGTCCTTGATCTGGAAAAGATCGGACCGAAGTTCGAGCATCATCCGTATTTTCCAGAACGTGTCAATACAGAATTTATCCATGTGATCGACAAAAATACGATCGATATGCGTGTATGGGAACGCGGATCTGGAGAGACGTTTGCCTGTGGAACCGGTGCCTGTGCAAGTGTCGTAGCCTGCGTGCTCAACGGATTGACAGACAATGAGGTTACCGTACATCTTCTCGGAGGCGATCTGCAGATCCGTTATGCACAGGAAGAAGATACTGTATACATGACTGGACCGGCAACCACGGTATGCACGGGAGAGATCGACATTTAATAACGATCTGTCATAAATATGTAATTTAGGTATGATTCATCCATGTTTGTGTGAAAAACTGTATGAGTGGCTGGGAACGGCGTAGCGTATGGTTCACTGTGAACCTTCCCTGGTTGTATGAAAAACGGATATTCCAGAGTATTTTTCTGCGCGACCAGCTCCGGTTTGCGTGGATGAAAGGCACAGTTATCAGAAGATGTAGTAGTAAAAGGAGAGAAGTAAGAATGAAATTATCCGGTATGTTGACAAAGTTTACATATAAATGTCTGAAAGGAAGTACAGATACAGAAGTAAATCATCTCGTGTACGATTCCCGTAAAGTCGAGCCGGGAGACGTATTTGTATGTATCAGCGGTACAGCAAGAGATGCGCATGATTTTGTCGTAGATGTGGCACAGAAAGGCGCAGCTGCTATCATTGTGGAAAAAGATGTGACAGAGCAGCTGGATGGTTTTGATGTTACCGTGGTACAGACGGAAAACACCCGTCTTGCACTGGCATGTATGGCCGCAGATTATTTTGGCAATCCGGCAGAGAAACTGACGACGATCGGTATTACCGGAACAAAAGGAAAAACAACAACAACATATATGGTCAAATCTGTACTGGAAAAAACAGGTGTTAAAACTGGTCTGATCGGTACGATCGAGACGATCATCGGCGAAGAACATATCCCGGCAAGTAACACGACACCGGAATCCTATATTGTGCAGGAGACATTTGCAAAAATGGTAGATGCCGGTATCCAGTGTGTCGTTATGGAAGTATCTTCCCAGGGACTGATGCTTCATCGTGTGTCCGGTTTTACATTTGACTATGGTATCTTTACGAATCTTTCTGAAGATCATATCGGACCGACTGAGCACAAAGATTTTGAAGATTATATGCGCTGCAAGGCGATGCTGTTTAAACAGTGCAAAGTCGGTATTGTAAATGCAGATGATCCCCATGTAGAAGGTATTCTGGAAGGTGCAACCTGCAAAGTGGAGCGCTTTGGTATGGAGAAAGAGGCAGATCTGAAAGCATCTGATCTTGAACTGTTTAAGAAACCGGGAATTCTCGGGATCCGTTTTCATATGACCGGAAAAGCAGATATGGAAGTGGAAGTAGATATTCCGGGACGCTTCAGTGTATACAACTCATTGACCGCTATTGCTATCTGCCTGCATTTTACAGATGATCTTGAACTGATCGGAAATGTTCTGAAGACAGTTCAGGTAAAAGGCCGTGTGGAGATCGTTCCGGTGTCTGATAAATTTACACTGATGATCGATTATGCGCACAATGCAGTCAGTCTGGAAAGCCTGCTTCTGGCACTCAAAGAGTATCATCCGAAGCGGATCGTCAGCGTATTTGGATGTGGCGGAAACCGTTCCAAAGTGCGTCGTTTTGAGATGGGAGAAGTGTCCTCAAAACTTGCAGACTTTACAATTGTAACTTCTGATAATCCACGATTCGAAGAACCGGCAGATATCATCAAAGATATTATTGTCGGTGTGCAGAAAGCAGATGGAAAATACATTATGATCGAAGACCGTCGGGAAGCGATCGCCTATGCGATGGATCATGCCGAAGAGGGCGATGTCATCGTCATCGCCGGAAAAGGTCACGAGGATTATCAGGAGATCAAAGGTGTGAAACATCATTTCAGTGACCGTGAAGTGGTGGAAGAGCATGCAAAAGAGATGCAGAAATAAAATCTGTGGAATGGTTTAACATAGGAATCGGGATGAGATTTCTGGATGAATAATACCTTTTGGTGGATGAAATTTCTCGAAAATGGATAACATCCGTAGAAAGTAAGTGAGGATTGCGTGTATGAAAAAAATCATACTGTTTGCAACAGGTGGAACAATTGCTTCTTCAGATGCAGGGCATGGTCTGCAACCGACAGTCAACGTGGATCAGCTGCTTGAATATATTCCGGACATAAGAGAGTTGTGTCAGTTAGAAGGGATTGCCCTGATGCAGATCGACAGTACAAATATGAATCCGACGCGTATGGGAATCATTGCAAAAGCGATCGAAGAGCATTACAAAGATGCGGATGGATTTGTAGTTGCACACGGTACGGATACGATGGCATACAGTGCGGCTGCACTGTCGATTATGCTGAAAAATCTCGGGAAACCGGTTGTACTGACCGGTTCACAGCTGCCGATAGAGGCACCGGGAACGGATGGAAAGAAAAATCTGTCGGATGCCATCCGGTTTGCCTGTGAAGGTGTGCCGGGTGTGTATCTGGTTTTTGATGGGGCTGTCATCGATGGCATGTATGCGATCAAGATGAAGACGCACAGTATGGATGCTTTTTTTAGCGTGAATGTATCTGAAGTTGCTCACATCGCAGAGGGCAGAATTGTGTATAACACAGCCTGGAAAGACGGTATATGTGGAAAAAACGCTGTTCATATGTACGCCGACACGGAGATGTGTCAGGATGTTATCGTATTAAAACTTTTTCCGGGAATGTCAGAAAAAATATTTGATTTTGTACGGGAAAACTATCGTGGTGTGATCATAGAAAGCTTCGGCATCGGCGGAGTTCCTGGCGAACAGCCGGATCTTGTGACGAAAGTGCAGGAACTGGCCGAGGCCGGATTAGCTGTAGTGATAACAACGCAGTGCCTGTATGAAGGTGTGGATCTGTCCGTATACGAAGTCGGACAGAAGCTACAGGACCGGAATGTGATCATGGGAGGAACCATGACAACGGAAGCACTGACGATGAAGCTGATGTGGGCACTGGCGCATTTTGAAAGCATGGAAGAATTGCGGGGATTTATGGAGAACAAACGGGAAAATTCAAAAAAGTAGAGTACAGAGATGAAAAATAAAGAAGCAGAAAATGTATGGAGAGCCGCATATGCGGAGAAAATCCTGAAAGAAGTCAAAGCGTATGAATATGCAGGAGCTATGTTGCCGCAGGATAGTGTGCTTGGAGTCTATCTGGATACCGAAGTACTTCATGTACGGAGCTGGATCAACGGAAAAATAAGACCCGTCATCAGTATTCCGGCGTACTACGTTTTTGATGAGCTGGATGACATTCTGACTGGCAGTCGTGCGGTAGTTCACACAAAAGTACGAAAAGATGTAAGTTTACATTCAGTGCTTGCATTTATGCAGGAATGGACTGGAACGGGGAATGGGGTATTGGAAGATGCCGGAGTAAAATACGGTATTGCATTGATGAAAGAGTTAAAAAGAAACCTTGAAAAAAATGCATATGGAGCAATGCAGAACTGCGTGCTGACCATTTCCGCTCCGGAAATTGCAGTCCAGAAAAATGTACAAACCGCTATGGAGCAGGCAGGATTTCATGTGCTCAGAGTTATAAGTGTCGTGGAAGCATGTGCGTTGGCAAAAGCGTATCCTATGTCCGAAGATCAGCAAATACTGGTTCGTGTACTGGCAAACAATGAGAGACAGAATCTGACTGCGGATTATACAGGCGATATGTTGGAGAGTCTGGAATATACATTTGGAGAAAAATTACCGGATACTACGACTTCGGATATGGTGCAATATTGCTTCAGCGATGCGATATCACGGAAAGACCTTGGAAGAGAATCGGATCAATATGAAGAACTTGCTGTGGCAGCAGCAGATGGAGCTGTATGTCAGGGAGTAAAACTTACCACAATCCTTACAGAATCGATCTTGCTGCTGACGATTTTCCCGTGGAAAGTGGGAATAGAGATTGTAACAGATCAGAATGAAAAAGTATTTCCATTGACATGGATCAGTAAGGAACCAAAGCTCATTCCGACGAGAGGAAAAGAAAGCTTAAGCGTTTCGCTGAATTCAGGAATTCAGAAAAAATGTCTGAGGCTATATCTGGAAGCCGATTATTCGACAAAACTGATACGGGAGTGGAACCTGGAAGAGATATGTCAGGGATTTCCCAAAGATACAAGCCAGCTGGAGATTCAGATGGAAATTGACTGCGAGACGACTTCTCTTACGCTGGCAATCTGTGCGGGGGAAAAAGTTGTAAAAGTTGGTCTGAATCAATATGAGAATGAGAAAATCAATCGCATCCCAATGGAGACGACTTACGTGCCGGAAACGATTTGCAGGAAGATTTGGCATGCCAGTCAGGAATTTTGTCAGGAAGCAGAAAAAATAAATGCGGATTCTGCGATCGGAAAGGGAATTCAAATGATCGCCAGACAGGCAGAAGAGGTATTTGCAGAAAACGTTTTGGCAAACAGAGAGATAAGAGTGAATGCACTTATTGAAAAAATGATTACGGTAAAAGATAATATTGAATATGGACTGACAGGCGCGGATAAAACAACAAAGCGTGAGGAATATCTTGATGAAAAATTACTTCTTACACATTTTAGAAAAGCGCTGCGAGAAAATTTATACAGATTGAATATAGAATCCATTGAAGCAAACGGGATTTCTTTTGATCCGTATATTCATGAAGCGATGCATATTGAGGAAACGGATGCAGTGGAAGAGGATCTTGTTGTCGGTGAAATACAAAAAGGATATTTTTTTGGAGATAAGCTGTACCGACCGGCAAAAGTCGTTGTATCGAAGGGGAAAGAAACGAAGGGGATGTAATAAATCTATAGAAAAATCTAAGACATCTCCATCATGTTCGTTGATATCTCCTTCATTTATCACTAAAATGATGGAGATAAGTTATACGGTAGAATAAATTCCATATCTTTTCACATACTAGCAATACAAGCAAAATCTGGCATGTGAAGAAAGAAAATCCATGCAAGGTCAGATCATGGAGGAAATTATGAAAGCAACAGGAATTGTACGTCGGATCGATGACCTGGGACGTGTGGTCATTCCGAAAGAAATAAGAAGAACGCTGCGCATCCGGGAGGGCGACCCACTGGAGATATTTACGGACCGGGACGGTGGAATCATCTTAAAGAAGCATTCGCCGATCGGAGAACTCGGACAGGTTGCCGGGCAATATGCGGAGAGTATGGCGAGGACGACAGGCGGACTGGTGTGTGTGACGGACCGGGAACATGTCATTGCTGCAGCAGGAAGCGGAAAAAGCGCGTATGAGGGAAAACATATCAGTGAGGAGCTGTTTCGTGGAATCGAGAACCGGACACATTGTGTGAGAAATCGTCCCGTCGAGAATCTGCTTGCTGTGACGGGGGAAGATGCCGGAGACTTTGTCTCGCAGGCATTCAGTACGATCATTGCAGAAGGAGATGTGATCGGTTCCGTGATCCTATGCAGCAGAGACCGGAAAATGGGAGAGCCGGAGGAGATGATCGTGCAGACGGCAGCAGGATTTCTCGGACGGCAGTTAGAATAGTAAAAGATATGATGTATGGTATAGGGCAGGAGTATGTGAGTATCGAAAAGATGTACATACGCCTGCTTTTTGTGACGATTTCCTGATTTGGAACGCATGCGTTCCAAAATGAAACGGAATGCTATGTAGCAGCCTTTTATACAGGCTGGATGAAAATATACGATGTCAGTATTTACAGTAAAATGTTACTCCACCCAAAAACGGTAAAATCATTGGAAGACCTTAAAAAACAATGAAAATATGACGAAAATATAGATTTGTCTCTTGTCTTACAACCAAATTTATGAGAGAATAAAAAATAATCATGTCATGATATGCATATAGCGTTGAAAAGAAGCCATTGCGAAAATTACAGTTTGTGCAATTCGGTAGATGGCACGTTTTATGCGAAATAATAAAGGAGATAAAGAATGGACGTAGACCTGGGTCATTTAAGAAAGCCGTTCGTTCGCGGTATGGGTCATGAGATTGGTATACAGGGTATGTATATCGAACCGGGTGCGGTAGAGCATCTGGTGGATATTCTGGAGAATTACCAGAATCCGGTATTCATCTGTGACAGCAATACGAGGGCGGCGGCGGAACCGTTTTTAGAAGAAGAGTTTAAGGATTACCCGATCATTGAATTAGATCCGGAGGAGATCAATCCGGACAAAAAGACAATCGACAAAGTATTGAAACAGCTTGAATTTTGTGAACGCGGTTGTACTGCGGTATGTGTGGACATTCTGGTTGCCATTGGCTCTGGAACTGTACATGATATTGCCGGTTACTGTGCGAAAAAATACGGCATCGGATTTATTTCAATCCCGACAGCGGCAAGCATGGATGGGTATGCATCCGGCATTTCACTGATCGAATGGAGAGGAAAGAAGAGGGCATTTCCGTCAGCGACGCCTGCATGGGTGTTGGCAGATACGGATATTCTGACAAAAGCTCCATCCTGTCTGAACGCAGCAGGCATGTCAATGCTGAGAGATAATTATGATGCATTGCAGAAAGATGCCATCCCTGAAGTATGCAGTCTGGATGAAAACTGCGAGGATGCAGTAGATCTGGTAACCAAAGCTTTAAAAGATGTAGATCGTGATGCTGCAGATATCAGTATGGGAGATCCGGAGGGACTGGAAAAACTGATATACGGTCTGATCGTCTGGGGACTGCTCCGGCAGATGACGGAAAATCAGCAGTGACTGAGATAATCCCATATTTTAAATGATAATTCATAGAGGAACAAAAGATCACTGTCCGTGATGGACATATCCAGAAGTTCCTCTATTTTTTTTATGCGGTAAAAGAAAGTGCTGCGGTGAATATGCATCGCTTCAGCGGTTTTTGTTGCATTTCGATCATGATCCAGATAGGACTTTAACGTAAAGAGGAATTCAGTATGATGTGTTTTGTCGTAGTCATTCAGATGATGCAGGTGATGATGAATGCCAACTTCCAGTCCGGTCCGGTCGGCTTTGGAACATAAAAACTGAGGCAGTAGCCGGGCGCCAAAATGCAGGGCCGCATCTGGATCCTGCATTTCTCCGAGATGCAGGGTGTTTAAAGCCTGCTGATAATAGTTGTTGATGCGCAGGATGTCGGCAAAAGGCTGACTGATGCCGGCTTTCATGTGGTTGCGGTGGGCAAAGTTATCCAGCGGCTGCAAAAATGTATCATTCATGAGGATCGGTTTGTTCTGATTGATAAACAGGACGATGGAGTCCTCGTAGACAACAGACAGGCTGTTTGGGTAAAGCTGGCGCAGGATGGACATCTGCCGTTTGTTGAAAATATTGTTATCGTGAGGTTCATTGCAGCTGAACACGATGATACAGAAAAATTTGCAGAATTTACGGTCCAGCAGTTCCAGACGGGTGCTGATGAGGTTGACATCATTAAAGCGTCCTTCCAGCAGATCAATCAGAAAATTTTCGTATTTCATGCCGCTTCGTGTGATGAAAAAGTCGTGTTTCTGCATTTCAATGGCACAGGCATCCGCGAGAGCAGTTGTCATGCGGAGTTCATATTCGGTTGCTTCCACATCAGCTTCCAGACAGACAGCCACATAACCGGCCATGACATTCTGGATACGGATGGCGCAGAAGATCCAGTTGTTGTCAGGATGATCTGCACTCCTGGAAAAAAACGCCTGCTTTGTCTCATAGATCTGGTCCTCGATCTGAAGCCGTTTCAGGGATTCAATCTCCTGTGCATTCAGAAACGTGCGCGACTGACTGGATTCCATGCCATAAGGCATCTGCCGCATACTGTTGGAAGCCTCGATGATATTATAGCTTGTGTCGCAGACAGAAATAGGATGCTTTAAAAACCGGTCTGCGGTCTCTACCAGTCCCCGGATGCCCCTTCCATGAGCCAGCGTCTGATAAAGTTGGTTGATATGCTCTTCAATAAAAACTTCCGTGTTCAGAAAACTGTTCAGTGCAGTGTTCAGCTGTTCCGGTTCCGGATTTTCCTGTATGATGCTGAAAATCATTTCATTTATATTTTTCATAATAGATTGCTCCATTTATTATTAATGTACCTATGAGTGTGTTTTACAATTTTCTATTGGTAAATTGTGAAAAAGCATAGGCAATGAAAGCCGGATTTCATCTGCTTTTTTGTTCAGAACCCTTTCTTTTAGTCACAAAACAAATCTTTTTTTGCAGAGATAATCTTCATCACATTCAACAAATGTTGAAAATAATGTGTTCCTCCAATAGCTTTTTCAACCCCCGTTTGAAGTTGAAATCCTTCTCTTATGCTATAATAGTAGCATATTAAGAGAAAAGGTGTCAATTTTCATAAAACAGACAAATGTTGAAGGAGAATACTTATGGCAGAAATTATGATCGATGGCGTATCACTTACTGTACCGGACGGAAAGAGTGTCCTTGAGTGTGCGCTGGAAAACGGAATCTATATTCCGCATCTGTGTCATCATCCGGATCTACCGGATAACGGATCCTGTCGGATCTGTGTAGTAGAAGTAGAAGGTCAGGAGGGCGTTGTCCGTTCCTGTCTGTTAAAAGCAAAAGATGGATTAAAGATCACAACAAACAGCGAGAAGATCAACAAGCTTCGTACACTGGCGCTGGAACTGCTTCTGGGCGCGCACCCGGAAGACTGCTCCACCTGTCCGAAGTACGGCAACTGTGAATTGCAGACACTCATTCAGTACATCGGCGCAAATAATGCCCGTATGAAGAATCGTACACGCGGATTTAAGATGAACGAAGAGAATCCGCTGCTGATCCATGACATGAACCGCTGTGTACTCTGCGGAAGATGTGTTCGTGCCTGCAATAAGGTAAGAGGTGTCGGCGTTCTGGATTACCGCAAAAAAGATATGGAGACTTATGTCGGAACACTGCACGACAAACTGCTGAAAGATGCAGATTGCCGGTTCTGTACAGCATGTGCAGAAGTCTGTCCAACGGGAACAATCCGTGACAAGAAAGTGTACAGCGCGGCAGACGGCACAAGAGAAGAAGTGCTGGTTCCGTGTAAACATGCCTGTCCGGCTCATACGGACGTACCGCGTTACATCCGTTATGTAAAAGAAGGAAAATACGATGAGGCAGCTGCTGTCATCCGTGAAAAAGTACCGTTCCCGAAGGCGCTTGGTTATATCTGCAATCATGTATGTGAACTTGACTGCAAACGCAATGAAGTTAGCGAGGCAATGTCCATCCGAAATATCAAACGGTTTGCCGCAGAGGCAGATACCGGTTCCTGCTGGAGAGGCAAAGGAAAACAGCTGACAGATACTGGTAAGAAAGTCTGTGTTGTAGGTGCAGGTCCGGCGGGTATGACAGCCGCTTATTATCTGAGAAAACAGGGACATGCGGTTACAGTAAAAGAAGCGCTTCCGACCGTTGGCGGAATGATGGGATACGGTATCCCGGCTTACCGTCTGCCGAGAACGATTATTGAGGAAGAAGCAGATGTGATTCGTGAAGCAGGCGTTGTCATCGAATGTGATACAAAAGTTGAAAAACCGGCAGAGCTGCTGAAAGAATACGATGCAGTGCTCATGGCTATCGGTTCTCATGCAGGTGTCCGTCTTCCGATGGAAGGAAATGATTTGGACGGCGTACTGTTAAACATTGATTTCCTGCAGAATGCAAGCATGGGAAAAGATACCGGACTTGGTAAAAAAGTTGTAGTCCTTGGCGGCGGAAACGTAGCTTTTGACTGTGCAAGAACCGCAAAACGTCTCGGTGCAGAGGAGATTCATCTTGCCTGTCTGGAAGCAAGAGAGGCAATGACTGCTGACGACGAAGAAATCGAGCAGGCAAAAGAAGAAGGCATATTCGTACATCCGGCACAGACCTTTGAACGAATTACGGGCGAAGGCAGTGTGACAGGTGTAGATTTCATGGATGTAAAATCTTTTACTTTTGATGAAAATCGCAGAGCCATCATCGAAAAAGTCGAAGGCAGTGAGCATCATATTGATGCGGATACCGTTATTTTTGCTGTTGGGCAGCGTCCGGCGATCAGCGAGGAAGACGGCCTGGAGCTTGGTCGCGGAAACAGCATCGTAGTAAAAGAGAAATCATTGGAAACTCCGCAGCAGGGCATTTTTGCAGCAGGAGATGTGGTATATGGAACAAAATCCGTTATCATGGCCATCGCATCCGGAAGAGATGCAGCATCTGAGATCGACCGTTATCTTGGCGGCGATGGAGATATCTCCGAGGTGCTGGCTCCTGTAGAGACTCCGGATCCGTGGATCGGCAAAAAAGAAGGATTTGGCTATGAGAAACGCATTGGCACAGAAGTCGTTCCGGCAGCAGAGCGTCAGAACAATTTTGATCTTGTAGATCATGGCATCTGCGCAGAACATATCTGTGAAGAGGCTGGCAGATGTCTGCAGTGCGACCTTCGGGTACAGCTGCACACGCCTCGGATCTGGACGGAATATTCCGACAATAATTCTGAGAAAAAGGAGGCAGATGCATAATGAAAGCTTTGGAAAACGCAAAAACAATGGGCGAAAAAGAAGTGATCGCTAAAATTGCTTCCGCAGGATTACAGGAATATGGAGTATTTCCGGAAGCGCTGACCGGAAAATGGGTAGCAAAGCAGGAAGAGACTGATGGAAAAGTTGCCGGCGTGGCAGCCGGTATCAATAACAGCGATACGAAAAGGGTACTGTTAAATCTGCTCCGTACCGATGCGGATAAAATTTTTGAAGGAATGGCAGTGACAGCGTACGCGCTGGGTACCGAGGAACTGGTGCTTCTCCTGCCGGAAAGCGAGACGACTCTTGCAGAGGAACTTTCCCAAAAAGCTGCAGAGTACGGCGTTCGCATTGAAAATGCATTTATCAATGTAAGAAAATACGGAAAACATGCACTGCATCATATTGAGACAATGCTTGCGGTGGCTGAAGTTATGGAGGATAACTATACACCGGGCGCATATGTCAGTGTGGCGGCAGAGGGCGGCTATGGCGACCTGCAGAAAGTTTCCTATGGAACAAGGCTGTCTGACGTTGTATCCCTGGAAGGCGCAAAAGCGGTAGAAATTGGAAGTCATCTCTATACCCCAACGGCGGCAGCAGAACTGGTCATCGACGAAAACCTGAAGCTTGGAGATGGCGTCATCACTGTACTGGACGAGAAGAAATGTCTCATGCAGGAATGTGAAGCAAGACTTCTGGAATCCAGAAAAACAGGCTGTGGAAAATGTACTTTCTGTCGTGAGGGACTGAACCAGCTTTATGGACATATTACAGATATCACATCCGGTAAAGGCAAAAAAGAAGCGCTGGATATGGTAAAAGAGATCGGAGAAGCCATGACATTTTCCTGTGGCTGTTCCGTAGGAACCATCGGTGCAGATTTTGTACTGGATGCCATGGATGGATTTATGGGCGAATTTGATGCCCATATCAAGAAACGGAATTGTCCGGCAGGCGTATGTACCTGCTTTATGACAATCTATATCGATCCGCAGCTGTGCGAAGGCTGTGAGGAATGTGCGGATGTCTGTCCGGCAGACTGTATCGAAGGTAAGTCCGGATATATCCACATGATAGATGAATTTGAATGTACGAAGTGTGGCAAATGTATCGAAGCGTGTGAGAACGAAGCTGTCATCCAGACGACCGGCCGTGTGCCGAAGCTTCCGAACCGTCTGACGAAGTGCGGGAAGTTCAAGAAGCGGAGATAGTGCTGCTTAATATGGTTTTTCAACAGAGCATATACGCTTAATAAATAATAACAAGGTTACAGGTTAATTATATAAGAACATAAAAATCAGGAGGGAATTAAGATGAAGAATATGGAGGCAGATGTAATTGTTGTAGCAGCAGGACCGGCTGGTCTGGCAGCAGCGATCACAGCAGGTGAGAATGATCTTAAGACGATTGTTTTTGAAAAAGCAAATACGACCGGTGGAGCAGCAAATATGGGTATGGGACCGCTTGGAATCGGAACGAAGATCCAGAAACGTGATTTTAATGAAATCACAAAGGATGAGGCATATGATATTCATATGAAATATACCCATTACCGTGTTGATGCCGATCTGGTTCAGACTTATTTTGAAAAATCTGCAGATACCATTGAATGGCTGGAAGATATGGGTGTTGAGTTTGCCGGCGCATTCCGTTATTTTGCCGAATCTGCGGCTACCTGGCATATCGTAAAACCGGAAAACGGCGTGATCGGACCGAGAGCAGCAGGCCCGATGGTTCGTATCATGACAGAGAAAGCAAAAGAACTTGGCGCAGAAATTTATCTTGAGACACCGGTTAAGAGCCTGATCATGGAAGATGGCAAATGTGTCGGTGTACATGCAGTGGATAAAAATGGCGAAGAGATTGAAGCCCGTGCAAAAGCTGTTGTAGTAGCAACCGGTGGTTTCGGTACGAATAAAGAGATGATCAAAGAGAACTTTGGCTATGACCTGTGGGAGAACTTCTTCCCGTTCAACGTACCGGGTACAGCAGGTGAAGGTCTGAACATGATGTGGGAGGCAGGCGCTCAGAAATACGGCGCTAACATCGAGATGATCTATCAGCTGAAAGACAACATGAACTGGTTCCTCATGGATGCCGTTCTGCGTCAGCCAAACCTTCTGATCAACCAGAGGGGCGATCGTTTCATGAATGAGGATCGTATGGGAAATACCACATTTACTGGAAATGCCATCGACCTTCAGCCGGGACATTATGCATACTGCATCATGGATGACGGCATCCTGAAATACTACAGAAAAAATGGTCCGGACATCTTCGACATCGTACATCCGGAAGAAGCATTTGACGCAGTAGGACCGGAGTTCGAGCGTGCAGTCGAAGAAGGATATGACGGATACTTCGAGGCAGACACTATCGAAGAGCTTGCAGAGAAACTTGGAATTGATCCGGAGAAACTGGAAGAGACTATCGAAGATTACAACGATATGTGTGACTGCGGATACGACAGCCAGTTCAACAAAAACCCGAAATTCCTTCATCCGATCACTGGTAAAGGAAAATACAGAGTTGGTAAATTCTATATCGCTGCATACGGTACTATCGGCGGCGTTCGCGTAAACAAATACTGTGAAGTACTGGACAAAGATCAGAACCCGGTTCCGGGTCTGTACAGCGCCGGCAGTGATGCAAACACCATCTATGGCGACAGCTACAACTTCACACTCCCGGGCAACACGATGGGATTTGCAGTAAACTCCGGACGTATGGCAGGCGAAGCGATCGCAGATTATATTGACGAGCTGGATGACTAAGTTGCGTTTATGTGTGAAATAAGTGTTGGTATGGAATTGCTGAAAATACTAACACATATAAACATTAGGAATCTGGAATTTGTTTGAACGATATTTTAGCAGCTGATGGGTATGTTATGGTATAAATAAATGGTATATGGATAAAAATGAGAATAAAAAGCGACTCCGGATACAGCAGGTGGCTGCGGCTGTATCGGACGTTTGAAAAAAAGACACAGTCTGTCACTCTTTGGTCGGAAGGGCGGGCTGTGTTTTTTTATGGAATAACGCAGATGATTCGAATTAAACAGGGGTATTAGCTGTACTTGAATTTATTGAACGAAATAACGTATAATGTCTGAGAGTAGAGGGCTTTGTTTCAAAGAAGATTGGAAATGGTTATGCATATATGAAAGAAATGCACAGTATTTTCAGTCTTTTTAATATCAGAGTAAAAAATAATAAGATAAATACAGGCGGTTTTGATACTGCCGGAGATTTTTTGGGGAGAAAGAATTAATGACAATTGTGCAGTTAAATTGTTTTGTAGAGGTGGCGTTCTGTCTGAATTTTACGGAAGCAGCAAAACGATTAAATATCGTCCAGTCAGTCGTAAGCCATCATATTTCTGAACTGGAAAATGAATTGAAGGTAAAGCTGTTTACCCGAAATAATAAAACAGTTTGTTTAACATATTCAGGGGAACTTCTGCTGGAGCAGGCCTATGATATTTTGCAGAAAACGAATTCATTTAGTGATTTTGCCGTTAAACTGGCACAGGGAATAAACGGAAAATTAAAGATTGGATTTCCATGGGCACAGCTATTGTATCCGATTGGATCGAAAATAGCGGAGTTTGGAAAGGAAAATCCAAATATCCATATTCTGTTTGACCGTTATATGGAATGGAAGATTGGCAGATGTCTTAGAAACCGGGAACTTGATGTTGGATTTATGCGTTACGATAGCGTACGCGCATTATCTGATATAGAATGGAAGCCTCTGTACAGGGAGCCGTTGTGTGCTGTGGTTGGAGAAAATGATGAATTAGCTGAATGTGAACAGGTTAATATCAAACAACTGAAGGGTCGGGAGCTTTTCATACTCAGCAAGAGATATGAAACAGGATGGTATGATATGGTAATGGATGCGTGCAGGAATGCGAATTATACACCGATTGTCAATGAGCAGATAACAGATGTTTTTTCTATTTGCATGATGGTAAGAATGGGAAAAGGATTTACTATTCTGCCAAAAGGCTGGCAGTCAAGTGTGTGTCCGGGACTTCATTTTATAGATCTTGAAGGTGAGTTTACACATGAACTTGGAATGGCATGGAATAAAAATATATCAAATGAGTGTGTGAAATTATTTTTGGCAACAGTGGAAGGGGAATGTATAAGCGATAAAGTCGATGTTGCAATCTAGTTTATATGTTTTGAGAATGGAAAGGGAGGATTTATAATAGTAGCAAGGGAAAGCGCTTGTCCGAATTTATAATGTATTATCAGGAGGGTAAGTTAAATGAAAAGAAAAATTGTAACATTGTTTTTGGCAGGAACCATGGCTGCATCTTTGTTTGCAGCGACGGGGTGTGGTTCACAGGGGGAAAAAACACCGGATTCAGGTTCCGCAATTTCCGCAGAAAAAGAGGCTGCAGCGCCAGTTAAAGTGGATCAGACTTTAAAAATGGATGATGCTGCGGTTACGGAATTAAATGTAACTGTTGATGGAAAAGCAACAAAAGTTACAATGTATGAAGATTGCTATGTCAAAAATCCGACAAATGTTGCAATGATTCCTAATGAGGATAAAATTGATCAGAAGGTAAGCATTTACGTTCCGGAGAATGCAACAAAAGAATCTCCGATTATTTATGCTGTGAATAACGCCGGATGGATTATGGATGCATATAGTGGCAGATTGCAGGTGGAAGATGGTTCTGATTATGTGAGTACCAGTGACAGTGATATGATTGGAATGGCACTTTCAAAAGGATATGTTATTGCATCTGCCGGAATTAGAAGCCGTGGAGACAATCCGAATGCAGATGGAGAATATATAAGTCATTCACCGGCAACAATGACGGATGCAAAAGCAGTGATTCGTTACCTGAGAAATAATGCAGATCTGCTTCCGGCGGGAGATCCTGAAAAAATTGTTATTACAGGTACATCTGGTGGCGGTGCTTTATCTGTCAATATTTCTTCCCAGGGAAATTCAGAAGATTTCTTTGAATCTTTATATGAGATTGGCGCGGCAGGAATCGAAAAAGCAGATGACGGAACATATACATCTACGATTAATGATGATGTCTTTGCAACGATTGCATATTGTCCGATCAATGACCTGAGAGAAGCAGATGCAGCTTATGAATTCACGTATCAGGATGCGCGGAAACGACTTGTCGATGCGGGATTGCCTGCCGTAAATATGGAAACGAAATCTACATTCCAGGATCCGTTTACAGATACGTATACTGCTGACTGGATGTTAGATGCGTCAGCAGCATTGGCTGAACAGTATGGCCAATATGTTAATTCTTTAGGTCTGGACATTACATCAGATACATTAAATCAGGCTACACTGGAATTGGTAAATGAGTCGTTGAAGAAAACAGCGAAAGAAGTGGGTGTAGACAAAATGCTGGATGATTTAGCCGGAAATGCAGATTATTCCGGACAGAAAACAACCAGTGTATATAACAGCACTTCGAAAGACTGGAACGATTTTCTTTCATTTGATGAAAATAACGTTCCTTACCTGAAAGATGAAGCTGCATTGAAAGATTTCTTCTATTTTGTAGCCAGAAACCAGACGCTGAAAGTGGCATGTGCTTTTAGTAATAAAGGTCTGGCAGAAAAAGGACTTGCAAGTGAGTCCGGATTTAATGAAGATACATTGTTTGGTTCCTCTGAAGTTCCATATACTGCCTATGAATTTTATTCCTGGAATAATGATGCAGTAAAAGGAAATGGATGTGGATTAGACGATACAGGAAAGACCTGGGATGAATATATGAATACGGAAGATGGAAAGGCTCTTGCAAAACAGATGGAAATGGCATCTCCGATTCCATATTTATTAAGTGATAATGGTCAGTCTGCACCGTATTGGTATGTTCGCCATGGTATGCGTGACAGAGATACCGCATTTTCACTTCAGACTGTTTTGTATCATGCATTAAAGAACGATACATCCATCAAGGATCTTAACTTCTCATTGGCATGGCTGCAGCCTCATGCCGGCGATTATGATGTGCAGGAAGCATATGCATGGTTAGATTCTGTATTAAAAAAATAAAATAGAGCATAGAAATATGTTCTGAATATAAAATGAAGTTCCTTCTGATATGGATGGAGCTTCATTTTTATATTGCAAAGATGTGTTGTCCGGGCTGAAACCGTTGGAAGAACTGGAACGGAAGATCGATGGTGATTGGGAGAAGGTAAATTATGAACATGTCAGAGTTTGAAAAAGTTGTTTCAACTTGTCAATTCAAAAAACAGATGCTATTCTAAAACAAAGGAGGATCGATATTTCATTTACAAAAGAGAAAACGGTTTCTTGAAAGACCGATAACGATACATCCGATAAGACCCGCAATTTGGGACATACATAAATTGGAGGATCTTTAGCGATGAACAAAACGGAAAAGGAGTATAAGGCATCTTCAGATGACCGGATACAGTGGCATCCGGCATTTTATGCAGCGGCTGAGATTGAACTACGGTCAAATAAAGAAGATTTAATCTTTCAACAGGAATATAATTTAAGTAAAAAGCCATTACAGATAGATTTACTTGTTATAGAAAAAATGAGAGATATTCAAATTGAAAATGAGATTGGACACATTTTTCGGAAGTATAATGTGGTGGAATATAAGTCTCCTGATGACGGATTAAATATTGATGATTTTTTCAAAACGCTAGGATATGCATATCTTTATAAAGGAATGGGTGAAAAAGTAAATCAGATTCCATTAGAAGAATTGTCGGTATCTTTATTTAGGGAAAACCAACCGAAAAGAATGTTACAACAATTGAAGAATATCGGATGTATAATTAAAAAATATGCAGATGAAATATACTATATTCAAGGGGCATTGATTCCGGTACAACTTGTAGTAACGAACGAGCTGCAGGGAAAAGAACATGTCAGTTTGAGGGTGTTATCGAAAAAAATATCTGAAGAGGCAGTTCTGGATTTCGTGAATTATATGAGGGGATTGTTGGAAGCAGGAGAAAAAGAACGGGCAGATGCGGTATTACAGGTCAGTGTATCAGCAAATCGAAAATTGTATGATGAGATGAGGAGGCGGTCAAACATGTGTGAAGCATTACGGGAATTGATGAAAGATGAGATAGAAGAAGAACTTTCAAAAGCAAGAAATGAAGGAAAACAGACGGGAATACAGACGGGAATACAGACGGGAGAAGAACGTCTGAACAAGCTTTATGCAAAATTAGAACAAGATGATCGAAAAGAAGATATTTTTCGGGCTATGAAAGATGCAGAATTTCTTAAAGAACTGTATAAAGAATATAATATGTAAAAATCAAAAAGACTGTATACAAACTCCAAAATCAGACTTTCTATTATAAAAAATGCAGAAGGAAGTGTTGATTTTGGAGTTTATAGATAATATTGTTTATATGTATTGACGAATTTTCAAAGACCTTTGAGGTAGAGAAAACCATGATATATGACAGTCAAAAAGCCCTGTTTGAAACTTTTTCAAATTGTGTTATAATCAATTTCAAAATGATTTTTATTTGAAAAATGATTTTCGGAATTTTTATCAGAAGTAATTCTTTATTAGAGAAAAATGCACCTGGACAGATTTATAAAAATGAGATTCTGAAAATATCATTGTATATCCAAAATGTATCTCGGATTTTTATTTAGAAGATTTCGAAAATATATATTAGCAACTGGGAGGAACAATTATTTATGAAAGTGTCAACAAAAGGCCGCAACGCTCTGCGATTGATGATTGATCTTGGGTTAAACGGCAGCGATGGCAGTTATATTTCATTAAAAGACGTCTCAAAGAGACAGAATATATCCGTAAAATATCTGGAACAGATCGTGACGCCGTTAAGCCGGGCAGGCATGGTAAGAAGTGCAAGGGGTGCGCAGGGCGGTTATCGTCTCTCGAAAGATCCGAAAGACTATACAGCCGGAGATATTCTCCGGGCACTGGAAGGAAGCCTTGCACCGATCTCCTGTCTGGAATTTATGCCCAACGAATGTGAGCAGCATGATATGTGTGCAACCATTGAATTCTGGGAAGGCATGAACAAAGTCATCACAGACTATGTGGACAGCGTGACGCTGGAGCAGCTGATCGAACAGCAGAAACGCCGGGTCATGGTACATGGAAGCTGTGGCGACTGTAAAGGGTGTTAAGATTGATAGTATGAAAAAATTTTTATGGTTGTTTGTACCGTCGGAAAGCTGGCGGAATGAACATAACTCTTCGATAGCCATAATTCAGCAGAAAAAGTATAAAACAAATTTTTTGAAAAAAATAAAAAAAGTACTGGACAACTTCATGGAACTGTGATAGTATATGTCAAGTGGAAAGCACATCCGACATATGAATGTGCTTTTTGATTGGAAAGCGATGCGTGGCTCAGCTTGGTAGAGCGCTGCGTTCGGGACGCAGAGGTCGCAGGTTCAA
>ERZ773103.77-NODE-77-length-91003-cov-5.873950_pt1 | contig 91003 bp, 89 predicted proteins | sample MGYA00511118_ERZ773103 | MGnify/ENA primary metagenome ERZ773103 (study PRJEB29015, sample SAMEA2737821) | human gut metagenome | biome: human gut; feature: human-associated habitat; material: faeces | place: China | collected 2012 ... | reverse complement strand
AGTATACAGGTAAATCCACGTTGCTACAAATGTGGGGTCACTTCATATTGTCCTAACTGAATCGAAACTCCAGCTCCAATATTCCATGGAGCAGAGGCTCCTTTGTCGTATTATCGTTTAGCACATTCTGGACAACATCCGTCAACATCCATGAAAAGTTTTCTGTATGCTCCAGCTTCCTGCTGATCCGTTTTACATCTAGCAATATTCCAGATACCGTCCCTCTCTGTCTTGGATTGTTATGCCACACATGCACCGTCTGATGCACGCTGCCAAATACTGCTGTTTTATTTGTCAAATCATCCATTTGACTGTCCGCCAGATATACAAAAGGATATGGAACCGTTTCCGGTGGCAGTTCTCCGTCATATGTCTCATATCCTTTCTTTTTTCCTGTCTCCTGCATTAAAAGCAGAAGTTCTGAAAATAATTCCTGTTGTGGATCCATCCCGCACCTCATTTCACAAGTTTATCCATATCTCTCTTAAACTGTTTTTTCTGCGCATAAAAAGCCGGTCCCATATAAGGCTGTGATCTCATAAAGCGGGTACCCCATTCTACATACGGGGCATATTCCGCTGTGGCATCACACACAGCTGTCAGCCTGTTATCCTGTAGTTCCAGCATAATGCTGCGTTTCAGATTACCGGTATCGACCGGTGCTCGCTTCTGGGCTCCTGCCTGTAGCTCTGCGCCGTTCATTTTTACCACTGTCTGCGCACTTTCCAGGAACGCTTTGTTTTTCAGTGCTTTTCTCAGTTCGTTTGTGCCTTTGAATGTCATTTTCATCCCTGCACCTCACTGACAATAAATACCTGCTTAGTACGCAGATTCCGTCTCTGATCTACCCGGTATATGCTGTTTGCGATCCGTATCCGGTCAAACGGCTGGTCATAATGGCGCTGCAGGTGCAATGTCAGGCTTCCCTGCCGGATTCCCCCGTATACAAGCATTAACGTATCGCTCCCTGTATCCATGACGGATGCATACCGCATAGTCTCTTTCACAGTATCCTGTTTATAATCCCCCGTTTTCCGGTTATATTCCCCTGGCATCAAACGTTGGAAATAAATTGGCACATCATATCTCATAAAAAGCGCAGCCTGCCCTTTCTGGCATCTTTCTGCTGATCCAGATATGCCTGTATATCATCCCGGTATCCGGCAAAATCATCTTCTGAAAAAGAAAGGCTTTCTCCCTCAACAGTGTGGGCAAAAAGTCCTTCTGATCCGATCTTGTTGAACCTTATGATCGCCACATCCAGAATGATGTAATTTAATTCTTCCGGAGGTTCACTTTTCCCTAACAGGAAACACAAGCGTTTTGAAGCAGCGCAGAGAATGATATCGAGCTTTTTATCCTGGGAGTCATCCTCTTGCGGAATCCCCAGCAGCTCCTTTAAATCCTCCAGCATTACGTAGTCCTTTCTCAGGTTTCTTCCTGCTTCTGTGCCGGTTCTTCCATAATCTTTTCAATCAATGGAATACCTCTTCTGTTCTTTTTGCCTGAAAGCTCCTGTATCCGCTTCTCAGAAACGCGTATGCCATCCCGGGGAAAAATATCCCCCTCAGCATATTCATGATCCGCATCATGCAGATCCACGAACGCATTGATTACCCTGTACATATCCTTATCCTCCATCAGGACTTCACATCTGCCACTACATCCCCGGAGCGGACAGCTTTATAGTTCTGATCACATTCCACCATTGTGATATGGTGGGTCGCAGTTGCTGTGATTTCAGACACTCCATCCCACTTCGTCCAGGATTTTACATCCATTCCGTACGTTACAGATGTCGCTGCAGATGCATTTGTTTTATACTTGTACATATTTCTCGGAGACATCAGCTGTTCTGTTACCGTTACCGCTGTCTTACCGGATTCGGAACCTTTTACAGAAGCAAGGTTGAGCGTTCCTAATGTCTGTGTATCTGATTCTCCTACAGACATATACGCGATTGCATCCAGATACTCGCAGAAAAGTCGTAATCCCATAATCGCAAACATATCGGAGATTGCTCTCTCGTAAGTTCCCTGTGTATGGAATCCGATAAATCCGGTTTCTGAATCCGTTGTATAGGAAAGTCCCGCTTTTGCAAAATCTGAATCGCCCGGATCAACATAATATGCTACGATATTGTTGAGCGGAGTGGCGATAACAACATTCTCCGGAATCTCAGAAGTGACAAAAACGATATCCGCTCCAAGGAAATCCGTCATATACTTAAATCCAAATGCCGTCTGCAATGAGATTTCTGCTGCTCCAAGATATTTATATACATCCAGTGTATTTACCCATACTGCGATGCCTGTCGCTGTACGTTTCATCTTCTGGAACTTATTCACAACTTTGCCGATCGCCATGGCAACTGCCATCTGCCAGGTGGACTGATGGCCGACTAAAGATCCTGCTTTCAGCTGTGCATAAAATTTATCTGCCACAACATTCTGAAGATCAGACCGAAATTCTCTATCAGTATCTTCAACAGCTGCTTCATATCCTTTTTCAGCAATGGATTCGATGCTTACGCTCTTACGGTATTTTAAGATCTTGATGGTATCAAAGATCTGCTCCTCTACCGTGTACTGGGAGATTGGGATCTCATCTCCTTCTTCCACATCTCCGGATTTCAGCGATCCTTTTGCTGTCTTTGTTTTTAAAACAGAACCATTTTCCTTTCTGATTACTCTTGTAATGCCCATGACATCAAGCAAAGCCTGCAGGTTCTTTCCAAAACTTGTTACAAAATCGATTTCTCTGGCTTTAACCTGGATCTGTGCTGTTCCGGTCATGCCATCTGGTGCCGCAAATGCCTGCAGTCCTAATTTTTTTATATCATGCATCGTTCATTCCTCCTACTGAAATAATGTGATGTTCTCTGCGATCAGCCTCTGTCTTTCTGATGGGTTCTTGACCGCAAGGATCTGTTCTTTCGTCATCGTCGCTTTTCCTCCTGTTCCTGCTTTCGGCGGGTTTCCTTTCAAGGCATCTTTTACAGCCGCCTGTACTGCTGCTTTGTACATTTTTGAAAATGTTTCTACTGCTGCCTTGGTATTTTCTGCATTTTCTGACACAAGATGCCCCAGAAGCTCATCCGGAATATTGATACCTTCCTCTTCAAGCATCTTTCTGGCTGTTTTCGCCATTTCCGTGATCACATTCTGCCGTTTCAGGTCAGCGAGCTCTTTTTCCAGCTTCTTATTGTGATACTCAGCTTTTTCTTCTTTTGTCATCTTGGCCAGCTTTTCCGCTTCGGACAGTTTGTCATCCGTCAGTGCCTTCCATTTCTCCTGCGCATTGGAGACCGCTGTTTTTACAGCTTTCTGCACCCTCCGGTCAAATTCTGCCCGATTATCCTCTGTCTGCAGAAAATCGTCAAAAGACATCACTCCACCACTGTCAGTTCCTGCAGTCGCTCCGGTTCCACCGCCGTTTCCTCCTTCGGCACCGCCGCCGTCTCCATCGCCTTCTGCAAATAACTGCAGCCTGTTCATTGAATGTTCCCAATAGTTACTTAACATCATCTGTTTCCCTTTCTGCCCCGCCCCGTTCCATATAGCCCGTGCCGTTGCTCTGGAATCTTAGTTTTACGACATTGCGGTCACAGCCAGTTACAGGATCCGGATGTTCTCCGGAAATTCATCGGCGATCATACAGATGCCAACAAAAAAAGAATCTACCAGCAGTTTTCCTCTTTCTGATAAATTCTCATACTTTATATCAGCCCTTCCGGGGTTGATCGCATATTCTATTTTATCTTTGGTCAGATTTTCAAGAGATCTGATCAGCGTCTGTGTCAGTGTTGTTGCACCGGCGCATACAATATCATAACCATGTTCCGCATAATTTGCATGACCTGCCACTTTAATGCCGTCCTGTCGGACGTTTACTTCAATCAAATGCATCACTTCCTATCATTCTGGTCATTCCCTGCCCGTGGGAGATATAGGGACCACCGCCTTTCTATTCTGCAAATTTCCAGTCATCCGCCAGCATGTCTGCCTGGGACGCAAGCCACCCCATCTGAACTCCAGATGTTCCGCAGAACGCAATAGCCATATTACCGATAGCATCGTGCTCGCAGTTTACGACATTCCCTTCTGCTGTCTTGTAAGAAATTCCGGTCGCGAGCTGGATGTACTGTTTCTTCCCGTTCCATCCTTTTCGTGCAACTTTATTCCCACGTTTCAGATACTTGATAGCTTCCGAGAACGAGAACAAAGCCTCTCCGCCAAGTTCCGGACAATTCTTACTGTCTGCAAGAATCCACTCGTCAGTAGCGATATTCCCGAATGTGTAATCCGGAACCTGTGTATCACGGATATCCATATCAACTCCATCTTTGGTGTGCATGATAATCGTCTGTTTCTCCTTTGACCAGTACCAATAACCTGCCCAAGATGGGAGTTTTACTTTTGCTCCCTGTTTCATTTTTTTGAATGTTTCTGAAAAATTCATGTTTTTACCTCTTCCTTTCTTAAAAAATTGGTATAAAAATAACACATATCGCTATGTGTTATCCTGTACTTGTTTATGAAATTGAAAATTCTACTTCTGTCTTTCCATTATTGTTTCTGATCATCAGATTGCCCTTTGCAATGATATCCATGCCGATTATAAAATCCACATTATGATTTTCCAGTGGAAAACATGCGATTTTCATATTTTTAAATATTATATCGTCTGATAAGCAGACATCAACGATATAATACAAAATATCCTGCTGCCCGATCGAGCTTATCCCAATTCCTGTATCAACCGGACGCAGTCCCAGCTTCCTTGCCATCCGTTCTGAAATGCAGGAACTGGATGCGCCTGTATCCCACAATGCATGTTCGATCCTGAACCGTTCTGCATCGTCCATACACTCCCTGATACATAACGAAGTAGTCAATCTATTGGCAATCCCCGAATATCTGTCTGTGATCATAGAATCGGCATATACAATAACATTCTCCACTTCCTGTTTCCGGTTCTTTTCCTTTGTATCCATCAATCCAATGTATACTCTGTTTTTCATGATACTTCTCCATAAACAATTACAAAATAATCATTTTGAGCCATTCAATGCATCTCTCCCTCAGAACCATTCAGACTATTCTCTGCCCACAGTCAATACAATACCTGTTTCACATTTATTGCATTTAAACACGTTGGTCGTTTCTGGATTACCGACAGCAGAAATATACCCATCTTCACAACGTGGACATTTGATTTTTTTGCCGTTTCTCATTTGTTTTATCCGTTCCAAAGACTTGTTAATATACATAATAGTTATTTTTCATGAATAAATACCACCGATTTTTTAATGCCATTTTGAATGGTTGGCAAGTCATTTTTTCTACTAAATACCTTGATTTTTCATGTATATTATTATATTATCTTTATAAGATATCTATAAAGAGGAGCGATACCTGACCCCCACTTTTGGGTTGGGCCATTGCTTCTCTTTATTTATTTCTTTGATAAATTTTTATTATTTTTCCATCTTTTACCACTACAATTTTATCAATAAACTTTGTATGTCTTGACCAATATACATCATTGATCTGCCTTACTATCTCATCTTCAGTTAAAGGACACTCCGTTATATCTAATATAAAATTCGATGCCTGTTTCTTTTTCTTTGAAACTGCATTATAAATTAGGTTCTTGCTATTTCCATGCAATTCTTTCAAATCAAATGCTTCTCCCCTAAATATGTAATCCGGAGTAGAAATCCCTTGCGGATACAATACTCTTGGAACAAGAAATATATCATCACTTATAGATTTTGCCAAAAGCTCCGCCATCTCTTTTTCTTTAATTGAATAATCAAGGACAACGTTTTTACCATCTACTTTGTATTTTTTCCCATTAATCTGATATTCATTCAGGTCAATAACACTACCATTTTTCGAAAACTTACTTAGCCATTTCTCTGTAATATCCAATGGAGCATAATACATTGAATGTTGTTCCTTTGGGAAATGTATTGTAGATTTTATACCAAGCTTTTGATCTGCTGTTATTTTGCTCTCTCCATTCAACCATCTATCAAATGCCCCTCTATCCATATAAGCACTGGTAGAGCATCGGCAATGCGGATGCATCGGTGGCGCATTCTCTCCCGGCATCATATCTTTTACCGGAAAGTGCTTCTGATCCAATGCACTGCATATCCCACAGGCTGTTCCAAGGGCATGAAACTGGTATTCTTCATAACCGTTCCGCTCGAACGACAGCTTCTGCGCTTCAGTCTGCACTCTGGCCAACTCTGTGATCATGAGCCGTTCTGCATTGTACTGGCTGACTCCGAAACGCTTCTTCAGATGAATGGCCAGCTGTCTCGGATGCCGTCCTCTGATCAAGCCTGTGGCAAGCAGCTCAGAAATCTCGCCTTTTAGCATATCCTGATACATCCATACACGGTCTGAATATGCGGCATTTTGAAAGGATGCATTTACAATCGCATGTGCTTCTTTTGCATTCTCTATGATCGTACTCCCAAGGATCCCTGCCTGCCGCTTAAATTCTTCCAATGTCCGCTCCGTTAATTTTACGTCAAAAAACTGCTGAAGTTCATCAAATCCAGATACCATTTCCAGACCGATATTTGCTTTCAGCAGTTCAAGCCGGTTTATTTTCATTGTCGCATTGTACAGCCGCATCTCTTCGTTCGCTAATGCTGAAAAATTCTTTTCCTTTACATACTTCGCAGCTTTGCGGCCATATTCTTTTATGTCAAGTTCTGATACATTCTTTTTGGCTTCTGTCAGTGTCAGGCCTTCCTGCGTGGCATATTTTGCGTAAAATCCGTTGATCTCTTTCTGGATCTCGTCCAGCATGTTCTGATAAATTTCCCGGATCCTGGCAATATATTCCTGTTCATTCCGGATATTATGCTTCTGCTGCCTCTGTTCCCTCTGTTTCCAGTACTCCTGACTGTCCATCCTCTGTTCCTCCGAACATTCTGTTCATTACCGCATCCTGCTGCCTTTCCTCCTGTTCGGCCTTGATCCTTTTAATCTCATTTTTCACATTATCCACGATTGACAGCGTATTCAGCTGCGTCTCCTGTGAAACAATCCCTTCCAGATTTCCGGCAATCTGTGATTCTTCCAGGACGTTTGCCGGGAAGTTCGGAGTGAATTTATAATGCAGTTTTACAAAATCGTCTGTCTTTCTTCCGGAAACCGGATTGCTGAAGATCAACCGGTACCGCCGGTTCATGCCGCTGGCAAATTTCCTCTCTTTAGTCTTTTCCAGATTACTCATTGCCTGCAGCTTATATTTCATGGCAATGCCAGATGTGTTTCCGAAATTTTCATCTGCTATATTTGCCACCATGCTGATCTGGAATATAAGTCTTTCCAGCCGATCGATCAGATGCTCCTGTGTCGTATCCCCATCCGGTTTCTGCAAGAATTCAACGACCATATCCTTGGCATCCCCGTCAAAATTAATGGTTCTGTTGTCCCTGATATGTTCTATATCATCCCGCTCCAGATATGGTCCAAGGATCTTCAGATATGCATCTGCAAAATAATCCACATCATTGGCTTTTTCCGATATCGCTTTATTATACGCATGGATCATGGATATGACCGGTTCAAAAATTCCCATCCGCTCTTTATTCTCTACATATTCAGAAGCCGGCACACCATCAAATCCATGTATTTTTTCTTCTGTATCCCAGATCAGTTTCCCTTTCCGGGTAAACCATCGGACCCTTGTATCATCCGACACGCTTCCATGCAGCACATTATCAGAATCCCTGTATAACCTCACAAAATACCGTTCCCTGCACAGCACAGAGTCATCATAGATCATAAATCCATCTACAGGGCTTACATACGTGATACCGATATTTCCCAAGTCATCCACATAATACATCTCATATCCTTTTCCAAATATGCTGCACAGTTTGGAAAGCTCTGCGTTATTATCGTCCTGGTCATTATACTGATCTAGCAATTCCACGTATTTCTCTAATTCCGCATTCCCTTCATCCACTGTGATCTTGATTGGATTCCCGATAAAAAAACCGTTCATCGTATCCACGATATACTTTGCAAAATTCACAGCAATCCTGTTATCTGGTTTCCAATTCGGTTTTGGCTGCCCGTGGAAAATCGGGTAATCTGTCTGGTAGGCATCCAGAAGTCTCTGGTATCGAAATGCGCATTCCCCGTCATGTCTTCTGATAAATTCATTCAGTTTTTCGTCTGTAAGCTCCTGTGCCGTTTCCAGCCTGTATATCATCTTATATTCCCCCTTTGACATTCCGATTCAGTCTTGATGGCGATTTTCGCTCCTCTTCAATGGAATAACGCAGCATCGCCATAGCATCATCAAAAAACGGAACCGGTTCTTCCAGGTAGGTATTTGTTTTCTCGTCCTTTTTCCACTTCCACTGCTGAATCTCTTTGATCGTATTAATACAGGACGGATGGATATGGATCGTATGCTGTTTCAGGTAATCAATCTGGGCATGCACACTGTTCTGCTCTTTGTTCACTCCTTTTGCCCGGTACCCTGCTTTCTGCCACATACGGATACGATCCGGCTCTGCTGAATCACACCACATCCGAAGTTTTTTATTGAACTTACCTGCTGCCAGTTTTATGATCTCATCCGTATCCATCTCATACACATACAGTTCCTGGCACAAATAAAGTTCTCCATCCTTAAATCCAACTTCTCCAACACAATTCGCATGATTATATCCGAAGTCCTGTGCATTGACCATATAGTCAAAGTTTTCCGGTGACCGGTCAAATTCTTCAACCTTGTAATTTTTCAGGATCAGTCCTGCAACCTCTCCCCAATTTCCAAGCCCATAAACTTCATACCCCTCCGGATCAACTTCTTTTCGCCGTTCCATACGTCTGTGGTAAGCAGCATCTATAAAACGATTGTCTTTGTACGAGGAACTGTGCGTCAGTACATCTGGATCTGAACGGTCAAAAAACACTTTCTTAATCCAATGGTGCGCTGACACCGGGTTAAACGTCATCCGAATCTGATAAAACTGTCCCGGTGGAAGTTCTCCACGCAGACGGTCATCAATGATCTCAAAATCCGACTGTGTGATCTCTGTAGCCTCTTCGACCCAGACATCAGTCAGCTTTCCCCGTTTGAATGTGATGGATTTCAACTTTTCACGCTGTTTCTCATCATTTACACCCCGGAAAATAATCTGATTATGATTGTTCCTGCACTCCAGAAGCATGCTGGAAGCGTTTATATACCAGTATTTTTTATATTGTTCTCCGAACATACGGAAAATAGCACCCTGCAGTTCTGCAAAGGTGCTATCCCTATTGGTCACATCGGCTTTTCGTACACACAACAGATTCCTGCCCCTATCTTGCATCAGCCGCAGGATATAATTCTGTGCCGTGTCTACGCTTTTTCCGGATCCAGCTGATCCTTTCATGACGATATAACGCTTTTTGCTCCGGTCTACCTCACGGAAGCTGGGGTTCATCTGGACGTTTATGTTCATAGACAATCAGCCTCCTTGAATACCTGAAATAATTTTGGAGACTGGATAGCAATCCAATCTGTGATTTCCTCGTTTTGCGCCCATGCCTGCACATCTTCACTATTATTCCATAAACCAGATTCATACAGAAAAGCATGTACAATTTCATGTCGTAGCACTTTCTTTTTATACGACTCCATATCCTGAATCGTATTCTTATCAGCTTCAAGCTGTGCTATGCGGATCACATGAAGACTCTGATCCATACAACCGTCTGCTCCATCTGGTAATTTTTCTTGCGGGGAATCAAAATATATAGTGTACGGTGTTCCTAATATGTAAATTGTCTTATTCTTCATTATCCTCATCTCCATAGTCAATATTGATATTCAGTTCCATATCTACATCTGCTTCGATTTTATCTGTATACAGGCCGTGTGCTTTTCCAAGCAATTCTGCTGCCTTATTTGCATCAGACAGCTTTGCTGGTATTTCTACAATCTGTGGTATTTCTTTTTTTACCGTCTGTCTTCGCACCTTTCCGGTTTCGTCCGGAACATAGGTTGTTTTTTCTTCACTGGTCGTTACTACGATATGCTCATTCTTTTCTCTTCGCATAACGGAAGTAAGGTATTTCAGTACCTCATCCTGGTCTGCAATAAGTTCCGCCTCTTTCTCGGCCAGCCTTTTATCTATGTATTCTCGAAGGTCAAGTTTAGTCAAGTTCTGCTGACCAATTTGTTTAGCTGTTTTCTCTGAATATCCCGCCCTGATGGCAGCCCGAGTGGCATTCAGATCAATCAGATACTCATCACAGAACCTTTTCTGTTTTTCAGTCACTCAGACACACCACCTTTCCAATATCTATCCTCTCCATCCAAGGAGGCGCTGCCGGCCTGGGTTTCATCCGACAGCGTATGAAATGAAAAAAGTTCCCGGCAACAAGAACGTATCCTGCTGCCAGTAGATCCTCCGGGATTCGAACCCGGAACCTGCCGGTTATGAGCCGGTTGCTCTGACCGTTGAGCTAAGGATCCGAAGGACATAGAAAAAGGCAACAGGGGTATCCTGCTGCCTTATCGTCATTCCTAATCTTGCATATTGCTTATAATTCGCAATATCTCTTCATACTGCGACCGGGAAATACATATAAAATCCTCTTCCCGTCCTTTAAGCACGTTTTTTCCATTGCCTAATAACATTTTCGTTATTTGGTTTACACTTTTTTCATCAGGGAAAATATTAATCCCAACCGGATCTCTGCTTGCCTTATGTAAGTTGCACATTTCTGCCAATTCCGGCGTCATCTGAACTGTGCACTCATTCAATATTTCATATGTTTTTGCATACATATTACCACCTCAAATCATATTTGCTAAAATATTTATATCATAATTTACGTTTTCCGCAAGATATGCTCCTTCTCTATATGCGTTATCCGAAAGAGTTCTTGTGTAATTATCAAAAGCTGTAAAAAAGGTTGGATACAGATCACGCAACACAATCAGAGAAGCTGCAGAACAAATTGTTTCTTCTCTATTATCTGCCAATGGTTTCTCTAATCCATATTTACAGAAAAATATATAGTGCATATATTCATGCGCAAACTGATATGCAATTTGTGCTTCTGGGCTGTCTGATGAAATACATAATTTTATCACGAGTATTTGATTTAACACCGGTGTGATGATTGGTGTAGCTCCAGATCCAGAAGTTGCATTATCTACATATAAACCTATATCTTCTTTGAATTCACTTTCCAATCTTGCTAAATAATATCCTCTAACATTCAAAACAGCTTTTTGAAATGTCTCAATATTAGATAAGCCGCTTCCTTCCGTGAACAAATTTCCATTAATTTCAAACATCTCGTATCCCTCACTGAAATATATTTTTAACCTGTTTGTATAATATCCCTTCTTCTGGTATTATTCAAATCAAAAAGGCATCCGTTTCCGAATGCCTTTCATAAGTTTATTATATATAGCGAGAGTGCCGTTCCATATTATCCTGCTGCCTTATCGCCTTTTATGATATTTATACTATATCACATTTCCGATGTGCATTGTGTGCAACTTTTATTTTTTTGAATATTTTTTTCTGAAATCTAAAAATAAGAATAAAATTTTCTTGATGCTGTAGTCCTGTCCATCCCCATCTTTTCTCCAATCTCTTTCCAGGACAATCCATTGACGCATCTTAACCGGATGATCAGCCGCATCTGGGCATCCGGAATATCCTGCAAAAACAGCTCCATCTTTAACCGTTCTTTCTGGAGCTGTTTCAAATTATACGCAATGGCTTCTTTTAAGTTCCTCTCTGTATCCACCAGCTCATCCACATCCACCATCGGGTCTGACATACCACATCCTTTCGGCATGTCAGAATATGTGATTGCTTTTGAATATGGCCGGTTCTTTCTCTCCTCTTCCAGCTCGCACAGTTCCTTTTTCAGGATCTTTATCTCTTCGTTGATATAATAAATCTGGCATGCCTCTTCGAATGTCATGTTACCTCCTGCTTACTCTCTGTTCTCCAGATACTCCTCATAGCTCTCATACTGATCATACGGCGGTTTCTTATGCTCGATATACCACTCGATCACTTCCCTGTTGCGCTGCTCGTCTCTGGCCGTGCCGGTTTCCCTGGCATATTTAAATACCGGTATCAGTAAAAACAGGATTGCCATGAGGATCAGACAATATCTTGCTTTCAATCTCTGTCTCCTTTTTTACCGGATTGCTGCTCATCAATCTTCAACCATGATTCCCAGTTCATAATGTTCCATCCTCTCGCCATAGCATAACCATATTCCCGGTTTGCACCGCAGCTCTGTTCCCAGCCTGGGAGAAGAACGACTGTATCACACTCTTCCATTAAGTCCAGATCAAGCTTCAATGCCGCTTCTCTGCTCAATCCTGTGATCACATCATCCAGCAATGCCGGATTCACTACGTCATAGCCCCTCGCAACTAGTATTTCTGCGGCTTTTGCGAAATTCTCCTTATAATTTTCTACCCCTGCCATAGGTCCTGATATGTATATTCTGATATTGCTCATCTTTCTTCTCGCTTTCTTTTGATATCCTGTATTTTAATCTGGTTCAGCTGCTGCCATTACGGCAGAATCAGCCTTCCCTGCCTGCCGACCGGATCCAGTGCATCTGCTCCCAGTACAATTCCTGATGATAGCAATCCGGGCAGATCATATATCCAAATCCATGGCTTTCATGAATTTCTCTTGATGTCAGGCTGCTGCCATAGCGGATTTTCTTCCCACAGGATGCGCAGTTAATCTTGGCATCCGCCTTTGTTGAGTAGCATACGCAGTTCCAGTCTTCTGGGACTTTGTATGGCTCATATTCTCTTGTCTCTGTGTTCCAACGGTCCATTTTCATTCCTCCTGTTTTTTAAAACGGCAGCTTTTCCAGATCTGTATCGATAAATTCCATACCGCCTGTTTCCTTCTGCTGCCTTCGCTCCGTTTTCTTCTGCATCCCATTTTTCTCGAAATTGCATTTTGCGGGATATTCCTGCTCCAGATCTTCCTTTCCATCGTCAGTGTAGAACTGCCCAAATTCTTCATAGAACCGTTCCTTGGAATATTTTTTCTCAAATGCTCTCTCTGCAATTCGGCTCAGCATCAGCCGTATTTCCCGGTTCGTATGTACTGCCTGCGGACCATATTCATGATGGGCTACGCACAAATACACCCACAGACCGTATCTTTCCGATCTCTTCCGGTTGCCTTTTCCAAAGATCACATGATGTTTATGCAGTCCCGTGGATGGCAATCTGCCAAAATATCCCGCCGATTCTGCTTCCATCCGGCAAAGGTAGCATTCCTTTGTTGTCTGCAAGATGCTCTTACTCATGCCAGACTCTCCGCTTTACTCTTTATCTCCAGATCTACCCGGATGCCGTCTTTGTTCGTATAGATCCTTGCAGTCCTATTCCCCGGTATGTTCACAGTGATCTTCTTTATCTTTCCGCTCTGGATCAACTCAATACTATCTAAAAAGATCTGCGCTACACCCGGATGCTTTTCTCCCAGCATTTCCTGAATGTTCGCTTCACAGACTTCCTTTTGCTGGAGCAGCTCCCTCTCCTTCGTAGCGCCATAGCAGCTGCACTCCTCTGTAGCGATTCGGTTCAGTTCCTCCTGTTCAAGGTCTTCTGTAATCTCCACCATCCGGCCATGATTGCAGAACCGGCAGTATCCAATCTCTGTATGTAATCTTTCATCGCTCATACACCCATTCCTCCAGTTCCTTTGCTTTTTCTTCCCATATGGTTGCTTTGGTATAGCAATGTTCCATCAGGCATTCCATCGCTGCCATTTTTGCTTTTTCCACTTCGTGTTTTGGGAGTTCTATATCAGTTGCAAAATGCATAGAAAGGCTAAGTATAAACCATTCCTGTTTTCCCTTATCCCAAAACAACGTAGCAACCTCTTCCTCGCCTTTTCTCAGTTCGTAACTTTGATCAGACACTGTATGCCAGTCCATCCTATCCCTCCATCATCGCCCTATATGTCTCTTCACTTACGATCTCCGTTCCTTTCGGTACTTTATCCAGACCAAGAGCCACTTCCCCGTGGGTATAGCTCTCCCTGCTGCCATAAGGCGTCTCAAAGTGTACGATATGTGGATATACCCCAAGCACTTTTCTCCTTACCTGCATCAGCAGGACTTTCTTTCCGCCCGGCGGTGTACAGCGAATGTTCAGCCGGTACCATTTTCCCGGCTTCATACGTCTCGTCCGTACCAGTAATTTCGCCATTCTTGCCCAGTCAGCATCGTTCCTGTAATCAAGCACGCTACTTGGCTGATCCATCACTACTTTGCTCATGCTGTTCTCCTTTCCATTTTTCTATGGCATCCCGCAGCCAGATGGAATATTCATGCTTCCCCGGCTGTGTGGATAACTTGTGTTCTTCCCTTTTTTCCTGAAGCTCACGCCACTTATCCACATTGTTCACAGGTTTCCCCCTGCTGTTCCTAAAATCATTTTCTACCCAGTCATCCAGATAGTTCTCCATCATGTTCAGGACATAGGCATCCTCGGTATGGATGCAGATCTCACACGGTCGAACAAAGCGTTCGATTGCGTCCACCATCGCCGTGAGCACAGCGTGATGGTACGTTCCCTCCACATATCCATACCCTTCCTTTGTCCGCACTTCCCCATGCAGTTTACAGGCAAGCACATATCCATAACATTTCTTTGAGATTCCGGGCTTTGTACTGTCTGTCTCTATGTAAATCTCCGCATGCATCAAATCCTCCTGTCCAGTTTGACCATTGTGTACCGGCGGTATTTATAACCGGTCGCCGGATTGATCCCCTCGTGGATCTTTGCGATGTAAAATCCTTTTTCCGGTTTTGCTTCTTTCTTCCAACGCACCAGTCTTTTTACCTTTGGTTTTGGAAGGGGCATGTTCCTGGAAGTGCTATAGCTGGATGCCTTAACCCTTGATTTTCCTAGTTCTCCGTCCTTTTTCCGGTAGCTTGTCCGACTCGTCTTCGTCAGGTATGCGGCCAGTTTTGAAAAGTCTTCATCATAGACCTTATCGTTCCGGCAGATCTCTGAAAGATAAATGGCTCCATACGGCCAAGCATCCTTCAGGATGGAAGCGGTATCCCCGATCTCATTTATGGCCAGATGGATATGCCAGGCTCCCTTCGTGCCCTGTTCGATGTTGCGGATCCAGAACAGTTCATATCCTCTTTTGGCATATTGTCTCCGGATCTTTGCGATCATCTTCTGGAAATGCCCTTTTGCTTCTTTCATATCTGCAGGTCTGTTCCTGACTTCATAGGTCAGGGTGGCGAACAGGTCTCCCGGATGGAAATACTCCAGCAGACGGAGCTGGCAGCGCTTGGTCTTGTTCCAGTCATTTACCTTCTGCATCTGCTCACGGGTCAGTTTTGTCTTTTTATCCCGTTTCATTCCCGGAGCCCCATACTTACCGTCATGGTACTCATCAATGACCTTTATTCCTTTTTTCGCAAAATAGTAGATTACCTTTTTTGTCATAGCAGTGATCCTAACTTTAATATCTTTATCGAGAGGTAAAAGCGGCTTCCTGCCGCCTGTTTTCTTGCTTCTTTTCTGATCATGTGCTACACTGGTAACTGTCATAACCAGTGAGCAGTTTTAGTTCTGAAAAAGGTAAGCGTTGGGTGCGCTTACCTTTTTGTGACTTTATAAGTTCAGCTGTTACATTCTCTTAACGTCCTCTCTCTTTGTTCTCTATATCTTGTTTCCCTGTCTTCTCCCATCCGGAACACCTCATTGATGGTCTCAATCGGAAGGTCCATGCCATATCCCTGGCAGCGCATGCACATATACCAGAATATGGTCGCTTCCGGGACATCCGGATTCTTTCTCAATGCATCTTTCATCACTTTCTGCAGACGGGTCATCATGCTTTCCCTGGTCTCTGCATATTTTTTACGGTCTTCTATGTATGCAAGGATCTCCAGAGGGATATCCTTCCCTTCATCCTCGCAGAACAGCGCCGCTTTCTGCAAAAGCCGTTCTTTTGGCAGATCCGGTTCTTTCTCCACCCAACGGTCAACACGGATCTTCAAGCGTTCGATCAATTCTTCCCTTTTCACTTGCTACCTCTTTCCGCCTGTGGTATAATCAGGCTGCGTTTTTATGGAGCGCCTCTTTTGCTTGCCGGCGGGAGGCGCTTTTTCTTTTCTCCAGTTTCATAGCGGCGATGATTACCGCTGATCCGATACCGATCAATAAAACCGGCACCCAGCTCTGTGCTTCAATGGTCCCGATCCCGAGACCTGCCACTGCCATTCCGACCAGTGTCATCCAGTCTGTAGCTTTCATCTTTTCTTCCCTTTCGTCTTCCGGAAATTCTTCCGTTCATTTGTGCATCACGTTCGTGATCTGCCCGTCCTCAATGACAAATTCATATCCCAGCATATGCAGCCGGTACAGATCTTCCAGCGTGGCTTCTCCACCGTAGATCAATCTCTCTTCCATGGTTCTCTCCTTTCTTTGGTACTTCCAGATAATCCCCGGAGTGGGAGGCAGGCACAAAATGATATACGTTCTGGTTTATTTCGATAGATTTCAAGGAGATTCTTATGTATCGTGACGACTGTAGTTTACTGGTTACCGTCCTGCCTTCCACTCCGGAGATTATTCTGTTGTTATGAGTTACTTATGCTTCCAGACGTTCCTGTTTCCCCGCTGAACGTTCCCGCTCAACACTCTTCAGGAAGCGCTGCGCAGCTTTCTTTAACTGCTGCTTTCTTCCAGCCTGTTCCTCATCCGAAAGAACCGGGCTATGTACACAATTGACACCATTGGCATATTGCATGGTCTTTGTGGTGTAATCCATGTGATCCCTTCTTTCTCTTTTTTATAATGATATGTGGTTATTGGATGTCCTTATTTCTGTTGTCTGCTCCTCTTTTGCCGCAACAAATAACCTATTATCTAATTGCCTTTTTCGTTTCTATCTCCTATAATCGATACACAGGCTCCCGCCAGAGCTGAGTATCAAAGAAAGGAGAAAACTACTGTGAGTAAAAATCCATTAACAGAATCTTACATAAAGCTTGCTGAACTAAAAATTCCACATGTTGATCTTTCTGCTGCTTATGCTGCTTTAAATATTCAAGATATGTATACAGAAGCATATAGAAAACTTCTGGAAGGCTATCAAACTTCTATCACTCAATTACAAAAGCAGGTAGTCAACTCATTCACTATGTCATTAGCAAACTTTTCTTCTGTGATATCCGAATCTACCCGGCATGCTATGGAAGTATCCAACAAAGCAATTCTGCAAAAAATCATGCATTCTGATTCTTTCTGTAAAGCTTATGAGGATTACTGCACACCTAATTCAGAAGATGATGATTATGTGACTATAGAAGAATCTGTTGCAAAAGAATATAACTTTCCTGAAACCGTAGTTGTACCAGTTGGCAAAAAGCGTGTTCGAATATCTTCTGCCTTACTCGTAACCATTTTAGGAAGTATTATCCTTCCGATTCTATTGCAATGTTCGAATGTTCTCTTAGGTTTGCACCAATCGTACATTGATGCTCAAACTGAAGAAAAACGCATCCAAATTGAAGAAGAACGTAATGATTTGCTTAAGGAACACAATCAGCTTCTTGACTTATACATAAATACTTTGCAATCTATAGACACATCACACTCATCGCAAGCCGAAACTATTGAATCCCTGAAAGAAAATCTTCCAAAAGAAGATTTGTCTCAGTAATAATTTGATCCAGTTCCTGATTCATTTCTTCAGATTGTCTATAGTAATTCAGCATCGTATAATTTTGTTTTGTAATGGCAATACAGAAAAAAATCATGTTGATTATCATTACTATAAGCAAATTCTTTAAGTGGGAAGTCTTACGTTTGAGACTTTCCACTTCTTTTTTCATCTCTTCCAATGTTCTCCCCTCCTTCCTACTCCTCTTCTGCTATGAATAATTTTAAGGTTTTAATTGTTCTTTTTATTACATCTGGCTATAATGCTGTTATCAAATAATGAAAGGAATATCTTTATGTCTGACAAAATTACAAACAAAATCAGCCTACTTGATTTGCCGGATCTCCCAGACTCTATAGATAATGCAATCAAAAACCTGACAGATTCTCCTACCCAAAATATTGGTCGAACATTTGGAGATATCTGGTTTCTGGTATTCGGCGGAATAAGTGCAAAAGCCGATAAAAAAAAGCTAAAATATGCTTTTGATATTGAAAAATACAAAAAAGAATTAAATCAAGCCCTCAACCAAATACCAGAAGACAAACAGGTTGAACCCACTATGCAAGTTACTGCTCAAGCCCTAGAAAATTCAAAATACTGTATTTCTTCTGATGAACTCCGAAAAATGTTTGTAAACCTTATTAGTGGATCCATGAATGCCGACACTGCGTCACTAGCGCATCCTGCTTTTCCAGAAATAATCAAACAATTAAGCCCTCAGGATGCTTTAGTTCTGCAGGACATCTATTTCTCCAATAAGACGCCTCTCCCTATTGTGTCTATTGGAACGTACACCATTGATGGTGGACATAATATTTTGTATAACAATGTCTTTATTTGCAATGTTGCAGATTCCGCCGCTGTTTCCTTTTCTATTGATTCGTTGCAACGTGCAAATCTGATTTCAGTAGACTACGGGCAATATATTTATGACGATGATGTATATAATAAATTCAAAGAGCTCCCTGAATATAAATTCGCAGATATCAACAATAGTGCTTGTCATCAATATCCTTATTTTAAAAAAGGGCTTCTTCAGTTGACCTCTTTCGGAAAAGCATTCTGTTCTATTTGTATAAAACAGAATTAACAAATTCTCTCGTCTTGCCGCACATCTCATCCACATAGCCATCTACTATTTTAAAATAATGGGTGGCTAATATTTTTGTCGTTACCACAGACGTAATAATTGAACATGCTACACAGGTAACAATAATCCACATTCTTATTCCTCCTCTTCTGTTGTGAATAAATAATCTAAGGTTTCATTCGTAAATACCTTTCGCTTTATAGACAACATTTCTCCAAGCTTAAATTCTGTTACTCCTCTAAGTTTTAATTTAAGCGTTTCGTAATTAATATCTGTTAATTCCGATAACTTTTTAATGGAAATCTTTTCTCTTGCCATTTCTGCTTCCAGATTTGGAAACATCTCTCTGCACCTCCTCATCATTACCCCTTGGGGTAAGTTTATTTGTATATTATACCTTGCAGGGTAATTTGTCAATCATAAAAACAACTTTTTTTACTTTATGGGGTAATTTTTTACTTTACAAAGTTTCTTTTCTATGTATAATTAAAATCAACAGGAGGAAAAACAAATGTCATTTACAGAGAAACTAGATGCATTAATGGCAGAAAAAGGTATTAATAAATCAGTATTATCAAAAGAATCTGGTATTCCTTATACAACAATTGCTGGTTTTTACACCAAAGGGACGGATAATGTAAAGCTTTCCACTTTAAAAAAACTGTCCTCGTATTTTAATTGCTCTATAGACTTTTTGGCAGATGATGAAATGCCTACAACTATAGCAGCACACTTTGATGGAACCGAATATACCGAAGATGAATTAGATGAGATTCGCCAATTTGCCGAATTTGTTAAGAACAAAAGAAAATAATCTTCCAGATGGGAGGTGTACATATGAACGCATATGAGCAGTTACAGGATTATGCCTGTAATAACGGAGTAGATGTCATTGACTATCACTTCCGAAACGATTCAATAAAAGGATTATACTGCGATGGCACTGCTGCCATTCGCAAAAATATAGATACAGTCACAGAAAAAGCCTGCATCTTAGCAGAAGAACTTGGACACCACCACACTTCTTCCGGAAATATATTGGATCAGACAAATACCAATAACCGTAAGCAGGAATTGAGAGCCCGGATGTGGGCTTATAACGAGCTGATCGGACTTCGTGGAATTATAAATGCTTATGAACATGGATGTAGTTCTATGTTTGATATGGCTGAATACCTGGAAGTGACGGAAGAATATTTAAAAGAAGCATTGAATGCTTACAGAAATAAATATGGGCTTCGTGCAGATATAGATAATTACACTATCTGTTTTATTCCATATCTGACTGTATTTAAGAAAGTATAATTTTTATACTGACATTTGATATTACTACCAATTACAATTTATCAACTATTGGTACAGAGGGAGAACGTTATGAAAAAAATACTATCATTAATACTAATTGCCATCTTGTCACTTTCTTTGATTTCATGTGGCTCAACCACATCTGAATCAAAAGACGATGTAACAGACTATTCGCCTAATCTTTCCAAAATATCACTATTGGGGATCGAAGATGGTATCGTTTACTGGGATGTTTATTTATCCGCTAATACAACTTGGGATAACGATGACAATTTTATGGAGGGGCTAGCTTTATATGCTATAAAAAAATGTATTGAAGATGACAAAAGCAAAGGTTTTTCTTCATTTAATATTATGGGATATGAAAACGATGGAAATATCGCATTCTCATGGGGAGGAATAAACGGAACGGATGAAATACGATTTTATAAAGATAGCGCACACACTTTTAATTACAAATTAGCATCAGACCAATATAAAGATTTATTTGAATCGGTAACCTCAAGTAATCATATCTCCGGCACTGAAACAAAAGCAACTACCATTTATCCGTTGGAAATGCAATCTGAATTATTAGATTCTGCAATCGAAGCTCCTGCCGTTATTTTTTCTACCAGTGCCGATAAAAATGGTCTCTCTGGAACCGCTTATTATGTTACCGGTATAGTTACAGAAACATACACGAAAGACTCATCGCCTGTAACCATCCCTTATTTTACCATATCCTGTAGTAACGGAAAGATCGCTTTTCTAAATCTGATGGATTACGTTGACACTTCAAGTTATTCAGAAGAAGAAATTGCATCTGCCAAAAGCATTTACAGTTCTGGGTACAATAACGATTTTCCTCCACTTGGTCAAGATGCACTTGTATATGGTTTGTATGTTGGATACAGTGACGTCTTAAAAATGCCAGTATTTTATTACGGGTTAAATGAAGAGTCTCAAAAATTATTGTTAGAAAACAAATGACTCTCTTGATACCGAAGAACGCATATTGATTTTTTTACTCATCCATGTTATCATTGCTGCACAAACAACATATAATGCTTTTAGATGGGTGTGTAAACCTATATTAGTGTGTGATTGTTTTTAGCATAAGTTGCCTGTGTGGTAATCACTAATATAGTAGCACCCATTTTTTATTTTTATATTTGGCAATCATTGTACAATTCTTCTTAGTATAATATACTTGTACGGAGCGAACCGTATTGATTACGGTTAAAAGACACTCGTGCAATTATATTTGTACGGGTGTCTTTTGCTATATAATAACAATACAATAAAATGAATTGCAAAGGTCGGAAAGGCTCCCGACACACTCGAAAGAGTACCTGAGATGATGGATACGCCGCCCATCTTGCAATTAAAATTTAATATACTTACCCAGGCAACTGGGAGGGCGTTTCCCACCTGCTTCTAGTCTTGTGGAAGGGGTGGTTGATATGAGTACATATGAAGAATTTATGATTATACTGACAACTGCTGGTTTAATTGTAGCCATTCTGAATTACACGCATAAAAAATAGACGCCCTGACTTTGGTAGAGTTGACGTCTATTCTTTAGATACTTACTATTACTGAAGCAGATGGGGTACGACCATCGCCCCAGTTGTCTTGTTAAGTATATTATAACAAAAAAGTTTTATCTGTCAATAATATCCATAGAAAGGAGATCCTATATGCCTTTACTGAAAGAAAATCATTTCACTACACAAGATATCTTGAATCTTCCAGAAGGGGAACGTGCTGAGCTTCTCGATGGAGAATTGTATATGATGGCTCCGCCAAGCTCTACACACCAGATTCTGGTCATGGGATTGTCTGCTGCCTTTTTTAATTACATCCAGAAGAAAGGTGGACCATGCAAGGTGCTGCCTGCGCCGTTCGCAGTTTTTATCAAAAAGGATGATTCCAATTATGTAGAGCCGGATGTCAGTGTTATCTGCAATACGGATCTGATCTCTGATCGGGGATGTGAAGGCGCTCCGGATCTGGTTATTGAAGTTGTATCTCCGAGCAGCCGCCGTATGGATTACACTCTGAAAAATGCATTATACTCTTCTGCAGGTGTCCGTGAATACTGGATTGTAGATCCGGAAAAAATGCGAACTACCGTTTACTATTACGAGCAGGATGCAGCGCCTATGATCATTCCGTTTTCACAGGAAGTTTCTTCCGGCATTTATGAAGATCTGTCCATAACAATATCAGATCTTCTCCGATAAAAATAAAACCGGCTCCTGCGTCAACAGGAACCGGCAAGGAATATATCCGAAGATGATACCCCAAAATTAAGCAAACATATTGTATCATCTTCGGACAGCCCCCGCAAGCGGAACATCCGTTCCCCGCTGGCTGTTATTTTTATACCCTTTTTTACATACATTTGATACAGGAGGATGATACTATGCAGGAAATGAACATCTCTATCAATGATCTGATCATGTATCTGAGAAAATCCCGGTCTGACGATCCCTACATGACGGTAGAGGAAGTTCTGGCCAGACATGAGCAGCAGCTTCAGGATTATGCCCTCTCCTCTTTCGGAGCTGTGCTTCCGGAAGAAAAGATCTTCCGGGAAGTCGTTTCCGGAGAGACGATCTCTGACCGCCCTGTCATGCAGAACGTTATGAAATATCTGGAAACCGGTCTTATCAAAGGTGTTCTTGTCATTGAGCCGCAGCGTCTTTCCCGTGGCGATCTGGAGGACTGTGGCCGGATTATCAATACCTTCCGTTATACTGACACCCTTGTGATCACACCGCCGAAGATCTATAACCTTTCCGATGAATACGACCGAAAGTTTTTTGAGATGGAGCTGACCCGTGGCAATGATTATCTTGAATATACCAAGAAGATCCTGAACCGTGGACGGATTGCTTCTGTAAAACAGGGCAATTTCATTGGTACAATACCACCATATGGCTACAGAAAAGTGATGATCGGCTCTGGGAAAAATACCCGTCATACGCTGGAGATCATCCCGGAGCAGGCGGAAGCTGTCCGTCTGATGTTTCATCTGTTCGTAGATGAAGGCTATGGGTTTACCAGAATCGCCCGGTATCTGGATCGAGTTGGCATCAGGCCATTACATTCTGAGTGCTGGAATCCTGCATCTCTGAAAGACATCCTCGAAAATCCGGTTTATATCGGAAAGATCCGATGGAACTGGCGAAAGACACAGAAAAAGATGGTAAATGGCCAGATCATCAAGACGCGCCCGAAAACCAAGGATTCGTCTGCCTGGATCTATGTGGACGGCATTCACGAACCAATCATTGACGAAAAGACCTATCAGGCTGCCCTTGACCGTAGAACGGACAATCCCCGTATCCGGAAAGGCACCGAACTGAAAAATCCCTATGCCGGACTGCTCTTTTGCGGCACCTGTGGACGCGCCATGAACTATAAACGCACTCATAACAAAAAATATGGCTCGATATGCGAAAACATGCTGTGCTCCAATCAGGCGAACTGTCACACCCACTCTGTAAAATTCAGTACTTTCCAGGAACGTGTGATCACATCTCTGAAAGAGACGATCGCTGACTTTGAGATAAAACTGGAAGAAGACAATGGCAGCTCTCTTCGTTTTCATATGGCGCAAGTAAACCGGTTACGGTCTGAACTGGATAAATTAAAGGAAAAGGATGAGCGTCAGAAAAACGCTTATGAGAATGGCATCTACACGATGGAAGAATTTGCTCCCCGCAATGCCAAGCTGCAGGAGCAGATCTGTCAGATGCAACAGAAGATCCGGAACATGGAACATGCCGTTCCGGAAGCGATCGATTATAAAGAAAAGATCATGCGTTTTCGGGATTGTCTGGATGCGTTACAGGACCCGAATATCTCCGCAGAAGAGAAAAATAACTTTCTGAAAAGCTGTATCGATAAGATTATGTATTATAATGACCTGGAATCAAGGTCAGGAATTGGAAGATATATCCAAAATGAGTTCCGTCTGGATATCTTTCTTCGTCTGTAATCACTATCTCCATCTTCCGTGTGCGAATGAACTTTCACACCTCGAAATCGTTGCCACCATCGTCCACCAGCTGACCCGCAATCTCTCCATGGAAGAAATAAAAGCCGGCGGATTCGAACCTTACTATGTAGATCATACGGTTGGCATATGGCCACAGGCAGCAAGCGGAACGCCTTTCAGTGCGCTGACGTTCCAGTCTACCGGCGACCCGATCACAGATCTGACGGAAGATCTCGCCGCTGAAATGAAAGCTCGCACCACATATGACAACATCCTGCGTCTGGTAAAAGATCCAGATGTCAGAGAACCGATCAAATTCCTGCGTGAACGGGAAATTGTGCACTATCAGCGTTTCGGCGAAAGTCTCCGCATCGTGCAGGATCATCTGGATTCCAAAAACTTCTATGCCTTCAACCCGGCATTTGATACCAGCTCCGGATGCGGATGTAAAAAGAACAGCACAAAAATGTAATTATGCGGCAATATTGAGACAGTTATCACTTGTAATATACAAAAAGGCGTTTCTTTATCCATGCAAAAAAATGTCAGAGGATACACCTCTGACATTCTACATAAACCATCCTTATTAAATTAGCAGGTCCGTTTCCAACCAAACTATATTTACGATCAATAAATAATTCACTCTGTACAGTCCAGTTTACGTTTGCCAATCATGCGAGCATGTTGACTCTCTTGCACTCATCATATCGTAATGAAATATTTATCCAGAATCAAAGAGTTCTATTTCTGTATCTCTGACAGGATTTTATCCAGAATCGCTGCAGCAGCTTCCTTTTTGCTCATGAGTGGAAGTTCTGTCATATCATGGCCAGTTATCATTGTGATCACGTTCGTATCCGTACCAAAGCCGGCGCCCTGCACTTTCAGATTATTGGCAACAATCATATCCAGATGTTTTCGTTCCAGCTTTCCTCTGGAATTCTCAAGCATATGCTCTGTTTCCATGGAAAATCCACACAAAAACTGTTCCGGCTTTTTGTCACTGCCTAATGTTCCAATAATATCCTTTGTACGGGTAAGGGCGATGGACATATCGCCATCTTTTTTCTTGATCTTTTCATCTGCAACAACTGCCGGACGATAATCTGCTACTGCTGCCGTCAGGATAACGATATCCTGTCCTTTTGCATGTGCTGTCACAGCCTCATACATTTCCTGCGCTGTCACTACCGGAACGACCGTCACAAAATCTGGCGTTGGAATCGCACAGGGACCGCTGACAAGCGTTACATCTGCACCACGCAGCATGGCATTTTCAGCAATGGCATAGCCCATTTTTCCAGTGGAATGATTGCTGATAAAACGCACCGGATCGATCGGTTCCTGTGTCGGACCTGCGCTTACCAGAACTTTTTTACCGGCAAGGTCTTTTTCACAGGCAATTTCTTTTAAAATATACTGTAAAAGCTGCGCCGGTTCCGGCATTTTTCCCACACCGGAAGTTCCGCATGCCAGCATACCGGAAGCAGGTTCAATGATCTTTTTCCCGTAATGTCTCAGCTTCTCAAGATTATCCTGCATAACCGGGTTCTCATACATATTTGTGTTCATCGCCGGAACGATCAGAACAGGGGCTTTGGTAGCCATAACAGTCGTCGTCAGCATATCATCCGCAATGCCATTTGCCAGTTTTCCGATCACATTTGCAGTTGCCGGAGACACCATGAAGATATCCGCTTTCTGAGCCAGACTTACATGGGCTACATGAAATTGGAAATTTCTGTCAAACGTATCCACCAGACACTTGGTTCCTGTCAGTGATTCAAAAGCAATCGGTGTAATAAAGTGGGTCGCATTCTGGGTCATGATCACATGTACTTCTGCATGCAATTTGACCAACATGCTGACCAGATTTGGCATTTTATATGCGGCCACACCGCCTGTCACTCCGATTACAACAGTCTTTCCCTTTAACATTTATTTCTGTCCATCCTCTTTCTCAAATCTGCATATATCAAACAGATTACCATGTTTCTCATAGTTTGTCACTCTGGAAATTTCATTTTTGTCATTTACAAAGACTACTCTTGGCTTCATGGTCTTTGCCTCCTCTGGAGTCACGTCCGCATAAGCCATAATGATGATTTTATCTTTAACACTGACACAACGGGCTGCTGCGCCATTCAGACAGATCATGCCACTTCCACGCTCTCCTGCGATCGTATACGTTTCAAAACGCTGACCGTTATTTACATCTACGATCTGCACTTTCTCATATTCCAGGATTCCTGCCTCATCCAAAAGATCCTCATCCACAGTAATGCTTCCTACATAATCCAGCGCTGCCTGCATAACAGTCGCACGATGGATTTTACTTTTTAACATTGATATTGTCATAGTTGCTCACTTTCTCACTCGTTATTCTCATTTTTAGCCGTTCGTCAATCATACAAGTACGTTGACTCTCTTGCACTCATTAAATCATAAAATTATCGATCAGTCGTGTTTTACCGATGTATACTGCCATTGCTACAAGACCCGGGCTCTTTAAGGTGTCTACCTGCTGCATAGTAAGACCATCTACTGCTTTTACATAGTCAATCTTAGCCAGCGGCTCTTTCTCAATGTTCTCTTTCATAAGGGCAACCAGTTTTTTCGCATCCGTCATACCTTCTTCTACCAGTTTCTGCCCCATAAAGATAGTTTTGCTCAGTACAAGGGCTGCTTTCCGCTCTTCCGGAGACAAATAGGTATTTCTGGAGCTCTTAGCAAGACCGTCTTCTTCTCTGACGATTGGGCAACCAATAACAGTAACATCCATATTCAGATCTTCTACCATATGTTTGATAACAGCCAGCTGCTGCGCATCCTTCTGTCCAAAATATGCGCGATCCGGCTGAACGATATTAAACAGCTTATTTACAACGGTACATACTCCACGGAAATGAACCGGGCGGCTCAGACCGCAAAGTTCCTCTGTAAGTACAGACATGTCTACAAAAGAACTGAATCCGTCAGTATACATCTCACTTGCTTCCGGATGAAAAATCAGATCTGCTCCAAGACTCTCACAATATGCGCTGTCTTTCTCCAGGTCTCTCGGATAGCTCTCCAGATCCTCTGTCGGGCCAAACTGCATCGGGTTTACGAAAATACTTACGACTACTTTATCATTGTCTTTTCTTGCTGCGCTGATCAGACTTCCATGTCCCTCATGCAGATATCCCATTGTCGGTACAAAACCTACGCTCTGTCCTTCTTTTTTCCATCCTTTTACAAGTTCTCTTACTTCTTTGACCGTTGTTACTACTTTCATTGATTCGGTTCCTCTCTTTATTACAGTTATTTTTTATTCTAAACATATATTCCCTGGTTTTATTTCATAAACCATCACCGATAGATACATGCCTCATATTTTGATAATCGATCCGTCTTTTCCCAGATCTAGTATAACTTACCCAGCACGTCATCCGAAATGGCAAATGTATGCTCCTGTGCCGGAAATGTTCCTGCTTTTGTCTCCGCAATATAATCTGCAAATGCCTGTTTCATAATCTCTCCTACAGAAGCAAACTGTTTTACAAATTTCGGTTTCATGTCAGAATACATAGCAAGCATATCCTGATATACAAGCACCTGTCCGTCACAGCCTGAACCTGCCCCGATACCGATTGTCGGAATGGAAATGGATTTTGTGACAAGCTCAGCCAGCTTTGCCGGAACGCATTCCATTACAAGCATGGATGCACCTGCTTCCTCTACGGCTTTTGCATCTTCCAGAAGCTGTTTTGCTGCGGCTTCACTCTTGCCCTGTACTTTAAATCCGCCAAATGCATTGACAGACTGCGGCGTCAGACCGATATGGGCACACACCGGAATCTGCGCATCTACAATAGCACGGATCTGCGGGCATACTTTTGCACCGCCTTCCAGTTTCACACCATTGGCACGGCCTTCTTTCATCAGACGGCCTGCATTTACAACCGCATCATATACGGATGTCTGATAAGACATAAATGGCATATCTGCCAGTACAAATGCATTCTTCGCGCCGCGGGCAACTGCCGCTGTATGATGGATCATATCTTCCATTGTAACAGAAATAGTATCCTCATAGCCGAGTACCACATTTCCCAGGGAATCACCAATCAAAAGCACATTGATTCCTGCCTCATCCATCAGACGTGCCATAGAATAATCATAGCAGGTCAGCATAGAGATCTTATCGCCATCCATTTTTTGTTTCTGTAATGTTGTTACTGTATTTTTCATGATTGAATCGTCCTTTCTATCTCCTGATAATCCCTGTTTGCATGTTTTTCCTTTGCCACACGAAGCACCTGTCTGGACAACGTTTTATAAACTTTTTTCTCCTCTTCATTTAATACTTGAAGATGATCCAGCACTGTAGACAGATCATTTCTCTCGATTGGCCCGGTCAGTGCATCCTTCGGACCATATGCTGCAATATTTTCCGCATTTCCCAAAATCAACGGCACCAGCGCCTGATGCGCATTTTTTCTGGAAAATCCACATTTTACCAGCATATCCTCACACATGGCCACCAGACCGACATAGAGATTACTGGTCATAGCTGCACATGCATGATAAAGCATCTTATCTTTACTCTGAATCCTTGCAGTCGGGTTGCCAAATCCCTCAAAAAACTGCTGAAACCAGTTCAGATACTTCTCATGTCCTTCAATTGTGAAAAATGCCTGTGAAAGCTCTTTGTATGAATTGTACTTGTCATTGATTGCAAAGAGCGGATGGATAGAATAGCCATATGCATGATAACGGCTGATATCCGAAAAGACGGCGGAACTTAACGATCCGCTGAAATGACTGATGATCTTATTCTCAATCGGAAGCAATTTCAACTGTTCCCAGACAACGGAAATCATCCGATCCGGTACTGCCAGAAAAATCGCATCACTATCCTCTACCAGAAAACTGATCTTGTCATACGCTCTGGTATTGGTAAATTTTGCCGCCTCAAGGGCAGACTGGTAGGTACGGCTGTAATAGCCAACTACTCTGACGCCGCGCTCGGTTAGATATTTTCCAAGGGATACCCCTACTTTCCCTGCGCCGATAAATCCTATCTTCATACACATCCCTCCATTCATCACGGAGAGGACAGTGAGTCTCATTCGTTATCCGATATGAGCTCCTTCATTAAGAATAAACTTCTTCATTCAATGTAATTCTTTTCGGTATAGTTTCTTTTCTGAATACTATCCTTTGCCTAAGATAACACCATTTTTTTTTAAAGTAAACCCCTTATTTTAAATTTTTCTTTTTATTTTTATTGATTTTTACCTATTCTATAAAAACCGCAGGGAATGATATCTCACACATATCATTCTCTGCGGTCACCTGCATTTTTATTTACCTTACGCACAAAAGATATTCCTGCTTCCAGGTTTCAAGAAGCTGCTGTCGTTTCTCTCTGGTAATCCTTCCCTGTTCATCCAGAAATGTTTGCAATTTCTGCCGTTCTGTGGATACTCCGTTTCCGGCTGTCGCTTTATGGAATCGTTCAATAGCATCCCGCATCACAGAAAACGTAAGCTGCATCCCTGTTTCCTGTATTTCCTCATCCTGTGCATCCGTATCATCTTCAGACAATTTCAGATAATTTTCTGCAAACAGATATGCCTCCCTGCTTCTGGCATTGTGATTTTGCTTATATGCCTGCCGGAAACATTCAGCAGCCTCCGGAAACAGAAATAACCGTGCATATGCCACACCACGATTATGATACAGTGCTCCCCGCAACTCATCTGTCATCTTCTCGCTATTTTCCCGTTCCAGAAGCTGCCCATATTCCAGTGCTGCCATAACATATCGTTTCTGCTGCAGATACTGATCCGCCTTTAATTTTCTGCACTCCAGGGCGGTCTTTCCATCCATATTCTGGAAAAGTTCTTCAAAGGAAGCTAATTCCTCCGCAGTATACAGACAGCTTTTTTTCAGGATCAAAAACGCAGAAGGATACAGCGACTTGTTCTGAAACAGACTGCGATCCAGCTCTGCGCCAAACTTCGTATACCCAAGATCCCTGGCGATCCATACCGCCAGTTCATGGCAGAGGAAGCTGCGATCCAGCAGATAATAATTCTGTTCTATATAATAACAGATCTCCTCCATGGAAAAAAGCGCCACTCCAGTCGATTCGATTCGAAATGGCTGCTCTGCCTGTTTTCCTGTACATAAAATCAATTTACCCATTCTGTCCACCTGTTCATACAACTTAATCTTATCATATTCAAAGACCGATTAATCCAATGCAATCTCTTCTACCCATTCTGATCCTGTAGAAGCAAAAAATTCTCCGAATCCAAGATCCGTTACCGTCACATGCAATGTATGCGCATCGTAGCAGACCGTATGAATCCGTATTTTTCTCGTCTTTTCCGCACGTTTCCATACATCATCCAGCTGCATGGCACAAAGCTGTGGCGTGCGATCCCCCCGTCTTTTTACAGAAAAATCAATCGACGTACTTCCCATCAAGATCACATCCAGCTGTTTTTCCTGTTCAAACCAGTCTTCCCCTGACACCGTAAGCGGATAGTAAATCTCTTCTCCATCTGCAGACAATTGCAATCCCACATCTGTACCGGTCTTATAATCACAATCATACCGATAGTTCCATGCAGTTGGATTCTGTCGGATATAAGCCCCATAAGCGGCACCTTTTGTATACAGATTTTTTCCAATAAAAACTCTCCGGTTCGGTCCAAGTACCCGTAAGGTCTCTGAAAGCCAGTTACCGTCAAAACCATCGCCCAGCAGATACACACCGGATACGATCCGTTTTGCAAAAGACTGACGCAGCACATTTGCAAAAAAGGCATCCTTTTCCTTTCCCGCATCCTCCGGCCAGTAAGGTGTTTCCCATTCCCTGCAACCACACTGCACCAGCTGCGGCATCTCTCTCCCATCTCGCGCAAGAAGCGTAAAACGTATCCGATGTTCAGAAAAATCAAACATGGCAATATCATGCTTCCATACCGAAGGCTCCTGATGAAAGGTATAATAATAAAAGCTCTCGCCATAATCGATCCAGAATACAGAATCCACATCATTCTGCAACAGATCCCGTATTTTTTTCAGAACCCGTACACCACTCAATGTGATCTCCGGAATCGTGATCAAAAGATGCTGTTCATAGTCTCCTTCCGGATACAGACGATCTTTCATCCGGATCAGTCTGCGCAGGTAAATCGCCAGATGCTCTGCTGCCTGCGCAAAAGTCTCTGTATCCACCTGATCTCTTGCCCGCAGGAACAGATGATCATAAAATTCCCCCTCCAGACTGCCACACTTTTTCTCCGCCTCTGCGCCATACAGATAACGGTCACTTTTTCCAATATACAGACTGGTGGGAAAACATCCCGTCTCCTCCGGCTTCTGTACGCTGGCGCTTACCGGTTCTTTTTCCCCCGGGCCCAGAAAACTTACCATCGCCCGGTTATCGTCCAGATCAATTCCGATATATAACTTTTTTCTCTCCGGATCTATGTTTCTCATACAATTCACCACTCTGCCGCTGACGCTGGCGGCATAAATATTCTGTCTAAAAACGGTGTGCGTCCTTTACCATTTGCGACTTCTACAACGGCTGGAACAGATCCGCCGTCATATCCATCATTTCTGCATATTTTTTCAGTTTCTCCGTCTGAGTGACCGTCTCTTCCAGCGCCTGGTTCAGTACATGATATCTGGAAACCGGACGCTGCACGATCTCGGAAGGTGTCAGACGTTCCGTTCCTGATTTCAATGTGCGGTCTGCACTGTCGTAGAAACGATATTCCATCAGATCCCCTGCGAACAGATAAACCGGAAGCACATACAGCCCTGGAATGCTTTCCCTGACAGTTACATCTTCCCGGCTTACCGTTCCACGTCCATGAATCTGCAGCACACAGTGTATCGTCTGTTCCGGCACGGCAGACAGACTGAGATACCTTCTGTCGTGAAGCAGGTATTTTTCAAGAAACCGCTCTGGAAGCAACGTATAAAAAGGGAAATACCTTCCCTGCCGGATGGCGGATTCAAATAAATTCCGGAATTCTTTTTCCTTTCCATCCCATCCATGTTCGCAGTACCACTTCAGCATCGCTGTCTCACAGCAGTAATTGATCTTTCTTCCACTTCTAAAAGAATACTGCAGATATTCAAAAATCTCCTCCGGAACATTCTCATTATCATATACATAGTTTCTGGAAAAATAAGATACATATGCCTGTCGCAGCTGTTCCGTCTGTGGCATCTTGCAGATTGCCCGGAAATACTCCACATGATCCTCCGGGAATACTTCTGAAAAAATCATCTTTGTCAAAAGCTCTTCCTGATATTCTGACACATCTATCCCGGAAGTCTCTGCCTGACGGATTGCGCGATCCAGTTCATCAATACTGCCATCCATCGTCTCCAGACTAAGCATGTCATAATAAGTATCTTCTTCTGATTCCGCAACTGACAGACTGGCAGACAAATCCTCTTTCTTTTTTGTCAGCTTTTCAGATCCTGCATCAGACTCTCTCTTAATATATTTCTGTCCGGGCAATCTCCGGTTTTCTCCCGGAATGACCGGATTTAACCGAAATCCTTCTGTCAGACAGCAGCGTCTGCCGAAATTGTCTTCAAACAGCACACGATAATTTTTTCCATGGACAATAAAAAATGCCGTATTTTGAACGATAGGAATCGTCTCTTCCGTCTTTAGCGATTCTTCGCAGACCACCACACCGGAAAACAGATTCTCACTACATGTTACTTTATAATGACGCAGGCTCTGTTCCAGCACTTCCTGGCGCACTTCCCCAGGTTTATACAGGATAAAATATCTGCAGATCTCAGCAATATCATCACTCATGTGCTGTCTTTGCAGCTCTTCCGTCACAAAAGCAGCCGCCAGCTTTTCGTAAGTCTGCCATTCCCGTCCGATAGATTTCCGTTTTCTCACTGCATATGCATAGATTCTAGCCCGGTATACGGCAGGTATCTCTGTCTTCTGCGCAAAGTACTGTATCACATTTTTGGGAATATCCCTGTCATTTTTACGCCAGGACTGTATATAAGCCTCAAAGAGTCCTGCTATCCGCATATGCTTTTCTACACCTTTGGCAAACCAGCTCAGATACATCTCTCCGGACTGATTATTTTTGATCAGGTAGGTACAAATGGCACGGATGACCATATCACTCCGCATTACTTTATAACAGCGTCCCAGCAGCCAGAAGAAACGGGGACGGAACTGTGTTTCCCTGGAAGCCGCATTTATGATTACAGAAATCATCTGTTCTGTAAGAAGCTTCTGCCTTGCAATCCAGTATAAGATCCGAAACTCTGCATTATCTATACCACGCAGAATCTGTGGATGTGATTTTAAGATCAGATAGGCTTCCATATACAGCAGCGGACTTGCCCAGCCTTTTTCAATACAGTTTTTAATACCTACGTATTTTTCTTTCAGCTGTTCCCCGCAATCTTCACATAATGTGATGGTAAGCTGTATCGGCAGCAGCTGATCCGGATTTTTACGGATAACCATCTGCAGATCCTGGATCAGAACATCTCTGGCTTTTTCTGTCTCTGCACTAGTCTCTTTTCCATATTCATACAGATAATCCAGAAAACGGAAATAACCCCACTGCACAGTATGCTTCTTTCGGCATGCCGCAGAAACATCCTCCAGCAGATTATCAGCCTCTTCCTTCTTTCCCGCAAGCAAAAGCACATGTACTCGATACAGCGCATTCCTGATATCTGATGGATTCCTCTCCTCCATCTCCTGCAAAAGTTCCAATGCGCCCTGTGTCCAGTCTTCCGCAGATACCCGGTTCAGCCTGTAATCAATATACAATTTTTCAAGCGTAAACATTGCCTTTCTCTGAAAACGATGGGCTGCACAAAGTACATCAGGCCGACTCTCACCTGATTTTTTTACCTGAATCTGTACTTCACTGCATTCAAATGCTGTCTGTAACGTAATCTTAGCGCAATTTATGCCGGCATGCATCTTCTCAACACATACAACATACGGAATCACAGCTTTTTTTCCGATAAAATCATCCGAAATGATCCGCGTTTTCTCCAGTCGGATAAACGGTGCATCACAACTGACATGAAGATCCGCATACCCCCATTCTGTCCGACTGACCTTTAATTCCTGCTGACTGTCTGCAGAAAGGTTTCCAAGATCAAGCTCTTTTTCTCCCACTTGAATAAAACTGCGTTTCTTTTTGCCGATACCGATCAGAAATTCTTCCATTTCATGACCGGTACAGCTTCTGCTGCAAAGTCCTTCATACAGCAGCTCTGTCCTTATATCCGGAAAAATATTTTTAAAATATTTCGATTGAAACACACACAGTGCTTCCTCCCAGTTGAGTTTTGCAAGATTTGCAAAATCATTGATGGTTTTAATCTTTCCAATAGATGATCTGTGATAATATCTGACCGGATTTGCAGTAAAAGGCAGCAGATATTCTCCGCAGCTGGAAGAAATGACAAACTGACCGTTGTCCGGGTTTCCTTCTGTAACATTTGCTGCTTCATACACGAACTCTATCTGTGCCTGCATCCCGTCAAACTGTGTTGTCACGCACTTCATCCGCGGATTTTTACAGCAGATCATGCCCCTGGCACGCTGCTCATCGGAAACTGTAATCCGAAAACTGCCATGATAAGTTTCCTCTTCTCTTACATCAAATGCTATCTTTTCCTCTGAAAAAATAAGTTTCGGATGCTGATATTCATATGTTCCTCTGATTAAATTTTGAATTTTCTTACGCAAAATACCACCTGTTTGTTGCTTTTCCTGTAGATACCGATATAATAGATATAATGTATTAAGTATAAGCTATTTAGAAATATCTTGCAACTACAGGAGGAACATCATGTTAAAACACAGAGATCACTTTCATGGCAGTGATTTAGAAAAAATAGAAGCTATCTATGGCATAAAAAAAGAAGAGATTACCAGTTTTTCTGCAAACGTAAATCCACTTGGTATTTCTCCTATGCTGCGTGAACAGCTGGCAGATAAGATTGACGCCATTTCCAGCTATCCGGACCGGGAATACACTTCTCTGCGAAAATGCATTGCAGAATACTGCGGTACCGAATATGAGAATATCATTGTAGGAAATGGTTCTACGGAGCTGATCTCCCTTTTTATCCAAGTTCAGCACCCGAAAAAGACTATGATCATCGGACCTACCTACTCTGAATATGAGCGTTCCGTTTCTTTAGAAGGCGGCAGCTGTCTGTATTATCCACTGAAAGAGGAAGATGATTTTACGCTGAATACGGAGCATTTTCTTCAAAAATTAAATGAGACCATCGACCTTCTGATCATCTGCAACCCGAACAATCCGACATCTTCTGCCATCGGGCGAAAAGATATGCGGAAAATTCTGGATGCCTGCATGGAATACGGTATCTTTCTTATGATAGATGAAACATATGTGGAATTTGCCAATAATTACAACGAAGTAAATGCCGTACCTCTTACCTCCTATTATAATAATCTGATCATACTCAGGGGAACTTCGAAGTTTTTTGCCGCACCGGGTCTGCGTCTTGGATATGCGATTACTGGAAATAAAGACCTGATTGATTATATCAACACTCATAAAAATCCGTGGATGATCAATTCTCTGGCTGTCGTAGCCGGCGAAATTATGTTCAAAGATCAGGACTACATTCAGAAAACCCGTCATCTGATCTCCTCCGAACGGGACAGAATGTTCCAGAAGTTGGCTTCACATCCGGATTTCAAGCCATATCCGGCAAGTGCTAACTTTATTCTGGTTCGCTTATTAAAAGATTCTCTGACATCTGAATATCTATTTGATAAAGCGATTCGTCAAAAAATGATGATCCGGGACTGCTCAACCTTCCCGTTTCTTGACAACTCTTATATCCGGTTCTGTATCATGAATCCGGAAATGAACGACAAACTGTTGGAATGTTTGTTAAGTGAATAAACAACAGATAGTTATTATACGGGGAACATAAAATATTATGAAACGTTGGCTAACAAGAATTTTTTTAGATTATTTCAGACATTGGAAAGACACCCTGAAATGGGTGCTTTTTTCCATTCTGTCTGGCATCGCCATCGGTCTGGTGGGTACGGCCTTTTATTTTTGTATGGATCTGGTAACAGAAATCCGTTTTGAACATCCATGGCTGATCTGTCTGCTGCCCGCTGCCGGTCTGCTCATTACAGGCGCCTATCAGCTTTTAAAAGATGAAAATGACAGTGGAACAAACCTGATCCTTTCTGCCATTCATTCCGGAGATAATATTCCGCTGCGCATGGCGCCGCTTATCTTCTTTTCCACACTGATCACGCATCTTTTCGGCGGTTCTGCCGGAAGAGAAGGCGCCGCATTGCAGCTTGGTGGAAGCATTGGAAGCGGCATCGGAACACTGTTTCGCTTCAGCGACAAAGAGCAGAAAGTGCTGATCATGTGTGGTATGAGCGCCGCTTTCTCAGCGGTATTTGGCACACCGCTGGCAGCTGCCATTTTTGCCATGGAAGTGGTCAGCGTCGGCATTATGCATTATTCTGCATTGCTGCCCTGTGTCATCTCCTCTCTGATCGCCCATCAGATTGCTGTTGCCTTTGGCGCCACAGCAGAATCTTTTGCAATATCAAACATTCCTTCCGTTGCAATCGTTCCAGCTCTTGAAATTGCGCTGCTGGCAGTCTTATGCGCCCTTGCCAGCATCCTGTTTTGTATCCTGCTGCATCAGACCGGACATCTGTTCCAGAAGCTGTTTACGAATAAATATCTGCGCATCGTCATCGGTGGCCTGATCATTATAGCGCTGACTGCACTTGTAGGAAACCAAAACTACAACGGTACTGGCATGAACGTCATTCAACAGTGTTTTCAGGGAAGCACTCCTCCACTTGCATTTCTGTTGAAAATGGTATTTACTGCCATCACATTAGCAGTTGGCTATAAAGGCGGAGAGATTGTTCCTTCCTTCTTTATCGGAGCGACTCTGGGTTGTTTTTTCGGAACCGTTGCAGGCATCTCTCCATCCCTGTGTGCAGCTGTGGGTATGGGAGCTGTTTTCTGTGGCGTCACAAACTGCCCGATCACATCCCTGCTGATCTGTTTCGAGCTGTTCGGATTTGAGGGAATGCCTTATTATCTGCTGGCGATCGCCATCTCCTATGTGGTATCCGGCTATTACGGACTGTATCAGTCACAAAAGATTGTGTACTCCAAATATAAAAATGCTTATATTAACAGAAAGACGCTTTAAGAATACTGTCTGTAAAACAAGCAGATAGCCCCCTGTATCATCGGCATGAAAACACTCATTTTCATGCCAGATGATACAGGGGGCTATTTTTGACTATATTACAAAACAAATATATGGCGTTACTGATTCAGCTCCTGTTTAAACGTCCGGATATAATCCTTCGCCTTATCCAGATCATAATCGCAGCCTTCCATCAGATTAATGAAATGAGATCCTACGATGGCACCATCAATCACATCCTTCAGCGGTTCCAAATCCGCAGCAGCACGGATGCCGAATCCCATCATAACCGGAATCTCGGACTGTTCTTTGACTATGCCAAGATATTCATGAATAGATTTGTGGAAGCTTCCGCCCTGTCCGGTCACACCCATAGCTGATACGCAATAAACGAATCCTCTTGCATCTTTTAAAATCTCCGGAATCCTCTGTTTGGATACCGGCGCTACCAGCTGGATCAGGATTGGCGCATTCTCATCTGACATATGATTTTTCAGATCATCCTGCTCTTCAAGTGGCAGATCCGGGATGATCAGTCCGTCGATTCCGGCTGCTTCACAGCGTTTTATAAATGCTTCCAGCCCATAATGAAAGATTGTATTATAGTACATCATAAAGACGATGGGCATATTAACACCGTCTTTTCTTACCTGTTCTACCAGTGCAAACGTGTTCTCCAGATTGGTTCCTTTTAAAATAGAACGATAAGATGCATCCTGAATGACCGGACCATCTGCAATCGGATCGGAAAACGGCACTCCGATTTCCAGCACATCTGTACCCGCTTCTTCCTGTGCTTTGATGAGTTCTGCACATCGTTCCATATCCGGAAGTCCTGCGGTAATATATGTGATAAATGCTTTTTCATTGTTCTGTTTTAACTGTGCAAATCTTTCTTCTATACGGTTCATACGACTCTTCTCTCCTTAGTTTTTATAACCTTTTCCTGCAAAATAATCTACGATCGTATTGACATCTTTATCGCCTCTTCCGGAAAGACAGATAATCATGGACTGATCCATTGTCATTTCTTTTGCTTTTTTCAGTGCATATGCTACTGCATGAGCGCTTTCGATTGCCGGAAGAATGCCTTCCAGACGGGTCAGCTCATCCAGTGCTGCCATCGCTTCTATATCTGTGATTGGCACATAGTTGACTCTTCCGGAATCTTTCAGATAAGCGTGCTCCGGTCCGACACCCGGATAATCAAGCCCTGCGGAAATAGAATGCGCGATCTGAACATTTCCATCTTTATCCTGTAACAGATAAGACTTCATTCCGTGAAGGATGCCCACCTGACCGCCTGCCATAGATGCTGCATGCTCCTCGGTATCCACGCCTTTTCCTGCTGCTTCTACGCCAATCAGCTCTACATCTGGCTCATCAATAAATTCAGCGAACATTCCGATAGAGTTGGAACCGCCGCCTACACATGCCATAACCACATCCGGATTTTTTCCTTCTGCTGCCAGATGCTGTGCTTTTGCTTCTTTACTGATGACACGCTGGAATTCTTTAACCATCTTTGGATACGGATATGGTCCTACCGCAGAACCGATGATATAGAATGTATCCTCTGCAGTTTTTGCCCATGTACGGATTGCCTCGTTTGTGGCATCTTTTAAAGTCTTACTGCCGGATTCCACACTATGTACCTCTGCTCCCAGCAGTTTCATGCGAAAAACATTCAGTGACTGGCGTTCGATATCTTCTGCTCCCATATATACGGTACATTCCATATTAAAAAGCGCTGCGCCTGTAGCCGTAGCCACACCATGCTGACCTGCACCAGTCTCGGCAATGACTTTCTTCTTGCCCATTCTCTTTGCAAGAAGGATCTGTCCCAGAACATTGTTGATCTTGTGCGCGCCGGTATGATTTAAATCTTCCCTTTTCAGATAAATCTTTGTGCCATATTTTTCACTGAGACGCTCTGCATAATATAAAGGAGTTTCTCTTCCAACATACTGTTTCAGGTAATAATTATAAGTTTCCATAAATTCCGGATCATGGATCGCATCCTCAAATGCCTCATCGATCTCCTGCAGCGTATTCTGTAAAGACTCCGCTACAAACTGTCCGCCGTATGCTCCGTAATAACTTTTTTTACTCATCTCTGGTATTCCTCCTGAATGTTTTTAAAGCGAAAAAGAACTCTTTATGCAATAAAAAAATCCCCGACTGCCTTGCAGTCAGGGACGAATTATCGTGGTGCCACCCTTGTTTGCTGTCTCATACTTTTTCGAGTCTCTCATATTTATATACTCTCAACACAACTCTGAATAAACTATGTCCACAGCCTCTTACCGATACATCATTATATCGTACTTCTGTAACGTGAAGTCCACGGCATCCGCTACTTGCTCCTGCTTTCGCTTTGCATCTCACAAATCCATTCCTTTAAATCTTACCTGTCGGATCCCACCAGTCCCGACTCTCTGGAAAGCAGTCATTTAAAGTACTACTTTTGCTCATTGATTTTCGCTATGGGTGTATTTTAGCACTTCAATGTTGTAAAGTCAACGGAAAATTTTTGATTTAGGAAATAAAAATATACATCAATGCTTATCTACTGCCAATCAGGACTTTTTACCTTATCATGTTACGTGCAAACGAAGATAAAAAGAAACACGCTCCACTTCTTGCATGTTCTTCTGAATATGCTTATAATAAGCTATTGTATCGCTTTGAGGCATAAACCATGCTTCCAGGAAAAATATTATTGTCACGAAATATATTATCGTAGGAGAACCAACATGCATACTGAAAAAAAACATTTATTACAACGAAATAGCATGGTCTGGCTCTGTGCCCTGATCTGCACCGCATTATGGGGAAGTGCTTTTCCCTGCATCAAGGTCGGCTATGCCATGTTCGGAATCACACCCACAGATACAGCTTCCCAGATGCTGTTTGCCGGTGTCCGCTTTTTCTGTGCCGGCATTCTTACCATTCTCATGGGCAGTATCGGACAGCGCCGGTTTTTAAGGCCAAAAGCTTCTTCTATTCCGAAGATCCTGACTCTGTGCATGTTTCAGACTGTCATCCAATATGTATTATTTTACATCGGCCTCGCACATACAACTGGCGTAAAAGGCTCTATCCTTGGTGGCATCACGCCGATCTTTTCCATCTTGCTCGCCTGTCTGCTGTTTCGACAGGAACGCTTTACCGGTGGAAAACTGATCGGCTGTATCGCCGGACTTGCCGGTATTATCCTTGTGAATCTGAACGGAAGCGCCATGTCCATGGAATTTTCTCTGACGGGTGAAGGCTTCATGATCCTGTCTTCCCTGTCCTCTGCTTTTTCCGCAGTCTTTTTAAAGATTTTTTCTAATGGGGAAAAAGGCGAAGACCCGGTGGTTCTCAGTGGCTACCAGTTTTTTACCGGTGGACTGATTATGATCCTCATCAGCTTCCTTGCCGGTGGACGTCTGTCCGGTTTTACTCCATCCTCAGTGCTCCTGCTGTTGTACATGGCTTTTATCTCAGCTGCCGCCTACACGTTGTGGGGAATGCTGTTGAAATACAACCCGGTATCCAAGATCACGATCTTTGGTTTTATGATTCAGGTCTTTGGTGTGCTGCTATCCACGCTGATCCTGCGGGAAGGAAACAGTTTTGGTATTCAGACACTACTGGCGCTGGTGCTGGTATGTATCGGAATCTTACTGGTCTCCAAAAAATCAAAAGTTCGCAACTAATGTCTGTTGATTTTCAAATGAGATATATTTGTTTAACCTGATAAAGCAAAACCCCTTTCAACAATGTATATCTCAAATAATATAATTTATTTCAACAGCATCATATATCTCAAACACCTAATTTATCTCAAATAATATAATTTCTATGGAGCTGCGTATCTAATACGTCAGCTCCATCTTTTTTTCAATAAATACTGGTTTTTCCAAAAATTTAAGATTTGAAACACACTTATTTTAGAAATCCGTGATACAATATTTTTTAACGTTAAATATACTTGTCTGATCAAGCGTAGCAGATTATCTTTTATATGATTCTTTCTATAAAAGCATCTGACCGTTTTTCCTTACAGGCATATCAGTCATCCTGCACAGTATCATTTCATTTACATATGACAGGATATTTTCAAAATATACAGAATACCTGACCAGATCATGAATATATCTGGCTCGTATCAGAAAGAGGTTTCATATGGGAAAAATCATTGGAATAGATCTTGGAACAACGAACAGCTGTGTGGCTGTCATGGAAGGAGGACAGCCAACCGTTATCGTCAATGCGGAAGGCAGCCGTACCACTCCTTCTGTCGTAGCTTTTACAAAAAATGGGGAGCGACTGGTGGGAGATACTGCAAAACGGCAGGCGGTAACGAATCCTGACCGTACAATCTCTTCTATAAAAAGAGAAATGGGCAGAAATTATACAGTAAATATCGATCATAAAAAATATACGCCACAGGAAATTTCTTCCATGATCCTTCAAAAACTGAAAAAGGATGCGGAAGCGTACCTTGGCGAACCGGTTACGGATGCTGTCATTACCGTTCCGGCATATTTTGACGATGCTCAGAGAAAAGCGACCAAAGATGCCGGTCGTATCGCCGGACTGAATGTACACCGCATCATCAATGAGCCTACCGCAGCCGCGCTGGCTTACGGACTGGATAATGCGATCCCACAAAAAATTCTTGTGTATGATCTGGGCGGCGGCACTTTCGATGTCTCTGTAATTGAGATCAGCGAAGGTATGATCGAAGTTCTCGCCACTGCCGGAAACAACCGTCTGGGCGGGGATGATTATGACAAACGTATCTGCGATTATCTCCTCCGGGAATTCCAGCAGCTGGAAGGCGTCAACCTCGCCAAAGATCCGGTCGCTTTGAAACGAGTAAAGGAAGAATCTGAAAAAGCAAAGATTGCGCTCTCTTCCGCTACTGTAACTAATATCAACCTGCCTTATATTTCTGCCAACCGCAACGGCCCGGTACATATGGATATCACACTGACCCGTGCAAAATTTGAAGAACTGACACAGGATCTGACAGAAAGCACTGCTGGTCCGGTACAAACGGCTCTGGCAGATGCAGGGCTTCGTCCTGCAGATCTTTCAAAAGTGCTGTTAGTCGGAGGTTCTACGAGAATCCCAGCGGTACAGGAGAAAGTCCGCCATCTGCTCGGTCAGGAACCAAGCAAAAACTTAAACCCGGATGAATGTGTCGCGCTGGGTGCTGCCATCCAGGGCGGTAAACTTGCCGGAGACAGCTCTCTCAATGAGATCCTTCTGATGGATGTCACGCCACTGACGCTTTCCATCGAAACGGTAGGCGGTGTCTCCACACCACTGATCCAACGCAACACCACGATCCCGACCCGTTACAGTCAGGTATTTACAACTGCACAGAACTTTCAGACTTCTGTTGTTATCAAAGTATTGCAGGGCGAGCGTCAGTTTGCAAAAGACAACAAACTGCTGGGCAAGTTTACACTCCGCGGCATCCGTCGTGCCATGGCAGGCGTACCACAGATCGAGGTTACCTTTGACATCGATGCAAACGGTATCGTAAATGTTTCTGCCAAAGATCTGGGCACCGGCAAAGAACAGCATATCACGATCACGACCAGCAGCAATATGTCTGATGAAGAGATCGAAGAAGCCGTTCAAAACGCGGCCGAATATGCTGCTACCGACACCCAGAGAAAGACCTGTTTTGACCTGTATTCCGAATCACAGCAGCTGATCCGCAAGGCAGAAAATGCCATTGTTAAGACAAAGAAACAGTTGGATCGGCAGACAAAATCCCTGATCCGTTCCGATATCATCAACCTGCAAAAAGCCATGCGCCGGGTAAAACCAGCCGATATGACGCCGGAACAGCAGCAGGCGATCCAGGATGCGAAATTCAAGCTGGAAGGTTCCGCAGAATATGCGTTCCAGTTGCTTGACAATGATGCTCAGGTTTAAATAAAATCTGACTACAAAAAAGATTATCCTGATATCCAGACAAAATGTTTTTCAAACAGTTTCTCCTAGATATTGAAGGATAATCTTTTATTTCTTAATCTAAATTTTCCACTAATCTCTTCTAAGTTTTCCGGTAAATGAAACAAAGATGTGAAAATTGAGACATTTTTTCATATACGTTACACCCATGTGTTTATCTGATATTTCAGATATATGTGTAAATTTTACTCGCATATATGGATCGTTGCCTGCTCCACCTGATGCTCTTCGATCAGACTGATATGGATCATCAGCCCCGGCAGCTGCAGATCGATGTTCTGCGGACCATCCTCCGGCACCATGCCAAGGGCGTCAAAGATCAGACCGGTAAAGGTATCATACTCTTCATTTTCAAAGGACACTCCGATGGCATCTTCCAGATCGTCCAGAGTAGCATTTCCAGTCACGGACCAGGTCGTATCGTTGATACGACGAATCTTTGGCTCGTCTTCCCGGATCTCCGGCACATTTGCCTCCAGTTTTCCTACAAGCTGTTCGATCAGGTCATTGAGAGTAACGATACCTACCATGCCGCCGTACTCATCCAGCACCACTGCCATGGTATAACCTTTGCTTCGCATATTCCTAAAAAGCTGATCGGCTTTGATCGTCTCCGGTACAAAATATGCCGGTTTGACCGCATGGGCAACGATATTTTCCCTTGTCTTGTCATCCAGTCGGAAATAATCTTTTGCATTCAGTATTCCCACGATATGATCCGGGGATTCCTCGCAGATTGGATACAGTGTATGACGGGTATCATGGATCGTCTCTTTCCACGTCTGGTCATCATCCTCCATCCAGAGCATATCCACATCCGTTCTGTGTGTGGCGATCTCTTCTGCGTCCAGATCGTCAAATTCAAACACATTCTGGATAAACTCCTTTTCTTCATAGTCAATGGCGCCCTTTTCACTGCCGGCGTCCACAAGCATACGGATCTCTTCCTCACTGACCGCTCCGTGTTCTTCGCTGACATCCACATTTGCCATTTTCAAGATGCCTTTTGAAATGCCGTTAAGAAATCCGGCAAGTGGTGCAAAGAGTGCGGATACCGCCGCTGCGATCCCGGAAAGCGTCCGCGCCATCTTCACAGATTCTTTCGCTGCTGCCCGTCGTGGTACGATTTCCCCAAAGATCATGGTCACACAGACCAGTATCAATATGACGATAATCACAGCTACCGTATGTACTGCTCCATAGGAACAATGCGCTCTGACTGCCTCATTCTTCAGAAGCTGCTCTGTCAGCGGATCTGCAAACCGTTCCGACACAAATGCGCTGTTTAAAAATCCGCAGAACATTACCGCTGTCCGCATCCGAGTGATAAATTTTTCCGGCGCTTCTTTTAATCTGTTCAGACGCTCCCACTTACGGTCTTTTTCTTCCTCTTCCGTCTCTGATTTTCTTTTATTCGCTGATAATATGCTGATCTCCGCACTGGAAAATACCGCATATAATACGATCAAAATAATCTGGATCAAGATCCATATGCCTGTTGTTGCTTTCAAGTCTCTGTTCTCTCCTCTATATACTTATCTATGTTTTTTATCTAACACCGTTATTTTATATCTTCATGCCGTCAAACATTACCATCCAATTATCAGAAAAACAGCATGAGACATGACCTGTGTGGAAATTACGCTTCCGCACAGGCCATGTCTCATATATTTTTCTGTATCGTCTCTGTGTTGTTACACAAACGTCTGTTGTATTATGATCAGGGTCACTGTCGCCTGTTTCCATTTCTTTTTCACAATCTCCTCGTCAAATATATATTTCATATATTATCTGGATTGAGAAATATTGTCAAGTAACCTTACCCCGATTTCATATTTTACCGCTTTCTTTAACAATTTTTTCATTGCTTTCATAGATTTTATGTATAGCTTTCTTTTACTATATTCACACGATTATCCATTCCACCACATTTTTTCGGTAGCACAAATAGTCATGAAAATATTTCTTCACAACCTTCTCCCCGCATACAACACATATACCCGCAGAAAAACTATGCCTGAATTTTTTCCAGAAGAGAAAGAAGTGTCTCCTGCTCTTCTGCCGTTTCCGGCTTCCATGCCTGACACATCATTGCAACAATCTCATTTCTGCTTAATGCATTTTTTCCTGTTCTGTCATAATTTTTCTCCATTTCTGTTCATTCAATCTTCCAACAAAAATCGCAGATACCGCTCAACGCCCGAATATCTGCACGGTTTTCGTAAAATATAGAATTAAAAATTATTGAAAAACATTATAAAATTTTACTATACATCAGTATGCGCTTGTATAGTTACATATTGTCAAGCCTTTTTCATATATTGTTTTCCGTAAATAACATCCACATTCATTTTTGCTGATTTCATCACAAATAATCACAAAACCAAACTTTCATGTCTTCTTATTGTTTTTATAAAAGTATTTTTTCTATTTTTACACAAACATCCATTCTATCTATATTCATTCCGTCAAACAAATATCTGCAAAAAGCAGGTCTCAAAAAGTATATTCATCACGATCACGTTCTTGATATTTTCAGAATCTTTTATTTTTCATGTGGATATTTCTAAAAAAATGTACTACACTATTTTTATATGAATGTATTTTCTATCAGTTAGTTTTTGCACACTTGATTTCTATGATTTGATGAAAAACAGTTACAAAAATGGCCGGATACAAGATAATCTTTTTATATGATTCAGACTCGTTGAAATGAACCATCCGAAAGGAGTATTTACATGCTGGAACAAATTGATATGACGCGCAAAATGTCAAAAGAAGAATTCAAAAAAAGAATGGCCTTTCTGGAACCTGAACTGGCTCGCCTGCAGCGGGAATGCAAAGCACAGAAGCTTCCTGTTATGATCGTATTTGAAGGATTTGGTGCAGCCGGAAAAGGCTACCAGATCGGAAAACTGATCCATGCCATGGATCCGAGAGGATTCTATGTCCGTTCCGTCGGACGGGAATCAGAAGAACAGAGACGGCATCCATTTCTCTGGCGCTACTGGATCAATACTCCGGCAAAAGGGGAGATAGCCATCTTTGACCGCAGCTGGTACCGGAAAGTCCTGCTGGACCGCTTCGATGAACTGCTGCCGCGTCGCAACCTCTCTTCCAGTTTTGACCAAATCAACAGCTTTGAACGGCAACTTACCGCTGATGGAACCGTCATCATCAAACTATTTCTCTGTATTGATAAAAAAGAACAGAAGAAACGGTTTAAAAAATTGCAGGAATCCAACGCTACCGTATGGCGGGTAAGCACCGGAGATCTGAAACGAAACAAAGAATTTGACCGCTACAAAGAAATGTGTGACGAAATGCTGGAACACACGGACACCAGCTATGCACCGTGGACGCTGATTGAATCCATGGACCGGGAGTTTGCTACAGTAAAAATCTACACCGTTGTCATTCAGGCATTGCAGGAGACGCTTGCATATACCAGGCAGCCAGCGACAGCGCAGCCACTACCGTTATCAGGAACTTTCACAGACCATGATATAACCACAGTTTCTGAAACTACAATAGAAAAAACACCTAAACAAGATAACCTTAAAGCAGACACATCTGCCGATGACATCCTGCGCACTTCCAGTCTTGGCAAGGCAGACCTCTCTCTGGCGCTTTCCAAAGAAGAATATCGTGCGAAACTAAAGGATCTGCAATCCCGCATCCGCCAGCTTCACGGAGAGTTTTATCTCCGACAGATTCCAGTGGTCATTGGATTTGAAGGCTGGGATGCAGGTGGCAAAGGCGGCGCCATCAAACGACTGACGGAGGAAATGGATCCAAGAGGCTATCAGGTACATCCTACTGCTTCCCCGAATGATCTGGAAAAAAGCCATCATTATCTCTGGCGTTTCTGGCAGAACATGCCAAAAGACGGACACATCGCCATCTTCGACCGCACCTGGTACGGCAGAGTCATGGTAGAACGGATCGAAGGTTTCTGCAGCACAGAGGAATGGCAGCGGGCTTATCAGGAGATCAACGATATGGAACTGCAATTAGCCCAGCATGGCACCCTCGTATTGAAATTCTGGATGCAGATTGACAAAGACGAACAGGAACGCCGGTTCAAAGAGCGTATGGAGAATCCAGAGAAACAATGGAAAATTACCGATGAAGACTGGAGAAACCGGGAAAAATGGGATCAATACGAAAAAGCAGTGGACGAAATGCTGATCCGCACATCCACTACGTATGCCCCATGGACCATCGTAGAAGGCAATAACAAATACTATGCCCGTGTCAAAGTACTGGAAACAGTTGTACATGCTATGGAAAAACGACTGGAACAAAAATAATCTATCATTTTCTGTTTAGTTAATTTTATATTATTTCTAAATTTCAAAATCCTCTAGGCTTTTTCTTTCGGACGGCGGATACCAAAGGATACGACAACACCGGCAATAACAAGTCCCAGCAGCATGATCAGTGCACTCATATAGGACTGTGTGCTGTCATATAATTTTCCTGCAATAGTAGATGCCACAGATGCAATGATCAAGTTTGTATTGATCAGGGAAAAGTTCATGGGGAAATTCGTTCTTCCGAAGAAATCACTGATAATAGCAGAGTTGGTCGGCATAACGCCGCCATAAGCAAAACCACCGATCACAAATCCTGCCACGACACCGGCAAACTGTCCACCGGAAAGCGCAAGGATCAGGATCACTGCCGCCACAATAAAGATGATCATGTCAAGGATCATGGTAAAACGGTATCCTTTTTTGTCAAATACGGCGCCAAAAAAGACTCTTCCGATACCATTTAAGATGGAGATCAGTCCAACAACCGTGGCAATCGTTCCATCGGAAATGCCGGTTCCTACCTGTCCGGCGATACCTGCTGCCTGAGATACGAGTACCAAACCTGCCGCGCTCAGCACGATTGCCCATACATAATACATCCAGAAAGACGGCTGACGCACCATCTGTCCTGCATTTATATCAAGCGCTGGCTGACGCAGCTGAACCGGCTTCTTTCCTTCCGGCACTTTAAAATCTGCACCCGGTTTTACAAAAAAGAAGCTTGCAACAATCAGTACGATAAAAGTAAGGATTCCAAGTACACGGAATGTACTTCTCCACACATCACTGCCATCAGATGGCGTGACGGCTGCAAAGATCTTACCTATAATAAAGCTGCTCAGGCCAAATCCCATGAGCAATATGCCAGAGATCAGACCTTGTTTATCCGGGAACCAAGCAGACATGGTACTCATGACCGCATTGTAAGAAAATCCGGCGCCCATGCCGCACAACACACCAAAGCCCAGATACAGCATTGGCAGTGATGTCGTTACTGATGTAAGTAAGAATCCGCAAAGCAACAATACTGCCGCCAATATAATATAGATTCTTGATTTTACTTTCTTTGCCAGAATGCCTGCAAGCAGACATCCTACGCAGAACATTGCCATCGTAATGGTAAATGTTAAGGAAAGCTGTCCCATGCTCCATTTTGGAAATGCTGCTGCTATAGACTTGGACATGACAGACCATGCATAGACCATTCCTACCAACAGCAATACGATGATTCCTACGATTGCATAAACCCAGCGATTTAATTGTTTCATGTTTTATTTTTCTCCCTTCTGTACACGAAAGAACGGATTGTTATACAATCCGTTCTGATTGGGTATTTCATTTACTAAATATATTATCTGGCAATATAAGTCGTATGCAGCAGCTCATGCGCTTTCTCGCTGCCCGGTGTGCCAAGATACTCTTCGTAGAGTTTAATCACAGACGGGTTTTCATGAGATTTGCGGATCGCATTGTTTTTATCATTGCGGTAAAGGGCAGCTGCACGCTCCTGCGGAATGTTGTGGATGACATGGGTATGGGCATCCTGATGCGGCTGCCCACCACCGTTGACACATCCGCCTGGGCATGCCATAACTTCTATAAAATGATACTCTGCTTCGCCATTTTTAATTCTGGTAAGCAATGCATTGGCATTGGCAAGACCGGATACGACAGCAACTTTTACTTCGGTACCGTTCAGATCATAAGAAGCTTCTTTGATACCATTCATTCCACGAACGTCGGTAAAATCAAGCGCACTCAGTTCTTCGCCGGTAATCTTTTCTACTGCTGTTCTTAAAGCAGCTTCCATAACACCGCCAGTTGCTCCGAAGATAACAGCTGCTCCTGTGCCTACTCCAAGTGGATCATCAAATTTAGCTTTACGATTTGTTGCTTCAAATTTAATTTCATTATCCTGAATTAATTTTGCAAGCTCATTAGTTGTGATTACGATATCCACATCCGGTACGCCTGCTCCATCTTCGTCATTTCTTGTGATTTCAAATTTTTTCGCTGTACATGGCATCACAGAAACAGTTACGATATTCTCTTTTGCGATGCCTTCTTTTTCTGCAATATATGATTTTACAACTGCGCCCTGCATCTGATGCGGAGATTTGCATGAAGAAATATTTTCCAGCATATCCGGATAAAAATGCTCTGCGTATTTAATCCAGCCCGGACAACAGGATGTAATCAGCGGAAGCTGTCCATCATTCTTCATACGGTCGATCAATTCGTTTGCTTCCTCTACAATAGTCAGATCTGCACCAAACTTAGTGTCGTATACTTTGTCAAATCCGAGCTGTTTTAATGCATCTGCGATACGGCCTTCCACATCATTACCGATATTAAATTCAAAGCTTTCGCCCAGTGCAGCACGCACTGCCGGAGCCACCTGTACTACAACATATTTATTCGGATCATCCAGAGCTGCCTGTACGTCTGAAGTCTGTACTTTTTCTGTCAGGGCTCCTACCGGACATACTGCCACGCACTGTCCACAGTTTACACAGCTTGCTGCTGCCAGTCCTGCCGGAGATGCCGGTGCGATGGTTGCATCCAGTCCATCTCCTGTACATGCAATTGCAGAAACCGCCTGCATCTTTGCACAAACATTAATGCATCGTTTACAGCGGATACATTTATTATTGTCACGGATCAGAACTTTGGAAGACATATCCAGTTCCTCCAGATCCTCTTTCGGCATTGTCGGCTCATTGGTAAAGTCATATTTATATAACAGGTTCTGGAATTCACAGCTGTTACAGCGCAGACAATCCAGACAGTTTTTATCATGTTTTGCAAGGATTGCAGCCAACGCTTCTTTTCTCAGACGGATTACTTCTTCCGTCTGTGTCTCGATATTCATGCCCTCTCTGACACGGGTACGGGAAGCGTTCACAATTTCGCCGTCTGCCTCAACGATACATACACCGGAATCATCCACATCAACAACACCTTTTAAATAGTAAAGTGTCGGAACTTCAATATCCATATATGGAAACTGTGCCTGCGTGATTGCTTCAAGGATGGTAGAGCCCTTCTTCACATCTAAGTGCACAGCTTTATTGACATTAATTTTTACAGTACTCATGCTCTCATCCCCCTTACTTTTCTACCTTAAAATCATCAATTGCGCTGAACATCGGTTTTGGTCCGCCTTCAACATAGTATTCTTCTTCATGTCCTTCCGGAATCTCATATCCTTCCGGTCGGAACGGATATCTCCACATTGGAATGTCTTCCAGATACATCTCCGGCTCGCCGTCTTCGCCACATTTAAAGTTGATCCATTTCAGCCAGTGTTTATCATCCCGCTGTGGATAATCATCACGGTAATGCGGATAGAATACGCCTCGTGTCTCAGTTCTTTCCAGAGCTGCACGGAATAGCATTTCCAGATTCAGGACAGAATCTGCTGCTTCCAGACATTTTGCAACGGTATGGGCATCATCGCCGGACAGATATGGAATCACGTTTTTCTTCATATCTTCTACGTCCGCCAGCACTTCTTTGATGGATTCTTCGGATTTCAGGATCAGTTTGTCTGTACCGAATCCGTAACGTTCGATACGGTCGAAGATATCATTTGCTGTCACGTCGGTATCTCTATGTAATGGAGCATAAATCTTTTCTTTGTATTTTGCAGCCTGCTCATAATCAATGTCTACAAGATCATGCTCGCCTGCAAAGATTGCCATATCTTTACCGACACGCACACCTGTCTGGGTTGCATTTCCAACACCGTCTCCACGGTGCCATCCAAAGTAACCGGATCCCTGATAAGACATTTTTCCTGCTGCCCAGAGAGCTTCACAATCTGTTTTAAAACGATGGTCGGTCTTAACCGGCTCGGTCTGCAGACGGGTATCAATGGTAATCTCCGGTGTTATGCCGTATTCCAACGTACTATATTTATTCGCTTTTTCAGCTACATACTCTTCCCATTCGATCTTATCCGGGAACAGACGGCCGTCAGCCACATCCATGCCTTCCCAACCGACAGAGATCAATGTCTCATCCGGTTTTCTGAGGTCTACATATAACGGGCCTCTGCCCTCACGCACTTCTTTGACCATACCTTTCAACAACGGTACAGAGATCTCCGGTGCATTCGGCGCATATTTCATGGAGATATTCTCTCCCAACTGATTGAAGATCAGGTTATAACCGCCGTATACCGGTACATTTGTGCCTTTGAATACAATCTCAATCTGAGTGGAAAATTCGATGTTACGGATATGCGCGCCTGCTCGGAACGCTGCACCGACACCAGTACCGTATCCCATAAATTCACGACCCAATTTTTTAAACTGACATCCGTGGGTTGCAACACAGACAGCTTTTGCATGGAAGATATGACAGGACATGTCATACATTTCAAAACCAATCGCACCTACTGCCTGACCTTTATTGGTAAGGATTTCAAATACATTGACACAGTTTAACATCCGCACGCCAAGACCAAGTGCCGTCTTGCGGAGTTTTTCCAGTGCTTTCAGTTCAATGCCCACACCGGCAAGCTCACTTCCCACATGCTCCCACATCTTGATAGAGCCATCCGGGTTACAGGATACCTGCACGCCTGCCACGTCACGAAGCCACTGTACAGATGCAGTGTTTGTAGAGAGATAATCATACAACAGTTCCTGATCGTTCAGATACGGAGTCTGAATCTGTACCATCAGTTCTGTAGAATCCATAACCGGCTGATTCGGCAGATGTGCTACGATACCATTTCCGGCTTTTGTAGACTGACCGGAAAATCCGGCATAACCTTTCTCTACGATTAGAACGTCCAGATCCGGATTTTCCTGCATTGCACGGATTGCAGTTACCAGACCAGCCCAACCGCCTCCGATGATCAGGAGGTCAGATTCATATACTTTTCCTAAATCATTTAAATTACCCATAGTCTTCCTCCTTTATCCTAATAGCGGATCATGTTTGATCATTGATGTGGGAATAATGTCGATACAGTTGTTCAGACAGGCCATCTCACATTTATAACAATGTACACACTCTCCAATATATTTCGGAATCGCAGCATGAAGATTTTCATCCCATCTCCATACATCTTCATCACAGACTTTGATACATCTTCTGCATCCGCTGCATCGCTCTGTATCCACAATATGTTTTACCCCGAACTGCTGGCCATCATATACAAATTCCATAGCGTTCCCCTTTCCTATTGATAATTTTTATATTTTTTAAGTTACTTGCATTATAATAAAAATTCCTGTCGTTTTTTTCGTAACATTTATACAAATTTTGCCGTTTTTTGTACATCAGTACACAATCAGAACCACTAATTTTTTCTATTATTTTCAATGCTGTATGTATCGGAAATCAATAGTATAAATATGACAAAGACCTGCAGATCACAGGCCTTTGTCACGCTAGATTTATGTTTAAGAGGGTTCTGGTTTACATTTTTTCTTTTACTGCAAGTACAAACTCACGGATCGTATTCAGATTTCCTGCTTCCTGAATATCTACAGTTACATCCAGTTCTTCTTCAATACCTGCAATCATGGCGATCATCTTCATGGATTCATTGGACAGATCCAGTCGAATATCTGTATCCAGAGTAATCTCGGATTCGTCCACGCCATAGCCTTCTGCCGCACATTCAATAACAGTTCTTGCAAGTTCCTGGAAAAGCGGATCATTGTCACAATCAAATGATTCTGGTTTAGCTGCTGTAGATGCAGAAGAAGTTGCATACGGATCATCATTATGCTGACGTTTTTTCTTCGGTGCCAGATCTTCAGCAGTAGGAACAAAATCTTCCAGTACCCAGGAACAGATTTTTCGATCCTCTCCATCTATAATGAACGGTTTTACGATTACATCTTCCATGTTGTCATGAAGTTCATCATATCGCTCCGAATCTACATGTACCAGAGAAGTAACATACGGATCTGCATTGTCGATCAGTACGTCGATTGCCATAAAACCGCCATTATCATCTCTGAATTCTGCCTCCGGGAATACAATCAGTGGCGGAAGGATCTGTCCGATATGGGCTCTTGTATCCGTCAGATCCACCCATTCTGTATCCAGGTTTCCACATGCGTTGCATGCCAGGTATGGAGGGAACTCGATGTGATTACACTTTTTACATTTACGTCCTAATACTTTTCCTTCATCTAATGCGTCGTAATATTTTTTTACGATCGGCTCCATTTCAATTCTTTTCATCGTCTCTTCCTCCTTCCTATTTCTTCTCCAGAATCATGCATAACAGGTTCTGACCGCCGCCAAATCCCCGTACCATCGTTCTGTTTACCGGATGATGTTTAATCTGATGTGCATCTGCCTCTCCACGCATCTGCATGCAAGCCTCATAAAGATCATGTACACCGGAAGCCGCTGCTGCATGGCCATAGTTACAACGACCGCCATTTGTCTGGATCGGACGGTCTCCCTCAAAGGTACAACGGTCATCCAGCATATATTTCCATCCTTCTCCTTTTGGAAGATAGCCGCATTCTTCTGCGGAAAGCAGCTGCTGTGCCAGAAAGAAATCGTTTGTCATGAACAGGTCACAGTCTGCGCCGGTCAGTCCAGTCAGCTCATGGATCTGTTTGTATGCGTTAATGGTTCCGGTATGCTCATTCTGCGGATTTGCATATTCTACAACGGAATGTCCCACACCAAGGATCTCAATCGGATGATCCGTGTATTTGTAAGCCATCTCTGTCGGCATTACAACAAACGCGCCGGCGCCGTCACAACGCTCTTCAAAGTTACTTGCGCGAATCCATTTTCCAAGCTTCGGATTAAATTTGGAATGCAGATATTCTTCTGCGGTATCAAATCCTGCATCGTGAGCTTTGTCGGTATAATCTTTATCATTTAAACTATTCGGGTTGATGGATGCCATCTTGCGGGCGTTAATCGCCATATGGGTCAGTACCTCGTCGATCTGGTCATCACTGAGATTATTTTCTTCAATGTACTGCTGCAGCCAGGATTCAAAATGAAATGGCAGCACGCCATTGGTAAACAGGTTATAATCTCTTGTGATCGTAGAGCAAAGTACCTCGTGGAAGATCGCATCGGTTCCGTATCTTCTCTCTGTCAGCACTCTGGTAGGATATGCAATAGAGTACTGCATCTCCACGCAGCCGCTTAATACAACATCATATGTACCGGAAGCGACCATTGCAGCAGCTGTTTCCAGAGCCACATAACCGGATGCGCAGGCCTCACTGTGATGATAAGAACCTCTTCCTTTCATTCCAATCCAGTTGGCCACATGGATATTCGGAGATCCAAAGTTACTGGTCCAGCCCGGACCTGCCTGACCATGGATCACAAAATCTACATCTTTTCCGGTAATGCCTGCATCACGCATCGCTTCTGCTGCAGCATAACCGAACATCTCTCCCTCTGTGATTCCGTTATATCTTGGATCATCAATCGTGCGAACAAATGGCGTCACGCCAATACCTACAATCGAAACGCTTCTGCTGTAAGGTTTCAGTTTCGGCATATTATCACTAAAACTCATAATAACTCCTTTCCCATGGAAATCATTTATTTCCAGATAAATCGTTTTCTTTTATTAAAGTATAGCAATTCAACGCCCCCTGTTTGTCGTTATCTGCTCACAAATTCCATATGTTTTTCGTTATTTTTATACATACAGTCTGACCTGACTTTTTACAATTTCCTCTGTGTACAGACATATCTTTATTCTCACTGTTCGCATAACAAAAATAAGCCAACCCCTGGAAAACCTGCTGTTTCCTCTGTTTGACTTATTTTCAGTATTATTTCGTTATTTCGGTACCATAAAAAATGTAGATGTCAAAAAGTAATTCACTCTGACATCTACGTTTATTTTCATTGATGGAATACAATCTTTGAAGTATGTAACCTACTTCAGCAAATCCTTGGAAAAATCTTTTAGATCTTTATAATTTTCATACAAACCTGGCAGGATCTGACCCAGGTTTGTATATTCCAGAAAACTGTGTAATGCCGTGTCTCTGAGCACTTCCGGCTGGAATCCTCCCGGTGGCGTACCAACAACAGTCTCTTTTCCATTTTCATCAAATCCCATACCCTGCCAGTAATGGGAACGGTATTCGATGCCTCCTGGAATCTTGCGGATGCAGTGTGAAAATGTAACCATGCCGTGACCGGTTTTCGGTTCTGTTACCACCGCACTTATGATGGCATCTGCATTTGGAATCAGCGTTGGATCATATCCGTAAGCCTCTGGAGATTTGAAATTCAGATGCATTTCCTGTGGACCAAATCCCACATCTTCATGTACCACATCGGTGGTTCCCCAGTTCCGCTCTTTTAAAGACAGACTCTGATCCATCCGGTGGGCATAATCTTTCTCATGCACATGGATCGCATAATGCTGTGTCGGACACCAGATCTTATAACGAAGATCCTTCATCCCGTGCCAGCAGAACCACCAGTCGATCATCTCCGGCGTTACTCCCGGCATCTCTACTTTTGTTGCCACAACACCTGTTCCATCCGGAAGGACGGCATAACCATTTTCGATTTCCAGATATCCCGGTTTCAAAATATCATTTCGATCTTTCAGCTGTGTGATCTTGGACGGATCACAGGGACCATCCCCCAGCGCTTCCACCAGTTTCGGATCCACTTCCGGTAATGGTTTAAAAAACAGGTCACTGTAATCCACCTTTTTTTCCTGTTCGGTTATCTCAGGTCTCACTTTTCTTCTCCTTCCCCAATGCAACCAGCCTTTATTTATCCCAAGGGAATCCATCCCATACCGGTTTTCCAGTATATGTTTTTGCTTCCTCTTCGCCTTTGAGCACGCGCACGGCGCCAAATCCCAGTGCCTCTGTTTCAAAGCTTCCTGCATAATTATAGACCGGTGCAATCCAGGAAATGTACTCGCTTAATTTTTCGCAGAGTTCCGTATCTTTTGCCATTCCTCCGGTAAGAAGGATTGCATCTACTTTTCCTTTCATGGCTCCTGCCATCATGGCTGTCCATTTTCCCATGGAATAAATCATGGCATTGTATGCAAGTTCTGCTTTTTTATCGCCGTTTGCAATCATTTCTTTTACCTGACGAAGATCGTCTGTGCCACACCATGCCAACAGGCCTCCTTTGTTGGAAGCATATTCATTTACTTCTTCTACGGTCATACCTTTTTTGATGCAGTTCATAACATCATCGATACAGATATCACCGGAACGGTTCGGAGACATCGGTCCCTGACCATCGCCAGCGCGGTTGGTGTCGATCATTTTTCCATGACAATGTGCCGTAATGCTGGTTCCACCGCCCAAATGCAGGATGACATAATTGCTATCCTCATATTTTACACCCATCTTCTCACTGTGATGGATTGCAACCTGTTTCTGATTCAGCGGATGAGAACGTGCGGTACGATAGATCCCCGGGATTCCGGTTACTCTCGCTTCATCACATAACTCATCTGTTGGCATCGGGTTTACATAAAATGCCGGAATGCCCAGCTGTTTTCCCAGTTTATAACTGATAACGATGCCCAGTGTTGCCGGATGATGAATACCTGCAACATCATTTTTCGCATGTTCAAATACCAGATCATCAATCTTATAAGTACCGCCTGCGCAGGCGTAGAGACCAACGCCTCTGCCGGATACGGCATCAATCTCAGAAAGCTCGATACCTTCGTCTTTTAATGCTTTGAGGATCATCTCTGTACGGATCGGCTCCTGATCTGCAAAGGTTGTACAATCTGCAAAATCTTCTTTGTGATGATCTACCTCTTTATTAAGGATTACTTTGTCTCCCCGTACCACACCCATTTTTGTGCTGGCTGAGCCAGGATTGATTGTAAGTACTGTATACTCTTTCATATTTGTTACTCCTGTTCTGTTAAAAAATTACTTCCTGCTGGCTGCAGCCATAACTGCAAGGATTGCAATGTTGTTATAAAGTTCTACATCTGTATCACTTCTGGAGCAATCCAGGATTGGCAGACGGAAGCCCTGATATACCGGTCCGTATACCTGTACATTATTGGCAAGTCTCTGCACCAGTTTAGAACCGATGTTGCAGCCTGCTGCATCCGGAAAGATCAGAACGTTTGCACGACCTGCTACTTCACTTTCTCTCTTCACTTTCTTCTGACCCACACGGAGATCTACAGCTGCATCTGCCTGAAATTCTCCATCGATCTTCAGATCCGGGCGTAATTCCTGTGCCAGTGCTACAGCCTCGCGAACTTTTTTAACCGGCTCGCTGGAACCGCCGGAACCATCGGTAGAGTAGGATAAGAATGCACATCGTGCTTCTCTTCCGGTCAGTGCTTCAAATGTCTCGCAGGAAGAAATGGCAATTCCTGCATGCTGTTCTACTGTCGGCTCGATGCATACTGCGCCGTCAGACATGCCAATGAGATTTCCCTGTTCTCCCTCAAAGCCATCAATCTCTTCAATAAGAAGTCCGGAAGCGGTCGGACAGTTTGGCTGCATGCCAATGATACTCTTTGCTGCAAGGACAAACTCATAGGTCGTTGTATCAACACCTGCAAGCGTTCCGTCAGCTTCCCCTACTGCCTGCAGCAAAGTTGCAAGATACAGCGGATTATCAATACGTTTGCCAACAAATTTTTTCGGCATTGCTTTATTTGGAGATGCATCATATTTCTCCAGCAGCTCCTCTTTATATGCACTGTCATTAACATCTACGATACGGATTCCACTGACATCTACGCCACATGCCTCTGCGGTCTTAGCTACATCTGCCGGATTTCCTACTAAAATGATGTTGGCAACTCCATCTGCAGTCGCACGGACAGCTGCTTTGATCATGTATTCGTTCTTTACTTCCGGAATCGCGATCGTCATTTTCTTTTGTTTTGCTTTTTCCAATACAGAATTCATAAATGTAAAAGCCATGGTCATACTCTCCTTTTCCTGTTGTTTTTTGATTTTTTATTTTTCATATCAGGATCTGTTTTCTCTTCTGAACATTCAAAAATGATCTCACATGAATAAAAACAGTTCCTGCCTGAGGTGATACTACTACAGTTTATATATGTACTGCATTCAAATCTTTCAGGATATTTACCTTGGTTTTATGATAGCAGTTTCCCTGCGTTGAATTTTCATCATCTACAGACAAATTTTCCTGCGAATTTGTTAATTGGTGACGAGAAAAAAGAAAGCTTACCCGCAGTTATAAATCTGTGAGTAAGCTTTCTTTTTAAAATTTTTCAATATATTTTATTTCTATTACAAATATATCATTCCTTATTGTATTTCCAGGCTTTCACGCATCCTTCGATCACGGTAACCGCAACTACTGCCAGAAATACAACCAGAAATACTCCCATGGATTTCCCCTGCTGCCCGAAAGACTGTATTTCCAGAATAACAGTATATACGCCAATCTCCAATTCCAGCAGAAAAAGGATGGTCATCATACAACGGTATACATTTCCTTTATTCTCTTCTCGGATAACAAATGGCATATTAAGCCCAACACTTGGATCGACAAAATGTGCGATCAGGCTTATGAGGCCAAGACATACTGCCATTACGATTGGTAATATAAGCAATGCCGCCGGGCTCCCATAATTATCAGCCACACCCCTGGCATTAAAATGTATTGCGATCTCAGACGGCAGTACATTCATTCCGTAAATTGCAATTCCAAAGGAAACTGCGATCAGAATCCAGGAAAGAATCTCCAGAATCCGATGAGCTTTTGTTATATATGATTTTTTCATAAAATCTGCCTTCTTTCTCTAGTCCATAGAACACATCATAAGTTACCAGTGTCACATTTCCCATCGCTTCCGCTTTTCCAAAGAAGCCCTTTTAAATGTATTAGATGTTAATTTATGTTTTAAATATAATCTCAATTTTTGATTTAGTCAATTATACTTTAGTAAATCGTACTTGACTAAGTAATGACCACATTTCGGCATTTCCGGCTAATCAGAAACCTGCTTTTGTTCAAAACAAAGCTAAACAACCTTGTATTTTCATGTTATTATAATAGCGTTTGTTAAACTTATCGGAAATAAGGAGATTCAAATGAAAAAAAATCAATGGCCCCTGCGTATCATTCTCTACACTATCGGCGTACTGGTTCTTGCCCTTGGCGTGACTTTAAATTTAAAAACCGGTCTTGGCGTATCTCCGATCATTACAGTACCTTTTAGTGTTGCAGCTATTGGAAACTGGAATGTAGGCAATATCACACTCCTTTTTTACAGTCTGCTCACGATCCTGCAGCTGATCATCCGGGGCAAAGACAGGCGTTGGACAGATCTGCTGCAGATTCCATTTAGTATTGTATTTACACGTCTTATGAACCTGTTTTCCGCTGTACTGGATCTGCAGCCGCAGCACCTCTGGCAGCAGTTTGTCATCCTTTTTTTCGCCATTGTCTGCACGGGTGTCGGCGCTGCCATGTCCGTAAATATGAAGATTATCGCAAACCCCTGTGATGCTTTCGTCAATATGGCAGGCGAGCTTTCCGGCAAAGGCATGGGATTCGCCAAAAATATTTTTGATATGGCAAATATCATTATCGCCTTTTTCATCGGACTGCTCAGTGGACATTTTCTGGCAGGCATCGGCATCGGTACGGTAATTGCCGTCTTAGGTCTTGGTCGCGTGATCGCACTATTTAATAAGCTGTTCAAGGAAAAAACGACAAAGGCAGCCGGGATTTCAAACAAATAAATACTATTATCCAACCGTCAAACCTCTTAAAAAAGAACGCCTTCCAGATAGCATTGATTCTCTTATCAAGTATCCGGAAGGTGTTCTCTTTTTATGATCTCTGTTTTCCTCTTTTAGATTTCATACGAAAGAATTACAGAAAATGACAGTTCTTCCCCACGAAACCCCTGCAGATACAGTTTCTCCTGTTCCATCGTATACTTAAGCGTGACTGTCTCATTTACCAGCAGTTCTTTTTCATACCGGATCCAGACAGACACTGGCATGCCGTCTTCTCCACACGCATTTTTTGCCACGTCTTCTGCCCAGTCAATGTAATAGGTATTGTTCAGATGACCATTTTTATCAATCTCATCCGGTAATACAACACGGTCGGTCTGATATTCAAAATCCTCTGGAAAAACCTGTATCATTTTCGGCAATTTTCCTTCATTCACAAGACTTACGACTGGTATCTGTTCTATCTTTTCTGTGGGCGCTGCAATCGTCCTCGTCTCAGCATCAATCAATGTAAAAAATGAAGATGCGCCGGCAAGCGCTTCTCCCTGTACACTGTAGCAGCCATAAAATCTGGAAAACATTCCAGCACGTTTCTTTCCTGCCCAGACTCTTAAAATGACCTCTTCTCCTACTTTGGGCAAACGGCTGATCCGGATATCATTCCATGAAATAACCCATATTTTTTTCTCTTCCAACAGGGACTCTCTGTTCATCCCGAAGCCTCGCAGATGCGCCTCCGTGATCTTCTCCAGTTCTCTGGCAAAATCCCCTGGATGCATCTGCTCGTTTCCCGCAGTCATTGCCTCTGTTACTTCAAATTTTGTTTCATATACGCCCTCCGGGCATATCTTCGTATAGTCTGCAATTCCAGTCATGTTTTTCCTCCTTTTTTATCAGAAATAAAATCAGAAAAAGACGCTGGCTCTGTCATCCAACGTCCTTTCCTAGTTTTGGTTTTTAAGGATTAGAAATATAGGCAAATACTTCCAGATAATTATCCGATTACTGTATTTTAATAATATCCTGATATTTTATTCCTGCTAATTTATTTAGCAGCAGGATCAAAATCTTTCTTACCGATAAACTTATCTTTTGTAACGCAGCAGCAAATCAGGGCTACTACAAGGACTACAATATCAAAGATATACATTGTGGTATAGCTTTTGAAAAATCCAGTGATCATGATACCTACGGCAGAACCAAGTATACCTACTGTTCCGATCAGTGCATATGCTGCCGGATAATCCCAACGTCCATATACAGTACCACAGAAAGACGGAAGCAGATTTCGAGCAGAACCATTTGCACACATAAGGATAACTGCCGCAACCCATACGAATACCGGTCCCTTCTGCATTAATAATGCTGCGAAGATTGCTACAAACATGCAGATAATATAAATCGTTGTTGCCTTTTTCGTACCAAATTTCTGATCAATAACACCGAAGAATGCACTACCCGCTAAAGCAGCCAGACCACAAACTGCAAATACGCCGGATGCGAATGTCATACTGTATCCATAAGATAACAGTGCCGGAATCGTAGTTGCAATAAATGTCATTGCTACCAGAAGCGGAAGTCCTACAGATAACGCCATTGTCCAGTTATTCAGGCTTTTTGCCAGTTTTCCAAGAGTAAATGGACTCTTATAGTTATGTAATTCCTCAACAACTGCCATACTCTGCTCCAGTTCCAGTCCATTCAGACCATCCGGTGTAGTTCCTGCTTCTTCCGGTGTATCCTTTACAACAAAGAAACTGATCAGAGCGATAATAACAAATAAAACTGCCAGCACAACCTGTGTATTTGGGATACCCAGTTTTGCGTATGCAATCGGCATAACCGGTACATATACAACCTGCATCAGTACAACACCCATGGTTGAGAAGCCAAGTACGACACCTTTCTTCGTAGGCCACCAGTTTGCTGTCAGTGTCATGGCACAGGTAGATGAATAAGCACCGGAGCAGATAGCCAGTACAAACATCAGCACACAGAAAACCCCTATATTTTCTGTTCTTCCAAATGCAATCAGGGTAACTGCTGAGATCAGAAGTGCGACACCTGCCAGTACTTTTGAATTTTTTCTGGATAACTGTGCAAAAATGACAATGCCGATACCGTCAAGCAATGCTGCCGTACCTGAAATAACATTCAGGAAATTCACATCCCAGCCCCTTAACTCTGCGATGGCCGGCAATACCGTGTTAGTCTGACCACCAACAACGCAGGCAGAAAACAGCATCAGAATACCGGTAAAGATAATCATTCCAATCTGTTTTGGTCCGTGCCAACTGTTCTTTTTCTGTTGTTCTTTCATAATAACCTCTCCCTTTCTTGATTATGTTCAAATTTTATCAATAACATCATCTGGATAGTTTGTCATTAATGTAGGAAATTATCCTCTGTTTTGTACATAAATAACGATATCTGTATTCTTGCTATACTATTCTTCCATTAAATGCACATTTTGTTTTTATAATTAAAATGTATTTTATTGAATCGTATCCTTTCTCAATATCTTTCCATATCTGATTATTGTGTAAAATCTTATAATCAGATACTCCGTCCTGCTACATATCCTTCATGCACTGCATCCTGAATCTGACGGACTTTTTTACAATCCCCGACTATATAGACTTCCATATCAGAGAGTTCTTCTAACTCTTCTGCAAAACCTTTCTGTGTCACGAATCCGGCAGAAATAACAACACAATCTGCTTTCAGTTCTTTCTCATTTCCAAAACGGTCTACGATAATCGCCGTATTCCCATCCACACGTTCCAGCCGGTGTCCAGTAATGACAGATACTTTTGCTTTCTCCAGAGACATCCTGTATCCCGGCACAACGGTAGCATGTGTTGCCAGAAATTCGTCCATCACTTCTACGATCGTCACGCTCTTTCCTTCGGCTGCAAGCTCAAGTGCTGTTTCTGCACCGGTAATACCTCCGCCAATTACAACCGCTGTTTCTCCATCGAATTTTACGTTGTTACCAAGATATTCCATAGCATAAGCAACGTTTTTCTGATCTGTTCCCGGAACATGCAGCAGTCTTGTCTTTCCGCCAATGGCTACAACCGCCGCATCGTATCTGCCTTTCTGGATATCCTCCGGCGTTACTTCTTCATAAATGATCTGTATCTCATATTTTTTCAGCTGTTTCTCATAATATTCCGTCAGTCTGCGGATATCCATTTTGTATTCCGGTACAGATGCTTCGATCATCGTTCCGCCAATAGCGCGTTTTTCATACAAGGTAACCTGATGACCTCTTCTTGCCGCTGTAATGGCAGCCTGCAATCCTCCCGGACCACCGCCGATAACAGCTACTTTTTTTGAGGTCTCTGCTTTCGGATATTCTTCCTCATAAAATTTATATAACGTTGGATTGACTGCACAGTGGATCGGATGATTTCCCATAATGCCCCGGTCGGTGCATCCGATCATGCAGCGAATACATGGCACGATATCTTCGCAGTTTCCTTCTTTTGCTTTCTTTGGCCAGAATGGATCTGCCAGAACCTGTCTTGCAGTACCGATAAAATCAGCCTGCTCATTTTCCAGGATTTCTTCTGCTTTTTCCGGAGACTGGATTGAACCGGTATACATAACAGGGATATTGACCGCTGCCTTTACCTGTGCTGCCAGTTCCGCTGCAGAACCCCAGCTCCAGAAACCGGAAGAATTGACTGCAGTTGCATGAGTTCCGATTACCAGATTCAGCAATACAACGCCCTCTTTTTCCAGCGCTTTTGCTACTTCTACTGTTTCATCGATTCGAATGCTCTCCGGCTCCAGATCATCCATACTGAGCTTTACGCTGATCGGGAAATCCGGCCCTGCTGTTTTTCTGATGCTGCGCACGATCTCGATAAGGAAACGCATCCGGTTATGCAGGTTTCCACCATACATATCGGTACGATGGTTATCATGTGGCGACAGAAAATTCGTTGGCAGACATCCTGCTGCAGCCATGATCTCCACAATGTCAAACCCGGCTTTTCTGACTCTCAGCGCTGCTTCTCCGTATTTTTGTACCATTGTATGAATTTCTTCAATGGTAAGTTCTTTCGGAAGCTGTGCACCTGCTTCATACCACGGTTCAAAGGTAATTCTGGATGCAGATACAATCTCCGTTCCTCCTACAAAACCGGTGTCCCGTCCCGGATGCGCCAACTGCATGCCGGCAAGTGCTCCATGATCCCGGATCGCCTCTGCCATCATAGCAAGTCCCGGAATATACGTGTCATCTGCTGCACTCAGTCCCATATGATACATGTCTTTAATGACCACATTATCCATAAAGACCAAACCTGCACCACCCTCTGCCGCCTGTGCTGCCGCTTTCACATTGTTGATGGTAACAGAACAATCCGGATTGGCCAGATACGTTCCCATGGAATTTCGGATAATCCTGTTTTTGACTGTCAAATTTCCAATCCTGCCCTTCTCAAACAGTTTTGGATAAAATTTGTTTACCATATAAATTTTCCTCCCTATCAATGCAACGAATTATTTCTCTTTGCTAAATAGTATCATTATGCCCTTTCTCTTTTTCCGTTATTTCCATATAATATTCCTCCTGTTTTTGTACAGATATAGACAGATTCCACAATCCTTGATATGCTAAGATAAAGTTGCGGCAATAGTATTTCACAATAAAATCCAGACGAAAGGATGATATTTTATATGTTTATACAAATCAGCGATATTAAAAATCTGTTCCCGGAATACAACAGCAGGCTCTATGGACAACATCCATTCTGCCTCGATAAATTCAAACTTCCATCGGAAGTCTGTCCACAGAAAATCGAAACAGAGGATTCGAAACATACCTTATATGTGGTCTCAGATCCCACCACTTTCCAGCAGCTTTCCCACATTCCGGATATCAGTATTTTATATACAACAGAACATCTTAGTTCCCTGCCAGTGGAGACGCAGCAGACTATAAACTGTATTCTGGAACTGGAAGTTGCTGAAAAAGACCTTGCAGAGATCAACAGACGTTTGCAGGATTTTTATAATGAAAAATATGCCATGGGACTGTTTTCTGAATCCCTTCTGGAGATTCTCTTTTTTGAAGGCGGCATTCAGGCGCTTTTAGATAAATGCTATCCCAATTTCCAATGCCCTATGTTTGTCTTTGACAGCAACTTTCAGGTCATCGCCGCTTCCTTTGACGCTGCAGATGACCCATTGCAGGGAAAATCTATTATTGAAAGCGGCGGATTTACACAGAATGAGTTCGATATCATGAATCAGACCCATTCCTACAAAAAAATGATGCAGAGTGAACATCCCATTAAACTGGTTCACCCGGTTCATGGATATGAACAGCTGCTCTGCACCATTGACACCCACAAAAATATGGGACATATTGTCATCAACGGAATCCACAGAAATTTTAATAAAATCGATGCGCAAATGCTGTATCTGCTGAAAAAAGCCATTGATCAGCAAATGAAAAAAGATGAGTTTATAAGAAACAACAGAGGTTTCCACTACGAATATTTTCTCCGGGATCTTCTGGATGAAAAAATCGCAGTAGGAAAACCTCTGTTTGCAAGAATGAATTATGTACATACCGAATTTAACGGCACGCTGTATTGTATGATTATTGAAGCTGCCCGCAGCTCTCATACGTTAAACACGATGCATATACGTTCTGTCTTTGAAACGGATTTTTCGAATACGCTGACGCTCATGTATAACGGTAGCATCCTCGTATTGTTCCGACTTCTGGACAATTCTTATTTTACTGATACGGATTACCAGAAGATTCAGAATATCTGCGAAAAATACAGTCTCTATGCCGGAATGGGAAACTGCTTCCGGAATATTTTCCAGCTTCCAGAGTACTATCATCAGGCATTGCGTTCCATTGAGCTTGGCATCTGCCAGAAAAATGAACCTTCTCTCTTCTTATATGAAGACTATTATCTGGATCATATGGCAACGGTATTTATGCAGAAAGAATCTGCTTCTACCTTCTGTCATCCACAGTTGAAACTGCTTTTGGACTTTGATGAAGCGAACCAGACGCATCTGGCAGAAATCCTATATGTTTACCTGATCTGCGAACGGAACATTGCCACTGCATCGGAACATATGCAGATGCACCGCAATACGTTAGTCTATCGTTTGAAAAAAATCAACTCCCTCGTGACCATTAATTATGAAAGTTATGAAGAACGACAGCACATCATCCTGTCTTATGAACTGTACCGAAAAAAACAACGACCGACGTTTGCACTTGAGTCTCTGGAAAATTATCATGACAGCTGAGGCGTCTCATTCTTTTTTATCAGCATTGGCAGCAGTGCAAGACAACAAACCAGTGTTCCAGCCTCCAGCACCGCTCCGCCAATACTTGTATACTTCATACCCACATGATTGACCATAATGCCCCCACAGGCAGAGCCAAATGCGATTCCAAAGTTAAAAAATACAGACTGGAAAGAAGATGCAAGATTCATGCAGGATGGATATTCTTCTCTCGCTGTCGTCAGAAAATGCGTCTGTACCGGCACGTTGACCAGATACATCAGCACACCGACTAAAAAGATGTTGATGCCTCCTGCCACAAGAAAACCGTTTGTGAAAACCATGGATACCATTCCGATAATAAGCAATATGGCGATCAGTGGCTCCCATTTCAGCCCATGCCGTTCTGCGACGACACCGGAGGACAGATTACTGATCAGGGCAGCCACACCAAACACAAGAAGCGCCATACTGATAAATCTTTCCGGAATACCAAGCTCCGTCTCAAAGATCGGTGTCAAATACGTATAAAACGTATAGATTGCTGCTGCATTTAAAAATACAACACCAATGCCAAGCAGAATTTTTTTATTTTTTAAGATCATAAACTGGGCAAACAGTTTTTCTGCATGAATCGTACTCTCTCTTGGCAAGACTTTCTTCAAAAACAAAATCAGGACGACCGTAGCTGCAAATATAAACCAAAATGCTGCTCGCCAGCCAAAATGCTGCGTGATCATAGTAGATATGGGCACACCAAACACTGATGCTATGCTGAATCCGGAAAAGATCCATGCAATGGCTTTTGGCATATCCTGCGGTGCTACAATATCTTCTGCAAAAGTCATAGATATTGAAATGATTGTTCCGGACAAAACAGCTGTTATAATTCTTGCCACTAAAAATACCACGTAGCCCGGTGCAACGGCACACAGCAGGTTTGCCAGTGCAAAAATCCCGATGCTTCCCAGCATAAAACGAAACCGGTTAAACTTTCCTGCCCACGCTGCCAGAAACGGTGTTCCCAAAGCATAGGTAAAAGCAAACACAGATACAATATTTCCCGCTTTCGTCAATGAGATATCAAACCCCTCCGAAATTTCTGGCAGAATTCCCACAACAATAAATTCACTGGTCCCCAGGAAAAAACTTAACATAACCAGTGCCACTACTGCCGGTGTAAAAATGCTTTTCTTTTTCATACTGCTCTCCTCCACAAACTTCTTTTTCTGTTACTATAGTCGTATTCTTTACCATCTTATTGTCATTTTCTCTTGTCTGATACTTTTCTTGTATTTTTTATTCCACAACTCTTATAAACTGTTTCCGCACTCCTGATTATAAAAATCAGATAACACTTCAGTTTCATATCAGAGCACTTCCATGATTTTCAAATATAAAAGTTTGAAAGTTCAACATTATCTTGCCATTTTCTACCTGTTTCTCTGTAAAGAATCTAATGATAAAATAGCATACTTTTATCCGTCTTTCTTGTTTACAGTCACTTATTTTTTGTAGTATATTGATATCATCAATGCTCTGCATATAAAAAAGTTGAGATAAAAAAACATAAGCATACACCATGTGTTTTTGCGTTTTCTAAGAATACATTTTTTAAGGAGGAACAACTGCCTTGCATATTCCGATTTACGGTCTGGAAGAAAACCTTTTAGATAAAAAAACTGGCATTTCCTATAATCTGTCAACAATCTATAATGGCTGTCCGAACCACACGCACAACCATTATGAATTTTTTATTGTTATTGATGGCTCCGCATTACACATGATTAACTCTGCCGTACAAACAATCAACAAAGGCGATTTCTTTCTCATTCGCCCGTCTGATGTCCATTTTTATAACTTTTACCATTCTGAAAATTTCAAGATCCTGAACCTTGGATTTACACAACAGCTCTTCCGGAATGTCAGCGCTTTTCTTGGCAGAGGACTGCAGCTTCAGGTGCTTACCGGAGCAGAATTCCCACCCCGGGTCTTTTTATCCGAAGAAGGCTTTCATCAGGTTAAAGCTGCCATGGAAGAGATTGGCAGACTGATTGAGACCGGGCATTCCCGTCATATCCGTGCTCATGCCATGTGTATGATCGCCCTTTTTCTAGAAGACTATTTTATACTGGACAATGACACCCAAAACCCGTGGACAGACCTGCCTTCCTGGCTTTCCGAAGTCATGCTGAACATGCAGAAAATTGAAAACCTGCAAGCCGGTTATCCTCGCATGTGCCAACTGGCCCCATGCTCCCCCAATCATCTGTGCCGCACAATGAAAAAGCAGATAGGGCAGACACCTACCCAATATATCAATACCCAGCGTCTGAACTATTCCATCTATCTGCTGACACAGACAGACCTTGATATCCTTGACATCTGTGAAACCTGTGGTTTCTCCAATCTTAGCCATTTTTACCACTTGTTTCAAAAACAGTTTGGACAATCTCCTATACGATTCCGCAGAGAAAAAAACTGACCATTTTTCTGCATATCCACTTTTCAAAAGCTACTCCTATATAAGTATAGTATACACAAAATAACACATCCTTTTTAATTATAATTTATATTTTCTTTCCTATATTTTATAAAATATTTGCTCAATTCCTACAAATTAGGTATAATTAAAACATTAACAATTTGGAAAGGAAAAAATCTATGAGTAATAACAATCAGAAAAAAGGCGCCGGTGTTCTCATCGGTGCGGCATTTCTTATGGCCACTTCAGCCATTGGACCCGGTTTCCTGACACAGACCGGTAAATTTACAGACAGCCTTCACGGAAGCTTCGGATTTGTCATCCTGATCTCCGTTATTCTGGCTGCCATCGTACAGTTAAATGTATGGCGTGTTTTGTGCATTTCCGGAATGCGTGGACAGGATGTAGCAAATAAAGTACTTCCGGGACTGGGCTATTTTATCGCTGCGTTAGTCGTTGCCGGAGGTCTTGTCTTTAATATTGGCAACGTTGGAGGCGGTGCCCTTGGTTTTAACACGCTTCTCGGACTGCCTACCAAATGGGGATACTTTATCGCAGGCGCGATTGCAGTCGTTATCTTCCTCTTTAAAAATGCATTAAAAGCGATGGATACGCTAACCAAAGTCCTTGGCGGACTGATGATTGTTGTAATCTTTATCGTAATCCTGATCGTACGTCCACCAGTGGGACTTGCATTGAAAGAAACGGTTATGCCATCTGCATCCATGTCCGACATCTTCCCTGCAATCCTGACACTTCTTGGTGGTACAGTAGGTGGATATATTACCTTTGCCGGCGCTCACAGACTGATCGACTCCGGAATCACAGGAGAAGAAAATTTAAAAGAGATCCGCAAAAGCTCTGTCATGGGACTTGGCATCGCTACTGTTGTCAGGGTTCTTTTATTCCTTGCAATCCTTGGCGTTGTAATCGCTACAGCTACTTCCGCTGCCCACACACTGGATCCGTCCAACCCGGCAGCAGATGCCTTTAAGATCGGCGCAGGCGAGATCGGTTACCGCATCTTCGGACTGGTACTGTTATGCGCAGCCATTTCCTCTATCGTAGGATGCGCTTATACTTCCATTTCTTTCCTGAAAACATTCAGTAAATTTATTGAAAGAAATGAAAAGTGGTTCATCGTAGGATTTATTATTATCAGCACCATCATCATGGCTCTGATCGGACAGCCTGCTACGCTTCTGGTTCTTGCCGGAGCTTTAAACGGTCTGATCCTGCCGATCACACTTGGCGTATGCCTGATCGCTTCCAAGAAAAAATCCATCATGGGAGAAACCTATCATCATCCGACCTGGCTTCTCATCCTTGGTATTATTGTAGTTGTAATCTCCGCTTACCTCGGAATCACTTCTCTTGGAAATATCGCAACGCTGTTTTCATAAAAAGAACTTCATACAGGTAATTAAATATTACCTGATATAAAATGCACAGCACAGGCAACCTGCTTACAGCGAAATATAAATAAGGATATTTTTCTGATACCGATCATAGTCATGAAAACGTATTTTCCATACTATGATCAGTGTAGAAACATACGGAATTACATCCTTTTGCTGTATGTATCCGTTGCAGAATGGAGAAACTGAAATGGAAGAAATTAAAATTTATACCGCTGGAGACTCTTCGGTGCTCATTCAGTTTGGACAGGAAATCGCCCCGGAGATCAATGCAAAGATCACAGCTTTTGTACATCTGATGCGGGCACAGCATGTGGAAGGCGTTACCGACATCATCCCTGCTTTTACCAGCCTGCTGATCAACTATGATCCCCGCGTAACTTCTTATCAGACATTAAAAAACCGTCTGGTAAAACTGATCAGACTGGATGTAAGCAAAGAGGCTTCTGCTTCCAGAATCTTTGAAATTCCCGTATGTTACGGTGGAACATACGGCCCGGATCTGGATCACATCGCAGAGCATGCCGGACTGACACCACAGGAAGTCATTGATATTCACTGCTCCAGAGATTATCTGATCTACATGCTGGGATTTCTGCCGGGCTTTTCCTATCTCGGCGGTCTTGATGAACGTATCCACACTCCGCGTCTTGCCAATCCGAGGATCAAGATCCCAGCTGGAAGCGTAGGTATCGGTGGTTCCCAGACCGGTATTTATCCACTGGACTCTCCGGGCGGATGGCAACTGCTGGGACTGACCCCGGTCAAAACCTATGACCCGAACCGTGAAATACCGATTCTTTTTGAGGCCGGCGATTATATCCGTTTCGTGCCGGTTTCTGAAAAAAATTATCTTGAGATTAAAGAGCAGGTAGATAACAATGCTTATACCTGCGTTACCCATACAAAGGAGGTGTAAGCCATGGGATTTCGTGTTTTAAAAGGCGGTATGCTTACCACCGTACAGGATCTTGGCCGTACCGGCTACCAGAGCCAGGGATTCAGTGTATCTGGCGTTATGGATGTACGTTCCTTTAAAATTGCCAATCTGCTTCTGGATAATCCGGAAAATGAGGCGGTTTTGGAATTTACGCTTATGGGACCAACTCTGGAATTTACTTCTGAAACGATCATCGCCATTACCGGCGGCGATTTTCAGCCTCATATCAATGGGAAACCTGCAAAAATGTATACAGCGATCTATATGCATCGGGGAGACATCCTGACCTTCCGTGGTGCGAGAACCGGAAGCCGTGGCTATATCGCTTTTTCCAGTTATCTGGATATCCCTGTAGTTATGGGCAGCCGCTCCACAAATATCAAATGCGCCATCGGCGGTTATAAAGGACGTCGTTTGATGGATGGAGACTACGTAGGCTTCCGTATCAAGCGAAGATACCTGCCTTACTACCTCTCCCGCAGTCTTGATCTGGATGAATTCGATCAGGAAGAAGTTACACTCCGTGTCATCATGGGACCGCAGGACGACAGCTTTACCGCTGCCGGAAAGAAAACATTCCTGAATTCTGAATATACCGTGACCAGTGAATTTGACCGTATGGGGTGCCGTCTGGAAGGTCCGTTCATTGCATACAAGACGACATCTGATATTATTTCCGATGGCATTGCATTCGGTTCTGTACAGGTTCCAAGCCACGGAAAACCGATTATCCTGCTTTCTGACAGACAGACAACCGGAGGATATGCAAAGATTGCTACTGTCATTTCTGTGGATATTCCAAAGTTGGTACAGCGGAAAACCGATCACAAGATCCGTTTTCAGGCAGTTACCGTAGAGGAAGCGCAGCATCTTATGATGGATGAATTAAAAGAATTAAATGAATTCCGCAAACAGATCTATCAGCCATGCAAAGAAGTTCTCGACTGCAGACTGGTAGCCAAACGTATCAGCAAACTATTTCAGTAAGTGCTGAAAAAAGGAGTACACTATCATGGATTTAGAAAAAATTGAAAAACTTGTAAAAATAATCGAAAATTCTTCTATGCTGGATTTCAGCATTCAGGAAGGCGATACAAAAATCAAAATGAGCCGCAGAGGCACCGTTGGCGTTCCGGGAGAGGCTGCCGTAGCTGTGACACACGTCGCAGCTGCACCGGCGGAAGCAGAATCTGACGAAGACGATTACATCACTTCTCCGATCGTAGGAACCTTCTACTCTGCTCCGTCTCCGGAAGCAAAAGCTTTCGTAAAAGTAGGCGATAAAGTAAAAGCCGGACAGACTGTATGTATTCTGGAAGCAATGAAACTAATGAACGAGATTGAATGTGACTTTGACTGTGAAATCGAAGCCGTACTTGTCAGCAACGAACAGAAAATTGAATACGGACAGCCATTATTTAAAGTAAAACGGCTGGATGACTAAGGAGGAACCGCTGATGTTTCAGAAAATACTGATTGCAAATCGTGGTGAGATCGCCGTCCGCATCATCCGTGCATGCCGTAATATGGGCATCCGCAGTGTGGCAGTCTACTCAAAAGAAGATAAAAACAGCCTCCATGTACAGCTTGCAGACCAGCGTGTCTGCATTGGAGAAGGACCGGCAAGAAACAGTTATCTGAACATGGATCGCATTATCGCTGCCGCTTTAAATACCGGTGCTGATGCCATTCATCCAGGCTTTGGCTTCCTCTCTGAAAATTCTGAATTTGTACGCCGGTGCAATGAATACGGCATTACCTTTATCGGACCGACAGCAGAAGTCATTGACAGTATGGGAAACAAATCTCATGCCCGTAAGACGATGATGGAAGCAGATGTTCCTGTCGTTCCCGGGACAAAAGAACCAGTATACGACGCTGAGACAGGAGAGCGTCTTGCCAATGAAATCGGCTATCCGGTCATGATCAAAGCATCCTCCGGCGGTGGCGGAAAGGGCATGCGCGTCTCTCGCTCTCAGGATGATTTTGAATTTAATTTCAATATGGCGCAGCGTGAATCTGCCAATGCATTTGGCGATGACACCATGTATATTGAAAAATTTATTGAAAATCCACGGCATGTGGAGATCCAGATCATGGCAGACAGCCACGGAAATGTAGTTGCTCTCGGCGAGCGTGACTGTTCCATCCAGCGAAACCATCAGAAACTGATTGAAGAATCTCCTTCTCCTGCTATCACTGAAGAGATTCGCCGTTCCATGAACCATGATGCGATCCTGGCGGCAAAGGCTGTAAATTATACCAATGCCGGAACAATAGAATTCATACTTGATCCAAAAGGTACTTATTATTTCATGGAAATGAATACCCGTATTCAGGTAGAGCACGGGGTAACAGAAATGGTTACCGGCACAGACCTTATCATTGAACAGATTCGTGTCGCTATGGGAGAATCATTAAGCTTTACTCAGGAAGATGTCAGACAGCGCGGACATGCCATTGAATGTCGTATCAATGCAGAAATCCCGGAGAAAAACTTTATGCCAAGTCCTGGAGTGGTAAAACACCTTCATCTTCCGGCCGGAAACGGTGTTCGAGTAGACACCGCTCTTTATACCGGCTATAAGATTCCTTCTGAATACGATTCCATGATTGCAAAAGTTATCGTACATGCGCCAAATCGTGATGCTGCTTTACAGAAAATGCGCTCTGCTTTGAATGAAATGGTCATCCTCGGGGTAGAGACCAATCTTGATTTCCAGTACCGTATCCTGGAAAACCCGGAATTCTGCGAAGGAAAAGCTGACACCGGATTTATTGAGCGAATCTTACGATTAGACTAATAAATGGCAACATAAGTTATGAAACTCATAGAAAAGCCTGGAACACTCGTATATGAGAATTCCGGGCTTTTTGAAAGAAAGGTGTGTATCACATATGTATCAGGTAGATTTAAACAGTGACCTTGGCGAAAGCTTTGGCCATTATACAATTGGAAATGATGAAAAAATCATCCCTCTGGTCTCTTCTGCTAACATCGCCTGCGGATATCATGCATCCGATCCGGTTGTCATGCAGGAAGCGATCCAGAGTGCCAACGATGCCAGCATTCAGATCGGCGCCCATCCGGGACTTCCGGATCTCATGGGATTTGGCCGCAGAACTATGGCGGTCTCTCCGGCGGAGGCAAAGGCTTATACGCTGTATCAGATCAGTGCCCTCGGCGGCATGTGTCAGGCAAACGGGATGAAACTGCAGCATGTCAAACCTCACGGTGCCCTTTACAATATGGCAGCAAAAGACTATGATCTTTCTCTTGCTATCTGCGAAGCGATCAAATCTTATGACCCAGAGATCATCGTCCTCGGTCTGTCCGGCAGCGAAACGATCCGCGCAGCCAGAGACTGTGGTTTGAAAGCAGCCAGCGAAGTATTTGCTGACCGTGCTTACGAGGAAGACGGCACATTGGTAAACCGCCGCAAAGAAGGTGCAGTCATCCATGATGAAGAACTTGCTATTTCCCGTGTTGTCCGTATGGTAACGGAAGGAAAAGTAACTGCCATTACCGGTAAAGATATTCCGATCCAGGCAGACTCCATCTGTGTACATGGTGACGGCGAAAAAGCGCTGCTCTTCGTAGAAAAGATTCGCAAGACCTTAAAGGAACAGGGCATTGCGATCGCTCCGTTGAAAGAAATTGTGAAGTAAAAGCTTTTGTAACTTTTGCATCATATGTTTCTATGAGTCATCTATTGATTACCACTATATGCATTCTTATCTGTACTGCCATATGATAAATAGCTTTATCCTAATAAGAAAGTACACATGTTCCGTATACATATAGCAGAAAAACCAGCAGGATTACCGTTGCTTTATAAGTTATTAAGCAACGATATTCCTTCTGGTTTTTATTTTTGCAATTTCTGTTATTTTTAGTATGCTTCGAAAAAACTATCTTTTCTACTATATATTTTCTTTATCTTCTACTCCAGTTCAGCTTAACATCCATGATATTATAAAAAACTGTTCCACATTCATTTCTACTTATCTTTTTATTATATTATAACCGAAATGTTTTCAGATAGGCTTTCTGTTCCGGCGTAATTCGATAACTCTCCACCGCCTTCTGAATGGTCTTACGATGCACCCACTCCGGCAGTTTTTTCTGCTCTATATATGGAATAATCGTCTCCCACTGTTTTGCCAGCGCAGTTGCCATATACCAGGCGATCATCATATTGACATAATATTCTTCTGACCGAACCTGTGCCACCAGCTCCGGAAATTCCGGTAAAAATGCTTCATCCAGATAAAGGCGCATCAACACACCGATGCCATATCGAATCGTATATGTATGCGTATCCATAATCCATGATTGAATCTCCGGCAAAAGCTCTGTCTTATGTTTCTCAAAACATTTTGGCAGTGGCAGATCACAGGTCGCCCAGTTATCAATATATGGCAGAAAACGTCTGACTTCTTTTAAGCACGCACCGTAATCCTTCATCCAGGATACAAGCATCATATGCAAGTTATTTTCTTCGTAATAAGTATGGGGCAGATCCTGTAAAAACAGATCAGCCTCTTTTGTCTTTGCAAATTCTTTTGCAAATTTCCGCAGCTGTGGAGTGCGGATGCCAATGATCTTTTCTTTATCAATCCCTGGCAGAAGCTTACTGTGAAAATCTCTGTATTTTAAATCCTGCAATTCAAATAACTGTTTCTGTAATGAATTCATCTTGTTCTTTCCTGTTTTTATATCTATTTCTAAAAATTACTATTCTATCAAAACCAATACCATCCACTCCCGACATACTCACGGCAAAAATATATTTTCAATAATTCCTTTCCATTATGGAAAATATATTTTATTGCATACGTCATCTGTCATAATATTCATAGTATAATGAAGCCATTTTATAATATAAAATAACACTTATATCATTTATTAAAAATCAATCAATTCTGTCATTCTGAAATCTGGATAAATGCTCGTAAGGCAGGATCAGACGTCCCTGATACAGACCACATCCATCATTTACCAGATCATGGTTGATTGCGGTAAACATATTTACATCCAGTTTTTCCAGTTGCAGATTCATCAGGCGCAGCCCTCTCTCATATGCTTCCTCAAAATACCGGTTTTCTCCTTCCGGAATCCGGTCTTTACGGCTGCGATCTTTTTCCTGCTGCTGCTCATAGATCTGATGGTTTGCTGAACCGATCTCAGCTGCATCGTCCATTTCCTTTGTCCGAAGCTGAATCTCCATATAAGTACGGGAACAGTTATCATAAAACGTAATATGCAACGATTGATAGGATTCCGTCTTCCGATTGCTAATATAATCCCGGAAATATGGTCTTGCTTCTTCTGACATCAGCGAAGACTTACTTTCCAACACGCCATTTGCCGGTTCTGCTGTAAATCCCCGTTCCTCCAGAAATTCCGGAAGTACATTTGCAATCTGATACAGGCATTCCATTTCTGCCGTTGCACGATCCTCTTCCGTTTCATAATGACATTTGGGCATAGAAATCACGATGCGGTATGCGATGAGATCCCGAAAGCAGCTCAGACGCTGTTTCAACTCTGACAGTGGCGGATAACTTCCGTGTTCTTCATAATAATCGGAAATATACTCCACGATATAACTGTTAAACTTTTCTTCCGCACGAATCAGCGATTTAATCCTTCCTTTAAACGTAAATGCCAGATATGGAAATTCCTTTGCCATATATTTATAAAATTCCCGGATCTTCTGTGACTGTGCTGTAAGGAAATCATTATGCTCCAGTAATTCCCGAATCTGAATCAGGAAATTACAATGTACCATATCAATCTCATTTCGATTTTTCTTCGCATCCTTTCGAAGATCTTCCGTATATTTCTGTAAAATCCGAAAAATTGTATCTCCCGAATATAAATAATCATCTAATGCAACCATCTATTCTTTCTTCTTTTTCTTTCTGTAGTACCATTTTATATATAAATTAAGCTATCATATACTCACGCTAAAATCAAGTCTGTGTTTATATCAGATACTTTCTCTATAAAATCAGTTCCATGACAATTATTTTTTATTTCTAAGCTAGTATCTTTCAAAACAAAACGACGCTCAGTTTTTTGAGACTGGACGCCGTTTTGTTTTTGTTTTACGAAGTTTTTCTACACCGTATCCTACTTAAAATATTTTTTCTTCTTTGAGTATGTGATTATTTTTATCAGTATCCCACCGGATATAGCCAACGCGGTAAACACTAGCAGGATATGACTCGTATTACCAGTCTGCGGACTATTGCCGCTTATACTGTTGTTTTTATCTGTTTTTGCTGTTTCTGTCGATATAGTGCTACCTGAATTATCAGACTTTATTGATGTGCTGCTGTCAGGATTACCTGTCTCTGTGGATACATTTCCTTCAGGATTTGTTGGCTCTGCAGGTTTTGCTGCTCCTGCAGCCGGGATTTTTTCTCCTTTTACCTCATAACCGCAAACCTTGCATATCTTATCGCCTGAATATCCTGACTCAGTGGCTGTGGCTTCCTTGACATTTTCTACCTTCCAGTCATGTTCAGCTCTATCGCTGACAGCACCGCAGCTGCATTCATGCCAATGACAGTTTTTATCTGTTTTCCACTCACTGCCATAGCTATGTCGATGCGTATTGTCCACCGATACCGTAATATTCAGTCGTTCACTGTAATCCATACCATCCTTATACGCCGCTATACGGAATTTTGTATTTTTCGTAATGGTTATCGGACTGGTATAAATTTTTCGACTCGCACTGTTCTGACAAGGACAGGTGTCATCCGTCGTGTAATAGATAGTTACACCATCCTCAGCTGAAATGACAAGTTGCTCTCCGTTTTTTACCGTAATATAATTTTCCTTCGGAGAATTTTCGTCAAATTGTGTTTCTCCTATCTTTGCCACCGGACGTTTCGGACGGATTTCCTCCAAGGACACACGGAATCCAATCGTCTTTTCAAGACTTGTACCCACTACACGAAACGTAATATCTGTATATCCCGGCAATAAAGCGTTTGTCGCAAAAACAACCTTTCCATCCGCATCCGTGACACCTGAACCAGAAAGCATCGCAGCAGTTAGTGTGTTTCCAAGCTCAGCCTCGACATTAACGCCTTCCATATAATTTCCTTCCGAATCCTTTATCCGCACTGAAATATCTTTCTCCGTACCTGCTTTTGCCATAATAACGCTTTCATAATTTAAAACAATTTCTGCCGGACGGGCCGATACAGTCAATTCTCCGCTATTATAAAAAGGAAGCGCTTTTCCGGCATAATTCTGTGCACCGTCAAGAGTAAAGGACACCATACTTCCTTTTTGAAAGCCGCCTGCCTTTGTAATATGCAACACCTTTGAATATCCACTATCAATGGACTGCCACGTACCGGTCATGCCTTCCGGAAGTGTAATTTCCTTTTCAGTATCCATATACTGGCTAAAGATTACTTCAATATAATCAGAATACGCTCCTGCTGATAAAACTACTGGATTTTCCGTTGATTTCATTGGAACTTTCAATCCCATCCTTGGAGGCGGAACCTGCATCCATTCAGTCTGTGCCGGCTCATACCCATCCTTTTCAAAGCGAACCTGCCACCACCCCACCGGAACATCCCATGCAAAACTACCGTTATCATCCGTAATCTGGGGATTAGTCTGCTCGTAATTTTCTGCATCCCATATGACCGCATTGGATCCATCAGGGTTATTCGCATAATAAACGGTTGCCGTCACACCAGAAAGAGTATTGGACTTTACTGCCTCATAAACAATACCGGACGGATCCATGATAGGTCTTACCCGAGTGCTTTTATGCGTCTTCCGCATCAGATCTTCCATATCCGTATCATTGCACTGTTGTTTTCGAATTCTCGTCTGACGATCCAATTTTTCCAGTAATTTCTGAATCTGAGCCGCACGTCTTTCGCCTACCGTACTTGTCGCTGCATCCCATACAACGCCGACACTGTCAGAAAATCCGGTCTTATCTATATATCCGGCTGTATAAAGAACCGACCCGGCAATTGCATTTGCCTCAGAACGAAATGCCTCATTGTCCAGCAGAAGCCGAATATCCATAGCAATAAACCGTTCGCGCATAATGGAATTAGAACAAAGCGGCTGATCTGCATATCGGTTTTCGTACAGCTTCAGTTCATCGATATACCCCTCCATCTCCGCAGTTTTCTCAGTAAAATCCACCATCGCTTCAGCATCCTGACGAATATTATCAATCGTTGCCAGATCTCCAGCCACATGCATTCCGGCACCGACTCCGCCAAGCACTCCGGCTTCCAGCGCTCCACAGTCCGGATGTCTGATGATTGCATCTGCAAAATCATCATATGCGCCTGTCAGTTGTCCAAAATTATAGTTGTTAACTGCTTGTTGTGTATTACCTTGCGCATTTCCGACAAAATCGACCTGATTGCCATTGTCATCCACAAATGTAAAGCCTCCGGTCACTCCACCTACAGCTGCATCTCTTGCTGTCGCTTTTTTAGCCTTCTTACGTGACAGTCCTTCATTCAGCTCTGTATAGTCTTTATAAGCAGTAAATTTACCGTCTTCTTTTTCACAGACCATATATCCATCTGCCAGCAGTTCTTCTGCACTACGAGTATTCTTTCCGAATACAAAGCCAAGCTCCTCATAAACCTCTTCCCATGAAGCATATTCGGTCAGATTCTTTTCTAATCCATTTGCTTTGGAATAAGCCACGGTCACATCATCAATTGCTTTTTCCAGATTATATGCCGCATTCTGTACATCCTCAGGAAGATTTTTAAACCAGTTGCTTCCAGATACTCTGTATTTTGCGCCAAAAATATACTCAGAAGTATTATCAGCCTTCTCTATCCACTGGTTTAATTCGTCCGATGCATGCAGTTTATCTGTTGAAGCTTTCACAGCATCTTCTCGCTCTTTTACATTTTCCGCTACATTTTCTTCGATTCTTGCGACTGCTTGCGTATCATAAGAATATATTTCACCCTGATTTTCCCAGTCGATGGCAAATTCTTCCGGTATCTGCGCTTCAGAAACCACACCATCCTCATTATATGGAAGTGTCATTTCTCCGGCAAAAGTATAATGATACCCTCTGCTGTCCGGCAATTCTTTCTTACTTAACAAAGTCATCGGCACAAGCTTTATGCTGCCATCTAATGTCTCTACGTAAGTTATGACATTTTGTGGCTCTGTTTTTCCTACAAACGTTGCCCCGATGGTCCAGTCGTTATCTGCTTTTTCATTGAACAGATAGTAATAAAAAGAAGGTGGCTTAAATCCATTCTCTGCACGGTAGAGATAAGCGCCGTTATAGGGATTTCCAAGTCGGTTTGTCTGATAAAAATTCCATGTCTCCAGCCCGGAAGTCGTCATTTCGTAAAATACCTCCGCAGATGCTTCCACGCCTCCTGATCTTGCAGTCAGCCTAAATGCCTGTCCTGTTGTGGCAGACTCCGGAAAGTCATAGGTAAAAGTTACATTTCCGAGTTTGTTTGTTTTTCCCTCTTTCGCAATCCGGTCTCCAAAATATAGGGAAACCTCTGTTTCTGGTGCTGCATTTATTGTTACCAAATTATCTGTTCGCTTATCCGAAATAAGCGCCGCCGGACGAATAGATAATTTTCCTACTCTATAGGAAATGCTGCCTACCGGTGCAGTCGTATTTCCAACAGTTGCCGCTGCGGATATATTGTATATCCCTGCCTCGGAATCTGAAAGCATAATATAATACATGCCTTTCTGTCCGGCGTTTTGGATTGTTACAACATTTCCATTCTGCTTGTAATCTTCAGCAGTTAGCTGAGCCGTTAATGTACAAATAGCTTTCAGCGTACAATCCTCCGGCAGAGAAACAGATAAACTGCCTTCCTCTCCGTCTGCAAATCCATAGTACACGCGCACTGCATGATTCTGTCCCGCAACTACTTCATTTTGATCCGCAACGACAGAACACTTTGATTTATCTAAGATACCATCCACATCTGTCTTTAGCAATGGGACCGTAATCTTACATTCATTTTGGGTTCCATCCCTGACTTCTGCTGTTATCTTTGCATAATCTTTTCCCTCACAAAGTCCCATTTTTTCAAGAGCATCTAAAGAAGCTACTTCTGCAAAACTGTCGTTCACATTGTAAGCAACGATCGTATACATTCCGGCTTTCAGACTTCCGGTCTGATAAAATCCGGTTTTCGCCATCCGTTTCTTTCCCACAAGACTGCCTGATGCGTCAAATACCAACACATGATTATCTCCGGCAAACTCACTGATTGCTGTAATCTCAAGGTTTCCCCATTTTGGCATGGTAAGGGAAAATATGCCCTCTTTTCGGCTTGTCTCCGCAGTACCTCCAGTATAACCAGCCTGGTCTGCCAAAACAGTCAGTGTGAATCTATCCTCTGTTACTGTATCGGCAAGCACGATATTCGGATACTGAAGGCTATAATCGACTCCTTCTTCCAATGTACGATTCTCGGCTTTTAAATTAAGCTTAAGATTACGGAAGCTTCTGATATCCGCATCCCCGAAATCCACACGCAAAACTCTGTTTACCGGAAGTCTGTCCGTCTCTGCAAAAGCAATCTCTCCCAACTCCCAGTCTGCATTTAACTCCGTTTTAATAAAATGCTTACTGTAATATCCATCCAGCGAAATATCTGCGGTTACCTTTGCTCCGGCGTCTGCCTTCACTTTAAAATGATTATCCGTAAGGGGAACAGAAATTTCTTGCTCATTTTGGTATAATTCCACTTTTGCCCCATCGGGAACAATTCCTGATACAGTATAGGAAGAAGCGATACTTGTAAGTGGTTCAAAACCATATAAATTTTGAGCGTTATACTGTGCCTCTTTCTGTGTCTCATAAAACTGTTTGAGCATAGAAGGATTTCCATCAGAGTCCGTCTCATACGTTCTGATAATCGTAAAATCAGGAAACGGATTCTCATAAGTATGACCATTCATATCTACAGTCTCTCTGCTGTCTTTATTCCATTGCGTCAATCTAAAATCGCGATTTCTTACTTCCACCGTAATTCCGTCAAATGTCGTATCTGGATTTTGCTTCTTACAGCCCGCAAACGCACCGCTTCGAAGCTCCGCCACCGTTTCAGGAATCACAACGGTTCTTCTGGCAAGACCTGTACAATTTCCAAATGCCCACCGCCTGATCTGCTCCACGCCTGGCAGAATCGTAAGAGAAACCATATTCAGATTTCCGGAAAATGCCGCTTCTCCAATACTTCTGATATTCGCCGGAATCGTGACCTGATCAAAATTACAGTTTGTAAATGCATAATCGCCAATTGCTGACACACTGGAAAGCGTCAAAACTTCGTTCAGTTCCGACACCGGAAGTGCCGTACAATTCGTAAATCCTGCTACCGTTGTGAAATTCTTATTTGACGGCCATGTAATATCCGTCAGTGATGTACAATTATCAAAGGACTTAAAACCAATATCTGTAACACTGTCCGGCAATACAAGTGACGACATCGGACAGTATGCAAACGCCTCTTCGCCGATACTTTGCAAACCCTGCCCGAGAGACAGATTGCTCAGTTTCTCACACCATTGAAACGCACCGTTGCCAATTTGCGTCACGCAGTCCGGTACGGTAAATTCCGTCAATGCAGTACGATCAAAAGCATAATTGGGGATAACCGTCAACGCCGTACTTTTTGAAATATCTACTTTTGAAAGACTATGACATCCTGAAAATGCCAGTTCCTGCATATCTGTCACTCCCACCGGAAACGCAACTTCTTTTAACAGAATTGCTCCGGAAAATGCACTGTCTCCCAGGGAAATCCCTTTCGTACAAGCGGAAAAGTCAGCCCTCTCTAACGCCGTACAACCGGAAAATGCATAAAGTTCAATCGTTGTAAGATTTGCCGGAAACTTCACGGAAACCAGCGTTTCATTATGCCAGAAAGCTTCTCTGGAAATGACCGTAACAGGTTTTCCTTTAATTTTATCCGGAATCACAATTTCCGTGACCGTATCTTCGCAGCCTGTAATGGCAATCGTATTATCCTTCAGGACCTCGTATGTAACCGTGCCACCTGCAGCATCGAAAGTCCCCGTCTCATCATATGCAAATGCATTAAATGGCAGGACTCCAATCAACAGGAATACGGATAAAAGTATGGCCATAAGCCTTTGCTTTTTTAGTTTCATCTCTAATCCACCTTTCTGCAGTCATAATTACTTTTAACTTGCCGTTTATCGTACCCGCAAAACCGTCAAGCGTTATATTTCATCTGCGGACAAGTATTTGTGTAAACACATCATTGCGACAAGCAGGTTTGCACAAATGCTGATTCTATTATGAATAAAATATGAAAAAAAATATATAAGTGAACCCCGCCAATCTGCCAAAATGAGGTGGCGGAGTTCCGCCATTCTTAAAAATCAACGCATAAAACCGTCAGCTGCTAGATGGGATCTACTTTCCAAATATCAGTAAATCCTGTGAAACTGCTGCCATAGAAACAAAAAAACCTTGAAGAACCGTATTTCTACAGTTCTCCAAGGTTATTCTTATGCTTGGACACTTTCACGCTTTTTTACGTGAATTTAGATTTTTCACTGGCTGAAACTTTTGCCCTAAAACTGGATAAAAGCCTTTGCCCTGTAATAAACCTGTCTTATTCAGCTGCCTGTTTGATAGCTGCCTGTGCTGCTGCCAGACGAGCGATCGGTACACGGAACGGTGAGCAGGATACATAATCCAGTCCAATCTGGTTGCAGAACTCTACGGATGAAGGATCTCCGCCGTGCTCTCCACAGATACCGCAATGAAGTGATGGGCGAACCGGTTTGCCAAGTTTCAGAGCCATCTCCATCAGTTTGCCTACGCCATTCTGATCCAGTTTTGCAAACGGATCATTTTCAAAGATCTTAGCATCATAATATGCATCCAGGAATTTTCCTGCATCATCACGTGAGAAGCCGAATGTCATCTGGGTCAGATCGTTGGTACCGAAGCAGAAGAACTCAGCCTCTGTTGCGATCTCATCAGCAGTTAACGCTGCACGTGGGATCTCAATCATAGTACCTACTTCATATTTCAGGTCAGAGCCTGCTGCTGCGATTTCAGCATCAGCGGTCTCTACAACGAATTTCTTAACATATTTCAGCTCTTTGATATCGCCAATCAGCGGAATCATGATCTCCGGAACGAGATTCCAATCCGGATGAGCATTTGCTACTTTGATTGCTGCACGGATAACAGCTTTTGTCTGCATCTTGGCAATTTCCGGATAAGTTACTGCAAGACGGCATCCACGATGACCCATCATCGGGTTAAACTCTTTGAGACCTTCGATAATCGCTTTGATCTGCTCTACAGTCTTGCCCTGTGCCTCTGCAAGTTTCCTGATATCTTCCTCTTCCTGAGGTACAAACTCATGAAGTGGCGGATCAAGGAAACGAATGGTTACAGGATCTCCCTCCATTGCCTCATACAGCTGTTCAAAGTCTCCCTGCTGATACGGAAGAATCTTATCCAGAGCTTCCTCTCTCTCTTCTACAGTATCTGCACAGATCATTTCACGGAATGCATCGATTCTGTTACCTTCAAAGAACATATGCTCTGTACGGCAAAGTCCGATACCTTCTGCGCCAAGCTCACGGGCTTTCTTTGCATCTGTCGGTGTATCTGCATTTGTACGAACTTTCATCGTTCTATATTTATCAGCCCAATCCATGATTCTTCCGAACTCGCCTGCAATTGTTGCTTCTACAGTTGGGATTGCGCCATCGTAAATATTACCGGTGGAACCATCAAAGGAAATGATATCTCCTTCATGATATTCTTTTCCGCCAAGTGTGAATTTCTTATTTTCCTCATCCATGATGATATCGCCGCATCCGGATACACAGCAGGTACCCATACCACGGGCAACTACTGCTGCATGGGATGTCATACCACCACGAACAGTCAGGATACCCTGAGAAGCTTTCATACCTGTAATGTCTTCCGGTGAAGTCTCCAGACGAACCAGAACGACTTTTTCGCCTCTTGCAGCCCATTCTACAGCATCATCTGCGGTAAATACGATTTTACCACAAGCAGCTCCAGGAGCAGCGCCAAGTGCTTTTGCAATCGGTGTAGCAGCTTTCAGAGCAGCTGTATCGAATGTCGGATGAAGAAGTGCATCCAGGTTACGAGGCTCAATCATTGCAACTGCCTCTTTCTCTGTTCTCATGCCCTCATCTACAAGGTCGCAGGCAATCTTTAATGCAGCCTGAGCAGTTCTCTTACCGTTACGTGTCTGCAGCATGTAAAGCTGTCTGTTCTCAACGGTAAACTCCATATCCTGCATATCTCTGTAGTGATCTTCCAGAATCTTGCATACCTCTACAAATTTTGCATATGCTTCCGGGAACTCCTGCTCCATCTTTGCAATCGGCATCGGAGTACGAACACCGGCAACAACGTCTTCGCCCTGTGCATTGATCAGGAACTCGCCCATCAGTTTCTTCTCACCAGTAGCCGGATCACGGGTAAATGCGACACCTGTACCACAATCATCTCCCATGTTACCGAATGCCATTGCCTGTACGTTTACTGCAGTACCCCAACTGTATGGGATATCATTATCACGACGGTATACATTTGCACGAGGATTGTCCCAAGAACGGAATACTGCTTTTACAGCACCCATTAACTGTTCCTTCGGATCATCCGGGAAATCTACACCGATTTTTGCTTTATATTCTTCTTTGAACTGTCCAGCCAGCTCTTTGAGATCTTCTGCAGTCAGATCAACGTCATATACAACGCCTTTTTTCTCTTTCATCTCATCGATGAGCTGTTCAAAGTATTTTTTACCAACTTCCATAACAACGTCTGAGTACATCTGGATAAATCTACGATAGCAGTCCCATGCCCAACGAGGATTGCCTGATTTCTCTGCCAGTACGTTTACAACGGTCTCATTCAGACCAAGGTTCAGGATAGTATCCATCATACCCGGCATAGAAGCTCTTGCACCAGAACGAACAGATACGAGTAATGGATTTTCCTTATCGCCGAATTTCTTGCCGGTAATCTCTTCCATCTTGCCAATGTGCTCATTGATCTGATCCTGAATTTCCTGATTGATCTCACGGCCGTCTTCGTAATACTGCGTACAAGCCTCTGTTGTAATCGTAAATCCCTGCGGTACCGGAAGTCCAAGATTAGTCATCTCGGCCAGATTGGCTCCTTTACCACCAAGAAGATTTCTCATGGTTGCATCGCCTTCGCTAAATAAGTAAACCCACTTTGCCATAATAAGTTCCTCCTAATAATTGTATAAAGTGTTTTTTCTTTTTTAAATAACCCTTGTCCATATTGTAACATACTCAGTTTAATTTTCAACCATTTTTTGTGAAATTTTAGACAATAAACTTACCTTTTTTTCATTTAAGTTCTTGTCAGTTAGTGAATAACCGTTGTGAAACCCTGCATTTATGGGCTTTCCGTGTATTGTCGCTATACATATCGGTGTTTTTGTCTGTATTTTTTGAAAATTTTTCTCTTTGATATATTCCGATTTGTAATTCATGCATATAAAAACAGCGTATCCTGCCCTGTCCTAATCTTCGATATTCCATTCCAGGTGACATTTTTTTACCTGTTCACCACAGAAAGAACCTATCTTATTTCGTACACTGCAAAAATACGCTGCTTTTATTTTTTGAGCTGCTTTAGAAAAATTTTCAGTTTCCAATAAATGTATCTGCCTTTTTTAAACCTTCTCAGATATGATTCCTGTTACAAAATTTTCCTCTCTTACGACTCTGTTCCTTTCACATGTTCCGTGAACCTATCTTACCTTTCCTCCACGGATATTATAGGTATGCCCTCCAATCTTAACACGGCCATTGTAATCAAATCTTACCTGTCCACCGTTTACATACCATCTTCCGTTCTGGTTCTTTACGATGCCCCGATAGTTGAAGTTTACTTTTCCGTTCTGAAGCATCCACCAACCGTTTTCATTATTTGCAAGACCAGTATAATCGAAGTTTACTTTTCCACCTTCAATTCGCCACCAGCCATTTGCATTATAGGCAACACCGGTATAACCAAAATCTACTTTTCCGCCTCGCAGATACCACCAGCCGTTCTCATTCTGTTCTACGCTGTTACAGTTAAAGTCTACCTTTCCACCGACGATTCGCCACCAGCCATTCTCGTTCTGTGCGATTCCAGTATAACCAAAGTCTACTTTTCCGCCTCGCAGATACCACCAGCCGTTCTCATTCTGTTCTACACTGTTGCATCCAAAATCTACCTTACCATTTACAATACGCCACCAGCCATTTGTATTTTCGGCAATTCCGGTATAGCTAAAATCTACTTTTCCATTTTTCACTTTCCACCAGCCGTTAACATTCTCTTCTACCGTGTTGCAACTGAAATCAACCTTTCCGTCTGCGATTCGCCACCAGCCTTTTTCGCCATTTACAACACCTTCTACAATATCCGTTGCATGTGAACGAATGCCATTCTGATAGTATACATAGCTTTCATTGCCGGCTGCATCTTTTTCATAGCAGAAACCATCTTTTACAATCTCATTGACCCAATCCACGAACGTTCCCGTGGAAGTGCCCTCCCTGGAACCATGTCCCATATTCCATACTAATGAATAATCGGTATCATAACCTGCCATATTTGCGGCAAGGCAAAGATCATATGCAATGGTAAAGGACGTATGCTGGTCTGCAGTACCGTTTCTGGTACGCCAGTGCTGTGCCGGATCTGCTTTCTTAAGGCCATTGTTTCCAAGCAGGATTTCTGTTGCATTCATGAGATTTGTCTGATTCTCAATATAAGCAGCATCCTCGCCTGTTAACGCTTCTTCAATATACTTATCTACATCTACATTATTAAATCCATCCAACTTACACAGTTTGTAATAATTATCTTTTAACACTTTTGCTACAGATGCAGAATAATGTACACCACCAACCTGTGAGCTGTATCCAAATTCATCATTTTCTGCAGTTGACCAAAAAGTATCAAATCCAGGAACATTTTTGTTTCTCTGACTGATAAGCCCTGTACCTACCAGGAATCCGGACATATCTGTTACAGAATAGGTACCATCAGAATTCTTCTTAAGCCAGTTGCTGCTGTTCGGATATGCTTTTTCTGGATCAATGCTTCCATCTTTCACAAGGGCATTCAAAGCATCTGACATGTTCTGAAGAACTGCATCATAGTAAGAACCTTTTCTTGGAGATTCCAGCGTCAACGCTTTTCCGTTTGCATCTTTCAGGTTCAGGCTATTGATATAATCCACAAATGCATATGCTTCCAGTTTCTGCAGTTCCCGTTGGAATTCAGTCAGTTCGACTGGTTCCTTTGCACCCATTTCGGTATATTTGTCGCCGCCTTTATCTACAGAATCAAACCACCACCAGGCATAAGCAATGTCTGCATTCTCCAGATCCGCAATCGGGCAATAACACTGCGATGCATAAATATTATCTTTATATTTGCTGCTGTAAGTGCCGTCCTCATTCTTTGTTACACCAAGAACACCTGCATCGTACATATAAGAGTAATATTCGGACATATTTCCGGATGCGCCAAGTAATGAACTCATCTGACCTGCGCCGGAAGTTCCTACAGAGATGATATGGTCTCTGTTACCCGGTAAAATATCATCATTTGCACGAATCGCAATAATGCCTGCTTTCAGATCCACAATTGGAGTCGGTGCTTTGCCGGTATTATACAGTCCACTTTGATCTACCGCATTACGGCTTCTTGCGCCTGCTGAAACATAAATCATGCCTTCTTTGATATAGGTTGCATCACAGCCTTTTGGCTGACTTGATTTCCATCCTGTACAATTATTCTCGTAAATGATCGGTGCAGTATCAGCAGTATAGTTACCAATCTTAGCATTGTGATTAATTCCTGTTACCTGACCTTTTGCATCAATGTTCAAATACTGCGTCGGAATATATACCAACATCGTCTGATAATCTGTGTTCGTTATCTTGCTTGTCGTGTAAAGTCCCTGAAAAATTGTACTTACCTCTCCTCGGAAACCGGTAACCTGTTTTGAAATGGGCTTGCCATTCTCATCCGCTGCCGCCAGGAAATAATAAGAACCGTCTTCGCTCTTAACCCAGGTGTACTTGCCTGCTTCAATACCTTTGGAATAATCCAGATAGGTTGCGGCATCTACCATCTGCGAAACTGCTTCCGTTATCTTTTCATCAGATGTCTCATACGTAATTACAGAATGCGCTCCATCATCCCCCTGTGCCGTATCCGCAAATGCAGTCATCGGAACCAATGATGCCAACAGCGCTGCTGCCATAAAAGTTGCAAGTACTTTTTTTCTTTTCATGAAATTTTCCCCCTTCATTCATAAATCATTGCTATGAATGACGCACATATCCATTATGCTATGCCTTCCCCAAAAACTAACTTTATGGCAATTAAATTCCCCTCTCCTTTCCACATATAATTACAATATTATTGTGCCCCAATCATATGTTTCTGCAATTATATATATAAATACTTCATATAATTACCATATAATAATTGATGAATTTATTGTACAACCGTATTCCTAGAATACAGCAAGCCCTCAAACCGTTAAAACTCAGCGATTTGAGGGCTTTTTTTAAGAGCAATTTTTTGTTGGTTTTTTATTTTACTTTCTGGTATTTCTTATGTTTTTTTCGGTATCCTAGAACGTAAATTTATCTGCAAAATATGCATCTAATTCTGCGATTGGTACTCGTACCTGCTCCATGGTATCCCTGTCACGGACAGTTACTGCCTGGTCTGTTTCAGAATCGAAATCGTATGTAACGCAGAACGGTGTACCGATCTCATCCTGTCTGCGGTAACGTTTTCCGATGTTTCCTCTGTCATCATACTCGCAGTTATATTTTTTGCAAAGCTGCTGATATACTTTTTCAGCGCCTTCATTCAGCTTTTTGGAAAGTGGAAGTACACCCACTTTAACCGGTGCAAGTGCCGGATGGAAGTGCATTACAGTACGCATATCCGGTTTTTCTTCGGTACCAATGTTCTCTTCATCATATGCGCCGCAAAGGAATGCCAGAACGACACGGTCTGCGCCCAGTGAAGGCTCGATAACATATGGGATATATTTCTGATTCTTTGCATCATCAAAGTACGTCAGATCCTCACCGGATACATTCTGATGCTGTGTCAGGTCATAATCAGTTCTATCAGCGATTCCCCACAGCTCGCCCCATCCAAACGGGAACAGGAACTCGATATCACTGGTTGCTTTACTATAGAAAGAAAGTTCTTCCTGCTCATGGTCACGAACACGCATCTCTTCTTCTTTCATGCCAAGGGATTTCAGCCAGTTGATACAGAATTCTTTCCAGTATGCAAACCACTCAAGGTCTGTATCCGGCTCACAGAAGAACTCCAGCTCCATCTGTTCAAACTCACGGGTACGGAATGTAAAGTTACCCGGTGTGATCTCGTTACGGAAAGATT
>ERZ773103.70-NODE-70-length-94496-cov-4.672526_pt1 | contig 94496 bp, 88 predicted proteins | sample MGYA00511118_ERZ773103 | MGnify/ENA primary metagenome ERZ773103 (study PRJEB29015, sample SAMEA2737821) | human gut metagenome | biome: human gut; feature: human-associated habitat; material: faeces | place: China | collected 2012 ... | reverse complement strand
AACGGCATACACTTATACAGCGACATGCAGTGTAATCTGTCATGTAGGGGCAACACCGGTGCTAGTGGACACTATTCCAGGTTCTTATTGGATGGATCCTGAGAAAGTTCGTGAGGCGGTAAACGAGAAGACCAAAGCAATCATTTGCGTGGATCTGGCGGGTATCGTGTATCCATATTACAAAGAGATTTTTGAAATTGTCGAAGAAAAGAAATCATTATTTAAAGCAGAAAGCGACAGACAGGAAAAGGTAGGAAGAGTACTGGTTCTTGCGGACGCAGCTCACGCACTGGGAGCTGAGAGCGAGGGGAAAACATGCGGACAGATCGCTGATTTTACATGTTTTTCATTCCATGCGGTTAAAAACCTGACGACAGCAGAAGGTGGTGCGGCTACCTGGGCAGAACGAATTGAGCAGATGGGTATTGATGGGGAAGAACTCTACCATGACTATATGCTGTTATCGTTACATGGACAGTCCAAAGATGCACTGTCAAAGATGAAGGCAGGTGCCTGGGAATATGATATCGTTGCACCATTATATAAGTGCAATATGACAGACATTCAGGCGGCCATCGGACTGGCACAGATGAGACGATACGATAAGATTCTTGCGAGAAGAAAAGAACTGATCGAGCGCTATGATGCGGCGTTAAAACCGAAGGGCGTAGAAGTTCTGGAACATTATACAGATACAGAGAATTCGAGCGGTCACTTGTACCTGACAAGACTGCCGGGACGAAGCAGAGAAGATTGCAACAAAATTATTACTTATATGGCAGAAAAAGGAGTGGCAACCAACGTACATTACAAACCACTTCCGATGCTCACTGCCTATAAGAACCTTGGATTTGATATCAAAGATTATCCAAATGCATATGCACAGTTTGAATGTGAGATTACACTGCCGCTTCATACCTGTCTGACAGATGAAGAACAGGAATATGTGGTCTCAACCTACCTGGATGCGATAGAGAACATCTGATAGAGACGGAGGAAACTATGTTAAAAAACTGGGAGAGTCTGCCGGCGTCCATGCGGACAGAGGCAGTCAGACCATACTATGAAGCACTGGCAAAACGCCAGGGCGCTTTGAGAAGAAAAAGAATATTAGATATCTGTGGTTCGTTCGTACTTACTATTTTACTGTCACCGATCATGCTGGTCATTGCAATCGCGATCAAAGCAGAAGACGGAGGCCCGGTGTTTTTCAGACAGGAAAGAGTCACAACTTATGGAAGAGTCTTCAGGATTTTTAAATTCCGCACTATGATTGTGGATGCAGATAAAAAAGGACCATTGGTTACGGGGAAAAAGGATAATCGAATCACCAAAGTCGGTGGAAAACTTCGTCATTTACGACTGGATGAACTTCCACAGGTGCTCAACATCCTGACTGGAGATATGAGCTTTGTGGGAACAAGACCGGAAGTTAAAAAATATGTAGACCAGTATACGGATGAGATGCAGGCAACATTATTATTGCCGGCAGGAGTTACATCTCTTGCAAGTATCGCGTTCAAAGAAGAAGATGAATTGATCGCAAAATATACAGCCCGTGGTGAGAGTACCGATGAGGCTTATATGAAGCATATTTTGCCAAAGAAAATGAAATACAACCTGGATTATCTGCGAAAAGCAGGTGTGGCAGGAGATTTGAAGATCATGGTGAAAACCGTGTTGGAGGTAATAAAATGAAAAAAATCGCAATCATCACGATGGGAGTGAAACTGAAAGACGAGAAAGGATATACACGTTTTGGATATCTGGCAGAATTTCTTACAAAAGCCGGATTCCAGGTAGATCTGATCACGACAACCTTTCAGCACTGGGAGAAAGCACAGCGTGACCTGAAGAAGATTCAGGCAGATATAGATGCGGGCGAATATCCATTTGGACTGCGTTTTATATATGAGCCGGGATACAAGAAAAATGTAGACCTGGCAAGAGTCAGAAGCCACAAAATTGCGGCTAAGAATTTAAAAAAGATGCTAGAAGCAAAACCGGAAGACGGAAAAGATTACGACTTACTGTATGCAGAGATTCCACCGAACGATGTGGCAAGAGTAGCGGCAGAGTACGGTGTGGCACATAATATCCCATTTGTAGCAGATGTTAACGATCTGTGGCCGGAGGCAATGCGTATGGTACTTGATATTCCGGTGGTGAGTTCTATATTATTCCACCCACTGCAGAGAGATGCGGAGAAAGTATACTCTATGGTCTCAGGAGTCGTAGGAACGTCAGATGAATACAGAGACCGTCCGTTCAAGAATCAGAAGAGAAATGTGCCAAAAGTTACGGTATATGTAGGAAATGAGATTAAAATTTTCGATGAAGGTGCAGGGAAAAATAAAGAAAGCGTAGCAAAACCAGAAGGTGAATTTTGGGTATCTTATGCCGGAACCATTGGAACAAGCTATGATATCCGCACGATGGTACTTGCCGGAGAAGAACTGATCCGAAGAGGCCATTCAGATATTAAGATTAAAATCTTAGGCGGAGGTCCGATGAAGGACGAACTGGAAAAATTAGCGAAGGACATGAAGATTGAAAACGTAGAGTTCGTAGGATATGCACCGTATGATAAGATGGCTGCATATCTGGCAGAATCTGATATTCTGGTTAATTCATTTGTAAAGAAAGCACCACAGAGTATTGTAACGAAGATTGGTGATTACCTGGCAGCAGGGAAAGCGATGATCAATACCTGCATGAGCCCGGAATTTAGAAATAAAGTAGAAGCAGACGGATTTGGTGTGAACATCATGCCAGAAGATGTAGAAATCCTTGCAGGAGCGATCGAAGACTTATATAACAATGATGAAAAACGCCTGGCGATGGGCAAGAGAGCAAGAGAGATTGCAGAAGAGCAGTTCGACAGACCGAAGGCGTATAAGAAGATTAGAAATCTGATCACAGAGTTAACAGAAGAGTCATAAGAGGAAGGAAAAGGAAGAATGAATGGAGAACATCCATTTTTTACAGTAATAATGCCTGCTTATGGGGTAGAAAAATATCTTGAAAAAGCAGTAGAAAGTATAAAAGCGCAGACATTTGCAGACTGGGAACTGATTATCGTAGAAGATGGATCGCCGGATAAGACAAGTGAGATTGCGGAAAAACTTCAGAAGACCGATGACAGAATCCAGGTAATCCACCATGAGAAAAATAAAGGCCTCAGTGAAGCCAGAAATACTGGGATTGAAGCCGGAACCGGAAGATATATCTGGTTTATGGATCCGGATGACATGGTAGATGCGGATCTGTTAGAGTCGGTACATGAATCGCTGGAAGTGGATCCAGCCAAATTAGTGATCTTCGGACATCTCGAAGAGTACTATAACGAAGACGGAAGTTTTGCATATGCACATGAGATAAAACCAGAGAAAAAAGTCTTCAAAAAACCGGAAGAGATTCATAATTACGTGATACGCCTGGAACAGGAGACCATCTATGGATATGCCTGGAATAAGATGTACGATCTGTCATATATCAAAGAAAAAAACTTACGTTACGAGACTGTGCGATTGATCGAAGATATCGTATTTAATATTCAGTATTGTAATGACATTGATTCTATGAATTTGCTGGACATTACACCATATCATTATGCGAAGAGAATGTCAGGAAGTCTGACAACCAAATTTGTGCCGGACTATTATCCGGTGCACAGACGCAGAATAAAGATGCTGTTAGAACAGCAGAGATACTGGGGAACGGCCAGCAGAAAGAATTGTGCGATATTAGGAGGATTCTACGGACGTTACATACTCTCTGCACTGGAGAGAAACTGTAATAAGCAATCCGGAATGAATACAAAAGCCAGAAAAAATTTCTGCAAAGAAGTATTTAATGATCCATTATTTCAGAAATTGCTTCCGGTGGCTGAGGCGAGAGACAGTAAAGCATTGAAAATCGCATTGAGATGCCTGAACAGCAGATCTCCGTTCTTATGTACTGCGTTGGGCAGAGCCGTGCATATTGTGAGAACCGGAATGCCGATGGTGTATTCAAAGACCAAATCGGGAAGATAATATCTTAGAAAAACGAATGAGAAAGTATAGATTATAGTTTAGATTACAAAGGGGAAGTTGATGAATAAGATAAAGCAAAATTACGAAGAAATATTAGAACTTCTATTTAAGATCAGTTATTTATGTTTGACATTTGCTACATTTATTTCTGTCATATATATGTCACCGGTACAGCCGCTACTGGTAAAACTTACATTGCTTTTGGGCGTTGTGGTCATATTGGTCCGACTATTGCATTGGAAGAAATATGGAAAAATGCCGTGTCTGATATTGATGATTCTATTTTGTATGAGTTTCCTTTTAAGCATTGTGATGAACCGTCAATATGGAATGACGGCGGATCTGAAGTGGCTGATCTGGACAGGAATACAGTTCTTTGGCTTATATGTCTGTGATCTAAATAGAGAAGAAAAAAAATATGAAAGAGAATTTACGATTCTGTCACATATATTCATTATCGTAACCGTTATAACAGCTATAGCGAGTCTGATTATGCTTGCAAAATCTTATGGGGAATTTCTGATTACCGCTGATAAAGAATTTATCGTAACTGGATTTAAGTGGGATCGATTATGGGGCGTGTACACAGATCCGAATTACGGAGCAGTCTGTAGTGTAATTGGAATCATTTTGTCAGGATTGTATCTGATTAAGAAAAATGGTGCTGTGAAACTATTATATGCGTTTGCACTTATTATGAATTACGCTTATATGATATTCTCGGATTCCAGAACAGGAATACTGGCGCTGGTATTGTGCGGTGGATTGTTCTTATATCTGTGGTGTGTCAGTAAGTTTCAAGCTAAGAAGATATTAAAAAGTCTGCTAGTGGTGATATGCGTATTCGCTGTAGCATTGTCCGTAGGTGAGGTTGCAAAGACTCAGAATATTACTTATCAGAAAAAGGTAGCGGTTCAACGTGCAAAAGAGGAGAAACTTACAAAAAAGAAGAATCATAATCATAAAAAGAAAGAACTAACCGCGCGTCAGAAGAATATTCAGGATGATGCGTCTAACGGAAGACTGGCAATCTGGCAGAGTGCGATTGAAATCTGGGAGTCAAGTCCTGTCTACGGTGCAGGATATTCGACGGTCGCACCATATGCGAAAGAGCATGTTCCGGATACCTATATCGTAAATAACAGTCAGGGAGACTACACGAGTATGCATGATACGTTCTTCTGTGTGCTGGCATATCAGGGTGGTATAGGTGCGATATTATTTGTGCTGATTGCATTTAGAATCTTTTTCTATGTTGTGAAAAACGTATTTACAGAGAGTGGAGAAAGAAAATTCGATGTTACGGCAATGCTCTGTTCGGTTGGGTGTGTAGCAATCAGTATGATGTTCTTGATGGATGGAATCTATACCAATTCACCGAGTGCGGCAGTGTTGTGGTTGTTCAGTGGATATTTAGTCCGGTATTCATACCGAAAAAAGAATGAGGAAATGTAGAATGAAAATTCTTGTAGGATTTATTATGGATGGAAAAGCAGGTGGGATTGATCGGTATCTCTTAAATTTCCTGGAAAAGGTTTCGTCAGAAGAAGTGCAGTTGGATTTTCTTACGAATGAAATTAATCCGGAACTTAGAGAAAAACTAAAGACGTATCATTCAGAAATCTATGCGATTTCAAACCTGAAACATCCATTATCTCAATATAGACAGGTGAAGAAAATCATAAAAGCAGGGAAATATGAGGTAGTTTACTTGAATATTTCTACGGCTATAGATTGTATAGCAGCAATTGCCGCGAAACATTCAGGTGTTAAAAGGATCCTGATTCACAGCCATTCCAGCGGAAATGACTGTGAAAGTGCATGGAAGAGAAATATATTTAATGCTATCCATAAGTTCTGTCGTTTGTTTTTATACAAGTATGGAACCGAATTTTATGGATGCTCGGTTAAGGCGGGAGAATGGCTGTTCCCAGAGAAAATTGTACATTCAGATAGATTCCGGGTAATCCATAATGCGGTGGATCGGGGGAAATTCGAATACAATGTGGAGAAAAGGAAGAAAATCCGAGAAGAAATGGGATTAACAGATCAATTTGTATTAGGGCATGTAGGAAACTTTTGCTATCAGAAAAACCATTATTTCCTTATAGAGATATTTGAAGAAATGCACAAGAGAGATAAGAATACGGTTCTACTTTTGGCCGGTGATGGCGTTCGGTTTGAACAGGTCAGGGAAATGGTTATACAAAAGGGACTGGGAGATTCGGTTAAATTACTGGGACGTCGCAGTGATGCAGATTATTTGTATCAGGGGATGGATGCATTTATATTGCCGTCTAATTTTGAAGGACTTCCGATAGCCGGGATAGAGGCACAGTCATCTGGGCTTCCATGCTTTATGAGCGATAGTATTACAAAGGAAGCTAAAATAACCAGAGGCTGTTATTTCCTGTCGCTTCATGGAAAGGCGGCTGATTGGGCTGGAGAAATCCTGAAAAGAAAGCAGGATAGAAAAGAAGCAGAGTATCTGGAAAATGCAGGCCAGTATGATTTGAAGAATCAGATAGAAGAAATGAGAAAACTGGTAAATGGAGAAAATGCATGATGGAATTAGTAAGCGTTGTAGTTCCGATCTATAATGTGGAACAATATTTGGACAGATGTATTCAGAGTATTCAATCGCAAACATATGAAAATCTTGAGATTATTCTTGTGGATGATGGATCACCGGATAATTGTGGAAAAATCTGTGATCAATATGCCAGTAAGGATCAGAGAGTTCGAGTAATCCATAAAAAAAATGGTGGACTTAGCGACGCGAGAAATGCAGGAGTTAAGATTGCAACCGGAAAGTATTTATTGTTCATAGATAGTGATGATTTTGTTGCAGAAGATCTGGTGCAAAAAACTGTTGAAAGTGCAGAAGAATATCATAGTGATATTGTATTATTTGATTATCAGCGATTAGAATCAAACGACACAATAGAGGTGTGCAGTATATCAGGGATACCTGAAAATCAGAGTTTTTCCCTGAAAGATTATCCAGAAGTTCTGTTTAAATCCATATCCGCATGGAATAAACTCTTTTTAAGAAAGTTCTATATGAATAGTGAGATACAGTTCCCGGTGGAATATTACTATGAGGATTTGGGAAGCAGCCCGAAATATTTGTTTGCGGCAAAAAGAATTACTTACGTGAAAGAACCATTTTATAACTATGTGATTCGTGAGGGTTCGATTATGTCTGCTGCGAAAGAAGAAAAAAATTATCACGACAGATGTAAGATGATAGAAACCGTGAATGATTATTATCGTCAGAAAGAGGCATATAATAAATATAAAAAAGAGTTAGAGTATCTGGCACTTTTTCATGCATATTTTATTCCGGCAAAAGAAATTCTATTCCGTAAAGGTGATAGGGCATACATAGATAAATTTAGAGATTTTGTGAGAGAACAGTATCCGGAATATGTACATAATCCATATTTGAATAGTATGTCCCAAAAAGAAAAACTTCAATTCTACATGATCGATCATAAGCAGTATTGGGTGGTTAATCTCTTATCTTGGATAAGGCAGACATTGAAGAAGTAAACAGACAGGAGGGCTGGCAGGTGGAGTTAGTCAGTATTGTTGTTCCAATATATAATGTTGAGAAATATTTAGATAAATGCGTAGAAAGCATATGTGCACAGACATATGCCAAGCTGGAGATCATTCTTGTGGATGATGGATCACCGGATCATTGTGGCCAGATGTGTGATGTGTACGCGAAGAAAGATAGCCGTATTAAAGTTATTCATAAGAAAAATGGTGGATTGAGTGATGCAAGAAATGAAGGCGTGAAACAGGCAGCAGGAAAATATCTGCTGTTTGTGGACAGTGATGATTATGTGGCGAAAGATTTGGTAGAAAAAACGGTATCGCTGGCAGAAGAGTATAAATGCGATTTGGTTTTATTTGATTACTATTACGTAGAACCGAACGCAAGAGAAATCCGAAGTACGATCGTTCCAGAGAATAAGGTATTATCACTTGAGGAAGAACCATTGTTGTTAATGGCCGCGACATCGGCCTGTGCCAAATTATATAACCGAGAATTTTATACAAATGCGGAATGTCCATTCCCGAAGGGAATCTATTTCGAAGATCTGGCAACGACTTCCATTCTATTTATGAAGGCGAAAAGAGTTTTTTATTTGAAAGAGCCTTTATACTATTATGTTAACAGAGAAAATTCGATTATGACTGGGAATAATTATGAAAAGAACAGTCATGACAAAATAGTGGCGTTAGAATGTATTTTGTCGGCGTATAAAGAGGCTGGCTTATTTGAAAAATACCGGGAAGAATTAGAATATCTTGTATTTGCGAACGAGTACTTTGAACCATCAAAAGTGCTGGCGCTTGCCGGGGAAGACGGGGAATACCTTGAGAGATACAGAAGTTATCTTTACAAAGAAATACCGGGAATACATGATAATAAATATGTGAAGCAAATGAGTAAGAAAGATAAGATACATTTGTGGATTCTGGATCACAGACAATATTGGATGATGCGTGTATTGTCGAAAGCACGACATTTTATATTAGGATAAAGTTGAAAAGCATAATACGAAGGGAATTAAAAGAGTGGAAAAGATATTAACAATAACGGTTCCATCATATAACGTAGAAAAATTTCTTGAAAATACATTAGATTCATTTGTGGATGAACGAGTACTTGACGCAATAGAGGTATTGATCGTAGATGATGGTTCGAAAGATAAGACAGCAGAAATCGGTAAAAAGTACGAAGAAAAATATCCGAATACTTTCCGCCTAATCTCAAAGGAAAATGGAGGACATGGTTCAACCATTAATAGAGGAATTCAAGATGCAAAGGGAAAATATTTCAAAGTGGTAGATGGCGATGATTGGGTAGATAAAAATGGCTTTGCTGAATTGATCAAACGTCTGGCAGACTGTGACATTGATTATGTGTTTACGAATTATTATGAAGTAAATGATGTGACAGGTGCGCTCACACCGGTGACATTTTCATGGATTGAGAAAGAACGGGAGCTGCCATTTGAAAAGATTGCAGATGAGACAAGAATTTCTATGCATGCATTGATTATAAAGACATCCATCTTAAAAGAAAATCAGATCAGATTAGATGAACATTGCTTCTATGTGGATGTTGAGTATATCTTGTATCCAATCCCGTATGTGAACAGCGTAATCTATTTTGACATTTTTGTGTATATGTATCGATTGGCGCAGGTAAATCAGAGCGTAAGTATGCTTGGCTATCAGAAGCATCTGCAGAATCATATCGATGTTGTTCTGCATGTGCTGGATTATATCAATAAGTATAAAGAAAGTTCAGATTATGATAAATTAAAAGAACGATATATGTCAAGAAGAATCGCAGAGATGGTACAGACTCAGGTGGATATATTCATGAGTTTCCCGCTGAGTGATAAAACCATTCCTGAGAAATTCAAAGCATTTGATAGTGAAGTAAGGAAAAAAAGTGCGTTTGTATATGAAAAATCCGGAGAATTTAGTGGAATGCTTCGTCTTCTTCGGAAAACAGGTTTTAGATTTTACTCTTTGATTCTTCGAATGAGTAAGGCGCGTAATCAATAAGGAAAGAAATGAGTATGAAAATCCATTCAGTAAAATTTAATTTTATAATGAATTTCATCATGTCGGCATCGTCTATCGTATTTCCGTTGATAACATTCCCTTATATTTCCAGAGTACTGATGGCAACCGGAAATGGAAAAGTAGCAACGGCAAGTGCGGTGATCACGTACTTTAACATGTTTGCGTCGTTAGGAATACCGACTTATGGCATACGTGCGTGCGCAAAGGTGAGAGACGATAAAGAAAAACTGTCAAAAACAGTGCAGGAATTATTGATTATTAATTCTATTACGATGTTACTGACGTTACTTGTATTTGTATTCACAGTCATATTGGTTCCAGAATTTTCTGCAGAGAAAGAGCTCTATGTCATCAATGGAATTGGCATGGTATTGAACATGTTTGCAATCACATGGCTATACAATGCGTTGGAACAGTACGCATATATCACGGTTGTTAATATGATTGTAAAAGTAGTATCACTGGTGCTGATGTTCTTACTGGTAAAAAAGCCGGAAGATTACATTCTGTATGGTGGAATAACTGTATTCGCAAGCTCGGCATCTTACGTTTTTAATTTTGTCTATGCTACAAAATTTATTACATTAAAGAAATCTGGAACGTACAATTTCCGGGTACATATGAAACCAATCCTGCGGTTCTTTGCAATGTCCGCAGCAACAAGCGTCTATACCAATCTGGATGTTGTAATGCTCAGATTTATGCAGGGGAATACGGAAGTTGGTTATTATAATGCGGCAATTAAAGTGAAGACAATCCTCGTCACATTGATTACTTCGTTGGGAACTGTCCTGTTACCGAGACTCTCATATTATGTGAAAAAAGAGAAAATAGATGATTTCTACAGAATGATCGGAAAGGCAGTAAACTTCGTAGTCATTGCCGGATTACCGCTCATGATCTACTTCATGCTGTATGCAAGAGAATCCATTCAATTCCTTGCAGGAGAAGGCTATGAGGGGGCAATATTGCCGATGATCATATTGATGCCAACAGTATTGTTGATCGGACTGTCAAACATTACAGGTATTCAAATCTTAACACCGCAGAATCTGGAACAACAGGTCTTAAATTCCATTGTATGTGGTGCTGTAGTAGATTTCCTGCTAAATCTTGTATTGATTCCTAAGATGGCATCTTCAGGGGCAGCTCTGGCAACAACAGTTGCAGAACTTGTAGTGCTTATTGTACAGTGCATCTATTTGAAAAAGATGCTAAAAGATATCATAAGAAATGTCAGTGGAATGAAAATAGGATTGGCGATGATATTAGGAACAATAGCAGGAATCGCAGTGAAAATGTTATTGAATCTGACCGGAACAGGCTGGAGCCTCGAGATACAGGCATTTCTCATGTTAGCAGTCAGTGCGTGTGTATTCTTTGGAGTATACGGTGTGGCATTGCTGGTGACGAAAGAAGAGTTTGTGTGGGAACTGCTAGAGTCGGTGATTCGGAGGAAATAAATAAGGTAAGCGTTGGGATGGCTGTATTAAGCCGTCCTTTTTTGCAGTTATGACTAAAAAGGAAATGAAGGAGTAAGGAATGGCCCCTGTGAACTGTACAAAATACACGAAAAATAGCAGATAGGGTAGAATATTGTCGGTTGGTATGGTATAGTAAATTATAAACGGGCGAATGGGCCCTTTAGTTGTCTACTTGAGGGACTGATTTAATATCGACATAAATATAGACAATACAAAAATATTTATTAAAGAGGAAGAGGAATGATTAATTTTAATGTACCACCTTGTGTAGGAACGGAAATGAATTATATAGAAGAAGCCATTCGTTCTCATAAGATTTGTGGTGATGGGAAGTTTACAAAAAAGTGTTCTAAATGGATTGAAGATACAACAGGAACAACAAAAGCATTATTGACAACTTCGTGTACTCATGCAACAGAAATGGCGGCAATTCTTGCGGACATTAAACCAGGCGACGAAGTTATTATGCCATCCTATACATTTGTGTCTACAGCGGACGCCTTTGTATTACGAGGGGCAAGGGCAGTATTTGTTGACATTCGACCAGATACAATGAACATTGATGAAACATTAATTGAAGATGCTGTTACGGATAAGACAAGAGCTATTGTTCCAGTGCATTATGCAGGCGTGTCTTGCGAAATGGATACCATTATGGATATTGCAAAACGGCATAATTTAAAAGTTATAGAAGATGCTGCCCAGGGGGTAATGTCAACTTATAAAGGAACTCCTCTTGGTACAATTGGTGATTATGGATGTTATAGTTTTCATGAAACCAAAAACTTTAGTATGGGAGAGGGAGGTGCCCTTCTTATAAAAAACAGTGAGAACACCTTACGTGCAGAAATCATACGTGAAAAAGGGACAAATCGAAGTCAGTTTTTCCGCGGAGAAATCGATAAATACACCTGGCAGGAAGCCGGATCATCTTATCTTCCGAGTGAATTAAACGCAGCTTATTTGTGGGCACAGTTGGAAAACGCCCAAAAGATATATGATAATAGAATGCATTCATGGAATCTTTACTATGAACTTTTAAGTGATTTAGAAAAGCAAGGCTTTATTGAATTGCCTAAAGTCCCTGAAGGCTGTGTCCATAATGCACATATGTTTTATATCAAAACGAACGACTTAAAAGAAAGAACATCATTAATCCATTATTTAAAAGGGAACGGGATCAATAGTGTTTTCCACTATATTCCGTTACATTCATCGCCGGCAGGAAAACGCCTTGGTGAATTCCGTGGTGAAGACAAATATACGACATGTGAAAGTGAACGATTATTAAGATTACCATTGTACTATGGACTAGACCCTGAATCTATTAACTATATTGTAGAATGTATAAAAAAATTTTATAACTAATTATATGGAGTCATCTAATGAAAAAAATTGTAATAATTGGAGCGGGGGAATTTCAAGTTCCATTAATTTTAAAAGCTAAGGAAATGAATTTTGAAACTCACGTTTTTGCATGGGAGAAAGGTGCCGTTGGAAAAGATATAGCTGATTTTTTTTATCCAATTAGCATTACTGATAAAGAAACTATTTTATCAATTTCGAAAGAACTCAAACCAGCAGCTGTTGTATCAGTAGCATCCGACTTGGCGGTAATTACTGTTAACTATGTTGCAAGAGCGCTTGGACTTCCTTGTAACCCTCCTGAAACAGATTATAATGCAACTAATAAATATTTAATGAGAAAAACTTTTCAACAGTCAGGTATAACGGTGCCGCATTTTGTAAAAGTGCAAGAAAATTTTTCAATGGACATATTAAATAAAATGCCATATCCCCTTATCGTAAAACCAACAGATCGATCAGGAAGTCGGGCGATATGTGAGGTGAGCAATGATAATGATTTAAAAAAAGCAGTTCACGCAGCTGTTAAAGAATCATTTGAAAAATGTGCAATCATTGAAGAAGTAATTACTGGAAATGAATATAGTTGTGAAAGCATTACTCAAAATGGAATTCACCATATACTGGCATTTACAAAAAAATATACTACTGGGGCTCCTGATTTTATAGAGGAAGCACATTTAGAACCTTCTGATTTATCAAATACACAAAAGAATATAATTAGTGAAGAAATTAAGAGAGCATTAGATGCTTTACATATAGAAACAGGAGCATCACATACAGAATTTAGAGTAGACGCTAATGGAAATATAAAAATTATCGAAATAGGAGCCAGAATGGGCGGTGATTATATCGGAACTCATCTGGTTCCACTATCTACAGGATATGATTATCTAAAAATGGTAATACAAGCTGCATGTGACGAACGAATTGATTTAAATTGTTGGGAAACTACAAAAACAGCATATGCAAAGTTCATTATGAGCCAAAATGACAAGGAAATGTTTAACTTCATTAGAAATGATAAATCTAACTATATAGTATATGAAACCGAAATAGAAAATCCTGAAGGTCACAAAGTAGTTGATAGCTCTAGTAGATTCGGTGCATTTATAATGCAATGCACTACATCAAAAGAACTATCACAATTATTAGAAGAATATAGTCAGATTAAGAGGAACTTATAATGGGACTCAAAATAACTCTAAATAGAATAATAGAAAAATTTAAATCGCTTAGCAAAAGTAAACTTTTCTGGGCGCTCATATTAAATTTTATATTTTTTCTTTACGCATTCATATTTGGAAAATTAACTTTTGAGACAAACGATGATCGAGAAATATGTAATATATTATCAAATGTTTATGGGACTGGCCAAAGAGAATACATTGTTTTCATCAATATTATTATTGGATATTGTTTGCGGTTTTTTTATATTTTAATACCATCTATAAATTGGTATGTAATTATTAGTTTACTCTTAAATTTCTTTTCGTTAGTACTAATTACTTACTGTATTTATAAAAAGACAGATTTATATTTAGGTAGTTTAATAAATGTTGCTATTCTAATCATATTTTATCAAGAAAGTTATGTGTCATTTCAGTTTACTAAAAATGCATTTCTTTATCTGACAGCCGGACTTTTAGTAATTGTATCAGCATACCAAGATTGGAAACAACAAAAAGTTTTTCTTGCTATAGGTAGCATATTTATGATAGTTGGAAGTCTATTCCGTTTCCAATGTTTTGAAGGTATTGCACCATTTATTGTATTAATTTGTTTGGCAGAGTTTTTTGTAATTGGAAAAAGAAAATGGAGTTCTTTCGTGCCATTATTTACAACTCTTATAGTAACTATAATTGTTATATTAGGATGTCGAGGATTACAACTATATAAATACGAAAACAATCCAAAATGGAATTATTATAGGACGTATAACGAGAAACGAGCCGAACTTACGGATTATAATACTTTCCCTTATGAGGAATACGAAGATGAACTTAAAGGAGCGGGAATTTCACTTGAAGATTATGATTTATTATTAAAATGGACTTATGCAGATCCTGAAGTATATTCTTTAGAAACTATAAATAAACTAGTTGAAATAAAAAACTCTCATTTAACAAATAAATCATTTTTTAATATAACTTCATTTGTAGAGTTTATTTCGGATATAGTGGATAATTGTCAAGAATATATTTATTTATATGTAATTGCTGTTTTGGGGTTTCTGGTTATTATTTTAGATATTAGGAAAACATACATTTCGGCAATTTTTCTAGGTGGAATATTTGCCGAATGGTATATATATGCGTGGTTAGAACGGATTGTATTTCGAACACTATATGGCTCAATTTTGATCGGAAGTATTTTTGCATTATACTATATTTTAAGCACAAGTGATACAAATTTATATTATGAATTTAGACAGAATGTAGCTCACAAATTACAAAGAAATATGTTTTTGTTGTCTTTGTTTATTTTGATACTATGTGGAATTCCGCAATCCATAACCATGCTTTCTAATAAAGTATACTATGAAGAGAATACAGAATACGATGATTTGTTAAAAGAAATTACGCAAAATAAAGACTCTATTTATTTAATAGATCGTCCAACTTTAACCAACATTGAAAATGGATATAGTCCATACAAAGTTGTTCCAAAAGGGAGTTACGAAAATGTATGCATATTAGGTGGATGGATATACCCTACTCCACAAAATAATACCGCATTAGAATCATTTTCTATCAAAAATCCCATGAAAGCATTGGCTACTAAGAAAAGTAATATTTATCTAGTAGATGGAGTTAGCCCTGAATTAAAGAAAGAATATTTATCGCATCATTATGAAGAAAATATAAATTTAAAAATAGAAAAAGAATCTCAAAGCTATACAATATATACATTTGATAATGGATCAGAAGAATAGGAAGGAATTATATATGTCCACTTTAACAGGTAAAAAATTATTAGTATTAGGAGGCACCGTTTCTACTTACGATGTAGTTCGCCATGCAAAAAAATTAGGAGTTTATGTTATAGTAACAGATTATTTAACAGATGGAATTTCCAAAAGCATTGCAGACGAATCTGCCATGATAAGTACTTCGGATTTGGATGCTTTAGAAAAGTTTGCAAAAGAGAAAAAGATTGATGGGGTATTTACAGGGCCAAGCGAAGTCAATATAAAGTTTGCACAACAATTATGTAAACGTTTGAATCTTCCTTTTTACGCAACAGAACAACAATTTGAAGTATCTATGAATAAAAAGTGTTTCAAAAAAATGTGTCAACTATGCGAGATACCTACCGCAACAGAATATAAAATTACTTCTGAGGAAAACTTAAATCAAATTAAGGATTTCCCAGTAATTGTAAAACCTGTAGATGGATGTTCCAGTAAGGGTATTTCGATATGTAACAGTTTGAGTGAACTTAAAAAAGCTTGTCCATGTGCAAGAGAAAATTCTCCCACAGGAGAAATACTTGTTGAAAAATACATAGAAGGTTATGATGATGTTTGTATGTATTATACTATTCAAAATGGAAATCTCACATTATCTGCAATGACTGATCGAGATATGAATACTCTGCAACAAGGTAAAGCACCACAACCCAATGCATTGTTTTTTCCGTCAAAACATCTCAATACTTATATGGAAGTACTACACAAAAAAGTAGAAAAATTTGCCGAGAAGCTTCAGCTAAAAAATGGAACAATGTTTATTCAGGCTTTTGTAAAAGGACAACAATTTATCGTATTCGAAATGGGATATCGCTTATGTGGTGCTAATGAGTATGTTATGGTTTCTAAAGAAAATGGAATTAATACTTTAGATATGTATTTAACAATGGCTTTAACAGGGAAATTTTCAGGATGGGATAATAAGAAATGTGATAATCCATATTTTAAAAACAGATATTGTATTTTAGTCCCACTATTAAAACAAGGGAAAATTTTTTCTTGTAAATGTCTTAATAAAATTAAAGCACTAAAAGAAGTAATTTATATTCAACAATTTTATCATGATGGAGAAACCGTTCCGGAGAGTGCAATGGGAACTTTAAATCAAACTTTGGCCAGAATCTATATATGCGCGAAAAACGAAGAAGAGTTAAAACAAGCAATTAACAAAGTGAAAAAGTTATTAGTTGTAAAAGATAGCTACGGCAATAATATGATTTTGCCAGGTGTAAAATTAAATTAAAAATACAAAAAGGAACTAAAAAAATGAAGTTAGTATCAATTGTTATACCTTGTTATAATTCTTCAAAGACAATTAAAAATGTAGTAAATGACATCATGCAAAAATTTGATTCTATACCCAATTATGATGTTCAGATAATATTAGTAGATGATTTTTCACCTGATCAAACATATCTTACGATAAAAAAAATCTGTGATAATAATAAATATGTTCAAGGGCTTCGATTATCGAGAAATTATGGACAAGCTGCTGCTAGAATGGCTGGAATGAATTATGTAAAAGGAGATATTATTCTTTGTATGGATGATGATGGACAACATCCGGTAGAGCAAATTCCTAATATGATTCAAGAAATAGAAAATGGAGCTGATATCGTTTATGCACATTTTATCAAAAAGGAAACGACTCTTTTCAAAAAAATAACAAGCAGAATCACACGAAAAATTTATGAGCTTTTGCAAATAATCCCTCCTAATATTTATGTATCAAGCTATTTTGCTATTAATGGGAAATATAGGGACCAGATACAACAATACAAAAGTCCATATCCATCTATCGGAACTTATCTTTATCAATACACATCAAAATTTAAAAATATTGAAATGGTTCAGAAAGAACGTATTGCAGGAAAAAGTGGATATCATTTAAACAAATTGGTAAATTTATTTCTTAATACAATCACTAACTTTTCAATTATCCCTGTACGTTTCATGTTATGGGTTGGAATTACAAGTATAATGTTAAGCTTACTATGGTTTATTGTTTTATTAATTGCTGCTTTGTTAAAAATTAATATTGCAAATGGATTTAGTATTATGGCCGGCATTATAGCTTTATTTTGCAGTATTCTTTTGTTAGCGGTTAGTATTGTCGGCGAATATATTGTACGAATGTATATTCTAATTAGTGGTAAACCACAATTTTCTATTGATTTTACAATCGAAGCAGAGAATAAATAACGGAGGTATAAAATGAATTATTTTACTAATGATGATATTAAATATCTAGAAAGTAAATCAAATCAAGTTCGTAAAGATGTTGTTAAAATGCTTTGTAAAGCAAGAATGGGACATCCCGGCGGATCCTTATCCGAAGTAGAAATCTTAACAGTACTATATTATCACATTTTGAATATTAGCAAAGAAAATCCGAGAGATCCTCAACGTGATCGGTTTATATTGTCTAAAGGACATGGAAGCCCTACTCTTTATACAATTCTTGCTGATCTAGGTTTTTTTGACAAAAAAGAATTGGATTCTTTTCGTCAATATGGATCATTATGTACGAGTTATCCAGATATGCGTACACCTGGAATTGATATGGTATCTGGTTCTTTGGGGAACGGATTATCAGCAGGCGTAGGTATGGCCTTGGATGCTAAACGCAAGAGAGAAAACTGGGATACATATGTTCTATTAGGTGATGGCGAATTGCAAGAAGGGTTGGTATGGGAAGCTGCAATGTCCGCTACATACCATGAATTGAAAAATTTAATAGCAATTGTCGATTGTAATGGGCTTCAGATTAACGGTTGGGTAAATGATGTAATGACTATTGAACCATTAAATGATAAATGGAAATCATTCGGTTGGAGTGTATTAGAAATCAATGGTCATGACATAAAAGAATTGTTGTTTGCATTTCATAAAGCAAAACAAATGCGGACTCCGACAGTAATTCTTGCATACACAGTTAAGGGGAAAGGTGTTGAATTTATGGAAGATGTTGCTTACTGGCATAGTTTAACACCAAATGCTGATGAGCCAATTGAACGAATGCAAAGATATTTAGAAAGGGGATTTTTAATATAATGTTACCAACTCGAATTGTTTACGGAAGTGAACTTATAGAAATAGCTAAAGAGAATAACGATTTTGTTGTTTTTAATGCAGATACAAAAACTTGTCACTTGGAACATTTTGAAGATGATTTTCCTAATAGAGCGTTCTCTTTTGGTATTGCTGAACAAAATCTTCTTGCTGCTGCTGCCGGTATGGCAAGTTGTGGAACAAAGGTAATTGTTGCCACATATAGTGTTTTTTTATGTATGAGAGCTTGCGAACAAGTACGAACCTATATTTGTCAACCAAATTTTGATGTTATGATGATAGGAACACATGTTGGCTTATTAACTGGACCTGAAGGTGCATCACATACAGCAGTAGAAGATATTAGTATTATGAGAGCAATTCCTAATATAACAATCATAGAACCTTCGGATGCTGTTTCTGCCCAAATTATGGCACACGAAGCAATAAAGTTTAAAGGTCCTTTATATGTAAGATTGCATTTTAAACCCGTTCCGGATGTACATGACCCAAATACTTATCGCTTTGAATTTGGAAAAGCTAATCTTTTAAAATCAAAAGAAGACGCGCAGGTATCATTTTTAGTAACCGGAATTTTACTTGGTAAAGTTCTTGAGGCGGAAAAAATTCTTGAACAAGAAGGAATTTCTGCAGATGTTTTAGAATTTAATACTATCAAACCAATTGATGAGAACGCGATACTGCAGGCGGCACGCAAAACTAATGCGTTAATAACTGTAGAAGATCATACTATATTAGGTGGCTTTGGTGCAGCAGTTGCAGAAATAACATCCGAAAAATATCCAACATTTATAAAACGGATTGGTATTAGAGATGTTTTCGGTGAATCAAGTGATCCAGAAACGCTTTATCAAAAAAATCAAATGACTGTAGAAGATATGGTCAATGCAGCAAAAGAAATTATTATGTTGAAAAATGGGGCTTTAAATTAATATGAAGTTAGGTATTATTGGATTGGGGGCAATTGGTTATCCTATTGCCCAAAATTTATTACATTCAGGATACGAATTATATACAACTGTTCGTACGGAAAAAAGTAGAAAAAGAGCAGAAAGGTTGGGGATTCATGTGTTAGAATCCCCACAATTCTTATATAACTATGTTAATAAAGTTATTTTATTTGTTTCAAATCATGAGCAATGCAAACAATGTCTTTATGCTGAAGATGGGATTTTTACAACACTGAAAGAGGGACTTATTATTTTAGGAAGTACAATCGCACCTAATGAAGCTCAAGCGCTTATTCAAAATGCACCAGAAAAAGTACAATTTATTGATGCCCCTGTTAGTGGTGGTATAAGTCGTGCTAAAGATGGGACCTTAGTTTGCATTGCTGCTGGAGAGCCTCAGATATTGAAAAAAAACAACGATATTTTTTCTGCATATTGTCAAGAGGTTATTCATGTGGGGAATGAGATCGGGCAGGCTCAGAAAGTAAAAGCAATTAATCAAATGTTAGTGAGTATTAATATTATCGCAACTGCAGAAGCCGCTAATTTAGCACGGGCTAGTGATCTTGAGTTAAATGCTGTATTTAAGACCATTTCAAAATGTGCCGGAAATTCTTTCGTTTTTCAGAATCGGATGCCTAAATTAATTGAACGAGACTTCACGACCAGAGCTTCTATCGAAACTATGCAAAAAGATACGGGAATATGTTTGCAACTCGCACAAGAAACAAACTCACCTTGTTTTTTAACAAATTTGTGCCATGAACTCTACAAAAAGATTCCCTCAAAATCAATTGATTCCGAAGATGCTTGCGCGGTTATACGATTATACGAGGATTATAAACAAGCTTCTCATAACAAAAAAAGTAAGATTGAAGATAAGGATTAACACACATGCCTAATATAATTAATGAAAAGAACTTATTCACGAAAGAAATAACACTGTCTTTAAAGGGAATAGCAATACTATTATTACTATTTCATCATTTATTTTATAATGCCGATTTTGTACAAGTGCAAAAAATAAATTTTTTATTTATACCATATAGTGCTATTCAACCAATTGCCATAATGTCCAGAATATGTGTATGGATTTTTGCATTTTTATCAGCGTATGGTTTATCGTGTCAATACTGCTCTTTAAAATATAATAACTTTCAATTTATTATAAAACGATGGATTGCTTTATTATCGGCTTTTTGGATTCCTTATTTGGTGGTATTTGTTGGATACTATATAACCGTTGGGAATCCTATATCTTACTGTATATAAATATAATTATTTAGCATTGACGTTCGACTTCCTAGGAGTAGCTGATTTCTTTAAAACTCCTATGATTGTTGGAGTTTGGTGGTATATGTGTTTTGCACAAATATTAATTCTTTTAATCCCAATTCTTAACTATATTTGTCAAAAATTTGGATGGTATGCATTCCCACTAGCCTTTTTGGTATTGCAATATCTACCAGAGGGAATCACATCTTCTTTTGGAGGAATTTATTCAGAGTACTTTTTAGTAATTGTGCTAGCTGCATTATGTGCAAATTATAACTTTTTTAATAAAACATTGGTTAGAAAAAGAGGGCATCTACAAAATATTATTGAACTTTTTATTGAAATTCTGATATTAGTATCTTGTATTATATTTAAATATAAATTGTCTGGAATTGACGTTTGGCATTTAAGTGGCTTATTTAGTAGTTTTGCGGTACTAGCATTATGTATCATTATTGGTAAATGGGGACAATTTAAATTAATAAAAAAAATATTTATTTTTTTAGGTAAACATTCCGGAAATATGTTTATGTTACATACATTTATATATATCTATATGCCAAAACTAATTTTTAAATCAGGATATGCTATTATTGATTATTTTTCTTTGGTGATACTAAGTATAATAGCTTCAATATTAATTGAATTTTTAAAAAAGATACTTCATTATGATATATTAATTCAAAAAATAATCCAGAAAGGAGTATGCTTGGGTGGGGTTCTTGAATAATTTAAATTTCAAAAAAAATGTTAAAAACAAATATTTTATCTGCTTTTTATTAAATCTATTATTTTTGTTAGCCGCTCTTGTATTTGCCGAAACTAAATATGAAGTTTCAGACGACTTTGTAATGGAAACAATACTTTCGGGAGCTTATTCGACAGAACCTAACCCACATATGCTATTTGTAAATATATTATATGGCTATTTGCTAAAACCTTTGTATTATTTATTTCCGATAGTAAATTGGTATACTTTATCTTTGCTTTTTTGGGGATTTGCAGCATGTTTAGGATTAGCGTATCTTTTATGTAATACTTTAGATGGAAAAACAGCTTTTTTAATAGATTTATTTTTCTTGTGTGTATTTACAAACGATATTTATATTTTGCTTCAATTTACGAAAACAGCAAGTTTTTGCTGTACTGTAGGTACATTGCTTGTTTTTCATTCGCTTTTTGGAGATATCAAAAGCTCGAATACTGTCTTTTCAAACACTATTCAATCTAAAAGTGAATTTGTTAGTGGATTTATTTTGTGCCTTGTAGGTAGTTTGATTCGAATGTATACTATTTATTTAGTAGCACCATTTATATTAGTTTTAATAGCTTATGTAATTTTCTACAATTTTAAATATCATAAAAATGATAAAGTATGGGCAAGGTACTTTATTACTAAAATATTGGCGGGCATTGGACTAGTAGGTATCATATTTTTATGTTATGGTTTCAATCGTATTTCGTATAAAAGCAATTCTGAATATGCTTATTATCAGCAATATGCGAAAGTTCGCGCTGCTATTGTTGATGGTCCAGATTATGGATATGCAGAATATGCTGCTGACTTGGAAAAAATAGGGATTTCAGAAAATGATTATTATATGCTTCGGCATTGGAACTTTTCTGATCCCGAATACTTTACATTAGAAAAATTAAATGATATTTCAAATGTAATGAAAAGGCATAAGCAATGGCGTGGATGGCAGAGTATTTACGAAAATATTCAACAACATAATTATGCATCCTACCCTGTTTGTATTGCATGTATCGTATTGTTGGTGATTTGTTTATTTGGGAATATCTCAAATTGGATATGGTATCTTGCAACATTAATTCCAGCATGTATGCTAATTCTCTATTTTTTCATTTTGGAACGGGTGCTTTATCGATTAGAATACGGTATTTTTATTTCGGCATTTTTAATGTTACTTTATTTTGGGATACCCGGTTTCAAAAACTGGGTATCCCAGCAAGAAAAATTTAAAGCTCTGTTTATTGTGAGTACTTGCGCCTTAGTATTACACTTACCTGTTTATATTCCTGATTCCGTATATAAATTGGTACAAATAGAAGACAGAAAATCGTATGTGGATAATGTGTTTAATGCATCTTGGGAATATGATGCTCGTAAATATCGTAAAGTAGTAAATAAAGCAGATTTATCTGATGGATTAATTGAAGAAATGAAGAAACATCCAGAACAAGTTTATTTACTAGATTTTAATACAACTATTCAATCGTTGTATTATGATTACTCTGCATTTGATACATTAGGTTCAAACTATTATAAAAATTTTTGTTATTTATCAGGTGTTACAATGAATTTCCCAGATGCAAATCATTGTCTGGAAAATATGGGCATTACTAATCCTATAAAAGATCTTACTAAAGAAAATGTTTATTTAGTAGATAATGTAAATTCAGAGGCAATTCTCAATTACATTAAAGAACATTACTACTATGACGTCCAAATTCACTGGATAAAAAATGTAGAGGGATACGACATATGGAAAATTAGCAGAAAATAAAAGTAAACGCACCATAGTGCATATATAGACGATACTATAATAATTTGAGATAATCAACTCAACAATTAAGACTTGTCTATAAAGTTCAGTCTAAAAAGTTTAGTCTAAACTATTTTGCCTTGTGGGAGGCGATTACAATAAACTGGCACATATCATTAAACATGTGTCAGTTTATTTTTCTCAAAATTATTTAATTATTATCCTGTGATAATCCGTTTCCAAAGAATATTTCACCCATTTTATGCATATATATTAGTTAGACTAACAGGAGGCAAGAAAGTATGACGTTCTCTATATTTCAGCGATATTACAATCGGGGATGGAAACAAGTGTTAGTAGCCCGCTAACACTTGTAGCCAATTATTTCGCCATATATTTATAAAAGAAACTTTTCTCTATATCCCCAGAAAAATTAGGGCTTCTAAAAATATGTTTCTCACTATCTTCATCTGCATATACGATTTCTCCATGATCCAGTCTTTGGAAAGTCTCGGTAAAAGTGCGCCGCATTTCAAATATCGGCGTAACACTACCAATCAATAACGTAATTATTAAACCTGCAAATAGAACATATATTTTGTCTTCCCAGGCTTTCGATATTGCATCTATTACCCAGATCATAATAAGAAATAGTCCTGGAATTGATGCACGCATACAAAAATCCCCAGATGCTCCAATCTTAATCCATGGAATGATTAATAGATTCGCTACAACAAAATAATATAGAGTCTGTTCTTTTTGATATTTGTATAATAAAACAACGTATATTCCTAAATCTAAAATAATGAAAAGTACATACTTGGCAATACTATTATCATATTTAGGCCCCAGGGCATTCTTAGCCATTACATGGGCTCCTGATAAGTTTCCACTTAAATAGCAAAAAGAAAGTATTCCAATGACTCCGCCGCCTAATACATTCTGTATTGTGCAGGTGTCTTTAATCAAGAACAGGACTCTCTGTTTCAAGGTCTTCTTTGTTGTATCTATGGACTGTTCCTTGCGTGATAAGCAAAGGAAAATCGTGATTGAAAAGAATCCTATAAACGGAAGGGTACTCGTTAACATACAGCAAGCTAAAATAAATACTAAGTTCCTATTATTCTTTTGAATGTAAGATAACATAGTTGCAAGCCATATAGGAATTGCCTGATTAAATACCCAAAATAGCTGCGTTGTCATACTTGAATATTGATAAGGTGTTGACCACCATTCCAAATGCCATATTATAGGACTATTTACGTAATCCATATTGGTTATATATGCACCGACAATATCCAGACCGCTGAAAAAGATCAACACAAACACTGGCCAAACTTTAATTTGCTTCCATCTGCTACACATCAAGTAGTAGATTAAAACAAGTCCAAGTAATGCCCAGACTGCCTGAAAATAATAACCAATACGTAGCCCGAATAACTTGCCAATGATTGCCGACGGCAGCCAAAAACCAATATAATAAATCATTCCATAGCGTCCTGTCTGCCCTTCAAGATTCGTCAAAAGCTTATTACTTTTTATAGGCCATTCATACTGTACAAGCATATCAAAAATACGATTTCGCGCAGTATGATCTGTGTTTTGAAATACGAATTTACCAATGCCTGAATAATAAACCCATATTGCTAAAACCCCAATAATGAAAAGTATTTTGATAAAATTGTCTCGATTCCATGCAGGCATCCAAAGTTCTGGTATGTCCTTGCATACTTTCCACGTACAGAAAATCACAACCAGGATTGCCGGAACAGAAATATAAAGTTTTGTCCATCCCCCGATGAAGATTAAAAATGGAAGGACAAGATATAGTATTCCTAGATAAACAGGAATTTTTTTTAATTTTTTAATATGCATAACTATACTCTCACGTAGTTTAATAATTATTAATTATAGTATCAAATTTTTGGCATAAAGTTTTCAGTTTTTGACTTTTGAATATTGGCCTTTCTAACACGTACATTCTGGTATAATCAATGGCAGCTCCAACAACGTAGATGAAGAGAGTTGCTAAGCCTATGCGAATTAAAAAAACATCACTGTCATACCATGTATCAGTTCGAATAATGTTATACCACACAATTGGACGGAAAAAGTTGTGATCATGAATCAACAAAATTCCAAAGGTAGGCTTGGCAATTTGATTAATTATTTTGCTATCCTTGACTGGTAATGAATAGAAAAACAGGAATAATAGATAGCCACCAATTAGATTAAAAATAGAAGATTCATCTCCTGTAATTGCTATTAAATAACCTAAAAGAGTATTAGCTGGGTAAAGTGTTCCAAAATATCGTATAGCAAACAATAATAACCAACAACTAATAAATCCAAATGCTAAAAGTAATTTATTATTCCAAAACTTAAAAGGCCACTTTTTGATATAAAAAGCAATAAAATAACAAAGTACAAATAGTAATATTTCACTGTATATTGGCTGAAAGTATAAACTAATATTTCCTATTAACTGTGATCCTATTTGAACATAAAATAAAATCAGGAGTAACATTGTCGCTTGTGTCTGATTCAAATGTTCCTTTATTCTACTTAAAAAAGGTATTAGCAAATAAAGAATCAAGTATGATGCCGCAAACCCATGAGAATTACCTGTAATAGGGAAAAATATACTAAACCAATTTCTCCAGGTAAAGCCTCCCTGAATTAAATATGTAATTACAGCAAACGTTACTGAGTAGAAGAATACTTCTAACCATATTTTTATAAAACGTTCTGTTCGAAAATCTTGATCAACTAAAAACCATGTGCTTAAAGCTAAAAAAGCATCAAAACATAATTTCCCTCCTGGCATTAAAAAAAGTGAAATCGTTCTATTCAATCCTGGCTCAAGTGAAATGCCACCACCATGTACTACGCAATGATGTGCTATTATTAATAACATGCAAACAATTCTGCACAATTCTAAATTAGATTTACGAATTTTCATAAGGTTTATCCTTTCTTTCTATGTGCTTAATTATACCTGACACTAATAATATCAATAACATGCATAAAAGGACTATATTAACAATTAACATTCCACTTGTCAGATAGAACTTAAATTCCGCTCCGTTTATAAAATTTACTTTAGGTACTTTAGGTAAACACCAAGGTGCTAAAATTAATGCAAAGGAGATTGCATAAAAAGGATCTAATAGTTCCTTCTCGTCTTTCAAAAATAAAATAAGTGGCAATACAAAAAATAGTAACGTATAAGTATAACTGAAACTTGGAATCCAAACGATGAACATAACTAATGCATATACTTTTTTCCATACTGCTGTATTTGCTATGTAAGTTCCTAAACATAAAATAGTTGGAACTATTATTGTAAGCCAAGTTGGTAATTTCTCTATATATTTGCCACAAATTGCTGCTATAATACGAACAAAATTAGAAAAGCTAAAATTGTATCCAAACCCTATACTTAAATTTTCCGACGATGAAAGCATTATACCTTTTAACATCGTTAAAAATGAATCCATTCCGCCAAATGCAAAAAAAGGTAAAACAAAAAATACTATCCCCAGAAAAATTAAAACCAAACATTCTTTATAACGTTTCTTATTCAAGACCAGAACTCCAAGAACTGCCGGATATATCTTAATTGCAGCAGATAGAGCTAAACATATATACGCAACATAACGATATTCCTTTTTATCAGAATCATATAATGCAATAAAGAGCAATGAAAAAAGAAATGAAAGTAAAATAATATTGCCACGTTCGATTGTAAATAACATTGCTCCAGAAAACAAAATACTAAACGGAAATACAAATTGTATATCTTTAGAATCAGAACGTAAATAGTATTGAAGCGTTTCCCATATAATAATAATGCATAATAACATTAAAAGAATGAACCCGAGTTCTGCATACATATTTGTACGTAAGAAAAATCCGTCACTATTCGATTGATTCCATGGTATCATACGATATAATACACGCCAAATTACAAATGGAAGTGCCGGGTAATTTGCATTTTGATAATAAGGGTCTAACCCATCTATGTTGGATAACATATGAAAATAATCCATGTATGTATTAGTCGAATCCGGAACAAAATAAAGAGAAATACTCTCCCCTCTTGTTATTAACGCAACAAGCCAGAATACTACTGTCATAGAAAAAAGTATTCCAGAAAAAAGCATATACTTCTTCGATATTTGTTTCATTTATAACAATCCCCCTGCATCTCAGCTCCTTAGTTTCTCATACTTATCCACAAAATAATCCCTTGCATATTCTACTTCATCCTCGGTCATATCGTGTATAACAATCAAGCGTTGGCCTTCATCTTTATTTTCAGTCATAAGTACTGCAGTTAATGCATCACTTGTCTGTTTCTTGTCTTTACGAATGGCATCAAGAACACCATCGATTGCTCCCTTTAATAAATCCACATTAATGTGAATTACTTTTAATAACACATTTTCTGCTTTTCGAGCAGTTTCTTCTGATAAAAGCCCTCGTTTAACAGAAATACTATCTGCCATGATCATTCCAATCGCAACAGCAGTTCCGTGCGGAATCTGATACTCAGTGATTACTTCAATCGCATGTCCAAACGTATGCGCAAAGTTCAGCTTGATGCGTTCTCCACGATCAAACTCATCAACTTCAATGAAGTTCTTTTTAAATGCAAGACTCGATCTTACAAACTGATTTACAACTTCTGGTTTTCTCTCTAATAAAAAATCGATATTTTCAGTAATTCTCTGAAGACCATCTTCCCCAGCCATAATGTTAAATTTAACAACCTCTCCTAAACCACTCTCGTAATCTTTCTCTGAAAGTGTATTAAAGAATGGTGCACAGATATAGATATGATCCGGCGGATAAAATGTTCCAAGCAGATTTTTGTATTTTTTATAATTCAAGGAAGTCTTTCCGCCAATACAACTATCACATGCAGATAATAAAGTAGTTGGAACAAACGTCCAGTGGATTCCTCGATATAAAATATTCGCAACAAATCCTGTGATATCCTGAATGATTCCCCCGCCAATAGACACTAATCTGGCATTTCTTTTGGCTGGGATTTCAGTCATTTTCTCGCAAATTTCCAGTGCCGTGTCAATGATCTTATGTTCTTCCGTAGCTTCAATCAACATAAGGCGCTCTTTTGGAAAATTCAAAAAAAGAGCAGGATATAAATCGAATAATTTCTGATCAATAACTAATTCTGTGTTTTCGGTGCTTAGTAAGCTTTCCAAAAATGTAAAATCATTTTCGAGATGAACTTCATAATCTTTAAATTTTGAATGTATAATCATTTTGATGTAAATCCTCCATCTACAGTAATCTGCTGACCTGTCAGATAAGTGTTTTGTTCACTTACCAGGTAACAGATTACATTTGCAATTTCTTCTGGCTGTGCCATTCTTCCCATAGGAATATCCTGAGAGATATCAGAAATTTGTTCTGGTGTATTATTTTTATAAGTGAGTTCTGTTAATGTAAATCCCGGACATACTGTATTGACCAGGATATTATAAGGCGCAAGTTCGACCGCTAAAGTTTTTGTTATTCCATGGATCCCATGTTTAGATGCACTATACATCACACGACCGCCTTTGGACACAACACCCCAAATGGATCCAACATTTACGATTTTTCCATAATTTTTATTTTTCATTGTAGGTACAAATGCACGTAACAATTTCATTGGCGCAATTAAGTTAATGTTCATCGTGCGTTCAATTTCATCATCTGTAATTTCGTCAATATTATGAATATCATTAATCCCCGCATTATTTATAATGATATCGTAACCATCCTCGGCATGAGCATTGACAAATGCCCGAATAGATTCTGCTGAAGCTAATTCCAGTTCGTCTCGGGTTGGCGCATAAACTTCATATCCCTGTTTGATTAACTGTTCCACAATTACTTTTCCAATACCACGGCTTCCACCTGTTACCAGAACTTTACGGTTTTTCATTTATTTATTCTCCCACATTGGTATAATCATAATTTTCTCTAACTCTTCTCTCGGCAAAAATGGTGCAAGATCTTCTAACGGAGGACTCACTAAAGTGCCATCCGGCAAACGTTTTGTTGCACTCTTTGGCTCAAATTTCTGATTAATATCAACATATATCTCGCACATTGCATATCCATCTTGTGCAAGAGTAGTATCTATTGCATCTGGAAGTTCTTTATTGCTATGTGCACTGAAATATGGAATGCCATATGCAGCAGCGATTTTTTTCATCTCAGGGAAACTTAAATCTCCACTTTCAGGTCCAACTCCAACTTTGGTATATTCTGGGAAAAGATTTCCTTCGGTCTGTCTCATAGAGTGATATCCCTGATTATTCACTACAAAAATCTTAATCGGAAGTTTATGGAATACAATCGTCTGAAGTTCCTGGAGATTCATTTGAATACTTCCGTCACCCGAAAGACAGATCACCTGCTTTTTACCAAGTGCAAAGCTAGATCCAATCGCTGCCGGAAGATCATATCCCATGCTCGCAGCACCACTGTTGCATATCAAACGTGTATGCTCTTTGATATAAATTGCATGAAGACATGCCTCTACTGTTCCGTTGCCCAAAACAATCGTCTGATCATTATCAGCGCGTCTACTAATTTCATCTAAAAAGCAATAAGCATTTGCAAGTCCTTCAGCCGCATAATGTTTCTCTGTTACCACCGGATAATTTTCCTTCCATTCAAGACAGGTATTCAACCAATCTTCATGTAAATGTAATGGCTGTTCTAATGCTTTGTCCAACTTTTCTAAGAATTCTTTTGCATCTGCCTGGATCGGAAGTTCTACATGGATACTTGGTTTTTGCAATTCGTATTTATCAATATCAACCATGATTACAAAGGCTTCCCTTGCCCAACTATGCACGTTATATCCGACCTGACGGCAACTAAGTCTGCAGCCTACAGAAAGAACCAAATCAGCATTTTGTACGGCCCAGTTGCCGGCACGGTCCCCAATCAATCCCGGCTGTCCTACATAAAGAGGGTGCTCTGTAGGCATAAGATCTGTGGAATCATAGGCCACTCCAACAGGAATATTTAATTTTTCTGCAACCTTATGCATTAAATCGACACAGTTTGCAATATGAATACCATTTCCTACATTTAATACTGGACGTTTTGCTTCTTTGATTTTTTGAATCACTTGTGCAATCTGTTCATCCGTTGTCTTTGGAGGAATCGCATCTTCCAACTCTGTCGGATCAAAGTCTATAAATTCATCTGTATCAATATATCCACCTTGAACATCCAATGGTACATCCAACCATACCGGTCCCGGACGTCCGTGAGTTGCCAAGTAGAGTGCCTTTTCTAAATGGTATTTTACAGTCTTCGGATCAATAATCATTTCTGCATACTTGGTCATATGTGCAACCATTGGCGTGATATCATATTCCTGATCCCCCATTGCACGAACCGGGATTCCTGCTGCTCTTGCAGTTGTAGCGTAACGTACCTGACCACTGATTATTAACATCGGAATACTGTCAAGCCATGCCCCCAGGACGCCTGTTAACGTATTTGTTCCTCCAGGTCCTGTAGTACAGCAAACCATCGGTAATTCATTGTTTGTACGGAAATATCCCTCTGCAGCTATTGCTGCACTTTGTTCATGCTGCATAAAAATATTTTTCAGACCTTCTTGGTGTCCAAAAGATACATTCAAATGCATAGCACCGCCGCCAGGCACTGTAAAGTTATATTTAATTCCTTGCTCTACTAAAAATTGTGCAATCCAATCTGAGATTTTTACTTTCATATTGTCCTCCAGATAATTATTTTAAAAGTTAATACGTTCTTCTTCGACTACCATAGGGCGTTTTGTAACTCTCGTAAGAATCGCACCTATATATTCGCCAACAACTCCAATAAAAGCCAATTGAACGGATGATAATAAGAACACTCCTATAAGAATAGGTGCCGTACCCATAGCAAAAGAATCCCAATAAATCAATTTCATAACCAGGTAAATAATCGCCAGCAGGAAACTGATTCCAGACATAATCAGGCCTGCCATTGTAGCTATACGGAGTGGTTTTTTTGATACATGTGTAACGCCTGTAATCGCAAAGTCGAAATATCGGTTAAAATTGTAACTGGATTTTCCAAATTCTCGTTTACTCTGAGTGTATTCAACCAAATAGGTTTTATAGCCAAGATCTGGAACCAATCCACGAACATATGGATCTGGATCATCCATCCAACGCATGGTATCAAGGAATTCCTTGTCGAATAATCCATAGCCAGTAACACCTTCGTACTGAGGCGTTTCTGATAACCAATTGATGATGGTATAGTAAAGTTTCCGCACCTGGAACATGAAAAAGTTCTCTTTACTTTTCTTTTTTTGTCCAAGTACAACTTTATATCCTTCTTCCCATTTTTCTAAGAACTTTGGAATCATCTCTGGAGGATCTTGCAGATCACATACGATACAAATCAACGCATCTCCCTTTGCCTGCAGCATTCCATAGCTTCCAGAACGATTTGGCCCAAAGTTTCTGGCATTCAAAATTACTTTGACATTTTTATCTTGTTTTGCTAATTCTCTTAAGATATTACGAGAATTATCTGTAGAGTAGTTATCAATAAAAATATGTTCATATGTATATTGCGGCAATGCTTCAAACTGGGCTTTTACCGCATGATAAATATTCATTATATTTGCTTCTTCGTTATAACAAGGCGTCATAACTGAAATTAACTTTTTATCCATTGTCCCTTCCCCGATACCAGTCTATCGTTCTTTGAATCCCTTCTTCAAAAGAAATCTGCGGTTCAAAACCGGTATCTTCTTTCAATTCTGTTATATCTGCACATAAGTGCATAACCTGATTCGGATAGTAGTCTAACTCACCGATTCCAATCTCCAATGACGGATTGATGGTATCACGGATAGCAGTAATATAGTCTTTTAACTGGCGTGTATGTCCTGAACCAATTGTGTATGCTTTTCCATGTTTTCCGTATTCCCCGATCAGGTAGAATGCTCTGGAGCAGTCTCCGCCATACAGATAATCCCAGGTCTGTTCGCCTTTGGTAAATTGCATACGTTTTCCGTCCAGCATATTAATAATGCTTGACATGACCATTGTATAACTGTTATCTCTAGGTCCGTAAGTACTGACAATACGTCCCCAACTGTGACGGATTCCATATTGTCCGCACAAGATCTTGCCCATTCTGCAAGCATCTAGTTTTGCAATGCCATAGCCAGTTACAGGATTTTTGGCAATCGCATCTGAAATTGTCCCTTCTACCGGGCCAAATTCTGCTTGAGATCCGGCACCTACAAATGCCTGACACCCTAAAGTATGTGCCAGTTCAATGGCATCCAGTGTATCTGCTACATTTTGAGTTTGAAGACGGATGTCTTCGCGGCTTGCACCGTAGGTCCCATTCCATGCAAAATGGAAAAATGTATCATAATCGTGCGACAATACCTCTTTTAAGCTCAATAGATTGTCAATATCGCATTCTACAATCTTCAAATTCTCATTCTGTGTAAGATTCTTCATTTTTGACGATGCCGGACGTACAATTCCAGTAACTTTTATACCGTCTTCCAGCATCTGCTCAATCATTGTTGCGCCAACCATTCCTGTAGCGCCAGTGACTATTACATGTTTCATTGTTGGATATAATCCTTTCTTTTTATCTTTTAAAGATTTTCCTCGTAATAAGATGGCGTCAGGAATGAAATCTTAAAATCGTTTTCCATACCATGTAATGCATCCCGTACATACTGATTTAATACATCAGCTTTTCTACTTGTAAACCAGTACTCCATATCTTCATCGGCATAATTGGAACCTGTTGTTGCATAACCATCTGTTCCAGCGCAATATACCTCTGATGGATTTAAGTCTTTTAACAGTCTCAAAAGCATTACGAAAGAATAATCGATGACTAATGCGTCTTTATCTAAAAGTTTTTCATTATTAACGGTATATTCAAAAGTATCTTCAACATTTGTTACATTGGATGTTGCAATTACTTTTGTGCCATTACCTTCATGATTTTTTAGTGCATTGATCAGTCGAATATATCTTCTTGGATTACTCAAAAACACAAAATCTACTGGGCATACCTCTGGAAGATGATTGATTGCAATTACGATTGGATGATTTTCCTCGTAAAATTTACGAATTTCATCAGCCTTTGTCTTAATTGTAGTCCCAGGTCCCAGCACTAACACAGTTTTTCCCTCGATAATGCCTTTTAAAGTGGCACGATCCTGCGTATCATCACATTCAGAAGCCTGATATTTCAAATACAATCCTTCAATGTGCGTCTGATCATAAAGTAATTTTTTTTCAGATTCGATACACTCCAAAATTTCATTTACTGATTTGATAGAGAGTGTATGTTTGTCCATTAGGAATTTTACGTAATTAGGATGGCAATGGTTAGAAGCTGCTACATAGAAGAACATGTTATATCCCCATGGAGTCTCTTTATAAATTTTCATTACGTTTCCATCAATAGCTTCCAACATTTGATTGACATCATACTGTTTGTTATATACTTCATTCAAATGCATACCCAAAAGCTCGATTGGCGCATTACCTGCACTTTTTCCCATTCCATAAAGCGTTCCATCAACAACAATCGTTCTATTTGTCTGATGTTTTAAAACTTCCATGCAGTTAGAAAATGCCAGTTGGAAATTATTATGTGAATGATAACCCAGGCCGATCTGTGGTTTTAAATGCTGATCCATCATCGTAAAATAATGCATCAGATTTCCTTTTTGAAGTAATCCATAAGTATCTACCATAGATACAGCATATGGTTCAAGATCGTTTACAAGTTCCAGCAATTCTAATAATTCCTCATCAGAATAACTAGTGATGGATACGGCTTGAGTAAAAACCTTATACCCAAGATCTTTGACCTGTTTACAGAATGCGATGGCCTCATGCATAATGTGTTTCTTGAAAATCACACGGATTCCATCCAGATAGCTTTCTGAACAAGGCTGCAAATTCTCAATTCCACAAGTTCCATAATCAATCATTCCAACGATCATGGCATTTTTCTTGTCTACATTTCCATAAATTTTTTCTACGCATTCTGTTGTTGGCATAATGCTTCGTTCTATGTCAAATGGACGTCTTTGGTCCAAAAATCCAATTTCAATAATATCAACGCCTGATGTAACCAGACGTTCTAACATACTGATTGCATTATTGTGACCAAACTTCCAGTCATTTACATACCCTCCATCTCGAAGTGTACAATCCAATAATTTTATATGTTCTCCGTTGTTACTTAGTTCCATAATTTCCTCCCAAAAATTCTTGGATCTGTCGATCCACACACCCTTTGATATCTCCACCTGAAACGAACACTTTTGCCCATTCCACGGTCTTCTCGATGGCAGTATCTACATGCCATACTGGATTCCATCCAAAGACATTTTTCAACTTCGAGCAATCCAGTTTCAGGAAGTTCGCCTCATGAGGACCTCCCATAAAACGGTTCTCCCAGGTCTGTCCTTCGCCCCAATACTTGCAGAACAGATCTACTAATTCACCGGTAGTTACGCAATCGCAGTCATCTGGTCCTACATTATAAAATCCGGCATATTTTTTATCTTCGTATTGTTTTTGTGCGATCATGAGATATGCAGCCAACGGCTCCAATACATGCTGATAAGGTCTTGTTGAATGTGGATTACGCACAATAATCGCTTCTTTTCTAGCCGCAGCACGAATGCAATCCGGCACAATACGGTCGTTCGCAAAGTCTCCGCCGCCGATAACGTTTCCTGCTCTGGCAGTTGAAACGGCTACCTCTAATTCGTTAAAGAATGAATTGATATAACTGTGGGTTACCAGTTCAGAACATGATTTACTATTGGAGTACGGGTCGTATCCATCTAATGGATCATTCTCTCGGTATCCCCATTCCCATTCGCGATTATGATATACCTTATCGGTGGTAACATTTAAAAATGATTTCACGCATGGATTTAATCGAACGCATTCACAGATATTTACCGTTCCCATCACATTTGTCTCGTAGGTATAGACCGGATCTTTGTAGGAATCACGTACAATCGGCTGCGCGGCCAAGTGCAGAACAATCTCTGGCTGGACTTCTGCAAAGACTTGTTTCAGATGTTCCAGATCTCGAATATCACCGATTACTGAACGCATCTCTTTCTCCATGTACATTAATGCAAATAGACTGGGCTCGGTTGGTGCTTCCAACGAGTACCCAGTAACATCTGCTCCGGCATTTAGTAAAATTTTGGCAAGCCAGGTCCCTTTGAACCCAGTATGCCCTGTAATTAACACTTTTTTATTCTGAAAAAAATTAAGATCCATATGCTTTACTCCCATATTTTCCACGGAGCATTACCAGATGCCCACATTTTTTCCAACTGTTCTTTCTCGCGCTGTGTATCCATGCATTGCCAGAAACCATTATGCTTGTAAGCATTTAACTGTCCGGCTGCAACCAGACGCTCCAATGGCTCTTTTTCAAAAACAGTGCTGTCTCCGTCGATGTAATCAAATACTTCTGGCTCAAGCACCATAAATCCGGCACTGATACGACTTCCGTCTGCATGTGATTTCTCACGGAATGCCTGAATATTCTGACTCTCGCGGTCGATATCCAATACGCCAAAACGCTGGCCAATATGTACAGCTGTTAGTGTTGCGTACTGTCCTTTGGACTCATGGAAACGGATTAATTCATTAATGTCAATATCTGAGACTCCATCTCCGTAGGTCATCATAAATGGTTCGTCTCCTATGTATTTCTGGATACGTTTGATTCGACCTCCGGTCATGGTATTTAATCCGGTATCTACCAGTGTAACTTTCCACGGTTCTGAAACATTATTGTGAATCGTCATCAGATTCTCATGTTCAAAGTCAAAAGTCACATCTCCGTTATAAAGATAGTAATCTGCAAAATATTCCTTGATCATATGCTGCTTATATCCACAGCAGATAATAAATTCATGGTGTCCGTAGGCACTGTACTGTTTCATAATGTGCCATAAAATAGGTTTCTCACCAATCTCGATCATCGGCTTCGGGCGCAAATGACTTTCCTCACTGATTCTGGTCCCAAAGCCACCGGCTAAAATAACGACTTTCATATCTATCCCCTCTCTGTTTTTATTTAATTTAATTTATATTTCTGGTATTTTCTGACTGAATCCTCAAGTAGACAACTAAAGGGCTTGTGCTAAGATTTTTTATTAATAAATAAAAGATAGAGAGGATATTGGTTATGAATGATATGTTATTAAAAGACTGGGCAGAAGAGTGGTTATCTACGAAGAGGGATTATGTAAAAGAATCTACATATGCAAATTATCTATTCTTGATGGAAAAGCATATTTTGCCGCAATTTGGAAATGAACCTGTTTCTAGTTTGAATGGGAAGAGGATTCAAAGATCTGTAAAATTCTGGTTGGAAAAAGGAAGATGTGATGGAAAAGGTGGATTATCTAGAAAAACGGTGAAGGATATGTTAGTAGTGTTCAGAATGTGTTTGTGTGATTATGGACAGGCATATGAATGTGCAATCCCTTCATGGAAAGTTGAATTTCCCCCGGAAAATACTGTGAATAGAAGAGAGGTGCTTTCGAGGAAACAACAACAGATGCTTGTTGAGTGGATAAAGCATGATCTAAATTATGAAACGCTTGGCTACGCAGTAACCTTATATACAGGAATACGAATTGGAGAATTGTGTGCATTGAAGTGGAGAGATGTGAATATTGAACGGAAGTCGATTTCAGTGACTAAAACGATACAAAGAGTTTATTTAAAGGATCAGATGGAAGGAAAGGGGTATACAAAAGTGACGATTACAACACCGAAGTCCAGAAAGTCTGTAAGAGAAATCCCAATCTCTGAATCTCTATTTGAGCTGATTGAGAAATTTGGAAAGCAAGATTCCGAGCATTATTTGGTGACAGGAACTAAGAATTTTATGGAACCGAGGTTGTATCGGAAACATTATGCACGATTTTTAGAAAAGAGAAAAGCTACATATATTCATTTCCATGGATTGAGACATACTTTTGCGACGAGATGTGTGGAGTCAGGAGCTGATTATAAAGTAGTGAGCGAACTGTTGGGTCATGCATCTGTGAATCTGACACTGAATTTATATGTACATCCGCAGTGGGAAGATAAAAAGAGATGCGTAGATTTGGTGTAATTAGGCAGAATCATTGAGTTTTGCTACCCAAAATGTTATGATTAATTGGAATATACGAAAAAGAGGAAATAAAATTGAAGATAAAAGAATTTTTATTAAGTAATCAAAATATTGAAAGAGACAGCTATATATGGAATATGGCTGGTAGCATGTTGATGGCATTTCAATCGGTGATTATGCTGATGATTCTGACGCGTACGTTGGGATTGAAGGATGCCGGTATTTTTACGATAGCATACGCGAATGCGAATCTTTTTTTGACTGTTGGAAAATATGGTATGCGTTATTTTCAGATTTCTGATATGAAAGAGCAGTTCTCATTTGCTGATTATCGAATATCCCGAGTTATTACATCCCTTGCAATGATTATTACAGCAGTAGTTTATACGTTGTATGCAGCAGCATCCAACGGGTACTCTTCTGAGAAAGTACAGGTGATTATCTGGATGTGTTTATTTAAGGTGGTAGATTCCGTTGAAGATGTTTATCAGGGTTACTATCAGTATAAAAACCGTCTGGATGTAGGTTCTAAAGGTATGACGTTGCGAATGATTATTACGATAGTAGTATATGCACTGGGATTGATTGTTCTTAGAAATCAATTAGTTTCATTAATAGTCGCAACGATTTTGACAACAGTGCTTTTTATAGTATTTACCAAATGGACGATAGGATCATTTTGGATAACCAGGGAAAAGGCAGAAACTAAGAAAGTTATAGAACTTTTGAAGATTTGCTTTCCGTTATTTGCGGGGGCATTCTTATCTTTTTATATAGGAAATGCTCCAAAATATGCGATAGATGCTACGTTGACGGATGAGTTGCAGGCATGTTATGGATTTATTGCGATGCCGGTGTTTGTAATAGGGCTTTTGAATAATTTTATTTTTAATCCAATGTTATATCATCTTTCTATGATGTGGAGCAAAGGTGAGGTAAAGAAGTTTGTGAAAAAGATTTTGTTGCAGTCAGTGATCGTGGCTGGAATTACTCTTGTATGTATTATAGGCGCTTTTCTATTGGGAGTTCCGGTTTTGTCATGGTTATATAATACGAATCTGGCTCCTTACAAATCAGAGCTATTATTATTGCTCTTAGGTGGTGGTTTCCTGGGACTGTCGGGTCTTTTGAATGCGGTGATTACGATTATCCGATACCAGAAGAGCCTGATGTGGGGATATGCAATTGTTGCATTGTTAGCGTTGCTGTTTTCTAATCGAGTGGTGGGCACGTATGGTATTATGGGCGCAGCGATTCTTTATACGGTATTGATGGCGATTTTATGTGTTATCTTTACGGGGTTGTTTGTGATAGGTGTGATGAAAGAGAAGAATGGAAACGAGTAAAGTGGGAATGAAGAGTAAATTAGCTTCTATATCCTGGGGCTTATTAAGTGAATATAGAATGGAATTGCTGGGGCATCAATATTGATTGCGGTTCTGGTCAATCGGGTGTGCAATGTCGAACGATAATTCTAGACGAATGAAAAACACCTGTGTTACTATAGCAATAGACAGTGCGAAAGAGGTGAGAATGTGGAATTAAGGATAAAAAATTTTGCAAAGATATCAGAAGCAGATATTGTGATTGATGGAATTACTGTTATTGCAGGAAATAATAATACAGGGAAAAGTACTGTTGGTAAAATTTTGGATGCAGTTTTTAATGTGACGAATAATATTGTTGTGAAGATGAATAAGGCGAGGGCTGATTCTTTGGCAGATATGCTGGAAAAAGAATTAGAACAGGTACAGGCAAAAGGACAAGGGTATTCGGCTGATAGATATGAGAACTCGTTGACGATTCATAGATTTGCTGAGGAACTCATGAAGGAAGAAAGTAATCTGCGGGAAATTTGCAGATTATATCTGGGAAAATTAGATGTAGTATTAGATAGGATTGAAGAAGAACGAGTTATAACAAGAATAGAAAATTTGATTACAGAGATAAGTCAGATTTCGGAATCGAGTTTGAGTCAGGCAATATATACGAAGTACTTTCGCGATATCTTTCATGAGCAGATTAATTCTTTGTATCACCGTGATGATAATGCGGAAATTACACTGCAGATAAAAGGAAAAAAGATTCAACTTACGTTCAGCCTTGATGAATGCGTGAAAAGTGTAAGAGAACTTGCTGTTTCAAGTACATCTCTTTATATTGACGATCCGTTTGTTTTAGATGAACTGAATAATGTATATTCATTTTTTACGACTGAGTCATCAATGCATAAGAAGAATATAATAGAAAAATTAAGAGACACACCGGAAAAAGCGGTGGAAGAAAGAGTATTATCAGAATTACTAATAAATAAGCGGCTAGAAGAGATTACGCAATTGATGGATACTGTGGCTTCTGGAAAGGTGCTGAAGAGATACCATTATATGTACCAGATGAATGGCGATATATCAAAGGAACTTGATGTGGCGTCTTTGTCTACGGGATTAAAAACTTTTGTAATTATAAAGCAGTTATTGCTGAACGGGGCTTTGAATGAAAAAGATGTAATTGTTCTGGATGAGCCAGAGATACATCTGCATCCGGAATGGCAATTGATTTATGCGGAGATTATTGTTCTTTTACAAAAGAAATTTGATTTTCATATTATCGTAACGACACATAGTTCTCATTTTATGGAAGCATTAGAATTGTTTTCGAAGAAGTATGGAATTTCAAAAAGATGTAACTATTATTTGGCAGATGTAAAAGAAGATGGAGCATATTTTGAAAACGTGACGGACAATCTGAGTAAAATTTACAAGCAGATGGTGGATCCGACATTGTTGCTTAGTCGTTTGAGAGAGGAATTAGAGACTGCGGATGACGAACTATGATCGAATGAAAAATTTATTGGAAGAATTTGCTGATAAATACGGACAGGGTTGTAGGGTGATAGAATCAGATATTTCGGATTTGTCAGAGGACAAGCTGGAATCGAAGAGTACGGGAGTTAGAAAGCTTGTTTATGGAAGTGACAAGCAAAATATGCAAGTACTTGATATGGATGAGATCGCTCATAATGTATATCGAATTGCACGTTTTCCGGAATCTACAAGAGAATCAGAATCTCCGGCCTCTGCTGATGCTTTTGTGATTGATGCAGATGATACTTGGTATTTTATAGAATTTAAAAATCAAAGAATATCCAAGGCAAAAGAAAGTGTGACGAAGAAGGCGTATCAGAACTGGCATTGGCTTGTGGATATTTTGTATGAGATGAAAGACTCGTTGCCGTACGATACGTTTGATTATGAGAATCCAATAGCATTTGCGAAAGAAAATGTGGTCTATATTTTAGTAGTCAGTGAGGATAAGAATTATCCGGATGTGGAAAAGATGCATAAATGCATATTAGCAGGGGAAAAGTTCCGGCCGGAATATATGGAGAAATTAGAAAAATATATTTTTAAGGATGCATATGTATATACGCCTGAGATATTAGAACGGGAATTTGTCAAAAAATTTGTGTATTAAAGCTTTGGTCAGGAGGTAGGGTAATGGATATTAATCGTGTATTAGAAAAAAAGAAATTATATACTCAGGGAAAAGACCATATAGATGCGATTACTTTATCTTCCTATGAAAAAGATTTTGAATTAACATATACGCATAATTCTACTGCGATTGAAGGAAATACGCTTACCTTGATGGAGACAAAAGTCGTATTGGAAGATGGCATATCTGTCGGAGGTAAAGAATTAAGAGAGATTTATGAGGTTGTAAATCATAAGAAAGCATATCGTTACGCGAAGAAATGTATTTCCGAAGGTAAACTCCTCGATGAAAATATTGTGAAAAACATCCATGCAATATTGACTGAAAATATAATGATTGGTGGAGTATACAGAAACCAGGAAGTTAGAATCAGTGGGGCGGGGCATACCCCTCCGGCCGGGAATGATATGTATATTCAGATTAAGAATTTTTATGTGGATCTGGAATGGAAGAAAAAAACTCTAAATCCAATTGAGTATGCGGCCTGGATACATGCTGAATTTGTGCGTATTCATCCATTTATTGACGGAAATGGCAGAACTTCGCGTTTGCTTATGAATTATCAATTGATGACGGATGGGTTCCTGCCTGTTTCCATCGTAAAGGAAGACCGATTGAATTATTATAATGCATTAGAGGAATATGTGGTTCATGGGAATTTAACGTTGTTCGCGGATATGATCGCGGAATTGGAAGAGACGCAACTGGATATCTATCTAAAACTAATTAGATAAAAATTAAATAGGAATCAGAGAACTCAGACTTTTGAAGTTTGGGTTCTTTTTATTTATTTTATATCTCCCCTTGACAAATTATATATGTAGAATTATTATATATAAAGAAATTACATATATAAAATATTTACATATGCATATCTACACGAATAATCAATCACACAAGGAGGGAGTTTTATGTATTATCCGGTTTCTTCACTTCTGATCGAATGTATTATTCTTTCAGTGGTGGATGAAAAAGATTCCTATGGATATGAGATCAGCCAGACGGTGAAGATGGCTGCGGATATCAAGGAATCAACATTGTACCCGATCTTGAGTAAGTTGCAGAAGAAAGGTTTTCTCACAACTTATTCGGAAGAGCATCAGGGACGAAAGAGAAAGTACTATTCGATGACGGACGCAGGCAGGGCAGAGCTTAAGCATCTGAAAGAAGAATGGGCGTCTTACAGAGATACTTTGAATGGGATTATAGAAGGAGGAGTGAGAGCATGACGAAGACAGAGTATTTGAATAAATTACAGAAATATCTGAAACGTCTTCCTGTATCGGACTATGAAGATACGATGGATTATTTCAGAGAGTATTTTGATGAGATTGATGACGATGAGATAGATCAGGCGATTGAAGAGTTGGGGACGCCGAAGAAAGCGGCATCTGAACTTTTGAATCAACTTTTGGATATGCAGCTTACAGAGCCGGAGAGACAGAAGAAACCTTCTTCTGTAGGAAGAAATATTTTACTTGCAGTGCTGGCCCTCTGTGCGGCACCGATCGGAATCCCGTTATTGCTGACGGCTCTTTTGATGGTCCTGGTGGGAATACTGCTAGTTATTACGTTGTTGCTTTGTGGATTTATTTGTTGCCTTGCAGCGATCCTGGTTTCCGCAAAATTATTTTTGAGAGGAGTTCTTGCGCTTGCGGTATCTATCCCTGGAAGCATGCTTCTGATAGGAGTCGGATTATTTGGAATCGGAGTTAGCATTCTGGCGGGAGTGCTGGTGGTTTATCTGTGCATCTGGATGATAAAAGGAATCACACTGGCAGCGAAGAAGATCAGTGGTAGATAAGAGGTGACATTTATGAAGAACATAGTAAAAAATATATTGATAACAGGTGTTGTTTTATGTGGCACGGGCATTGTATTATACGGCGCAGGGAATCTTCTTGGAGGCAAGGAGTATGTGAAAGCGGCGAATCTGAATCGCCTGGATGGTACTGCGATGCGGGGAGAATCGGACGGTGTGAAACAAATGGAAAAAACGAAGATCGATGATTTTGAAAAGTTAGATGTTGATTTCAATGATATTGATTTTAATATCAAACCATCAGACGATGAAAATTATTATCTGGAATATACTTTAGAGGGGGATGAAGGCGGCACACCGAAGGAGAATCCATTTACTTATGAGAAGACGGGAGATACGCTTATGATGCGAGAGAAAGGTGGAGCCACTTCTTCAAGCTATATGAAGATAGATATCGGAGTGTTTAGTGACATTCTTGGGGAAGAGACGATACAGGAATATAAGAACGAAGTGACGCTGTATGTCCCGGCAGATCAGAATATTTCCGGTACGATAAAGATGGGAGACGGAGAACTGGATGCCAAAGCCGTGAAGATAGACGGAATGGAAGTTGCAATGGAATATGGAGATGTAACACTAGAAGGTGTGAAGATGAAAGACAGCAAAGTGACAACGGATGATGGAGATCTGGAGTTGAATGTAGCTGCATTTGAGGGAACGAATAAGATCCATACAGCATATGGTGACATAGAGACTTCACTTACAGAGGCAGATGCGACTGCATTGAATATAGAATGTAGTACGAAATATGGTGATCTTGATATCGCAGAGGAGTTAAAAGGAAACATGTGCGTTTCGGATGATAAGTCAACCTATGAAAAGACGGGAGACAAGTCCGCAGGAAAACTTGAGATCACTACTAGCGACGGTGACATCTCTGTCAAGTAAAATATCAAGAAAATAGCAAAAAATTGCGGTAGAAATGATTGGAGAAATCTAATGGTTTCTACCGTTTTAATTTGTCAGCCTTTTATCAAAAATGGGATTGACTATCTATTGGTAAACAGAGTATAGTAATAGCATAGACAGAAAACAGAACCTTATTTTTCAGAGGCGGAATAGGAGGACTTTAGGATGCCATTGGTAACATCAAAACAATTACTTTTAGATGCACAGAAGAATGGTTATGCAGTCGGTGCGTTTAATGTTGAGAACATGGAGATGGTGATGGCTGTTCTGGCAGCAGCCGAGGAGAGCAGATCTCCGGTTATCATGCAGACAACACCGGGAACCTTGAAGTATGCAGGATTAGATTATTATCTGGCGAATGTAAGAGCAGCAGCCGAGAGAGCAACTGTACCTGTAGTGATGCATTTGGATCATGGCAATAGTTTCCCTTTGGCGATGGAAGCTTACAGAACGGGATATACATCTATTATGATCGACGGATCTAAGCTGTCATTCGAGGAGAATATCGCATTGACAAAATCTGTGACAGATGCGTGCCATCCGGGACATGTGCCGGTTGAAGGTGAACTTGGTAAGGTTGGAGGCAAAGAGGATGATCTGGTGAATGCAGATGAGAACCCTTATACAGATCCGGCCGAGGCGAAGGAGTTTGTAGAGCGCACCCAGGTGGATTCACTCGCAGTAGGTATTGGAACTTCTCATGGTATTTATAAGGGAACACCGAAGGTGAATGTAGAACGTCTGAGTGAGATCCGCGCAGTTGTAGATGTGCCGTTGGTACTTCATGGAACATCAGGTGTGCCTGATGAACAGGTAACAGACTGTGTAAGCCGTGGTATCTGCAAGGTAAATTATGCGACAGATTTAAGAATCGCATATACCAAAGGCGTGCGTGCATATTTAGCTGAGAATCCAGATGCTTACGATCCGAAGAAGTACGGGGCAGTAGGTATAGAAGAAGTGAAAAAATATGTGATGCAGAAAATGCAGGTTGTAGGAAGCGTAGGAAGAGCATAGAATATTAAGTAGAGAGTAGAAAGTAGAAAGGATAATTATGGAATTTATAACTGTTGGAGAAATGGTCATTGACTTCTTGCCGGGAAATGAGCCGGGAAGCTATATTAGAAATGCAGGAGGAGCACCGGCGAATGTTGCGATTGCAGCAGCGAGAAACGGACTGAATGCCGGAATGTACTGCAAGGTTGGTAATGATGATTTTGGTAAATTTTTGATCAAGACTTTAGAGGAGAATAAGGTAACACCATTGTCCCCTGAATTGTGTGACGAGGCCACTACTACGATGGCATTCGTATCTTTGACAGAAGACAATGAGAGAAGTTTTACATTTGCCAGAAAACCAGGTGCAGATATGATGCTTGATAAGGCTGAGATTAAAGACGAGGATTTAAAAGACTGTAAGATCCTGTTAGCAGGTTCTTGTTCAATGTCAGCAGGCAAGGCTGTAGAAGCAACAGAGTATGCGATGAAGAGAGCGCATGAGCTCGGAGCACTGGTTGGTTATGACATCAACTACAGAAATCTGATGTGGCATGATGACAAGCAGGCTTGCGCTGATAAGGTAAAAGAGATTCTTCCATATGTTGACCTGCTGAAGATCTCTGATGAAGAGGTTGATATGGTCGGCGGACATGACAATGTACTGGCACTGATGAAAGAATACGATATCGCAGTTGTTATCCTGACACTTGGTAAAGACGGAGCAGAGTGCTTCTTTAACGGAGATTCTTTTGTAACTCCTGGATACAAAGCTGACTATGTGGCTGATACAACAGGTGCCGGAGATGCATTCTGGGGAGGATTCCTCTCAAGAGTTCTGAACCTTGGAGCTGACAGTGTGGACAAGTTTACAGTAGAGATTTTAAAAGATGCTGTTAATTATGGTAACGTAAGTGGATCCCTTGCAGTTAGAGAAAAAGGTGCGATTGCCTCACTGCCGACAAAAGAGCAGATTGAAAAATTTTTACAGGAGAATAAGTAGTATGAACGAAAAAGTATGGGAAAAATCATGTAGTATATCACCGTCTCTGATCACTCTGGATATGTGTAATCTGGAGCAGCAGACTAAGATTTTAGAGGAAAATGGCATTGAGATGCTTCACGTAGACATCCTGGATGGACATTTCAGCCCAAGTATGCCATTAGGACTGGATACGGTTAAGCAGCTCAGGAAGAAGACAAACCTTGAATTTGAAGCACACGTTATGGTAAAAGATCCTCAGTTCTTCATCGACGAGCTGATTGAGGCCGGAGCTTCTCAGATTGTATTTCATGTAGAGACCTGTGATCATATCGATGGAATGCTCAACTATATCCACAGCAAAGGAATCCGTGCGGGAGTTGCATTAAAACCGGCAACACCATTATCTGTATTAGAGTATGTACTGGATAAATGTGATGCAGTTCTTCTGATGCTGATCAACCCTGGATTCGCACAGATGAAGGGCGAGGCACAGACTCCGTATTCTGCAAGAAAGATTCATGATCTTCATGAGATGATCAAAGTTCGTGGACTTGATACAAAAGTAATTCTGGATGGACGTATTTCACCAGAGAATATTTCTACTTATGGAACAACCGGAGAGGCTAATATCTTCGTAGCGGGAAGCACATGCATTAAAAAAGATGACATGGAAGGAAGCTTAAAGAGATTGGTAGAACTGGAGAATCAGATCAACCAGAAATAATTATATTCAGGAAAGAGGTAGAAGAAGATGGGATATTATAACGAACATTACAATGAGACAATGAAGACTGTATTATCAGAGGTAGACGCTGCACTCGGAAGTGTAGATCCGGAATCAGTTGAGAAATTCGTAGAGGCAGTTCTGGAAGCTGATCAGGTATTCTTTGTTGGTGTAGGACGTGTGCTGTTATCACTGCAGGCAATGTGTAAGAGATTTGCACATCTTGGAATCAAGGCTCATTATGTAGGAGATATTACAGAGCCTGCGATCACAGACAAAGACTTACTGATCGTTGGTTCAGGAAGTGGTGGATCATTATTCCCGCTTGGAATCGCAAAGAAAGCGAAAACTTTCGGATGCAAGATCGTACATATCGGCTCTAATCCAAACAGCGAGATGAAAGATATCGCAGATGTTATGGTAAGAATCCCTGTACGTACAAAGAACTACTTAGAAGACGAGATCGATTCTGTACAGGTTATGACTTCTCTGTTCGAGCAGAGCCTTCTGATCTTCGGGGATATTGTAGCTAAGATGATTGTTGACGAGAGAAATGTAGACATGAAGAGCCTGTGGCAGTATCATGCAAATTTGGAGTAAGAACTATGGACAATAAATTAATGAAATATTGTGGAAGCATTCAGCAGATGATCTATGCAAGACCGATCGAGTACAAAGAGGGCCGTGCAGAACACATGAATGCGATCGAAGCAAAATGTGGAGATATTACGTTCCACGCAATGGCAGATAAGGCATTGGATATTTCTGATTTCTCATACAAAGGCATGAATATGACTTTTATGGCAAAACCGGGTCTGGAAGGAAGAAATCAGTACGACACCAATGGCGATGAAGCACTTAGAAGTATCATGGGTGGATTATTCTTTACCTGTGGTCTTGAGAATATCTGTGCCCCTTGCAGCGTAGATGGAAAAGACTATCCGATGCACGGACGTATCAGAACAACACCGGCAGAGCATGTAGGAACAGATGTTGTGCGTGATGGCGATGATTACAAACTGGTCATCATCGGTGAGATGCGTGAGGCAGAGCTTTTTGGGGAGAATATGGTCCTCAGAAGAAAAATCGAGAGCAAGCTCGGCGAAAATAGTATCACTGTTACAGATGAGGTGGAGAACCAGTCATTCAGACCGGAGCCTCTGATGCTTTTGTATCACTGCAACATGGGATATCCATTCCTCAACGAGAACTGCGAGCTGTATGTTCCGTCAGCCAGTGTAAAAGGTCGTGAAGAATTTTCAGAGAATCATGTAGACCGTTGGAATGTCATGGACACACCAAAGGACAATGAGGAAGAGTATGTCTTTATTCACGATATGCAGTCAGATGAGAATCTGGACACGATGGCACTGGTTGTAAACCACGAACTTGAGATCGGACTTTGTATTTCTTTCAACCAGAAGAATCTTCCGTATTTCATGGAGTGGAAATCTATGGCGTCCGGAGACTATGTATTAGGTCTCGAACCGTCAAATTCCAGCGTATATGGTAAACTTTATCATATAGAACACGATAACGTTCATTATCTTCAGCCTTTCGAGAAGGAGACGAATACGCTTCGTTTCAGCGTCGTAGAGGGCAAAGAAAAGATTGATGAACTGATTCAAAAAATTAACAAAATAAAAGGAGAAAAGTAATTATGAAAAGATCAGAGATTAATGCGGTTATCAAGAAGTTTGAAGCGTTACTGGCTGAGTACAAATTTGCTTTGCCACCATACCTGAGCTTTACACCAGAAGAGTGGGAGACAAAAGGTCATGAGTATGACGAGATTCGCGACAACGCCCTTGGCTGGGATGTAACAGACTATGGCGAGGGTCATTTTGATACATTGGGTCTTGCATTGATTACAATCCGTAACGGAAACTTCCATGATCCGAAGTACAAAAAACCTTACGCAGAGAAGATTATGATGTGTGATTCTGGACAGGTTTCCCCTATGCATTTCCACTGGAACAAGATGGAAGATATCATCAACCGTGGTGGTAATGACATTATTTTCCAGTTCTATAATGCAAACAAAGAGACAGAAGAGTTTGAGGATACTGACGTACTGATCTGTCAGGATGGAAGACAGTACAAAGTACCTGCAGGAACAAAAGTTACACTTCACCCAGGTGAGAGTATGACATTGTATCCATATCTGTATCATGAATTCATCATCCCGGAAGGCGGACCGGCACTGATCGGTGAGGTTTCTATGACAAATGATGACAATACAGATAATAGATTCTACAAACCAATCGGAAGATTCCCTACGATTGAAGAAGATGAACCTGCATACAGATTGCTCTGCAACGAGTACCCTGTAGCAAAAGACTGATAAAGTACGCAGTTATCAGCTTTATACAGTGTTATGAGTGCTCCCAAACAGAAGAAATAGTGATAGTGACTAAATAGATTCTGTAGAGTCTGGAAGAAATTGTGAAAAATCACATAAAGACATTGACAAAAATAGGACACGTATATATAATAATATTAAATTGTTTGCAAACAGAATTTAATACAGTAACTAAATTTTCATAGGGAGGAAAATTAGAATGAAAAGAAAATTAGTGGCAACAACATTGGTAGCAATGATGGTAGCTTCTCTTGCCGGATGCGGAAGCTCATCTGACTCTAGCTCATCATCTGAATCAACAGCAAGCTCAACAAAAGCAGCTTCTGGAGAGACAAAAGACGCATCAGAATTAAAGTTAGCATTTATCGTAGGAACAGAGAACGATGCTTTCTATCAGAGCGTTGAAGATGGTATTTCAGCTCGTTGTGATGAACTCGGAATTCCAAAACCGACATTAGCTGACCAGCAGTTAGATGGATCTGTTTGTACAGACCTTATCAACAACTATGTTGCAGCTGGATACGATGCAGTAGCACTTTCTTGTAACGACCCAGCTGGTACAGTTCCAGCTATCGAGCAGGCTATCGCATCTGGAACACAGATCTTTACATTTGACTGTACATTAGATGACCAGTACAAAGATGACTACATTTCATTCGTAGGAACAGACAACTACGAAGGTGGTGTTATCGCTGGTAAATATGTAGTAGAGCATGCTCCAGAAGGATCTACAGTTGGTTGTATTACATACGCTTCAGCACAGTCTACACAGGATAGACAGGCTGGATTCGAAGAGACAGTACAGGCTGCTATCGATGACGGAAAAGACTTCACATTAATCGAGTCTCAGGATGCAGATAATGACCAGTCTAAAGCTGCTGATATCATGGAGAACCTGATCACACAGTATGGTGATGACCTTTCTTACATCTTCGTAGTTGGTGACCCAACTGGATACGGTGCACTTTCTTCTATCCAGTCAAAAGGTGCTAATACAAAGATCGTTGGTTTCGATGCTGGTGAGACAGCTCTTGATTACATCGCTGATCCAGAAGTAGGTAAGATTTGGGAAGCTGAAGTTGCTCAGGATCCTGAAGGAATCGGTTCTGGTATCGTTGATCAGATCGTAGAGTACTACAAGAATGGTTCTGTTAAAGAGCAGAAGAATCTGTTAGCTCCATCACTTGTAACAAAAGATAACGTAGCTGATTATCAGAAATAATTGAAATAGCGAAGAGTTATTTATACTATTAATAAATAAGCTATTTTAGAGAGCCCAACCCCAACAATGGGTTGGGCTTTTTTAATCAAAGTTGTACAATATTTAATCAAAGAATGGAGGAGAAATATGGAACCGGTCTTACAGGTAAAGCATATTGCCAAAGAATTCCCTGGTGTTAAAGCACTTGAGGATATTAGTATTGATTTTTATCCGGGCGAATGCCATGCACTTGTTGGAGAGAATGGAGCTGGTAAATCTACTCTGATTAAGATTATTGCTTCTATTTACAAACCGACAAGAGGAGAAGTTCTTCTCGATGGAAAGAAATGTGAATTTAAAACTCCAAAAGATGCGCTTGATGCTGGTATCGCGGTAATCGAGCAGGAGACAGCAATCGCTCCGGATCTTACGGTTGCTGAAAACATGTACCTTGGATGTGAGCCTAAGAAATCTAACGGCCTTCTGGATCGTAAAAAGATGGAAGAAGATTCTCAGAAGGTATTGGATGAGATGGGGCTTGAGATAGATGCACATACATTGTGTGATACATTGACAGCAGCCCAGCTGCAGATGGTAGAGATTGCAAAGGTTATTGCAAAGCATGCCAAAGTAGTAGTATTAGATGAGCCTACATCTTCACTGTCAGAGAAAGAGATTGATTCTTTGTTTGAACAGGTTAAGAAGATGAAAGCTGCCGGAACTACGATGATTTATGTAACACATCGTATGGCAGAGCTTCCAATCATCTGTGAGAGATGTTCAATCTTCAGAGATGGTTTGAAGGTAGCTGAGTATAAGATTAAAGAGGTAGACGAGCAGACAATCGTTAACAGTATGGTTGGTCGTGAACTTGGAGCTTTCGTAAAACCTGAACATACTGCTAAAGAAGAGATGATTCGTGTTGAGAACCTTTGCCAGACAGGTGTCTTCGAGAATATAAGTTTCCATGCGAACGCAGGAGAGATCGTAGCATTCTCAGGATTGGTTGGAGCTGGACGTACAGAGGTTATGGAGGCAATCTTTGGTGCAACTAAGATTACTTCCGGTAAGGTATTCTTATATGGCGAAGAAGTGCATATCAAGAATCCTGCAGATGCAATCAACAGAAAGATTGGTCTTGCAACAGAGGACCGTCGTCGTACTGGATTGCTTCTGGAAAAAACTATTCAAGAAAATATTGGCCTTCCAAATCTTCCGGCACATGCTAAGAAGGGATTTGTTAATGTTCCTTGGGAGAAAGAGACCAGTGAAGAATACATGGACAAATTAAAGATCAAAGCACCGAACATTCAGACATTAACCGGTAACCTGTCTGGTGGTAACCAGCAGAAGGTTATTCTTTCTAAATGGCTGGCAGCCGGATCTCGTATCCTGATTCTGGATGAGCCTACAAAGGGTATCGACGTTAATGCCCGTGCTGAGTTCTACAAGTTGATGGATGAATTCGTTGAAGACGGTGGATGTATCATCATGGTATCTTCTGATATGCCTGAGATCATCAAGATCGCAGACCGTTGTTATGTAATGTCAGAAGGACGTCTGACTGGTGAACTTGCTCGTGAGGAGATCAACGAGCTGAACATGATCTCTCTGGCAAGCCCTGTATCAGATGGATCTGATAAAAAAGAAGCGTAATCAGATGATCGCTGAATAGTATTTTTAGAAAAGGAAGGAAAACAAAATGGAAAAACGTAATGTTAAACAAATGATTACTGACAACATCGTTATCATCGTACTGATTCTCCTTGTTGTTGGATTTTCAATCGGTAACAGCTCATTCTTAAAGATGGCCAATGTTATCAACTTGTTTGGACAGATGTGTCTGAATGCAATCCTTGCTTCAGGACTTACATATGTAATTATTCTTGGCGGTATCGATATCAGTGTTGGTTCTGCAATGGCTATCACAGGTATCTTAGCTGCACAGTTAACTTTGAAATTGGGTAATGTATCTACACCAGTTGCTATTTTGATTCAGGTAGGTGTAGGTGTTATCGGTGGAGCTGTCATCGGTATTTTTATCGGATGGTTAGTTGCTTACAGACATTTGGTACCTATGATCTGTACACTGGCACTCATGCAGGCATTCCGTGGACTGGCTTACATCATTTCTGGTGGTGGTCCTGTTTATGGTCTTCCTAACTCATTTGCTGTACTTGGATCAGGACGTCTGCTTAAGACAGAAGCTTCTCCGAACGGAGTTATTCCTTGTATCGTAATATTTACAGTTATTGTAGTAGCAATTTTCCATATCATTTTGACAAAGACTGTATTTGGTCGTCACGTATTCGCTGTTGGTTCTAACATCAACGTAGCTCATATGAGTGGTATCAATACTAAGATGGTAACACTGAAGTGTCACATGATCTGTGGTATCTGTGCAGGTCTTGCTGGTACAGTTGCTGCATCTAAGGTTAACAATGGACATCCTAACACTGGTGATGGATACGAGATGTTCGCTATCGCTGCTACCGTACTTGGTGGTACATCATTAGCAGGTGGATCTGGATCTGTAGCTCGTGCTATGTTTGGTTGTGCGATCATCGCAGTTATCAACAATGGTATGACATTGATGGAAATCTCAGCTTACTGGCAGAAAGTCGTAATTGGTGCAATTATCATCCTGGCAGTTATGCTTGATATGTCACAGAAACACAAATCAGAATAATATAGATATTAGTATAGAGAAGACTTATGAAATATTATTTAATTTTAGATATTGGTGGAACAAAGACTACCTCAGTTGTATTTGATGAAGAAGGAACACCGGTTACAGAATTTATGGTATTCCCATCCAGAACTTATGAAGGTGAGGATGCAGTTTTTCAGAATACGATTGAAGCAGGTTATGCAGTATTAAAAGCGGCAGGGATCGACAAATCCGACATCTTAGGTGTCGGTGTGGCGGCCCCTGGACCGCTAGATTATAAGACTGGTCTTATCATCGATGTTCCGATGATGGGCTGGAAGAACTTCCCGCTGGGAGACAGACTGAGAAAAGAATTTGGAGTTCCGGTTTACGTTGAGAATGACGGTAACTTAGGAGCACTCGCTGAGGCAAACCTTGGAGTTGCACAGGGCGAGGGAACCGTTCTTTATCAGACAATCAGTACCGGTTGCGGAGGCGGTATCGCGATCAACGGACAGATTTATCATGGACGTTCTGGATTTGCCGGAGAATTTGGACATGTATCTGTGAACTTTGAGGGACCACAGTGTGGATGCGGTAACAACGGATGCTTCGAACTGTATGCATCAGGAACCGCAGTGAACCGCAGAATGGCTCGTGATATCGAGAATGGCGTAAAATCACTGGCATTTGAATCTATCGGTTATGATGTAAAGAAACTGAATGGTAAGATTTTGAGTGATGCAGCCGAACAGGGTGATGATTATGCGATCTCAATGCTCAGACAGGAAGGTCGCTACATCGGAGTTGGTTTATCCAACTTGATTAATTTATTTGATCCGGATGCAATCGTGCTTGCGGGTGGAATGATTAAGGCAAATAAATGGTTCTGGAACGATATGGTGAATGAGATCAAACGCCGTGCATGTTTTGAGGTGGATGACAGCGTGATCCGTATTTCAGAATTAAATGATAAAGTCGTAGCCTATGGCGCTTATTACATGATCAAAGAGGGCGTAGGTGGAAGATTAGGTTATTAATGAGTGGGACTTGAAAGGAGATTTAAAAATTATGCCTTTACTTACAATGAAACAGATTATGGCAGATTCAAGAAAACGCGCAACTACAGATACAGATCCAAAGGAAAGATATGCAGTTGGAGCATTTAACTTCAGTACATTACCAGAGATGGTGGGTATCGTAGAAGGAGCAAGAAAGAAAAATGCACCAGTTATCCTGATGGCTTCTTTAGGAGCAATCAAATATATCGGTTCACTGGAATTGATCGCTGAGACAGCAAAAGGTATTGCACGTACATATCCAGAGGTTCCGATTTGTCTTCATTTAGACCATGCAACAGATCTTGAGCAGATCAAACAGGCTGTTGTAGCTGGATTTACAAATGTTATGATCGATGCTTCAAAAGAAGACTTCGAGACAAATATCGCAAAATCTAAAGAGATTGCTGACTTCGCACACAATCACAGCCCATACGGAATTGATGGATGTTCTGTAGAAGCTGAGCTTGGTATGTTAGCAGGACATGAGGATAATATCCATGTATCAGAAGAAGATGCAGGAAAAGCTTATACAGATCCGGCATTAGTACCACGTTTCGTAGAAGAGACAGGTATCGATGCATTAGCAGTTGCAATCGGAACTGCACACGGATTCTACAAAGCTGCTCCGGAGATCAAATTTGATCTGTTAGGAGAGATTCGTGGATGTACAGACATTCCGTTAGTACTTCACGGTGGTACAGGTGTACCGGAAGATGATTTCCGTAAATGCGTAGCTATGGGAATGAGCAAGATCAACGTAGGAACAGGTCTGAAGAAAGTTTATACAGATGCTGTAAGAGAAGCTATCAAGACTCTTCCAGAGACAGAGTATGACCCACGTAAGATCGCTGGACCAGGACGTTATGCTATCTCTGATGCAATTGCTGAGAAGTGTGATCTGTTCAACTGTACAGATAAAGCACCAGCTGTATTAAAGAGTATTTACGAATAAGAGAAATATAATATTACATTCAGGGATATCAGAAACCTGACGTAATGGAAGATAAGGGCAGATGTCTGACATGCACATGAATGATGTGTCTGTGCATTCATCTGCCTCTTATAATATAAAGAGATATATGTTTATCATCTGACAAAAAGGAGGAAGTAATATGCTTACACAGTATGTAGACGGTTATCAGCACATTGGTATACCAACAGATGACATTAAGAAGACAGAGGAATTTTATCTTGGTCTTGGATTTACATTAAAATGGGAGACAACTTATGGCGGTCATCCGGTTAAATTCTTAGAGTGTGGTAATATTCTGATCGAGACATATGAAAAGGATGGCGGAGCAAGTAATACGATCGGAGCAATCGATCATATTGCACTGAACTGTACAGACATTGTGGCTTGTGTAAAAGAGGCAAAAGCAGCTGGATATGAGTTCCGTGAGGGACCGGCATTTCTGCCTTACTGGGAGCATGGTGTAGAGTATGTTACAATCCTTGGACCAAACCAGGAGATTGTAGAGTTTATTCAGAAGTTTAAATCAGAAGAAGAAAAAGAGAAGGCGGTGAAAGAACTTGGCTGATATTTGGACAATGGGCGAGACCCTGGTAGAGATTATGAGAACAAAAGAGGATACTCCGTTAAATGAGACTGCATTATTTAGTGGTCCGTACCCGTCAGGATCCTCTGCAATTATGATATCAACAGTTGCAAGACTGGGACACAGCTGCGGAATCATTTCCGGAGTTGGTGATGATGAGTTCGGTGAGTGCATGCTGAACCGTTTGAAAAAAGATGGCGTAGATGTATCAAAAGTACTGGTTGATCCGGATGGATCTACAGCTTGTGCATTTGTTGCATATGACAGCAACGGAGACAGAAAATATCTGTTCCACTGGGACCATACACCTGCAACAGCAGCAAAGATGCCGGATGTTACAGAGCCTAGCTTAAAAGAAGCAAAATATCTTCATGTTATGGGCTGTGCACTGACTGCAAAATTAGAGTATGGATGGGAGATCGTTAAGACCGCCAGAGCTATGAAAGCACAGGGAACAAAGATCAGTTTTGATCCGAATGTCCGTGTAGAGCATTTGAAGAGCCCTGCAAGAAGCAAGCAGGCATATGAGATCATCAATGCAATCCTGGAGATTACAAACCTATTTGCACCGGGACTGGATGAACTGAAATTATTGACAGGTATTGACGATGTAGAAGAGGCTGTTAAGAAATGCTTTGAGAATCCAAATCTTGAGATTCTGATGCTGAAGATGGGATCTAAGGGATCAAGAATCTATACAAGAGACGGAAAAGTAGTAGAGCAGGGACTTTATAAAGTAGAATCTGTAGATCCGACAGGTGCCGGAGATACTTCTGTAGGTACATTCTTGTGTGGACTTTTGGAGAATAAGAGTATCGAGGAGTGCGCAAAGATGGCTGCCGCAGCCGGAGCATTGAATGTAGCAGCGTTCGGACCGATGGAAGGTGACATCAGCCCTGAGAGTGTGCAGGCAATGATGGATGGAACTTACAAATTTTAGGAATGAAATTCTAAGGATGGTTTTATGAAGAAAGAATTTCCTGATAAACGAACGATCATCATATTTACTGGCGGACCGGGAACTGGAAAGAGTGGGACCGCCAGACGTTTCCTGGATTATCTTGACAATGATGAGATTGTGAAGATCAGTTATGACGAGATTAAGGAAAAGAACTGGGATCGTTTTGGGTTTGATAATAACAGGCAGAAAGATCGCGTAAATGCATGGGGACTGGAAGAGTTCTATCTGACGATTCAGAAGACCATGTGGGAGAATAAACCGATTCTGATCGAGTATCCTTTTTATCAGCGCCACAAACCAAAGCTGGAGGAGCTGATAGAAGAATCCGGATATTCGGCAGTGACAGTCTATTTGTACACCGATATGAAGACTGTCTATGAGAGAGGTGCCAAAAGAGACAATGACGATGACAGACATCCGGGACATTTGTTAGAATGCTATCACAAAGAGACTTATAAGCCGGAGATGTTAAAATCTGTGAATCGTATCGCACCGTCTTATGAAGAATTTACAGCAAGTATCTCGCATAAAGTGTACGATATCGCGATCGGACTGAATATTCCGATAGATGTAACTGATTTTTCGACGATCGATTATGCAGACATCTATCAGAAGATTGTTGACTATGAGACAAAATAGGCCAGTAATGGCAGAGTGAAAAGGGGATGGACACAAATGGATTTGAAACAGGTGAAATATGAGGTAAATGATGCAATTGCGCGGATCAGCATTAATAGTCCAAAGACGATGAATGCGATCAATACACCGATTATCAATGAGCTGTATGAAGCATTTCAGGCAGCGGAAGCTGATGAGGCGGTAAAAGCAATCGTACTTACCGGAGAAGGCCGTGCATTCTGTGCCGGTGGAGACTTAGGTTCTATGAAGGCTGAGATGGATGCAGGAACGATTGATCTGGCAGCTATGATGAAGTGTTCTGCGCAGCTTCCGTTGGCGATGAAGAAGAGTGCGAAACCGATCATTGCTTCTGTAAAGGGAGCGGCAGCCGGAGCAGGATTCAGCCTGGCATTATGCTGTGATTTCTGTTTTGCAGCCGAAGGTACACAGTTTATGGAAGCTTTTGTAAGGGTAGGATTATTGCCGGATACAGGCGGAATCTATGCACTTGCACGCGCGGTAGGTGATCTGAAAGCGGCACAGCTTTGTATGACAGGAGAGCCGATTGATGCGCAGGCAGCCAAAGAGCTTGGAATCGTGTACAAAGTAGTTCCGGAAGAAGAACTGGATGCGGCTGTTGCGAAGTTTGCAGCCCGCCTTGCAAAAGGACCTTCTAACTGCTACAAATCCATCAAAGAACTGGAGTGGGAGATTGGCTGGAAAGGATACGAAAGTTATCTGGAAAAAGAGATCGCCGCTCAGGTAGAATGTGGAAAATCTCCGAATTTTAAAGAAGGTGTAGAAGCTTTCTTAGAGAAAAGAAAAGCGAACTTCCAGTAATAGGAAGTTCGCTTGATATGGTATCAACGGGGGTATCCATGAACCCAGTCGGTTTTCAGATAGTAGTAGAGAAATGCAATACTGCTTAAGAACCAGGTGAGCGGATAGCCCCAGAATACCACATCTATCGTAGGAATAAATCTTACGATGATACTGATGTATGCCACACGGATAAAACACCAGACTACCATCATAATGTACATAGGGACTGTTGATTTCCCGGCACCACGTAAGAGTCCTGCCATGCAGTGCGAGAATGCACAGAGGAAGAAAAACGGAGTGAGGATATGAGCCTGTTTGACTCCGTAAGCGATAATCTCCGGATCACGGTTGAAACATGCGATCAGTACCGGAATCGTGAAGTATATGGTAAGTCCAACTAATTCAGCAAGTATAATACCGCATAAGATACCGAAACGTCCGCCTTTTTTCACGCGGTCGTATTTTTTTGCGCCCAGATTCTGGCTGATAAATGTAGTCAGTGCCATAGAGAAGCAGATGACTGGAAGAAAGGCAAATCCATCGATGCGGGAATAAGAACCGCATCCGGCTACTGCAACACTGCCGAAGGCGTTGATGTTCGACTGGACGAATACATTTGCAATGGAAATAATTGAATTCTGCATGCCGGAAGGCAGCCCGTTCTTGATGACTTGGCGGAGCATACAAGGGTCCAGACGCAGCTCTTTGAAGGTCAGTCGGTATTCCTTCGGGCACTTGAATAAAAGCCGGTACAGACACATCAGAGCACTTGCAAACTGTGAGATAATGGTTGCCAGTGCGGCGGCACCGACACCGAAGTGGAAAACGCCGATCAAGATGAGATCCAATACGATATTCAACAGCGAAGAGAAAATCAGGTAGTAAAGTGGATGCTTACTGTCTCCCACAGACTGAAGAATGCCGACAAAGTTGTTATACAGCACAAATGCCAGTGAACCCAGAAAATAAATCCGGAAATATAAAATAGAATTCGGAAGTACATCTGACGGTGTACGCATCAGACGTAAAAGGGATGGGACCATCACAAGACCGATGACCATCAGTGCCAGCCCACAAATAATACCGAAAGCAACGGTGGTATGTACGGCCTTACGAAGAGATTCTGTTTCTTTTGCACCATAATAATGGGCGATGACTACACCGGCACCGATGGCGATTCCGTTGAAGAAACCCACCAATAGAAAAATCAGACTGCTGGTAGAGCTGACTGCGGCGAGAGCCTGTTTCCCAAGGAAATTTCCAACGATCAGGGAATCGGCAGCATTATATAGTTGCTGAAATAAATTTCCAAAAAACAATGGAATGGCGAAGGCCACCATCCGTCGCCAGATGGAGCCCTCCGTCAGACTTGTGTTGAAAGTTACGGTATCTTTTGTATCATTCATTAAAAATCACCTCGGTTATTCTTTTAAAAAGAAGAAATCAGGTATACGGTTGCCTGTGTCGAACATGTTGTTATACTGTACGATCTGATAGTCTTTGATGAGATCTGAATATGCAGATTTCTCTTCGGAAGCATGTACCACACCATCATCTCCGATATAACAGATAGCAGAGAGTACCGGTACCTTTTTCATCAGATCTAATAAGTATTTGTTATACCCGGTCATTTTGTTTCCTGTTAGGTTTAACAGATAAGAAGATAAATAATTCGCACTCATATCCAGATTCTCTTCTTCGATATCATAGTTTGCCCAGATGACATAAGGAACCTGATACATTTTAGAGGTATCTTCGATCTCTAATTTGGTAGTCGGCTGTCCCATGAGTTCATCATAGACACTGTCTGTGAATCCCGGCTGATGATCTCCGAACATGACAATAACTGTCGGTTCGTCAACATTTGCAAAATATTTTGTGAGATTTTCAAAAGCCTGATCCGATAAGCGGATTAAATTCAGATACTGCGTAACCTGATCGTTTACATTGGCCGGATCTGTTACCTGGATTTTTTCATCGACCAGACCATGCGTGCCGGCGTAACCTCCATGATTTTGCATTGTTACCGTAAATTCATAAAATGGATCGGAACTTGTTTTGCGCTGTTCTTCGTACTCGGAGATCAGACGATTGAAATCCGTTTCATCAGAAATGAATTCGCGTACATACGTGTTATCATGGAAATCATCCTGTGTGATAAAGTCTTTAAATCCCAATAATGGATAGACAGTCTCTCGATTCCAGCCGTCGCCGTAATAAGGGTGAATGGCCTTGCATCCGGTATATCCCTGATTCTCCAGAGTCCATGTCAGAGATCCAGTCTTGGTCTTGACATAACTGTTGTATGGAATGGATCTTGCAGGGAAGAAGGAAATCGAATTTCCTGTCTGAAATTCAAATTCTGAATTTGCAGTGTTTCCACCGAGAACAGAGACGTACAGGTGACCTTTTACGGTATTCTCTGTCAAATTATGAATGAAAGGCATATAATCTTCTGTGGTCTCGATATTTGTATCGACGGCCAGATCTGAAAAAGATTCGTTCATGATCGCGATGACATTAGGTTTTATCGTATCATTATCCTTAGAAGAATCATTAGCCCTGTCGGATACATATCCTTTTGTGATCTCTCCAGCAGCCTCAGCGGAATAACCGGCCGGCTTTTCGACGATATAGTATGTCCAGGTCAGAAGGAAGGAGAGCGCAGAACCGTTCTGTGCATAGTCTCGCTCTGGCATCCATACACTGACGGACACATTTAATTTCTTCATCAAAGTCGTGTGGAAGAAGACTCCCCAGCTTCCGGTTGTCAACAGTGACGTGACCAGAAGCAGGATGATCCGTTTCTTAGCGTGAAGTCCTTTCTGCGTATGCAGTGAGAGCAGAATGGATGCAAATGAAACGAAAAGTACGGTTGCCCACACGGCGTCCAGACCAAGGCTGTAATTATAATTGCTGGCAACGTTGGTTGCGGTTTTTAAGGATGCAAGGTCAGCAGCAACAATCGGAGATCCCCTGAAGTTCCATACAAAATAATTGGCAAGTCCAAGTACGTAAGTGATGAGAACTGTCAGTAAAGCCGCATATTTTGTGCGGTTGGTAATCAGGTAAAATACCAGTAAAAATAGCGTGTAGATCAGTAAGTTCAGTGGTCCCTGGATGCAGACCAATTGATCTAAAAAGGATGACAGATCATAAGCGGAAAATGTCTGCATGATATAATAAGCGACCAGTGGAGTCAGGATGAAAAGCAGTCGGGAAGCAAATTGATTGCCATTCGAAACCTTTTTTTTGCCCGGAAGTTTCTGTAAAATGAGGTGGCCGGTCGTGTGAAATTTTTCTGTGTCACAGAGAATCACAAAAACAGCCGTAAGGATAACTACAAGAAACATTTTTATAATATCGTCCTGACAGTAGGTGTTATATTTGAAAGTCGATTCCAGACGTCTGGAATTTGCCTGTCCATCCAGTGTAAGATTTCCGAATAGGAAGGACTTGTTTCTGGATAAATAAAGGTTGCAGGAACCATCTACACTCGTATCTACGTTTTTCGTCCGGATGACCAGTGTGTAGGTATTCCCTTTTTCGAGTTCACATTCTATTGGAAACTCGGTCCAGTCCGCCGTCTCTGTCTGTGTCAGGTGGGATAGAAGCGTCTGTGAGGATGCAATCTGTTCACCGCTTCCATCTTCGATGGAGACGATGATGCGGCCATTTAAGTTTACAAGGTTTTCTATATAAAAACGCAGATAAACATTTTGTAGTTCGCTTTGTTTGGCAACGAAATACTGACGGATCTCCTGTTCTTCTGAGTTTGTTAATTCATATTTCTCCTCAGACATATTTATTGCGTAATATTCGCGGATCTCATAGTAGGAATCGCGTCTTGCGACAACGAGAACAGCGGTCGCGATCAGTAAGATCAGCAGTAGGAGTTTCTTTTTTGAAAGAGTCTTTTTCATTGTAAAAATATCTCGCTTTCACTTGAAAAGAGAATCAACAAGTCTTGCTGATTCCCCTCTTATATTAATATATAAATGTGTTTGTAAAGTAATAGGCTGACGTTACAATCCACGGCGATGTCTCAGATTGATCTCTCCGCCAAGTGCCGCATCGATCAGAGATAGAAGATGTTCTTTGTCATCTGGTAGTGTGCCCTTGAGTGGCAGATAATTTGAGGCATGGTTGCTGGTGAAATGTAACGGCCCCGTTTCTAAATGTTCGATCAATGTGCGGATCTCCCGCAGTGTCTCGTCCGGTGTTAATACCTGAAATCTTCCGGCGTGAACATCTTCAGCCATAGGTGTCCCATCAGCGACCATATAAGTCATAGCAGACAGATGGCGCGGTTTCATCTGATTGATAAGCTCGGCTGTCTGGATCGCATGTCTGGTAGAGGCTTCTCCGGGACCGGCAAGACCGATCAGGATAATATCCCACAGATCAAAGCCGGCATCCGTGAGCCTAAGGCCAGCTTCTAACATCTCTTTGGAATCTACCCCTTTGTTTGTAGCTTTTAAAACTTCATCACTGCCGGATTCGACACCGAGATATGTGCGCACTAATCCTGCCTGTCGCAGTTCGCGCAACTGCTCAGGAGTCTTGGTCATAGTAGACTTCGGACCGGCGTAAGTAGTAACTTTCTCCAGTGATGGAAAAGACTGATATAATTTCTCGAGGATCGCCAAAAGCTCATCCTGACGCATGATAATGGCATCGCCGTCGCATAAGAAGACTCTTTTTACATCTCCGTAGTAAGCTTTTGCCATATCAATGTCTTCCAGAATATCTTTTAAAGGACGTACACGGAATGACTTGTCCTTATACATACCGCAGAATGTACATTTGTTATAGGAACATCCGATCGTACATTGGAGAAGATAGCTTTTCCACTCTCCGGGCGGTCGAAAAATATTGCCTTCATAGCGCATGGGAAATACCTCCTTATAGTATAAAACGCAGGTTACAGAGTCTGTAATGCATCGACGATCTCAGGAAATGCCATACCGTGTGATGCTTTGACCAGAACATTGTCTCCTGGACGAATAATGTCTTTGTATGTATCGAGAAATTCCTGCTTGGTCTCAAACCAGTGAACTTCTGTGGAAACACCTGAATCGGCACCTTCTGCGAGTGCTTTGGATACCGGACCGATGGCACATACCACATCAATCCCCTTCTTAGCAGCGTATTCGCCGACTTCTTTGTGGAGAGCGGATGCATCGTCACCTAACTCACCCATATCTCCGAGAACCGCAACTTTACATCCGATCGCCATGTCAAGAACATCGATAGAAGCTTTCATGGAAATTGGATTTGCGTTATAGCAGTCATCTAAGATAATAATCTTGTCAGTCTTGATAATGTGATTACGACCTGGAATAGAAGGAAGTCCCTCGATTCCGGCTTTGATCTCTTCTGGGGTTAACTTTAATGCGTAACCGACAGAGGCACCTGCGAGTGCGTTGGATACCATGTGGATACCCGGAACAGGAACTACGCAGTCAAACTGGGAGCCATCTGGAAGATGGATCGTGCAGGCAGTGCCTTTTAATCCCAGAGCTTCAATGTGGTCGGCATAGAAGTCGTTATCCGGAGTCGTTCCAAAGAAAGTAGGAGCAACGCCCTTGACCGGTCCCATCTGTGATAACAGATCATCATCACCATTTAAAATGATGGTTCCATCGTCCTTCATATCCTGGATCATCTGTGACTTCTCCTGTAGGATTCCCTCTCTGGTCTTAAAAAATTCAAGATGTGCGACACCGATATTGGTAATAACGCAGATATCAGGACTTGCAACAGAGGAAAGTCTGCGCATCTCGCCGAAATGGTTTACACCCATCTCGAGAACTGCGATCTGATGCGATTCGTTCATCTCGAAAATCGTGATAGGAAGTCCCCACTCGTTGTTAAAATTCCCTAATGTCTTGTGGACATTATATTTCTGAGAAAGTACAGATGCGATCATCTCTTTGGTACTGGTCTTACCGACACTTCCGGTAATTCCTACGACTTTGACATCGAAAGAATCACGGTATAATTTGGCAATATCAAGGAGTGCCTGACCGGTAGACTCTACCAGAATATATGGAAAATCTGTCTCTCCGAGGTCTTCATGCGAAACGACGCACAGAGCACCCTTTTCAATGGTATCAGGAATGAACTTGTGCGCATTCACACGAACTCCGTCAATTGCAACAAATAAATCGTTCTTTTTCACTTTGCGGCTGTCGATCACAACGCCTTCTACTTCGATATCCAAGAGCGACTCATCGCCATGGTAAGTTCCATGGCAGGCCTCTGTGATATTTCGTAAACTAAGGTTCTTCATAGTTAGTAGTCCTCCGTAAGGTGATTATTGATAGCGGGCTTCGATAGATTTCTGAATGATCAGTTCACAGAACTCGCCGTACTCATAACCAGCAGCTTTTGCAGCCTTCGGAAGAAGACTGGCAGATGTCATACCTGGAAGTGAATTTACCTCGAGGCAGTAGATCTCACCGGTATGATTATCTACGATAAAGTCGGCTCTTGAATATACATCCAGTCTCAGAGCGGAAAATGCTTTCTCTCCGGCACGCTGCATAAGTTCTGTCTGCTCGGCATTCAGAGACTGAGCAGGGCAGATCTCTGACGCCCCTCCGATCTGATATTTGTTGATGTAATCAAAGACACCGTCTTTGGGAATAATTTCAACGATAGGAAGAGCTTTGCCATCAAGAATACCACAGGCGTATTCGCGGCCGTCGATAAATGGCTCGATGACAACCTCGTTTTCTTTCTGGAAAGATGCTTCCATTGCTTCTCTGTATTCTGCGTCGGTGTGCACGATAAATACACCGATGCTAGAACCGCCGGAGCAAGGTTTTACAACTACCGGGAGACTAAATCCCAGTTCTTCTAAAGAAATATCTTTATCTTTGGCAAATACATGAGTACCCAGTGGTGTAGGGACTCCCTGCATCTTGAAGATCTCTTTGGTAACACCTTTGTCCATAGAAAGTGCACATCCTAAAGAGTTCGGTCCTGTATAGCGGATGCCCAGTACATCGAAAGTGGCCTGTAATTTACCATTCTCACCAAGATTTCCGTGAAGCGCCATAAAAGTAATATCTGCCATAGAACATAATTCCAGGACATTCGGTCCGAGATAACTCTTAGAATCTCCAGGTCTGGATGCCCAGAGTGCATCAAGATCAGGCTCTTTTAGCTGGATATCTGCAGCGATGCCAAGACCGCCGTCCGGTGCGTCAAAAAGTTCCTCCAGTTTATCTGAATCATAGTCAATTCCCATAAAAGCGTCCAGAAGGTAAGCCTTATGTCCGCGTTCTCTGAGTGCTTTGCAGATGCTGGCGCCGGAATTTAAAGATACATCTCTTTCGTTACTATAACCTCCGGCTAATACAATAATTTTCATGATATTATAATCTCCTTTTATTCTGTCTTGTTCATCTCATCAAGAAGAGATTTCTTGACATCGTATAATTTGGATGATAGATCAACGTATACACGATGTGGATAGAAGAGACGTTTGGTCTCATCCCATAAAGTTTCTTTCTCCTGTTTGCAATATTCCGCGATCTCTCTTACGGATGGAGACTGGTAGATACATTCTCCGTTGCGGAATACCGGCACAAGAATCTCACGAACCGTATAAGTGCCGCCGATAAGCTTCGTCTTCTTCCATGTATCTGTAGGATCAAAGAGAAGGAGATCTTCATTCTCGTCAAATGTCTCATCGGCAAAACTGATAAGGTCAGCTTTGATCTTACCGGTTTCTTTTTCGTAGATACGGTAAACGGTCTTATTTCCAGGGTTGGTGATCTTCTCGGTGTTCTCTGAGATCTTGATCTTCGGCACAAATTCACCGGCCTCGTTCTGGATAGCAGCCAGCTTGTAAACACCGCCGAATGAAGGGCAGTCTTTAGATGTGATCAGGTTCGTGCCGACGCCCCAGGAGTCGATGGCAGCACCCTGCATCTTCAGATCGTGCAGAAGGTACTCATCGAGGTCGTTTGATGCACAGATCGTAGCATCTGTAAATCCGGCTGAGTCTAACATCTTACGTGCCTGCTTTGATAAATATGCAAGGTCACCGCTGTCGAGACGGATACCATATTTCTGGAAAGATTTACCTGCATCTTTGTATTCCTGGAATACGCGGATCGCATTCGGTACTCCGGATTTTAACGTGTCATAAGTGTCTACCAACAGTGTACAGTTATCCGGATATAAGTCTGCGTAAGCTTTGAATGCAGAATATTCATCCGGGAAACTCATGATCCAGCTGTGAGCGTGTGTACCCATAACCGGAACATCAAAAAGCTGACCGGCTAAAACGTTAGATGTACCAACACATCCACCGATCATAGCGGCTCTTGCGCCGTAAAGACCTGCGTCCGGACCCTGCGCTCTTCTGAGACCAAATTCCATGATGCCGTCTCCCTGTGCGGCATAGACGATACGGGACGTCTTGGTAGCAATCAGAGACTGATGATTGATGATGTTCAAAATGGCAGTCTCTACAAGCTGTGCCTCCATAATAGGGGCGATGATCTTAACCAGAGGCTCTCTCGGAAATACCACGGTTCCTTCCGGGATCGCGTAGATGTCTCCGCTGAAATGGAATCCGCTGAGATAGTGAAGGAAGTCTTCACTGAAGATTCCCAGTCCTCGTAAATAATCAACATCTTCGTAAGTGAAGTTCAGATTCTTGATGTAGTCAATGACCTGGTCTAATCCGGCACAGACGGAATAGCCGTTGTTGCAAGGGTTCTGGCGGAAGAATACGTCAAAGATAACTTTTTCATCCTGTCCCTTTTCATAATAACCCTGCATCATGGTGAGTTCGTACAAGTCTGTCAGTAATGTGAGATCTTGTCTGTTCATTTTTTCAATACTCCTTTTGTAAGCGGTATCTAAAAAACCGCATAGTTATCCCTATAAGTTATATATTACCCCATATTATAACACCAGTAGTTCAAAATGTAAAAGAAAAGTAAAGACAAAATCAGACGCTATAAAAGCGCCTGATTTCTGGTGATTGTCTCTTGTATAATATCCTGACAGGTCTGTGCCAGGCGTTTCTTTTCATCCTTATCTAATTCCTTTGGATAGATTGGTTTGCCATATTCTAAGATTACGTGAGTTTTCTTGATACGTGGAAAATGATTTTCAAAAATCTCTGCCGTATTATTCAAACTCATAGGAACGATGGCACATCCAGATTTTTCTGCAATCTTGAAAGAACCCTGGTGGAACGGAAGCATTGTAAGCTCCTCGCCGGTATTTCTGGTTCCTTCCGGGAAAATGCAGATGGAGATGCCCTGCTTTACATAATCAATAGCCTGCAAGATCGTCTTGAGTCCTTCTTTCATATTGTCACGGTCTAAGAACAGGCAGTACAGACGCTTCATCCAGTCTCTGAGGAGAGGGTAGCTTAGCATCTCTTTCTTGGCAACATATCCAGTCAGTCTCTTGCATCTGGAGTAGGTGACCAAAATGTCGAAATAGCTTCGATGATTGCCGATAAAGAGAACCGGTTCATCCGGCACGTTCTCCTCACCGATGACAGTAACCTTAACTCCGGCGATCGAAAGGATCATACGAAAAGCCCACTGTACGATGCGAAGATTCTGATAATCCGCAGTCTTCTTACTGACTTTGCCGATCAGCCATTCGATCCCAAGTACGGGAATCCCCAGTATCAGGAACAAGAATAAAAATATAACGACTCCAATAAAACGAATCATGAATGATCTCCTTTGTATTAATATCTTCCATATAATATAGTAATATCTTTCAGACGCTTGGCCAGAGAAGAAGTTAATGCAGTCTTCTTATAACGCCAGCTCCAGTTATGTTCTGCAACACCAGGTGTATTCATACGTCCCTCGGAACCACAGCATAATACATCCTGCAGAGGGAAGATCGCATATTGTGCAATGCTGGCGATACAGGTGCGGATCAGACTGTGGCTGATCGGATCGGTGGAATTATTGCAGGTATACTGACGCACTTTCTCCTGACATCCGGGACTTAAAGTTCCAAACCAGCCGACGGTCGTATCGTTATCATGCGTTCCGGTATAGCAGACGCAGTTCGGCGATGTATAACGATGCGGAAGGTAATCACCCTCATCCAAAGAGTCGAATGCGAACTGGAGCACTTTCATACCAGGAAAATGGAAATGATCGCGCAGTGCATTCACTTCATCTGTGATCACGCCCAGATCTTCTGCGATGATCGGAAGCTCAGATCCGAGTGCATGCTGAACAGCAGAGAACAGCTCATATCCCGGAGCTTTCTCCCACTGACCATTGATCGCCGTATCCTCGCCGTAAGGAATCGCCCAGTAAGCCTCGAATCCACGGAAGTGATCGATACGGAGAATGTCGATGGATTTTAGCTGGTGATGAATACGTGCGATCCACCATCCGAATCCCTCCTGTCTGTGTGCGTTCCAGTCATACTGTGGATTTCCCCATAACTGTCCGGTAGCAGAAAAATAATCTGGCGGCACACCGGCAACTTTCAGTGGATAACCTCTGGAATCCAACTGGAAGAGGTGTTTATTTGCCCAGACATCAGCACTGTCCATAGAAACGAAGATCGGAATATCGCCGATGATACGGATATCTTTCTGGTTGGCATATTCTTTTAATGCTTTCCATTCTGTAAAGAACAAAAACTGCAAAAACTGATAAAACTCAATAGAGTCAGCCAGTGAAACTCTGAGTTTGGCAAGAAATGCAGGAGTCGGTACGCGGTATTCATCGTCCCATTCCAGCCAGCTTGCGCCGTTATTCGCATCCTTGCAGGCCATAAATAAAGCATAGTCATCCAGCCAGTAGGATTCGTCTCTGATAAATGCGGTGAAAGCATAATTAAAATCCTGATAGCTCTCGCGTCTCTCCTGGTATCGGCCAAATGCCAGTCGGAAAATCTTCTGCTTCCACGGGATCACAGAACCGTAATCAACCTGTTCATCATCGCATTCCGGGCAATCGGCAAGGTCTGCCTGCGTGATAAATCCAAGTTCTAATAAATGTTCCGGTGTGATAAGTAGTGGCTGTCCGGCAAATGCGGAAAAGCTTTGGTATGGAGAGTCCCCAAATCCGGTATGTGTAAGTGGCAAGATCTGCCATAAATGCTGCCCTGATTCTTCCAGAAAATCTACAAATTCATAGGCAGCGTGCCCCAAATCTCCAATTCCGTACGGAGAAGGCAGAGAAGTGGGATGAAGTAAAATTCCAGATGCTCTGTCATGTATGTTCATAAATTGTCCCCCTTATACATGCTATATTTTAATATTTTACCATATTTTTGGCATTTTTCCTAGTTTAACTGTGTATGATGTTAAAGGAATCTTAACAGAGAGGCAACAAAAAAATGTACATAAAATGTAAGCATGTCCATTGGAAAAAACGAATATATTTCTTTGGTATGCTGGGTATTACGTTGCTGCTTACGGCCTGCTCGGTAAAGAAACTGCATACCGGGAAGTTGCGTGATATTGAGTTTGCCGTGATGGATTATGAGGATCTTCCGGGAGAACTTCAAAAGAAGATCAATGAGAAGAAAAAAGAGACGATGATGTTGACGTACAGTGACAAAGGCTGGACATATATTGTCAGGGGATACGGGACAGAAGAAAAGACCGGATATAGTGTTTCTGTAAATGCATGTTATGAAGAAGAACAATCCATTGTATTGGAGACAGAACTTCTGGGACCAAAACGAAGCGAGAAGATAAAGAATAAAAAGACGTATCCGTATGTGGTAATTAAGATAGAAGATGTGGATAAATCAGTGTTATTTCAGTAAGAAGGAGGAAAAATAATGGAATGTATCACAAAACCGGTAAAAATACAAGAAAATGAGTGCCGGATCACAGATCAATTCTATGTGGATGATGATATCAATGTACCAGATTCGAAAAAAGATGTAAAAAAAGTAATCCTGAGTGAAGGGACACTAGGGGTAGAAGAGATTAAAGAGATTGAAAATCATATCCGCGTTTCTGGAAAATTGCAATTTAAAGTATTGTATGTGACGGATGAAGAAGAGCCGGGCCTGTCTTCGCTGGAGGGAAAGATACCATATGAAGAGATGATTTATGTAGAAGAGCGCCCTGCGGGAAATCTGTATGTACAGCCGGAGGCAGTAGAGTTGACGGTCACGGAGATACATTCCAGAAAATTAAATATAAAGACACTGGCAGAGCTAAGTGTGTGCAGCGAAGATCAAAAAGAAATCTTTGTGACAACGGATGCTTTAGATGACGAACAGGTGTATAAAAAGTATGAAGAAAAAGAATTTTTGAAACTGATAGTGTCGAAGAAAGATACCTGCAGAATCAAAGACGAATTAATGATAGACGGAACCAGGGAGAATATAGGAACGATTCTGTGGTCAGAGGTAACAGAACAGAAGCTGGACACCCGTCTGGACGAAGGAGTGCTCAGAATCACCGGAGAGATACAGGTATTTTGTCTATATGAATCGATAGAAGGAAAGACTGACTGGTTGGAGAAACAGGTTCGCTATGAAGGCATGGTAGACTGCCCGGAGGCAACCACGCAGATGTATCATTATGTGCAGGCAGAACTGGGAGATGTCAATCTGGATGTGCGGATGGATGAAGATGGAGAAATGCGCAGGATTGGTATAGAGGCAACACTGGAAGTGCGTCTGACGGTATATGAGGAAGAGAAAATAGATGTGTTGCAGGACATTTATGCAGTCACAAGAAAATGTATCCCTCAGTTAAAAGAAGAACAGATGGAACGCCTTTTGATGCAGAATCATTCCAGATGCAAAGTGAATGAACGGCTGTCACTTCCGGAGATCAAAGACGATATTCTGCAGATCTGCCATACGGGTGCGAGGATACAGATCGAGCATACGGAGATGACAAGTGAGGGGATACAGATAGAAGGCGTTTTACACGTTTCTTTCCTATATATAAAGACGAATGATTCGGTGCCTTTTGGAATCTGGCAGGGGATGGTGCCATTTTCTTATTTGATCGAAAGCAATGAGACAACGGCAGATATGACCTATTTATTAAATGAACAGGTGGAACAGCTTGCGATAGGATTACTGGGTGGGGGAGAAATCGAACTGAAAGCAGTTCTGGCTTTTCAGAGTTTTATAAAATGTCCGGTATTTATCCAGAATATTGAGTCTGTAGAAGTAGTTCCGATAGATCTGGAGGAAATAGAGAAGAAACCGGGAATCACGGGGTACATTGTAAAGAATGGAGACACACTCTGGAACCTGGCAAAGCACTATGGTACGACTGTGGAAGGAATTATGAAGGCAAATCAGTTGGAGAAGGAAGAATTAAGGGAAGGTGAAAAACTACTGATATTTAAAGAAAGTATGAGTATTTTATAAATTTACGAACGTATTTTGTATACAAGATACAAAAAATGGCAAAATAAATACAATTTATACCATTTTTCATGTAAAAATGCTATAATACAAAATATATGAAAAAATCGAGGAGATACGTATGGATAGATTAGAATTGAAAGCGTTGGGAAAGATTAATCTGGGGTTGGATGTATTAGGACGAAGAGAGAACGGATATCATGACGTCAGAATGGTAATGCAGACAGTCTATCTTTATGACAAGATCCGAATGGAGAAGATAGAGGAGCCAAAGATTGAATTGACGACGAATCTTTATTATCTTCCGGTCAATGAGAACAATCTTGCTTATCAGGCGGCAAAACTTCTGATGGATGAGTTTGAGATTAAAGAAGGCGTAGAGATACATCTGGAGAAGCATATTCCGGTGGCAGCAGGTATGGCGGGCGGAAGTTCGAATGCGGCAGCAGTATTATATGGAATGAATCAGATGTTTTCACTGGGGCTTAGCAGAGAAGAATTGATGAAGCGAGGAGTAAGCCTCGGTGCGGATGTTCCGTACTGCATCATGCGTGGTACGGCTCTGGCAGAGGGGATCGGAGAGGAACTCAGTCAGCTCCCGAGAGTTCCAAAGTGTCATGTTCTGATCGCCAAGCCGCCGATCAGTGTATCGACGAAGATGGTGTATGAGAAGTTAGACGCACTTGAACTGGTGGAGCATCCAGATATCGACGGCATCATTGAAGGTCTGAATGCAGGAAATCTTAAGAAGATCACGGAATGTATGGGAAATGTATTAGAGCGTGTGACGATTGAAGAATATCCGGTGATCGAGCAGATTAAGAACGTTATGAAAGCAAATGGCGCACTGAATGCGATGATGAGCGGAAGCGGACCGACTGTTTTCGGAATATACGATGACAAGAGAAAAGCAAGAGCTGCAGCGGCAAAGATTAGACAGATGGATCTCGCGAAGCAGGTCTATGTTACTAACATGCACAACGCGAGGAGGAGATAGGAATGGATACAAACTTCAAAGTTACGATGAATGAGTATTTGCCGCTTCGAGATGTGGTGTTTAATACACTCAGGCAGGCGATACTAAAGGGGGAATTACAGCCGGGGGAACGACTGATGGAGATTCAGCTTGCAACGAAGCTTGGTGTTAGTCGTACTCCTGTAAGAGAAGCTATCCGTAAGCTGGAATTAGAGGGGCTTGTACTGATGATTCCGAGAAAAGGTGCGGAAGTTGCGGATATTACAGAGAAGAGCTTAAGAGATGTGCTGGAAGTAAGGCAGGCACTGGAAGAACTGGCAGTACAGCTTGCCTGTGACAAGATCAAGGATGAAGAGATAGAAGAACTAAAGAAAGCAGCACTGGATTTTAGAAGAATTGCCAAAGAAAAAGATGTGACGAAGACGGCGGAAGCTGATGTTCGTTTCCACGATATTATTTATATGGCGACGGATAACCAGAAACTGATCACGCTTTTAAATAATTTAAGGGAGCAGATGTACCGGTACCGTGTGGAACACTTGAAGAGAGAAGAGGCACATCCGAGGTTGTTTGAAGAACATGATGAGATCATAAGATGCCTGGAGGCAAGAGATAAAGAGAAGGTAACGGCGATCGTAGGTGCACATATTACGAATCAGGTAGATACCGTTACAGGTGTGATCCGCACGAATAAGAACCATGGCTAATTATTTGCAGAAATCAAGATGAGACTGTATAAAACCTTTTGAAGATGTGAAAACTTCTGCTATCAGAAGATGGATAGGAGAAGTTTGGTATGAGATATATAAAGAATAGAATACATGTGAAGAAGCAGTTATTTTGTATCGTTTGCAGCATCTGTCTTTCCCTTATGTTGACAGCACTCATTTTTCAACGTGTCCAGGTGGTGGATGCGCGGGTGAATACGGTACAAAGAGATCTGGCAAAGGAAGTTTTTCGTTTTCATGTGATCGCGAACAGTGACAGTAGAGATGATCAGGAGGTCAAACTTAAGGTCAGAGATGCGGTGATCGAATATATGGAGAAAGCGATGCCGGAGACGCAGACTGCACAGACAACGAAACAGTGGGCAAGGAAGCATCAGCATGAGCTGGAGCGTATTGCGAAGCAGACGCTAAGAAAATCAGGATTTACTTATGGAGCGACAGCCGAAGTGGTAAAAGATTATTTCCCGGAGAAGACTTACGGGGATGTGATATTTCCGGAGGGGGAATACGAAGCCTTGAGGTTAAAGCTCGGAGAGGCTGATGGACATAACTGGTGGTGCGTGTTATATCCGGGACTGTGCTTTAATGATCAGACCTGCGCGGTGGTAGATGAAGACGGAAAGAAGGAACTGAAAGGAACGCTGACGGCGGAAGAATATGAGATGGTTACAGCGACGACTGAATTTAAAATCCGTAGTTTCTTTTTTGACAGCAGGGGAAAGCGTAAGTAGACAAAAAATGGAGGAAGTATGACGGAATTACTGGTAAAACACTTTGTGAAAAATTATGAAGAGACAGAGAAAGCTTCGGTACGGAGTTCGTATGGTGTTTTGGCAAGCATCGTAGGTGTCTTTTGCAATATATTGTTATTTGTGGTAAAATGGCTGACTGGATTTTTCCTGCACAGTGTGTCTGTTATGGCAGATGCATTCAACAACTTATCTGATGCAGGTTCTTGCATTGTAAGTTTGGTGGGAGTAAAGATTGCAAGCAAGCCGGCGGATGAAGAGCACCCGTTCGGACATGGAAGAATGGAATACATAGCGGCACTGGTCGTATCTTTTCTGGTTCTTGAGGTTGGCTTTACATTTTTTAAAGAAGCAATCGGCAAGATAAAGAGTCCGGAAGAAATGAAATTCCAGATTATTTCCGTAGTGATTTTGTGTGTGACGATCTGTGTAAAACTCTGGATGGGACATTTTAATAAAACGCTGGGAAAGAAGATCGATTCAAAAGTAATGATGGCGGCGGCAACGGATGCGATGGGAGATGTGATCACAACGTCTGCCACCATTTTGTCTGTTCTGGTGTGGAAATTTACCGGCATCAATATTGATGGATTTGTGGGAATCGGCGTGGCACTTGTAGTGATGTGGGCCGGTGTTGGTATCGCGAAAGATACATTGGAGCCACTACTTGGAGAGGCAGTTCCGCAGGAAGAATATGATAAGATCAGTAAATTTGTAGAAAAATATGACGGTATCGTCGGAAGTCATGACCTGATCGTTCATAATTATGGTCCTACCAGAAATATGGCATCTATCCATGCGGAAGTTCCGAATGATGTGGATATAGAGACTTCGCATGAGATTATCGACCGGATTGAACGGGATGCACATGAGCAGCTTGGAATTTATCTGGTGATACATATGGATCCGATAGAGACGAAGAACAAAGAAGTTCTTGATGCGAAGAAAAAGGTAGAAGATATATTGGCTGCATTAGATCCGAATGTATCGATTCATGATTTTCGAATGGTCAGTGGAAAAGAACATAGCAATCTGATCTTTGATCTTGTGGTTCCATTCGAGTATGACAACGACAAACAGTACAGTCTGACACATTCGATGATGAAGCTGATACAGATCATGGACGAGAGATATCAGTGTGTGATCACGCTGGAAAGGAGTTATATCGCAAGTGACAAAAAGTAATACAATCAGAGAAAATGCGTATTCGATAGAAGGAAGAGTAAGATTTAGTGAGGTTGATCATACCGGCACTATGACATTGCCGGGAATCATTAATTATTTCCAGGACTGTAGTACCTTTCAGTCAGAAGAGCTGGATCTGGGAATTGAACACAGTGTAAAAAAGCACTGTGCATGGATTCTGTCATCCTGGCAGGTGATCGTGGAACGTTCCCCGAAGTTGGGAGAGCAGATCACGGTAAGCACCTGGGCATCCGGATTTAATCGGTTTTTCGGAGACCGTAATTTCTGCATGCAGGATGCAGAAGGAAATATGATCGCCTATGCTAATTCAGTATGGGTATACATGGACGTTGAGAAAGGCAGACCTGCAAGGCCGGCAGCAGAAGAGGTAGAACCATATGGAACCGGAGAGCCGCTTGAGATGGTACAGGCATCAAGAAAAGTTGCGATGCCGGAAGAGACCACAGATCTGGAATGTTTCCCGGTGAGAAAACATCAGATTGATACCAACGAACACGTCAATAACTGTCAGTATGTGCAGATGGCACTGGAAGTGTTTCCGGAGGACAAGCAGGTTCATGAGGTGCGTGTATCCTATAAGAAATCAGCAGTGTACGGGGATATGATATATCCGAAGATTGCAAAAGAAGAAGGAAGGACAGTTGTGGAATTGTGTGATGAGCAGGGAAATCCATATGCTGTTGTGGAGTTACATACTATTTAAAAATATAAAAGCCAGAAGATAAGGAGGTCGTTATGGGATTAGAAGAAAGTTTGGGATTAAAGAAGAAGTTAATGGTGATAAGACAGGTGGATTTTGGTGCTTATCTTGGAAATAAAGACGAACAGGTGCTGCTTCCGAAGAAGCAGGTACCAAAGGATGTGGAAGTCGGAGATCCGATCGATGTATTTTTGTACAGAGATTCTTCCGACCGTCTGATCGCAACGACACAGGAGCCGAAAATCACGCTTGGAGAGCTTGCTGTCTTAAAAGTAGCCGATACGGGAAAGATAGGAGCGTTCTTAGACTGGGGACTGGAGAAGGATCTGTTATTACCGTTTAAAGAGCAGACCGCGAAGGTCAAAAAAGACGATGAAGTGTTGGTTTCTTTATACGTTGACAAATCCGGAAGACTCTGCGCGACTATGAAAGTATATGACAAATTAAAATCAGATTCGCCGTACCACAAGGACGATCAGGTAGAGGGAATTGTATATGAAGTCAGTGACAGATTTGGGGTATTCGTAGCGGTGGATAATCAGTATTCTGCCCTGATCCCGAAGAGAGAGGCCTATGGAAATCATTTGAAAGTCGGCGATAAAGTACATGCAAGAGTTGTAAAAGTAAAAGAAGACGGAAAGTTAGATCTGAGTGTCAGAGAAAAGGCATTTATTCAGATGGATGCGGATGCGGCACTGATCATGAAACGCATGGAAGAGTACGGTGGAAAGCTTCCATTTACGGATAAAGCAGACCCGGAGATTATTAAAAATGAGTTTGGTCTTAGCAAAAATGCTTTCAAGCGTGCAGTGGGAAGATTATTAAAAGAAGGCAGAATAGAAATTAAAGAAAAAAGTATTGCAATTGTTAAAAAATAGGTTATAATAGGGGCGAACAGGAAGTGAAAGGAGTGGATAGAAATGAAAATTAAAAACATCAAAGATATCGAAGGATTTTTCAAAGCAGTAGACAGTTGTGAAGGTAAAGTAGAATTAGTAACAGGTGAGGGAGACAGATTAAATCTGAAGTCTAAATTATCTCAGTATGTATCATTAGCAAATATTTTCTCTCAGGGAGCAGCAGAGATCCCAGAGCTTGAGATCATCGCTTATGAGCAGGCAGATATGCAGAAATTATTAAATTACATGATCGAGGCTTAATCACCGGATAATAGAAGAGATAGATAACAGGGAAGTTTTTATGGAGACATAGAAGCTTCCTTTTATTTTATCTCTTTTGCAAAACATGCGTTCCCTCTGAAAATGATGTATGTTATAATGATAAACATATATTGGATTTGGAAATATAGAGAACAGTAGAGAGGAAACGAGTATGAGTTTTGCACATCTGCATGTCCATACAGAATATAGTCTTCTGGATGGATCGAATAAGATAAAAGAGTGCGTTGCAAGGGTAAAAGAGCTTGGAATGGACAGCGTTGCGATCACGGATCACGGAGTGATGTTCGGAGTGATCGATTTTTACCGTGCAGCGAAGGCAGAAGGAATTAAGCCGATTTTAGGATGCGAAGTGTATGTGGCACCGGGCTCCAGATTTGATAAAGAAGCGACAGGAAGTGGAGATGACAGATACTATCATCTGGTACTTCTGGCGGAGAATGACCTTGGATATCATAACCTGATGAAGATTGTATCCAGAGGATTTACAGAAGGGTATTATTATAAGCCGCGGGTAGATCTGGAAGTGCTTAAGGAGTTCCATGAAGGTATCATTGCGCTCAGTGCGTGCCTGGCCGGTGAGGTGCAGAAGAATATTCTTCGCGGGATGTATGAGGAAGGAAAGAAAGCGGCGCTTCGCTATCGGGATATTTTCGGAGAGGGCAATTTCTTTTTAGAGCTTCAGGATCATGGAATGCAGGAACAGAAACTGGTGAACCAGTCCTTACTTCGTATGTCACAGGAGACTGGGATAGAATTAGTTGCCACCAATGATGTGCATTATACTTATGCGGAGGATGAGAAGGCACATGATATTCTGTTGTGTGTGCAGACGGGAAAGAAACTGGCAGACGAGGATCGTATGCGCTATGAGGGCGGTCAGTATTATATTAAGTCCGAGGATGAGATGAGATCGCTTTTCCCATATGCGTTGCAGGCACTTGAGAATACCCAGAAGATTGCGGATCGCTGTAATGTGGAGATTGAATTTGGCGTGCACAAGCTCCCGAAATATGATGTCCCGGACGGATATACGTCATGGGAATATCTGAATAAATTGTGCGATGAAGGGTTTGCAAGACGCTATCCGAATGCGGATAGCTCTTTGAGAGAACGTCTGGATTATGAGTTGTCTACGATTAAGAATATGGGATATGTGGACTATTTCCTGATCGTGTGGGACTTTATTCATTATGCGAGAGAGCATGATATCATGGTTGGACCGGGACGAGGTTCTGCGGCCGGAAGTATTGTTGCATATTGTCTGGAGATTACCAGTATTGATCCGATCAAGTATCAGCTTCTGTTTGAACGTTTCCTGAATCCGGAGCGAGTATCCATGCCCGATATTGACGTGGATTTCTGTTTCGAGAGACGTCAGGAAGTAATCGATTATGTAGTCCGCAAATATAGAACCGATCGGGTCGTACAGATCGTTACGTTTGGTACGATGGCGGCGAAAGGTGTTATCCGTGATGTGGGACGAGTTATGGATCTCCCATATGCATTCGTAGACAGTATTGCGAAGATGATTCCGCAGGAACTGAACATTACGCTTGATAAGGCGCTGGTGATGAATCCGGAGCTTAAGAAACTTTATACGGAGAATGAGCAGGTACATGAACTGATTGACATGTCTAAGAGATTAGAGGGACTCCCGAGACATACGTCTATGCATGCGGCCGGTGTTGTGATCAGTCAGAAAGCAGTGGAGGAATATGTACCACTTTCTCTGGGGTCGGATGGTTCTGTCACGACGCAGTTTACCATGACGACGCTGGAAGAACTGGGACTTCTGAAGATGGATTTCCTGGGACTTCGTACATTGACGGTGATCCAGGATGCACTTCAACTGGCGAGTAAAAGTACAGGAAAGAAGATTACTCTGGATATGGTTGATTACAATGATAAGGCGGTTCTTGAATCTATCGGTGCGGGGAAGACGGAGGGAGTATTCCAGTTAGAAAGTGGCGGTATGAAGAACTTCATGAAGGAGCTAAAGCCGCAGAATCTGGAAGACATCATTGCAGGTATTTCATTGTATCGTCCGGGCCCGATGGATTTTATTCCGCAGTACATTAAAGGAAAGAACCATCCGGAACTGATTTCCTATGACTGCCCGCAGTTAGAGCCGATTCTGGCACCGACTTACGGCTGTATCGTTTACCAGGAACAGGTAATGCAGATCGTGCGTGATCTTGCAGGATATACGCTTGGACGAAGTGACATCTTACGCCGTGCAATGTCCAAGAAAAAAGGCGATGTAATGCAAAAAGAACGTCAGAACTTCGTCTATGGCAATCCGGAAGAAGGAGTGCCGGGATGTATTGCCAATGGGATTGATGAACGAGTTGCCAATAAGATCTATGATGAGATGATTGATTTCGCCAAATATGCGTTCAATAAGTCGCATGCAGCGGCATATGCGGTGGTATCTTATCAGACTGCCTGGCTAAAATATTATTATCCGGTAGAATTTATGGCAGCACTCATGACGTCGGTGATCGATAACTCGGGAAAAGTTTCCGAGTATATTTACAGTTGCCGTCAGATGGGAATAGAGATTCTGCCTCCGGATATTAATAAAGGAATCGGAAGTTTCTCGGTAGATAATGGAAATATCCGCTATGGTTTATCTGCGATCAAGAGTATTGGACGGCCGGTAATCAAGAGCATCATCGAAGAGCGAGAAGCACATGGAGAATTTAGATCTTTAAAAGATTTTGTTGAAAGACTTTCCGGAAAAGAAGTAAATAAGCGGACACTGGAGAACTTTATCAAGGCCGGTGCGTTTGACAGTTTCGGCGGTAACAGAAAGCAGTATATGTATGTGTATGTTCAGATTCTGGACCAGGTGAATCAGGAACGTAAGTATTCTATGACTGGTCAGATGTCGCTTTTTGATATCGTGGGAGAAGAACAGAAAGCCGAATTCGATATCAAGCTGCCGGATGTAGAAGAATTTGAGAAAGAAGCGAAGCTGGCATTTGAAAAAGAAGTACTTGGAATCTATCTGAGCGGTCATCCGATGGAAGAATATGAGGAAAAATGGAAAGCTAATATCAGTAAGACCACTCAGGATTTTCAGTGGGATGAAGAGAGCGGAAGAACGAAAGTACATGAGGGAATGAAAGAAATCGTAGGAGGAATGATCGCCGAAAAACGGGTAAAATATACCAAGAATAATAAGATGATGGCGTATCTTACTTTAGAAGATCTGGTTGGCTCTATCGAGGTTATCGTATTCCCGAGAGATTATGAGAAGTACCAGCAATATCTGGAAGAAGAAAATAAAGTATTTATCAAGGGTCGCGTACAGGAAGTGGATGATGATGCGAGTAAGCTGATCTGCGAGTCGGTGATCCCATTTGATCAGACGAGCAGAGAACTCTGGATCCAGTATCCGGACAAAGATTCCTATATGCAGCAGGAAAAAGAGCTGTTAGAAATGCTCAGTGATTCGGATGGGAGAGATGCCGTTGTTATTTATTGTAAAAAAGAAAAAGCGGTGAAAAGACTGTCTGCGGGAATGGCGGTAAATGCGGATAAAAGGCTCTTGAGCAGATTGACGAATTATCTTGGAGAATCCAGGGTAAAAGTCGTAGAAAAATCAATTGAAAAGCGTCGTTAAATAAGATACAATGAGCTTAAAAATGGTATGTGAAAGAATTGGCATTCCGTTTCAAATAAAGGTAGATGGAGGAGAAAAGCATGTCAAAGAAAACTATTCGTACAATCGGAGTATTGACAAGTGGAGGAGATGCACCGGGAATGAACGCAGCGATCCGTGCAGTAGTAAGAACTGGTCTTGGAAAAGGTCTGAAAGTCAGAGGAATCCGCAGAGGATATCAGGGACTTTTGGATGAGGAGATCATTGATTTATCTGCCAGAGATGTGTCTGATACAATTCAGCGAGGCGGAACGATTCTTCAGACTGCCAGATGTGCAGAGATGAGAACAGAAGAGGGACAGCAGAAGGCAGCAGCTATCTGTAAGAAATATGGAATTGACGGACTCGTAGTTATCGGCGGAGACGGATCTTTTAAGGGAGCGCAGAAGTTAGCGGGGCTCGGAATTAATACAATCGGTCTGCCGGGAACAATCGACCTTGATATCGGATGCACAGAATATACGATCGGATTTGATACAGCTGTTAATACAGCGATGGAAGCTATTGATAAGGTACGTGATACATCTACTTCACATGAGAGATGCTCGATCATCGAGGTAATGGGACGTGATGCAGGTTATCTTGCATTGTGGTGTGGTATTGCCAATGGTGCAGAGCGTATCATGTTGCCGGAAGAGCATGGATACGATGAGAATGTCATTATTGAAGATATCAAAGAATGTAGGAAGCGAGGCAAGAAGAACTACATTATCATCAATGCAGAAGGTGTCGGTGATTCTATGAATATGGCGAAGAGAATCGAGCAGGCTACCGGAATGGAGACAAGAGCTACGATTCTTGGTCACATGCAGCGTGGAGGAAGTCCAACGTGTAAAGACAGAGTGTATGCATCTATCATGGGCTCGCTTGCTGTTGATCTTCTGTTAGCAGGAAAGTCTAACAGAGTTGTGGGATACCGTCATGGAGAATACAGAGATTTTGATATCGATGAAGCACTGAGTATGGAAAAGACAATTCCTGAATATCAGCTTCAGATTGCCAAAGAACTGGCTTTATAAGATATGTGCGAAGATACAGCACAAGATACAGAAGTATGCTGCGACGGGAATTAAGACTTGAAATCAGAGGCTTCAGACGTTACAATAATTAGTACGAATGATTTTAAGGGATTCTAAAAGGAGATAATAATCGTGAGTATAGATAATTTTGTAAGGAGTGAAGCTCCTGTCGGAGTCTTTGATTCCGGTGTGGGTGGTCTGACAGTGGCACGGGAGATCATGCGTCAGCTTCCACAGGAGAATATCGTATATTTTGGAGATACTGCCCGTGTGCCATACGGAAGTAAGTCTCAGGATAATATTATTCGATTCTCCAGACAGATCATCAATTTTCTGAAGACGAAGGAAGTCAAGGCAATCGTCATTGCCTGCAATACAGCGAGTGCACTGGCACTTGATACTGTAAAAAATGAGATAGATATTCCAATTATTGGTGTAATAGAGCCGGGAGCCAGAGCGGCGGTCAGAGAGACAAGGAATGCCAAGATCGGTGTCGTAGGAACAGAAGCGACGATCAACAGTGAGACTTATACGAAAGTGATCAAGCGTCTGAATCCGGATGCGGAGGTAGTAGGAAAGTCTTGTCCGTTGTTTGTTCCACTGGTAGAAGAAGGATTTGCAAAGCATAAGATAACAGAAGAAGTAATAGATATCTATTTGTCCGAGTTTAAGAAGACAGATATCGATACGATGATACTTGGCTGTACTCATTATCCATTACTTAGAAGCAGAATCATGGCTTATCTGGGAGAACAGGTACATATCGTGAATCCGGCCTATGAGACAGCGATTGATCTGAAAGGCATTCTGGAGAGGAATGGAACAGCGAACCATTCGGACAGATCAGCAACCTATGAGTTTTATGTCAGTGATGCTGCTGAGAAATTCACCAAGCTTGCCAACACGATCCTGCCATATGACGTGGCGACGACGAAGAAAATCAATATAGAGGAGTATTAACAGTATGACGAAAGATGTATTGCTCAGTATCTCCGGTCTTCATAATGACGTGAATAATATTGAAGAAGTGGACGAGCAGGAAGAACCGATAGAAGTCATTACGCCGGCGACCTACTACTTTAAGAATGGAAAGCATTATATCATCTATGATGAAGTAGTAGAAGGTGTACCTGGAGTGATCAAGAATAAGATCCGGATCACAGAGGGCGAGAAGATAGAGATCATGAAAAATGGTGTGACGAACACACATATGATCTTTGAGAAAGATAAGATCAATCTGACAGAGTATCAGACTCCTTACGGGGAGATGCTGATCGGGACGCAGACGAACCGCATGGATGTGACGGTAGAAGAGTCTAGGATTGGTGTGGAAGTTGCATATGCACTTGATATCAATCAGGAAAAAGTTGCAGATTGTAATATCGTAATAAATATAAAAGCACTGGAAAAATAAAATCCAGTGCTTTTTATATGTTATGTTCTTATAATTGTTATTAACCGCGAAGTCTTGCAAAAAATCCTTTTTTCTTAGGGGTCTCAAGAGCTCCTCTGACACCCTTAACACCTGTGATGTAAATACCACTGACTGTAGCTTTTACTTCCTTCTTAACAGGAATTAAAGGATATACCTGTGCGTCACACATCAGTGTCATGATCTTCGGTCCAACCTTTGCCTTAACAACCGGTACTTTGGAACGGCGAAGGTACTTTGGTGTACTCTCCACAACAATGCTTGGCAGACCGGCATCTTTTAATCTTAATTTGCCCTTATCAATAATCAGCATGGAAACGGTCTGAGAAACTGCATCTAACTGTTCCTGCTGCTCTGCCTGACGCTTTTCAGCTTTCTTACCCAAGAAATAAAGTGCGATACCTGCGATGATTAATATAACCAAGATAACAATCATTACAATTGTAAATGTTTTCACAGTAGCCCTCCTAAAAATAGTATATTTGACGAATAACATTGTAACATTCTTTCTAAGTAAGTGCAAGCATGAACTGGCGGTTGCGGACTCCTATTTTGTAAAATATCTATGAAAATACTAGGAAATTGGACGCGAATATGCTATAACATAGAGAGAATTGCGCGTAAAGCACAAAAATGAAGAAGGAGAAACTCATGAAGAAGAAAATAGCAGTTTTATTAGCCGGAACTATGATGCTTGCGACTGTATTGTCAGGATGTTCGGCAAGTAAAGGATTAAAGACAGATGATTTAGAGATCTCACAGTATAAAGGAGTAGAGGTAGAGGCAAAAGCAGAGCCGCAGAAGATTACAGATGAAGATGTAATGGCAGCTATTTACAGTGCAATGCAGCAGTACTCCACAGAGAACCCTGCTGACGATTATACAGTCAAAAATGGTGATACAGTCAGTATTGAATATGTGGGAAAAGTAGATGGAGAGGCTTTTGATGGAGGTTCTACTACAGAACCAACTTCTCTTCTTATCGGTTCCAATTCTTATATTGATGGTTTTGAGGACAGTGTGATTGGGCATAAGAAAGGGGATACTTTTGACTGGACAGGATCATTCCCTGAAGATTATGGAAATACTACTCTGGCCGGAAAAGAGGCAACATTTACAATTACGCTTGATGCTATCACACAAGTAGGACCGGAACTGAATGACGAGATGGTTCAGAAGCTTACAACAGAAGTAAAGACGGTTGATGATTATAAGAAAGCAGTCAAAGAGTCTTTAGAGAAACAGGCACAGCAGACGGTTGATGATAACTTCAATAATTTAGTATGGCAGACAGTGTTGGATAATACAGAAGTGAAAAATTATCCGTCAAAAGATGTCAATGAATTATACGATATGATTATCAACCAGTACAAATCAGCAGCAGAGTCAAGCGGCTTAAGCTACGAAGATTTTATCAAGGCACAGATGAACCAGACTGTAGAATCGTTTGAAAAAACGGTGAAAGAGAGTGCACAGAAGAGCGTGAAGCAGAATATGGTAATTGATGCGATTGCTGACAAAGAAAAATTAGAGCCTACAGATAAAGAGTACGAGAAAGAATATGAGAAGATTGCAGAAAGTTATGGATATTCTGATGTTGAGACGATGAAGAAAGCTGCATCGGAGGATGACTTGAAGGAAATCGCTTTGGGAAATATCGTGAAGCAGTGGCTGGCCGACAACGCCGTTCAAAAAGATGCTTCTAAATAGAGTGAAATAAAGATAAGCAAAAATAGAGACAGATAAGAACGGAATCCGTTTCCACTGAGAGTACAGGTGGAGATGGATTCTTTTTTGTTTATTTACAGAATCTTACACGGATTTAACAGAAATATCATCGTTCCTTTTACATGCGTCTGCTAAAATCTGAGTAGATAAAGAAAGAAGGACAGAATGATATGAAAAAATTATGGGATTATTGTAAAGAAAAAAGAATGACAAAAGAAAATACGATAAGAGTATTCTTAATTATTAATATAATGATGTGGTGTGTGATTGGAGTAATTGCCTGGGGCGTCATCAGCCTGGCTGCTTTAAAGAGCGTGGCATGGCTTCTGACGATTGTGGGATATCTCGGATTCTTCCCGGGATTTGTCGGAGGAATGTTATACGTAATGAACCGGAAATGGGAAGATTTCTCTCCACTCGCCGGGAAGTAGTGATTCATCCAGTACAATATCTCCGATAGAAATACGTTTCAATTCAATAACGCAACAGTGAACGGATTTCATCATGCGTCGAATCTGGCGCTTTTTCCCTTCACAGATCGTTATTGTTCCATAAGTAACCGGATGTTCCGGCCGATTTTTGTGGATATCTCTTTGGATTTCCTCCGGCAATGTGGATAGAATATCAGCCATGACAGCATGACCTGTTATGGCTATTTTTGCGGGTGCAGTCAGGGTGTCTGCACCTTTGAGCATTACGCCCGTCTCAAGCTTATGAACCAGATCCGGTGTCAGATCACCGAGGACTGTAAATTCATAAGTTTTTTCTTTGTGGAAATCCGGATGCGTAAGCTTCTGATTAAAAACCCCATCATCAGTGATTAAAAGAAGACCGGTAGTTTCACGATCCAGGCGGCCAACAGGAGACAGATTTTCGTTATGAAGTTCTTTAAAATAATCCATAACCGTAGGATAACGGTCGTCACGGCGGGCACTGACGCAGCCGAAAGGTTTGTGGAACATATAATAATGGTACATGGTGGGCTCCTTTGCCTAGAGTATCTTTGAAAAGCAAAATAATTGCTGTATCAATACTATAACGAAAAAGGGCGGGGAGGACAAGAGAAAATGCTGTTCCTTTTTTATACCATTTGATGCCTTAAGATTATAGTCAGTAAGAAAATTTATGCCCATTGAAATCTGTGAAGTGCAGATATACAATGAACTATATGAACTGCACAGAACGGAGAGAAAGAAGTATGGGAGATGTACATCCAAAGAAATTATTGATTCTGTATATTTTGGATATCTTGCAGAAATATACGGATGAAGACCATAGATTGAGCCAGAAAGAGATACAGGATATTTTGGAAAAAGAGTATGAGATGCCGGTTGATCGGAAAGCAGTGAGGAGAAATCTCTTAAATTTGATCGAATATGGCAGCGATATTGAGTATAGAGAAGTACCCAGAAAAGAAATCTTCAGAAAGAAGGACTTTGCATCAGTTGAAGAAACTGCGGATTCTGTAGGAGCAGGAGTTTTGGAAACCGATTTGTTGTGGACAGATTTTTACTTAAAGCAGAAATTTACAAATGAAGAACTGCGGTTATTAATAGACGGCCTGTTGTTTTCGAACCATATACCTTACAGCCAGGCGAAAGAATTGATCGCAAAATTAGAATCGTTATCTAATATATATTTTAAATCACGCTCGCAGTATATTTATCCGCTGTCAGTTGACAGGACCGACAATCAGCAGGTATTTTACAATATTAGTCTATTGGATGAAGCCATTCGTCAAAAGAAGAAAGTCCTATTTGAATATGCAGAATATCATACAGATAAGAAAATGCACTTGAAAAAACGGGAAGATGGAAGTGTGCGGGAATATATTGTTACACCATATCAAATGGCTGCGCAGGAGGGCAAGTATTACCTGATCTGCAATTATGATAAATACGATGATATCTCGAATTACCGTGTAGACAGAATCCGAAATATACAGATTCTTGAGGAAAAGGGAAAGCCATTTGAGACCTTGAAGTGGTCAGGACATCAACCAATGAATCTGAATGAATATATGAAAGAACATGTGTATATGTATTCCAGTGAAAATGCATTTGTTAAATTTCGAATTGTAAAAGAGATGGTTTCCGATGTGATTGAGTTATTTGGAAAAGATGTGAAGTTTTCAGAAGAAACGGAGACACATGTGTCGGTGAGCGTGCATGTAAATGAACGGGCAGCAGAACAGTTTGCAAAAAATTATGCACCGGATGTGGTGATATTACAGCCGAAAAGATTAAGAGAAAAATTAAGGAATGATTTGAAAAAATCATGGGAAGCATATGAAGATTAAGAGGAAGGTATGAGTAAAGATAATATGGAATTAGGTGTTCAGGAAATAAAAAATATTATTGATTCATTTGCCAAAAGAGGAACAATATTTTCTAATGAGGCACAATTTCAATTTGATTTGGCATGGGAATTACGAGAACAGAATTATGGAGAACAGATTTTACTAGAGCACTTGATACCAAGAGACTCGAATGGTAAGAAACGATACATAGATATTGTTGTAAAAAATGGAGATTACTGTATTCCAATAGAATTAAAATACAAAACGGCAGATAAGGAAATAGAATATTTGTTGGATAATGGAGAAATCGTAAAAACGTATAATCAAGGTGCGTGTGACCTCGGATGTTATGATTTTTTGAAAGATTTATCGAGAGTTGAAGATATTGTTTCGGATAAAGAATCTATTTTTATCAAGGGAAAACACATGAACGTGGACAAGGGATATGTAGTAATTATAACAAATGAAAAAACATATTATGAAGGTCCTAAAAATGGGAAATTTGATGAAGATAAAAAATTATATTATTACAACCAAAGTGGAAAGAAATATTATTATTACTGGCAAAATTTTATTCCAAAAGAGGGGAAAACTGTAGGTGAGAGAGAACAATTGAACTGGATTGATCCGGAAAGCGGTAATGTTGATATAGAGGCGAGGCACACAACTAGCGACAGAAAGCTGCCTATTGAAATTGATAAACGTTACATCTTTAAATGGAACGATTATACAGTTAATGGATTGACGGGAAATCCGGATTATAAATTCAGATATATGATAATTGAAGTGAAAAAATAGAATGAACCATTTTTGCCCCATGAAGTTCCATATCCTAGTATTTATCAAGAACAAAAAGGGGTGAGACAAAATTGAGAATATCCATTTATTCAAGAAAATCTATTGAAAAATTATTGCAGGGAAAATTTCCGGGAAATACAGCGGTGATTAGTTTCTATGATCCACCGGGGAAATTTTGTGATACAGGATACAAGCCGGTGGATTATTCGGCAAAAGCAGACCGTGTATTTCAAGTAGCACTGTACGACATTGATCCTGTTGTATTGCCAAAATATCATTTGACTTATGAGGAGTATTTCCCGGAAGCAGATAATCTGGCAGAATTTATCTTTGCTGCGAAAAGGGAAGGAAAAGATATTATCTGTCAATGTGAATATGGTGAAAGCAGAAGTTCCGGATGTGCGGCAGCTATCCGTGAGTATTTTTATAAAGATGGAATCAATATATTTGCAGATTACAGATATTATCCAAATCAGATGGTGTATCACAAGGTGTATGATGCTCTTGAAAAATATGAGAATAATGTGGTTAAAGAAAGAGGCAAATAGGTTTATATGACATTTGAATTAGAAAGAGAGATTTTGGATTTAATCGAATCCCCAGAATTACATGAGTACTTAATAAAATATACAGAACGATTGAGATTAAGAGATTATGTGTCGATCATTGCCGGAGCACCGATCAGTTTGAAACGCAAACAGAGATTGTTGCATAGACTGGAAGCAACATCTGACTTAAAGCAACAGATGGATTATATAAAATTATGTTGTGAATGTGTAGATTTGGCAGTGCGATATTTAACTATGGAAAGAGAAGTGATTTTTCTTATACAACTGATGGGATATGATGATAATAATAAAAGCGAAGTTGTAGACGGACCATATCTTGCGACATCTCTTGAAAGTGCTAAAAGAGCAGTATGTGATTATTATTTTGACGAGGAACCAGGTATAGAATGGCAGACATTATATTGGCGGATGGAATTATATGTTATTAAGCAGAGTGAGAACAAGAAAGCGGAATTCTTATCGCCGGAATACACATACATCATGGATAAAGAAGGAGAAGTTCAATATTTTATACATAAAAGGAAATCGTTAAATTATTTAAAGGGACCAATAGGAAGCATGGTGGAGGAACAGTTTCACTTATATCCCGATTTAAATTTGCCTGTGCCGTATCAACCGGGAGATGTCCTTTTTATAGACTGCAGACCATATGCTCCGGGAGCTTTTTATTGCATGCTTAAAGAAGTTGGAGATGATTGCTGTGGAATACAATGCGAATATGTGGATGAAAAAGGAAAAGTGGAAACGGGTGCATTAAAACATGGGGATTATTTTTTTAATCACAGGGAAGTATATCAGTATTTATCACCGTTATACAGGGCAAAGATTGTTTCAAAAGATAAGCTGAATTGGGAAGATTATATCAGAAGAAAATTAGATCGCATTTAGAGAGTGGATGGAATAAGAAGACATACATCAAAATCCCCCTGCATAGATTGTAAAAAACAATCATGCAGGGGTTTTTATGAGAGATTATATTGAGGAGCGGGCGGTAGAGATCGCGTACTATATTATAGAACACGGAGCTACTGTCCGGCAGACGGCCAAGCAGTTTGGAGTGAGTAAGAGTACGATACATAAAGACGTCACCGAACGCCTTTTGCAGATTAATCCATCTCTTGCCGCACAGGCCAGAAAAATACTTGATATCAACAAATCCGAACGCCACATTCGCGGTGGACTTGCTACCAGAGAAAAATATCTTCACAGACACGACTCGGTTGACAAAACGGAAATGTGACGTTATATTCAATCCAGGAATAAAAGCAGAATTTTTTAAGATACCAGTTTTAGAGAACGCAAAAAGAGGACGGGGCTCGTTATGAAAATTGTAATTGTAGATGATGATTTTTGGATTCGGGATGAACTTAGTGATGCTATCAGGCAGATCAATCCTGCGTATGAGATTGTGGGAATGGCGGAGAATGGTCAGGAAGGTTTGGAATTGATTCGAAGTCAGCGACCGGAACTTGTGATCACAGATATTCAGATGCCTGTGATGGACGGACTTACGATGCTTTCGTTCGTGCGGGCCGAGCAGATTGCTTGTAAAGTACTGATCCTGAGCGATCATGTAGATTTCGAGTATGCAAGACGGGCGATTGCCCTGAATGTATTAGATTATTTGTATAAACCGGATATAGGTGACAAGGTTATCGAAGAATTTACACCGATTCTGGGAAATATCGAGCGGATGATTCAGAATGAAAAGGGACAGGAAAAGCTTTTGGGATTGGATCATGTCTTCTTAAATGCTCTGACCGGACAATTGGAAGACGATAAGAAAGTTACAGAATTTATCGAAGAACGTTATGGAATTTCCAGGAATGAATCCATTGCACTATATAAAGTGACCATGCGTGCCAATTATAAAATGTATTATAAGGTTGTCAGGCATATGCTGCAGGACGTGGGAATGCATGAGAAACGTATGGATAGCCATTTGCTGGAACTTCCATATAAACACACCATATTGATGATCCTGTATCATATAGAAGACGAATCGGTTTATAACTATTACAAAAATGTGGTGACGCCGATGCTGTCAAATGAAGTACAAGGAGAACTGTTATGTTCGTGGGGGCAATGTGAAGGCATCTTAGATACAAGATTGGTTCTTCAAAAATTAGAGATGAACGAAGAATGGAATCTTCTGCTCGGAAGAGGACATATGATCAGCCAGACGGAGATTGAGCCGATCAGGGAAGGTCAGTTGAAGTATCCGTATTATCTGGAACCTTATATCAAAGAGGCTCTTTTACATAACCAGAGAGAAGCTTATTTGAATACTTTGAGAAAATATCGTCACTATTGCGTAGAGAATGGATATACGCCGACGGAGATTAAAGAGATTTTGACCAGGTGCTTTTTAAATATCCTTCATGTTTCAATAGAGTCGGGAAAAATAGAAGAGATGCCGCCGATCAGAGGGTGGCTAAAGAAAATTGACCAGGCATTGTACTGGTCGGAGCTTCGCGAAGATTATCTGGCTTTTTTTGATTATATTCAGGAATATTCGCAGGAAGAAACCGGATATAGTGTTATGATACAATCGACATTGGCGCTTATTACAGAATATTTTGATCAGGGAATTACGCTTGGGGAGATTGCAAAACAACTTTGTGTGACGGAAACCTATCTGAGCACGCAGTTGAAAAAAGAGACCGGAAAGACATTTACAGAAATTGTGAGGAAGCATCGAATACCATTGGTAAAACAGCTCTTATTAGAAACTTCTCTGAAATTGACCGAGATTGCAAAAAAGGTCGGATACGCGGATGCGAAGTATATGAGTAAGGTATTTAAAGAAGAAGTTGGGATGCTTCCTGCCGAGTATCGAAAAAAGAACAATGCATTACGTTGATAGAATAAAATAATTTACTTATTGAAAAAATTTCCCCCTTTTCAACAAAAAGAATTGTGCTATTATGATGCCGACAAAAAAGATAGGAGAGATCGTAATGAGCACAGGAATTGTAGTGTTTCAGAACCTCGATGATGTATTAGAATTCGTGAGAAAAGTTGAAAAATATCCTTATAACATGGATATGAGTCGCGGTAAGTTCGTAGTGGATGCCAGATCACTGCTGTCATTGGTGAATTTGGGATTCCAGAAAGAAATCGAATTGAAAGTCTACGAGGATAATTGCGAAGATTTATGGCAGGATATTGAAAAGTATGTTGCTGCATAAATCTTGCACTAAAAAGTAAAAGTACAAAATAAGTTGATAATACAAAGAATATTTGTAGGAGAATGCTTCTGGGCGTATAATGAATGAAGAATACGCGAAGAAGTATTCTCTTATTTTGTGTGAGATTTTTCGTAAAGATGGAAAAAGCAGGCACAAAATCATGACACTATGGGCAGATAAGAGGAAAAGTAAAAAAGAAGATAAGCGAAAAGAAGGAAAAATGAAGCAGAAAATTACTGGAAATACAGATAAAAGTAACTATTTATTTGACAATAAAGCACTGGTGACATTGATCGCACCATTAATCGTTGAACAGCTGCTGACTATTTTAGTAGGAATGGCAGATTCTATTATGGTAGCAAGTGTCGGGGAAGCGGCGGTGTCAGGAGTGTCATTGGTTGACCAGATTATGGTACTGTTGATCAACGTTTTTGCGGCGTTGGCAACGGGCGGTGCAGTTGTTGCCGGACAGTATCTGGGACAACAGAAAAAGGAACAGGCTTGTAAATCGGTTGCACAGTTGATCTGGACGATTACAATATTTTCATTGGTTATAACAGTGGCAGTATATATGGGAAAATATTGGATTTTACATAAACTATTTGGTCAGATAGAGGCAGATGTCATGCATCATGCAGATGTTTATTTGCTGATCGTGACAGCATCCGTACCGTTTATTGCATTATATAATGGTGGTGCAGCGGTATTTCGTTCTATGGGAAATTCAAAAATCTCTATGAAGGTGTCGGTATTGATGAATGCGATTAATGTCTGTGGAAATGCTATTTTAATCTATGGATTTCACAGAGGAACCGAAGGCGTCGCAATCCCGACATTAGTATCGAGGATTGTAGCGGCGGTAGTTATCATTATATTGCTGATGCGAAAAGAGCAACTGTTATATTTGAAAATGGATCGACATTTCAGACCGGATTGGACGATGATTGGCAAAATATTGAGCGTAGGGATCCCGAATGGACTGGAAAATAGTATGTTTCAGTTGGGAAAAGTTCTGGTACTCAGTCTGGTATCGACTTTTGGAACATATGCAATTGCTGCAAATGCAGTCAGCAATACGATTTCGCTATTCTCAATCTTGCCGGGAATGGCAATCTGTCTGGCGGTGACAACTGTAATCTCCAGATGTGTCGGAGCCGGTGATTATGAGCAGGCGAAGTATTATAATAGGAAATTAATCTTGATTACGCACGGCTGCATGGCAGTGACGGTTGCGATAGTATTTGCAATGATCCCGACGTTGTTGCACGCGTATAATCTGTCCGATGCAGCATCAGAAGCAACCAGACACATTTTATGGTTCCATGGAATCTGTGCGGTATTGACCTGGCCGGAATCATTTGTACTTCCGGCGACATTCAGGGCTGCGGGAGATGCAAAGGCATGCATGATTATTGCTACATTATCTATGTGGATCTTCCGTGTGGGATTTAGTTATTTCCTGGGCAAAACCATGGGCTGGGGCGTGTTTGGTGTATGGGTAGCAATGATTATAGACTGGGAATTTAGAATCTTGTGTTTCGCAATCCGGTATTTTAAAGGGAGCTGGAAGAAGAAAGCCTTAGTATAAAAGCTTTGGTATAGCAGAAATATGAGGAATGTCTCTTGTAAATAAAAGAGAGGTACTTTATAATAAAAATTAACTTTAATAAGGAGGAAAATCTTTTGAAGAGAGAACTAGTAATTGTAATTGACTTCGGTGGTCAGTATAATCAGCTGGTGGCAAGACGTGTCAGAGAATGTAATGTTTATTGCGAAATTTACTCATATAAGACAGACATTGAGAAAATCAAGGCGATGAATCCTAAGGGAATTATTCTGACAGGTGGACCAAATAGCTGCTATGAAGCAGATTCACCGACCTATCAGAAAGAATTATTTGAACTTGGAATCCCAGTACTTGGACTTTGCTATGGTGCACAGCTTATGATGCATGTGTTAGGTGGAAAAGTAGAGAAAGCAACCGTCAGAGAGTATGGTAAGACAGAAGTTCTGATCGACAAGACAGAATCCGCAGTGTTTAACGGTGTGTCTCCAAAGACTATCTGCTGGATGAGCCATTTTGACTATATTTCAAAAGCAGCACCGGGATTTGAGATAACAGCACATACTGCAGACTGTCCGACAGCAGCACTTGAAAATGCGGAGGCTGGATTATATGCGATCCAGTTCCATCCAGAAGTACTTCATACTGTAGAAGGAACAAAGATGCTTTCAAACTTTGTATTGGGAGTATGCGGATGTGCCGGAGACTGGAGAATGGATTCATTTGTAGAAGAATCTATCAAGCAGATCAGAGAAAAAGTTGGCGATGGTAAGGTACTCTGCGCTTTATCAGGTGGAGTAGATTCATCAGTGGCAGCAGTATTACTGTCAAAAGCCATCGGAAAGCAACTGACATGCGTATTCGTAGATCATGGTCTGTTGCGTAAGAACGAAGGCGATGAGGTAGAAGCAGTATTTGGACCGGACGGACCATATGACTTGAACTTCATTCGTGTCAATGCACAGCAGAGATATTATGATAAGTTAAAAGGTGTAACAGAGCCTGAACGTAAGCGTAAGATCATCGGAGAAGAATTTATCCGTGTATTTGAAGAAGAAGCAAAGAAGATCGGTGCAGTAGATTTCCTTGTACAGGGAACCATTTACCCGGATGTAGTAGAGAGCGGATTAGGTGGAGAATCAGCCGTTATCAAATCACACCACAACGTAGGTGGACTTCCAGAGCATGTAGATTTCAAAGAAATCATCGAACCATTACGAGATCTGTTCAAAGATGAGGTAAGAAAAGCCGGATTAGAACTTGGAATCCCAGAGTACTTAGTATTCCGTCAGCCATTCCCGGGACCGGGACTTGGAATTCGAATCATCGGCGAAGTAACCGAAGAAAAAGTTAAGATCGTGCAGGATGCAGATGCCATCTACCGTGAAGAGATGGATGCAGCAGGCATGAACAAGACTGTGGGACAGTATTTCGCAGCACTGACAAATATGCGAAGCGTAGGAGTTATGGGAGACGAGAGAACATATGACTATGCCGTAGCATTGCGTGCAGTTAACACGATTGACTTTATGACTGCAGAAGCAGCAGAAGTACCTTATGAAGTACTGAACAAAGTCATGAGCAGAATTATAAATGAAGTGAAGGGCGTAAACAGAGTAATGTATGATCTGACGAGTAAGCCGCCTGGAACGATAGAGTTTGAATAGTTGACGCTGGGCT